>OKVF01000070.1_pt1 | contig 121059 bp, 126 predicted proteins | sample 1604831 | NCBI WGS metagenome assembly OKVF01 (sample SAMN01760980, study PRJEB22395) | human gut metagenome
ATTGTTCCTTCCGGAGTAGCTCCCATTACAGGCTTTATATTCAATGCACTGGCAACCAATGCTTTGACTCCCTTTAATCTTCCATTTTTCTTTAAAGTTTCCAATGTTTCCAGGACAAAATATAATTTCTGACTTTCTATATATTCTTCTACTGTCTGAATGACCTCCTCAAATGTCATGCCAGCTTCTTCGCATTCCTGAATTTTCAGCGCGATCAAAGTTTCCCCGACAGAAGCAGATTTGGAGTTAAAAATATGGATCTGCTTCTTCCCATATTCCTCCTCGTACAGATTTTTCCCAAGCACTGCACTGTTATACGAACCACTAAGTTCTGCTGTCAATGTTACAACGTATACACGTTCCGCTTCTCCAGCATAGCTTTCCATATAACGTTCCGGAGATGGGCAAGACGACTTCGGACATTCTCCACTGGCTGCAATCCGTTTTAAAAAGTCTGCCTGATCAAAGGTCTCATCATCTACAATCGTACTTCCTTCTAATTCTATACTCATCGCAACAGATTCAAAATATCCGCTTTGTTTCATCTCTTCTGTCAATTCTCCGCAACTGTCCACGACAATCTTGTAATTCATTCTTCATCCCTCCCAGATACCAGCTCTCATGATACTCAATCATGTTTTCATGTAGTTTTCAATACTACATTATAATACCACACTGCCTGCTGTATGAAAAGTTTTTTCTTAAGTTTCTTCAAACTTTATCGTGCGCGATACCCCTAATGCCAGCCCCATCTCTGACATCAAGAACAAAATCGACGTACCTCCGTAGCTAAAAAACGGAAGTGTGATTCCAGTAGTCGGAATCAAGTTTGTTACAACCGCAATATTCAAAATGACCTGAAGCGCAATATGCGTAAAAATTCCAGTTACGATCAAAGAGCCGTATAAATCCGGGGCATTTTGTGCAATGAACATCAGGCGATATAAAAGCATGCCAAAAAGGATTAAAATAACGATTGCGCCAAAGATTCCAAGTTCCTCGCAGATTGCCGCAAGAATCATATCATTTTGTACCTCCGGAATTGCCGAAAGCTTCTGAACACTGTTCCCAAGTCCTTTGCCCCAGAATCCTCCGGAACCAATCGCATACAATCCCTGCATTACCTGATATCCGCCTTCTGCCATATGCTTGTCCGGCTGAAGCCATGTAACGACACGCTGGATACGGAAATTATCACTGGAAGAAAGCTGCACTAAAATAATCACCAGAAAAATTCCAACAGCCACCATTCCGCCAACTGCAATCTTGATAAAAGGCTTTGTCTTCGGGTGCGCCACAAAAATCATACCACACACGATCCCTGCCACGATAATTGCCGTACTTAAGTTATCGGTAAAGAAAAATACGCTGAACGAAGCAAATCCTCCATAGACAAGCACTCGCGTCATCCCGGCACTTGTCTTAAGATATTTCCCAAGCTGACAGATAATATACGGAATGAATATGATCACCGCAATCTTCGCCACTTCGGACGGCTGCATCTGAAACGGGGTATCTTTAATACCAAGCCATCTCTTTGATCCATTTGCCTCAAGTCCAAGCGGCGACCAGCGCACAAGTACCATCAGAAAAATCGAAATATAATAAATGATTTTTGCAAACGGGGCATAGAGATGGTAATCAATCTTGGAAATAACAAGCATCACAACAAAACTTCCTGCCGTGACCATCGCCTGTCTTCTGAACAAATACATTCCATCACCATTGTTCGCCGCCTGAGAATTGTAGGCACTGGCACTGTACAGCATAATCAAACCGAAACAGATAATAAAAATCAAAACCGCAAGCAGGTTATAGTCAAAATATTCAATTTTCTTTCTCGTCCCTTCCCGCAGGACTTTCCTACGTGTTGCCATCTACTTCTCCTGTTCTGTACTTTTTCTACTTGTTGCTCATCGCCGGATGCACTGGTTTCCCATTTGCAAAAAAGCGTTCATACCAAAGCAGGAAAATATAGACCGTCCATATCTTTCTGCTGTTGTCAAATTTACCGGCACGATGCTCTTCCAAAAGTTTTTTCAGATAAGCAGTATCAAAGAACTGCTCCGCTTCCTTCGTCTCAAACATCGCTCTGACACGGTTATAATATTGGTCTTCTTTGAGCCAGACACGGATTGGAATCGGGAATCCAAGCTTCTTCTTCTCTGCTGTATAACTTCTGATCTCACGATCTGCTGCCGCACGGAGTGCGATCTTCGTGCGAGGTGCGTCAATCTTATATTTCAGAGGAAGGCTCTGTGCAACCTCCATCACTTCTTTATCAAGGAAAGGTACCCTTACTTCCAGTGAATTTGCCATTCCCATCTTATCGCCCTTCATTAAAATGTCATGAACAAGCCATAAATGCATATCCAGATACTGCATTTTTGTCACCGGATCTTTGTCTTTTACTCGTTCATAGATCGGCGCTGTCACTTTCATTGTATCTGGTCTTCTGCTATTTTTCAACAGTCTTCCTGCTTCCTTCTCTGTAAAAATATATGCATTCCCAATATATCGCTCTTCCAGTGTCTTCGAATGCCGAATCAGAAAACTCCGACCTTTCATTCCGCGCGGAAGGCAATTTTCTGCAAATACTCCGAGCGCTTTCCTGATCGGACGCGGGATTTTATTAAATCCAGTATACTCGATCGGCTCACAATAAATCTGATACCCTCCGAACAACTCGTCCGATCCTTCTCCTGAAAGTACTACTTTTACTTTCTTGGCCGCTTCTTTACTCAGAAAATACAGTGCGATTGCCGCCGGATCTGCCACTGGCTCATCCATATAGTACTGTATATCTGAAAGACTGTCCCAGTATTCTTCCGGCTCAATAATCTTACTGTCATTCTTTACACCGATGCTGTCGGCAAACTCCTTCGCATCTTTGATCTCGCTGTATTGTTCCTGTCCAAAACCAACTGTAAACGTCCGGTCTACTTCTCCTAAATAGGCCATATAGCTCGAATCTACACCACTGGAAAGATAAGAACCTACCTCCACATCACTGATCTTATGCATTTTGACAGATTCTCTCATCACACGTTCCACATCATCAACGATCTCCTCAAACGGCTTGTCCGTCTTTCCATGGAAATCCGGTTCATAATAACGGCTGATGGAAAGCGTTCCATTCTGATATGTGAAATAGTGTCCCGGCTGAAGACAAAATACCCCTTTAAAAAATGTCTCGTTTGTCGGCACAAACTGAAATGACAAATAGTCTGCAAGCGCATCTTCATTAAATACCTTATCAAACTTCGGATGCTCCACAAATGATTTGATCTCTGATCCAAATAAAAATGTGCCGTTCATCTGTGCATAATAAAACGGCTTGATTCCGAAAATATCACGCGCGCCAAAGAGCTTCTTCTCTACCCTGTCCCAGATCACAAATCCGTACATGCCCCGGAGACGGTCTACAAGTTGTTCTCCCCACTCTTCATATCCGTGCAGCAAGGTTTCCGAATCTGTATGTGTCGCAAAAGTATGTCCTGCAGCGATCAGTTCTTCGCGAAGTTCCTGATAGTTATAGATTTCCCCATTGAATACAAGTACTTTTGTCCGGTCTTCATTATACAATGGCTGGTCTCCCACTGCGGAAATATCAATGATACTTAACCTTCTAAATCCAAGTGCCGCATCCTCATCCAGAAACTGTCCAGCACTGTCCGGTCCACGGTGCACGATCGTATTCATCATATTTTCAAGCACTTGCTCTTTGTTGTCAATATTTCCGACGAATCCTGTAAATCCACACATAGTTATACTCTCCTTTTGTTCTGTTTCCAAATCATACTTTTTTATTATACCCTTCCTCTTCACTGATTGCAATTTTTTTATTCTGTTTCTGCCATTCCTCCGGTTTTCTTTCTGTGAACGCACGGTTTCTCTGCTAAAACATACAATAATATCAGATAGAAGAAGAAAGGAGCTTTCCATATGCAAAATTATCATCAGAATAACTGTGGCTGCAGGCAGACAACCGACTATGGAAGATATTCTTCCACACAATATGTTTCCCGCCCGCAGGCAACTCCATGCTGCGACAGAGAAGACAGTCTGGACGGCATGCCACTTGCAATGGCTTATGTTCCATGGCAGATCTGGCAGCGCATTTACGAGGCCGAAAAAGGATTTTGCCGGGGAACCATCTTTGAAGAACTCGACAAACCATTTCATGGGATGGGAGGTTGTAATCGATGACAAACAACGCACCTTGCCGCAAAGATCTTCTCTGCCTGATCAACCGTGTCAGTTTTGCCGTAGATGATGTCAAACTTTTTCTTGACACTCATCCTTGCGATGCCAATGCGCTGGCCTACTTCCACGAATACAGTAAGCTTCGGAATCAGGCGCTCAAAGAATATGCAAAATATTACGGACCGCTGACGATTGATACGACTATGACCTCCTGCACAGACAGGTGGAACTGGATCAATGAACCATGGCCGTGGCAGGAAGGAGGATGTTAGTTCATGTGGAATTATGAAAAAAGATTACAGTATCCCGTCAAAATCACGCAAACCAATCCAAAGATCGCCCAAGTGATTTTGAGTCAATTTGGCGGTCCCGACGGCGAATTGGCCGCTTCTATGCGTTATCTTTCCCAGCGATATACAATGCCATACCGGGAAGTAATCGGAACATTGACAGATATCGGTACCGAGGAATGGGTGCATAGAAGTTATCAGTAATATAATAGGTAAATATGGATGATACAATATATTCTTTTTCGCCCTCTCTTTCTGGGAGGGTGATTTTTTAAATTATTTCTCGTTTTCCTATTGACTTTACGCCAATATTGGCGTATAATAAGTTCATAAGATAAAGCAAAGGAGATACGAAAGATGAAAAAATACAACTTATCAAACATTATGAAAAGAGCATGGGAAATGGTTAAGAAATTAGGATTCGGAATCTCCGAAGCTTTGAAAAAGGCATGGAAGGAAGCAAAAGAAGGAGAAACAAGAATGACTGGTACAGAAAAACAGATCAGCTTCGCAAGGGACTTAGTTGAGAAAATGAACACTCAATTTGATGCATTAATCGCAGACTGCAAAGCACAGTTCCCGGAAAACGTGAGCATGTGGAAATCTTGCAAGGAAGGCTACAACAGAATTATCTCAGAATCCAATGCAGGACTTGCAATTGATCTGCTCAAAGGAATCAACGAAACATCTTATCAGAAATACTATCAAAAACTTTTCTTTAATGTTAAGCATGGATATAACACAATGTGCAACAGAATTTTAAGCGAAGTTTACGGAAAATAATCATAAAAAGGAGAAGATATAATGGAAAACTTAAGAAATTACATGGAAAGAACTTTTTTTGAGGAAATGAGACCATCAAACTTTTTTGATGAAAGCGGAAAAGAATTGGCTTTAGGGTGGGAAGATTACAACGAATATGAAGTTGTTGAGGCAACAAATGTCGACGACAATTCAGCAACCGAAAAAAATATCACTGTAAAGCACAAATAATACATATGCTGACCTATCGGCATGACGGGGAGAAGGAGAAGATCTATGGCAGAACTTAAAGAACTCAGAAAATTTATGAACCTCACACAGAAAGAGCTTGCTGAGAAAACCGGAATGAACATCCGACAAATACAGAAGCTCGAAAAGGGTGAAATTGACGTTAATAACATTACTGCAAAGAATGCGCAGGCTTTATCTAGTGCTCTTGGGTGCAGCGTCGAGGAAATGTTGACATTAGACCTAAATATCTTTACCGAGGATGCAAAACAATCCTTGAAAGATGGAGAATTAGATTTGCGCGATCTATTAAGAATGGACAAGTACCAGAAAATAAAAAAACTCAGTAAGATCGGAAGCTTTGAAAACACCTTTTACGAAAATTACAAATGGATCCCGGAATCTTTGTTTGATAAGTTGACACCGGATGAACTTGCAAATCTCGTAGATAGCTTTTATGATTGTTATAGTGCAGGGAAAAATGCAAGATAAAAGGAGTTGTTTAAGTTGATTGATATGATTGGTAAAAAATTTGGCAAATTAACGGTTATCAAAAAAACAAGCGCGACTAAGAATGGATCTATAGTATGGGAGTGCGAATGTGCTTGTGGAAAAACACGTCTCGCAACATCTAGAGAATTAAATAGCGGTAGAGTAAAAAGTTGCGGTTGTCTTAGAAAAGAAAGGTATGATTTAGTAGGTCAAAAATTTGGTAAACTAACCGTCATAAAATCAGAAACTCTAGGATCTCATAGGACATTTCTCTGCAAATGCGACTGCGGAAATGAAATTTCTGTGCGCGGAGACAGTCTCAGGCGCGGAAAAACAGTGAGTTGTGGATGTGCAAAAAGTAGCGAATCAAAAATAGAATCTCTTAAATCCGGAAGAAAATTGCAAGAACATACTTCTTCTGTTTTTTACCAGGGAACATTATCTAAAAACAATACTACGGGGTTTAATGGCATATCTTTTATAAAAGGGAAGTATCGAGCCTCTATAGGTTATAAAAACAAAACATATTATCTGATATCCGATAGTGATATAGAGATTGCGAAATCCGTAAGAAAAGAGGCAGATGAAGCTATAAAAAGCGGGGTATTTGAAGAATGGTTGCAACAATTTAGAAACGATAATACGACAAAATCACGGAGGTAATACAAATGCAAAGAAATATTGTTGATTTATTTGAGGACGCGCTGTCTTCTGAAGACTACCGATTTAAAATTTCTTTTTTAGTTGGCGGTTTAGTATCTTACGAATCGAATGATACGGCTGAAAAGCAAGCTCAATCTACTAAATATCTCGAAGAGATTCTCGATTACATCACGTCTCTCAATGAGAATGATTCTGAAAAAAGCGAATTTATCCATCATATCAAAGGGACAATTGAGCGCTATTTGAACTGGGAAGAATAACAGTTGCAAAAATCTAAAATTTAAAAAATACAAGATAAAAGGATAAGCATTAAGCTTATCCTTATCTAGTAGCAATTAAAGCTACTGTTAATATTTCAATCCGTGAAACTGTGATTTGCTCAGTTTCCGCAATACAGAGCTTCATCTGTATTGGACACCTTTACCATAGCATATATTTGCTAATATGTAAATGCGCCTGTCCAATTTATCTTACACAATCTCAGTAATAAGCTTATCTGCTGCTACTCCAATAACCCCTGCATATCCATCCTGACCACCACCGCGTTGATTGTCTACCTGTGCTGGATAGAATGATGTATTGTTAATGTCTGATACGCAGTATTTGACATACTTATATTTATATCCTGCTGGAGTGAGGTATTCCATCTCTATTGCCTGGATTGGTGATCCATCTCCTACAACACCGTTGTCAAGATCATTTGTGTTGTAAGACTGGCCAAATATGATATATGGCAGCCATCCGCTCGCCTCCGTGTACACTCTTACTTTTATAGATCCTTTAGTTACTCTAAATCCAAGATACCGGAGTGGTAGTCCATCTCCTGCCCCAACCCAGTCTGTGGCATTTTTAACTTCCGGCCACCACCGATCAGTAAAACCTGCGGAGTAGATATCTACTTTTCCAAGTTCTTTTAATCCGCCAGCTCCCGGTACAATAGAGTTTTCTGGTCTCGGTTTGGAAACGTCCGTTGCTCCGGATACTGCCTTTTTATCAATCCCTTCCGCAATCAGCTGCGCAATTCCTTTTGCCGTTAAACTTCCGTATCTTCCAGCATCTCCTGCGTTGTCGCAAAACATTGTCTCTATAATCATTGCCGGCATTGCAGATTCTCTTAGATCGTGGTATCCTGCATTAAATTTTTTACCTCGATTATAATATCCTTTTGACTTAAAATTCTTGCAGATCTGATCTGCAATCTGATTCATGTCCTCATTTGATGCATCGTACATCCAGCATTCTACACCATTTCCGCTTCCGTCTTTGGATGCGTTCATGTGCAGCGTGTAATAGACATCGCAGTTGTTTGCGTTTGCCTTATTTGTCCCCTCCGCAAGCTCTGCATTTACGTTATTTGCGTTTGAGTTACAGTCGATTACTACATGCCCTTTCGTTTCCAGCATAGGCTTTAATTCTGCATAAATTTGCCGCACCTCTGCCTGCTCATCTAAAATTCCCATTGCTCCTTTGCAATATGGAGAGTGTCCACCTCTTAAACCGATTTTCATATTTTTTCTCCTTTCCTGCCTCATCGGCAAAACAAAAGAGAGCTTGTTTCCAAGCTCTCTAATTATTATCTGCTTATATTTAATTTTGTCATCAATGCTTCTTGAAGAACTTGCGAATAATTTACCCCTGCTCTTGTAGCTGCCTCGTTTAACCATTCCGGTATTGTCAGTGTTTTCTTTATAGCCCGATTATTATGCATTTTTGCATATTCGATTGTATCGCATGCGATATAATTTACAAATTCTTCATCATTTTTTTCTATTTCCGACAAATTCGATGCTTTCGGAATTTTATTCTGTGCGGTTTCTTCATCATAAAGATAAAATGCAAGTACATCTTCTGCCATTGCAATCGCATCTTGCAAATTATCTCCGCAAGTATAACATCCCTCTAAATCCGGAAAAAATACTGAATATTTCCCTTCTTCCTCTGGTGTAAATACCGCTGGGTATACATATTTTGCCATTCTGTTGACCTCCTTATATCACTTCATAAAGGATAGGGCTTATTTCAGCCCTGCATCCTTTAGTATTCTGTTTGCTGTTCCGGTCGGGATTTCTTTGCTTCCATGTCTTGGAATTCGTATGTCCTTTCCAGTTAAATTGCTGTGCCACTTATCATGTTCTTTACCATGCTCCACGAAAACACAACCATTCTTCTTAAGTAGTTTAACAAGTTCTGATGTTTTCATGTTGTCCTCCTTTCATGATATTATTATAGCACGTATTAGTACGTGTGTCAACAGTTTTTGTACATATTTATACGTGTTTTATTCTTTTTTACCAATTTGTTTAATCGTCTGATTGATGTATGTACTTAGACCAGCCACTAAAATGCCCTGCACGATTGCTGTAAATACCGCCATTGCAATCTCCTGCCCGGTGCTAATCGGACATGTGGCCAATACCCACACAGCACACAGTAGGATTCCCGCTGTTCCTAAAATAAGTGGGATATACTTATCCTTTACTGTCTGCGCGCTCTTTAATGCCATTCCGATAAAATACAGCACCACTGCCACCACCAGCAACTCCGGTTTTACATAATTTGTAATCTGTTCCATTACTCTTCTCCCTGCCTTTCTAAATCTTCGATTCTATGATTGGCTACTTTTACTTTTTCCTCTAATAGATATGTTCTTTCCACGATAGAGTTGTGTTTTTCCACTTTTTTCTCCAGTTGCTCTATTCTGTATTTGATAAGCTGTGTTCCTCCGTAGCTTCCTGCTAAGGTTCCAATCAAGGACAGGATCGCAACTACAATTGTATCTGTCATCTTTTTCTCTCCCATCCTTTTATTCTTTAAGAGCTTTTTCTACTTTTGATTTCCACAGCTTTGGTACATCCTCCAACTTCCATTCTTGATCTGTGTTTGGATTCATAGTCTTATTTTTAATCTTCTCCACATAAAAAGCTACCATTATGCCATACCTCCTTCTGCCATTGTTCCAACGATTTCTGCAAGCTCTGCTATTGCTCCGTCCTGGGTCTGCTGCCCCTTCTCCAGGTTTGTTACACTCTCCTTTAAACTTTTTTCTTTTAAGACCGCCGTGATGACATCTCTTCTTACTCCTTCTTCTGAGAGATATTCCAGCTCCTGATCTTTCATAATCTTTAAGACCTTAAGCTCTTCGTATTCAATAAATACTTGCTCTGTTTCTTCATTTTCATTTGTCACTTCGATTCTTTTTGTATTCTGTGGATCCGACAGTAATTCTTCCATTTCTCTTAAAGTTTTTCCTCCCGGAAGGAAGCTTAACACAAGCATTCCTTCCGTAAATGGATCCACGCCATTTACGGTTAATTCAAATTTTTCTGTTCCAAATTTTACTTTTTCCATATTTTCTCCTTTCTTCCTATCTGCCATATACGATACATCCACAAACGTATTCCGTTTGAGTCGTGATTGTATCTTGTGAAGTTACCGAATATTGTTCTGTACCTGGATACAATCTCACCATTAACGACTTCGAACTCGTAGATGGAATTGAGTGCATAATATTGTATTTTGGTTTATACGCAGGTGGAATTTTGCCAAATGCGTATCCTATACTTTGTCCTGTAATTCCTCTTCCTTTTTCCAATGTTCCATCATATCTTATTTCTACCAATTTTGCATTGTATCGGTAATAAAAATTTATTCCAATAGCACTTCCCAAAGATGTCCATCCCGACCATTCCCCCTCGTTATTTAATTTAGTTATTTCTTGTTGCATCGTGTATACCAATGCGCTGGTCGGCACTTTGTTTGTGCTGTTGGTTTGTTGATTTGACATCATGCTTTTGGTTACCGCATTTGCCAACTCTGTTTTTACAGAATTGATTGCAGCAACAATATTTGTCTTTGTCGTTGTGGTAAGCTGTGTGATGTTTCCTATTTCTCTTTTTACGGAATTAATGGCAGATACAATATTCGTTTTCGCTTCTGTTGTAAGCTGGGATAAAGTTCCTATTTTTTCGTCTACTTTTTGTATATCATTCGCGATTTTGCCTGATATATATTTGTTGTAAAAATATTTTAATCCGTCTAATGATAAATATTTCCTTTGTTTTCACCTCCTTATTCCTGGAACAGTGAATCAATCTCTCCCGTTGTAATCGTCTCAAGATCGCTAGTCTTAACATAGCTTTGTAATTTTTCATCTACGGACTGTGTTGTCTCATACCCCTTTTGTGACAATTCCGAATCTGTCACATACTCTTCTGGTACTGCTGTCAGAAATCCGCTATCATTTGTCAGCTGGCTTACTTTGGTGGGAATTTCTGATTTTTTTGCATAAGCAGTTAAATCAATTTCGCGAGTACCCAATTTTTCGAATTTGTCTGTAACCCACAAATACTCGTCATAGACGTTCTGTCCATTTCCGCTATTTGCAACTAAGTACAAGATTCCCTTTTTTCCAGTTTGTGGGAGTCGCTCTACCACCTGCGCATCAAATCCCTGGATGCCGCTTACAGCCTGCGCGATTTCTTGTGTTACCTCTGTTTTAATTGCATAAGTGGATAAGTCTACATTTACTTCCTTACTTCCGTCAGGGTTTAATGGCTGTCCATTTACCTTTACCACTTTAATTGTTACTTCTTCATTTAAACGTCCATTTGTCCATTCTTTGATTTTTGTAATTGCATGTTGTAATCCGCTTAAATCCAAAAATTTTGCCATAATCTTTATTCTCCTTTACTCTTAAAATAATGCATTAATTTCATCCTCAGTTATTACTTCGTTTCCAGCTCCCATTTCTAATTCTTGGATCTTCTGTACGACAGACTTATACGTTCCATCTTTATTTTCTTCGTTTCCAAATTGTACTGCTGCCCCATCCACAAGTGGGAACTTGCCTCCATTCGCCTGTGTAAGACCAGAAATCAAGCTTACACTTCCTTTATAATCCATATTTTCTCCTCCTTTATATTGTGCATTACACATTAATGCGCTTGTATTCTTCACGACTTCCGTCGGTGTCAGCTCCCGATCAAAAATTCTGATGTCGTAAATCTCAGAATTTATACTTCCCTTCGTGAGCGATCCGCTGTTGCCTATCACGATCGTATCTATGTTTAATAAATTTCTTAGATTTTCGCGATATGCAGCCTTTGTCGATGAAGTGCTACTTATGTAGCTTTTTACATCAGATATTTGATAAGCCGAAATAGATATTCCATTTCTATAAAATATGACTTTCCCATTATCGAAATCTATTATTAATGTGTAAACATTAAATGGTTCATTGTATTTTCCTGTGTGATTGCTTCCAAAATTCGCTAATACATTTCCGATACTTGTGCCAAGTTGGAATATGTTTCTTACCTTTTGTTCGTTTTCTACTTTTGCTAATTGCAAAGCACAGATTATTTTTTCTTTATTATTTTTGGAGTTGTACAAATATACCGGATATTCTGTAGATGTTACCGTATCCTCTTTGTCTGTGCAAAATTGAATGGTTACCTGTCTAGGCATTTTAAAACTATCCCATATTAAAGCTCCGTTAGAATCAAATTTTACTTTTTTATCTTTCTGAATGATTTTTCCAGTTTTTCGCAACGGTTTCCCGGTTATGTCTTCTGTTAAGTTTTCATTCGACCCTGAAAAACTAAAAATCAGACCACTTTTCACTTCTTCAAACTTTTTGTTCGTAGGGAGTTTTATATTTATGGTTTCAGATAATTCCAAATTTCCACTGCTGTATATTTTTTTATTTACTGTTCTTCCATCATTTCTCTGTGGGTATATTACTCCTTTGTCGATTATAATGTCTCTATCATCCAATTTGTTTGCGAGCCTAAAATCTTGATTCGTTGCTTCTGGTGGTATTATTTCGATAGCAGAATTAATCGTATCATTCTTGGATAGGTCTAATAGTTCTTCCTTTTTAACGATTGTTTTTACTTTTATATACTTTGTAGCATCCTGAAAATGCATGCAATCTAGCGTTCCATAGCCACTCACTTTATCTTCGTTGTAATGCAGTGGTCTTGCGTGATTGTATGTGTATTGTTCTAATTCCTCCAGTGTATATTCTCTTTTTTTCTTTTCATATAGAATTTTTAATAGACAAAAAATTCCCGCTTGGAAAGGTGTTGCATTCGAAGTTCCAAATCCCCCTACATTAATTCCTCCTATCTTTCTAAGAGTATTAATTCCCATATAGTTTCCGGTGAACTTTATCCTCGAATCTCCGTTTGAAGGGGCGCTTATATATGTTTCTATATTTGAAGCGTCTATATCCAGATTACATCCTGATACCATGTGAGCATGATAAGTATTTACATATGGATCTTTTGTACTTATATCATCGTCTCCCATGTTCATCGAGCAGATAAAAAATAATGTTTTGTGTCTATCTAGGCATTTTCTAATAGACTGTTCGTATGCTTCGTAATTTCTTTCGCTGTCAGTTGTCCAAGTAGTCGAGGTGAAAACAAAATCTAATCTTTCTAATTCCGTTAATTTGTTAAACACATTTGGAGAGATATAATAATCAATATTCGTATTATTTCCTCGCATGATTGCAACACATTTAGACTTTGGAATCAATCCATACATTTCATTTCCTTGACTAATCAGGATACTGTTTGTTGATGTTCCGTGTCCTGTGTCGTAAGAAGTGTTTGATTCAGTTTGAGTGGATTCGACTACTTGTCCTGTTGCTGTAATATCGTATTTTGCATAAAATTGTTCTTTAGTCCATTCCGCAGTTTGGTTCGGAACATACATTTCATATAAACTAGCATATACAGCGCCTTCCCCGTATTCAGCAGATTCCCAAATATCCACAACATTTGACATAATGGCTGTGTTTGACACTTTATTCTTTTCACTCGGATGATACAAAATAGCAGATCCAAAGTACCAATCTTTGGGGATAGACGTTTTTTCCAACTCTTTTCGCAAGTTTCTTATGGAGCTTTGTTCTTCATTCAGCGCATTATTTAGCGGAATAAAATCATACATTACAATTGATCCAAATGCTTTATAGTTTCTATCCGGAAGTGTTGAGATCATAGCTTCCATTGCTGCTTTATCTTTGCAGATTGGATTATTTTGCATATGGATATATTGTATCTCTGCTGCTTGCGATAAGTCTAAATTTCGGATTTCATTGTTGTATATTAAAAGTTTGTTCAATTTCGAACAACCGTTTAATATAATGCTGCTAATTCCATTTTCCGCCACATTCATTTCACTTATTATTTTTGCATTTTGTATTTCTACCTCTCTCTGATCACCGAAAGTATGCTCTATAATCGTCTCATCTTTTCCATTCAATTCATAATTTTTATTTTCGCTTCCAATGCGTACAACTATAGTTCCGCTTCCTTTTACCTTTAGTGATAGTTTTTCTTTATTTGATAAAAGTGAGATACTTCCATGTGTTTCCACATCCATATGATCCTCCTTATTTACATGCAACAGTTTGTTTGCCTAGGTTTGCATTATCGGATTTATAGATATCGTAAGATTCTGTGTGTCCGCTTGCATTTGTAAATTCGATTGTTTTTACTTTTGTAAATCCACCGTCAAATCCTCCAACATTAAATGTTACCTCTCCATATCTTGTAGGTAAGGCGTAGTAAATATGCTGTCCTTCACCCGCAGTGACTGTGAATGTCTTCGCTTTATTAGCTTGCAGCCCTTTTGTTAGTTTTAAGACAAATCCAGTATCAGGATTAAGTGTATTTTCCGCTACCCCCCAGTACACTCCATTCAAAAATGTTACTGCGGTAGTCTTTGTTACCGTTTTATCTCTTTCATCTGTTGCCGAAAGAGTCCATGTCTTATTTGTTTTGATGCTCTGTCCTGCTAGTGTTTTTGTAGTTAAATTCACATCCAAAACTTCATTGTCCAATTTTGCTGATTTCGGTTTTTTGTTGTAATCCCATGTTAATGTGACGTCTGTGACTGTGGATCCAATTTCTACTGTATTCTTGTTGTTTGCAAAGCTGTTGATTGCAATCGGTTTGTAATTCAAATCATCCACAATCTTTTTGTATTCGTCCGTAAAGTCATTTTTTGATAAACCTTTTCCTTCCTCTTGTCGTACATATCTTGCATCATTTTTCTGTACCAGGTGTGCAAGCCCCTCCTGATCCAGATACTTTTTTCCTGCTGCCAGTGCTACAGCTTTTGTTACCTTTCTTCTTTGCATGTTTTTTTCTCTCCTTTCATAATCTCGTCAATCTCCGGTCCGGTGATCGACTCTATCTCCACAGCTGTTCCCCCGCCTTCCGGCAGTTCCACTTCGCTGAGTAGATTCTCCTCACTAAAAAGCTGCAACCGGTTTTCTTCCAGTTGTAGCTTATCTCCTTTTTTATTCAGTTTTGCAATAATCTGTCGCAATAGATCTTGTTCGTCCGGAGCATCATAGTCTTGCGGCTTTGCTCTTCTTTTAACTTCTATCTCCACTTCGTATGTTGTTTTTCCAAAATTCGGTGCAGTTACATAAACATAGACTATTATGTTTTTCCCCGCCCTTAATAATTCATTCGGAATTTTTGCGGTTATATCTCCGTCATCTACTGTTCCGATTACAATCAGTGCTTCGTTTTCTCCTCGTAGAGCAAAGTGCACTTCTATTGTTTCTGTCTGGATTTCAAGACCTGTGAGCAATACCTCTTGGCCGTAATCCCATTGCTTTAAGCTTTCTTTTGCATATTCTTCTGTTTTGCAATCAATTACAATCACATGCTCACCTCACTTGCAAGGGCATCAATCTCTTCGTTAGTAATTTCAATAGGATCAAATTTTTCAATTTTTCTCAGTGCTTCTATCAGTGCCTTATAATCGTCTGAAGAAGTGATACTCGATTGCATAATTTTATTCTCGCTCACCTCTATTTTGAATTTGAATGTCGTAATATTCTTATTTGCGCTTAAAACTTGTATTTGCCCTAGTGTATTCCCTGTTTCTGCCAGCATCTGATCTGTAAGCTCAAATGTTATGCAATTGCTGCTTAAAATAGTTGCATCAGTATAAGTCTCTTTTCCGCTTGGTTTTTTGCAATATATTCTTGCTCTTCCATCTATGTCTGTTATTCCTGCAATGTGACATCGCACGCTTCTTCCGCTATCTGCTTGCACCGCTTGGATAGTTGGAATAATGCCTTCCCGTCTTATGTCCATCTCCAATACTGTCGTCGCTTCCATTTTTCTCCTTTCTTATCCCGGAATCCATCTTAGCAATATTGCTCCTCCGGTTCCTCCGCCGCCTCCACCGCCGGTTCCTCCCGGATAGCGGAGAACTCGATCCCACGGATAGTTGTAGTAGGAGGTGACTCCAATCTCTTGGCCAGTCTGATCTCCGGTCTGCCCTCCTGTTATTCCGCCAAACTCGTTTTGGCTTGCCTGGACAACTTGTCCATTTCCGATATGCATAGCGGTATGGTTTTGGATGTTTAACAAAACATCTCCCTTTATCATTCCTCCGCCACCTTGTATATCTACGCTTGACGTGACATCTGTAAAACCGCACGCAATAAATACGTCGTACATATTACCCGTATAACTTGCTCCTCCGCTCTTTACTGGCACTCCTGCATTTTCCCATGCTTGGATTAGCAGCGAGGAACAGTCATAATCAGGTCCCCAACGATTCCCTTGATCGTATCCGTGGCTATTGTCATTCGCAATCTGCAATGCCCATTCGACTGCTGTATTGATTTTCTCTGCCCCTCCGGAATACTGTGTTAAATAATCATACCAGTAACGAGCCTGCTGTCTTCGCTCCTGCTCTACTTCCACGCCTGCACGCTCAAAATTTTTGAGAAATGCAGATGCAAGATATTCTGGGGATTCGCCGCTTGCTTTAAACTGATCAAATGATAAAGGATATGCCCCGGTCGGAATCCACTGTCCGGCCGGAACTGTCACAGAATCAATCCAGGTAAGCTGCCCGTTTGGATCTGTGATTCCGTATCCGTTTGCCCTTGCCCAGTTGGTGTAGTTGGTTGCTGGTGTCCATTGTACCAATCCAAAACCTCCAGCATAGTTTCCTTCCTGTAGGCTTTGCCAAATTCCAGGATTGATATTTGACTCACTTTGCATGTTCCCACACAATCCTGCGATTGCATTTAGACTCCACCCTCTCGCTTCCAGGAATACAAGTACCTCTTGTGCATTCCCTTGCATTTGTGACATCTGCAAATAAAAATTACCTATTGTCCAAGCCCTTAAAATGCACCTTCTTTCGTTACTCCACCTATTAAAATTCCTTTATCAAATTTCAGATGTGTTCCGTTCGAAAATACTGCCGTTCCAGTTTTTCCTTCTCCAGCAGCTGTCGTTATTTTTTTTGCGGTTATATGCATCTGCTCTTTCGCTGCCAATGTCATAGATCCATCTTTTTTCAAATGAATTGCAGAGTTTATTCCACCATAACTTTGTAAATACATTCCGTCTTCTCTGTACTCTATAAGTCCACAAAGCTCACCTTTTTCATTTTCTGTATAAATCTTTCCTTGCCAAATTGTTACAGCTCGCCCTTCTCCGTCAGCGCTTTTTATTCGTCCTCTCGACAAAATTCCAGAATTGTCCATTAATGTCATTGTATTATTTTGACCATCGAGCATCTTGAAAACTCCTGACTTGTTATCAAGTCCACCTATTTCCAAGACACCACCTCGTATGCGATCAGCTAACATTGTCCCGGCAACAATATAGTCTGCAAAGAATCCTTTCCCAGTTCCAAACGTGGACCAGTTCCAGCTTCCATCTGGATTTTTTGAATCTGCAATCATAAGTCCCATGCTTCCCCAACACATTGCTCCATAGGTTTCGCTGTCCGGATCAATGTCTTCCGCCAAAAATGCTTTTTGTGCAGTCTTATGCGCCTTGCTGCTTTGGATCTGCATTTGTGTCTTCACTCCGTCCAGTATACCTTGCACTTGCTCTCCGACAACGCTACCGTTTGGCCGGATTGCACTCTCCACCCGATTCGTCATGCTCGACACATCATCAAAATAGTCGTACTTAAAGTCTCCCAACTCTACATCTACTACTTTTTTCTGGATGGAATCATAAGTCAGCTTAATCACTCTTGCATCCGTTGTAATATCCAACTTTTTGTGCCTGCAATGTACCGTGTCTCCGATCTGTACCTCTTCCAAATCCTGCACATCTTTGTACAGTTCTGTATCTTTCAGCAGCACGAGATCTATATCTAAGTTTATTTTCGGCTTATCTATCCCCAGTTCATATTGTTCTTTGCACTTTTCTGTCAATGCTTTTTTCAACTCTTCTTTGGTTTTGCAGACGATCACCCCATTCTTTTCATCATCCTCGGAAGCATCTTCTGCCATTTTTACATCCTCAAAACTCATTACTGCATAATGGATTGTCGGATATTTTTGGATCAGTGGAGAATCTATCCACAGCTCATTTCCCTCAATCATGTGTCCATTGTAGGCTTTCGGAATAATCCTTGTCACAACTTCTCTGATGTCCACATCTTCTTTCATTCCATCCTGCGCAATATTTTTCCCATATAAGATTTCCATTCCTCTGTTTTGTCCTACATGGTCATTTATTGTAATGGTGTAATTGTCAAAAAGAATCTCACCGCCCCAGCGATTTATAAAAGAGTTTTCGTCTTCCCCGTTAATCGCTTCGATGAGATTCTTTGTCATGTAATATGCTGTTGATAGATTTTTAATATTGGATTTCCCGGTGTATTTTTTGTTTGGAGCTGTCATTAAGTCAAGTGCCTGCTGGCCAGTTTTATTTGTCGGCCGGATATCCAGCAAAAAGCAGTCATCCTTTGCATCCATAAAGATTGGCTCCATCTCTGCTTCAATTCCTGCATCTGTTTTTTCTTTCTTTTTCACCCTGAAGAGTTGGTCTCCATTAAATGACGGCATCTTTACAACCGCATTCTCTTCAATGTATTTCCATCGCCCCTCATCATCAATCGGATGACTTAGTACCCCCCGCCAGCTTCCATTTAGTATCACTTTCACTTCTGCCGCGGTAGGTATCAGGGGCATATCTCCGTTGTTCACATAATTTGTGTTTTCAGGCTTATAAATTTGTATCCTTATAAGCACCTCCAGTTCGGTATTACTTTTAATTCAAATCCCGGTGTGATTCGGATCATGTTCTCTCCTTCTCCCAAATACAGATCTTCGTAATCTCCTTTGACGGATACATTTTCCAGTTTTCCATCCTGGCGATATGTCAGCATCCTATTTGTATCAATGATCAAATGTCCGTTTACGTTGGCAATCATATTTTTATCATTTACAGCAAGGGTGCATTCTCCAACTCCTATGATTTTATAAATCGGCATGCATTCGTAATATGGATTGTACTCCACCTCTGCGACAGAATGTTCCAACGCCCCATCTCTCCGATATTGGTATCCTGCACATGTAAAATCCACATCAAACTCGCCAGACTCTTTTACCTTTCTTTCAGCCGCGTTTATTTTAATATGTTTCACTAGATAAAAATACTCTTCATTATCGCTTAATATCAGCCTGTGGTCATTCTTCTGTAAGAGCCACTTCCTTACATTTCTCAATCTTTCCTGCCAGTTTTCATGGTCTACAAAGGTAAACGGTACGTTGATCACAATATCTTTTACTTTTTTCGTTTCCCGAAAGAGAGATCCATCTCTTCCGGGTATGTTAATTTCCTCATATTCAAATTCCGGAGACGGGATACTTGGTCTCTCTCTTACAAGTACCCCAAGCTCCCTATTCCTTCTTCTGTTAATTTCAATCTGATACCTTTAATGCCCCCTTGCTCTGCGTCCTGCTTTCTGTGCACTTCCAATTCCTGCCTGGGCGGTTTTTACGATGTAGCTGTCAAAATTTTTGTTTCCAATCTGCACGTTTACAGCATTGTTTAGGTTAATGCTCATTCCTCCTGCTTCTGTAAGAAGTGACTGACTTCCCATTCCATCACTGATTGTTCTTGCCACGCGACCCACCGCATCTGATATTTTATAAACATTTCTGTCGAGTCCTTTAACCATACCGTCAATAAAATCCGGCATCCATGTTTCGTAATCTCGTAATGGTCCTTCATCCGGCCGTGAGAAGTGGAGGAGCGATCTGATCTTATCTGCAATTCCTTCGATCGTGTTGATGATTCCTTTTACTCCCGACATGATTCCTTCTTTTAGTCCCTCAATAAAATCAGATCCCCATTCCCATGCACTTGAGATAACATTTTCGATGATATTTCTGACTTTATCAAAAATTCCCCGGATCATATCTGGGATTGAAGAAATCGCATTTGAAATACCATCTTTCATGGCATTGAATCCATTTACCGCTGCCTCTTTTGTATTGTTCGCAAGGTTCGAAACCGTTGTTTTGATTCCGTTCCAAATATTTGATGCAGCATTCTTTGTTTCATTCCATATTGCAGAAACTGTATTTTTCAACGCTTCAAATCTGATTTTTACAGCATTTACAATACCTTCTACCAAAGAGGTGACAACCTGCTCAATGCCACTCCAGAATTTCTGAGCAGCCTCTTGCATATTGCTCCATATCTTTTCTGCATCCTCTCTCAGCTTGTCGAAATCCCCAAGGACTAAATCAATGAGTAGCAGTACCGGTCCCAGTACCGCATTTTTGATCAGCTCCCATGCTCCTGCTGCTGCAGTTTTGATTCCTTCCCAAATTCCGGATAAAGTTGTTTTCAAATTTTCAAACATCTGAGAAATGTATGTTGCAAGCGCGTTTATGATCGGATTTGCCATCATGGCTGTCCAGATCTCTTCAAACTTTGTTTTTACGCTTGTCCATATACCGTTCCACCATTCCGGAATCCCCTGGAAGAAACTTACCGTATTGTTCCATGCCTCCGGGATTGTCTCTGTAAAAAATTTTACGATCGCATCCCAAGCCGCGAAAAATCCTTTTTTCACAGCATCCCAAACAGCATTGACAGCATCCCTGAACCATTCGCATTTATTGTACAGTACAACTAATGCAACCACGATCGCTGTTATAATCGCAATTACCGGATGCGCCATGATCAATCCGAACAGACTTTTCACAAGTCCCTTCATTTTTGTGATCATTTTCATGATCGTTCCACCCACTCCGGATATTTTCGACATCGCACCAGTTATGGCGGAAATTCCAGTTGATATTTTCCCGATCACTATGAGCAGTGGTCCGATTGCCGCTACCATCAGTCCGATAATTACAATCGCCTGCTGCACCCCTTCCGGAAGCGCGGAGAATTTATTTACAAGATTCGTGATAATCTCTGCAAGCTTTTGGATCACTGGAGCCAATGTGTTCCCGATCTGTATTCCAGCCGTTTCCAGGGATCCTTTTAACTCTTCGATCGCTCTGGATCCATCTCCCATCTGAGAGTTGGCCAAACGCTGTGCCGCCTCTTGATCGTTTGTTGCTTTAATGTACTTTTGCAGTCCTTTTTCTCCGCTGTCCATGAGTACAGTAGCTGCTCTCATGGCATCGGTCCCAAAAATTGTAGATAATGCAGCGTCTCTGGATGCTGCGTCCAATCCTCCTAACTTGTCTTGTAACTCTTGCGCCATTTCAGTTGCACCAAGTAGTTGTCCGCTCGAGTCTCTTGTTCTTAATCCCAGATCTTCGATCATGTCTGCCGCTTTATCCGATGCTGGTGCTGCCAATTTCTGCAACATTACTTTTAAGGACGTTCCTGCATCGCTTCCTTCGATTCCTGCATCTGCAAAACGTCCCAGTACGGCTGTCGTTTCTTGTATGGTCCATCCTGCATTTTTTGCGCTCGAAGAGCACTGCGCCAGTGCCTGTGTAAGAGGCTCGACATCTGTTGAGGATGCTGCTGCCGCTCCGGCCAAAGCATTGGCTGCCTCTGCGGATTTGTTTGCTTCCAGACCAAAAGCGCCCATTGCTTGTACAACTACATTCGCCGCGTCTCCCAGTCCCATTCCGGATGATGCTGCAAGATCCATTGTAGTCTGTAATGCTCCTGCTTTGATGTCAGCTTCTGTCAAGCCACCTTTTGCAAGTTCTGTGATTGCGTTTCCAGCTTCTGTTGCCGAGAAAATGGTATCCTGGCCAGTTTTAATCGCCAGTTGCCGCAGCTCCTCCATTTCTGACATCGGTTTGTCCAGTGCACCTGCCGCCTGGCTCATTGCGTCCTCGAAATTATTGGCCATAGAGACAGATGCAACTCCAATTCCTCCGAGTGCTCCAGTGAGCGGAAGCATCTTCTTTCCTGCTGCCGTTGCTGTTTCCCCAACTTTTCCGGTTACCGCGGATACTTTTGCCAGATCAGCATTTGCACTTCCGACCTCTTTTCGCAAAGCTTTATACTCATTCGTTGTTTCAATGATTTCTCTTTGCAGCGCATCCATTCCTTCTGGACTGATCGGATGCCCAAACTCTTCGTCTACCTGCTTTTTCTTCTGTTTTAATTCTTCCAGACTCTTCGTGGATTCTTCTACTTTTGTGCTTAACTCTTTATATTCTTCTGTGTCAATTTCTCCGGCTTCTTCCATAGACTTCATTTTTTTCTTTAATGTGTCTAGCTTACCGTTGGTCTTCTCAATTTCCTGCTGGATAGGTGTATAAGCCTGCTTCCAGGCATCGTAATTTCCAGCCGTCTTTGCCGCCTGCTCACTTGCCTGCTTCAAGGTCTTTAAACGTGTCTCGGTTCCTTGTATAGATTGTTGCAAGAGTTTTTGCTTTTGATTCAGCAGCTCCGTATTAGTAGGATCCAGTTTTAACAGCTTATTGACATCTCGCAACGATGACTGCACTCCATAAAGTTTTTTATCTACACCATCCAGAGCTTTATTTAGTTTTGTGGTATCTCCTCCAATTTCAATTGTGATACCTTTGATTCTGTTTGCCCTTGTTTCCTCCTTTACAGTGCGTCTATGTCTGCTTGTGTTGCGATTTTCGGATAATCATAATCATCGTTTTTCATTTCGATGAACATGTCATTTACCATTCCAATACTTAATAGCTCAAGATCAGAAATAGAAATACCACACTGCACACACCTAAGCATGAACAGAGCGGTATTGACTTCTCGATCTATTTCCCGTTCTTTTTTTTTGGAATTGACATCTGTTTGTTTTCCATCTGCCACATATCCATGATCTCCGGCAGAATCTCATAAATATCGAATGTTTCAAATTGCTCCAGCCATTCGTCAATGTCTTGTGGCTGTTCCGGATCGCCATGCTTGTGCATTAAAAATGCAATGTTTTCAAACATTTCCAGCGATTCGATTGGAAGGCTGCTTTCAAATTCGCTCTCATCAAATTCTTTTCCTTCCTTTTCGCATTTTTTCTTCATTTCTTCTTTAAGTTTTTCCTGCACCTTGATCTGTTTTCCAATTTTCTGCATGTCGGTAAAAATATCCCTGCCAAATTTCAGACGGTAAATGCGGGGGATTGCCGCAGAACTCTTAAATTTGCATTCTACTCCATTGATCGCTAATGTTTTTCGCATTCCAATCCCCCCTAAGCTACTTCCTGATCCGGAATATATACCTTTTCAAACCATTTGTTGTATAAGTCTTCCGATGTTTCTGCCGTTGTTTTTGCTCTGACAGCCATTTTTTTTGCTTCCCCAACTGGTACCGCTGATGCAGAAATTGTTACTGTATCTGTTGTCGGCTCAATCGTATCCTCCGTGGTGCTTGATTCTGTTGTAGGTCTTGTCGAGGTACAACAATAAAACCAGAATCTTGTTCCCCTTACATCTCCGTCGATTTCAAATCCCAGAGCAAACCGCTTCACTTTTGCGGTTGCTTCTTCTAGCATTACCTTATTCTTGTCGATATACTCACTCAAAATCTTTTCCCGGAACTCATCCGTGATCATCGCCACTTCCCAATCTCCTTCGTATCCGCTGTTAGAAGAAGAGACATAATATTTTACACCGTCGGCATAAAATGGTGTCAATTCTCCTTGTGCTTCTAACGAAAGTGATACGGATCCCGGTAGCGCAAAAGGTGTATCAAATGTGATTACTCCCATTTCATCTTCTTTTAGTAGCGCAATATGCGCATTGCTGATATTAAACTTTACTTTATCTTTTTTCTGTGCCAGTCTTTCTTTCCTTACTTTCCCTCCACTTCATACAGAACTTCATACATGTTTTCCGACTTGATATACTGTTCATCTTTTTGCCAAAACACTCCATATTTGTCGAGTATTTCCTCTACTTGTTCTTCCAGGTCAAAGTCTTTTTGATCCGTATAAAGCTCTATGTTTACTTTGTTACTTTTAAAATAGACTTTTCCGTCTGCCGAAAAGTTATTGCTTCCTGGAATCAGCCAACAAATAAACGGAGGATTGACTGCTTCCTCCGTCTCAAAATGATGATATCTATATTCAATTCCTATTTCCTGCAATATTCTCTCTATCTTTTCTTGTGTCATAGGCTTCTTTTTAACCTTTCCATCAAAATTTCCTTTGCATGCTTTTCCGCAATACTGATATGCGGAATTCCATCCACTCTTCCACCATTTCTTTTCGCATGTCCATGCTCCAATAAGTGTGTGATGCGATAGGATGGCTTTTTAGAATATACTACCGTATTAAACTTGTATCTGCCTTTCAGCTTGGCATCTCGTTTGTATGTCCAATGCTTTTTATAATCTCCATCTCTTTCCGGAGATGTCATTCTGAGTTCAGCTGCCGTCTGCTTTGCTGTTTCTTTTACAGCTTTTTCCACCACTTCCATTACATCTTCCCGATAGGCATCCAACTCATTGATTACTGCAATCGCCAATTCATCAATATCAATTTTAGCCATATTCTCTCACATCCTCATAGAGTGTTGTAATCTTTTCCAGTGACAGAAACATGCACGAAGGTGTCTGGTCGTATTTATTCTGGATCTGTACAATTTTATACTGCATCCCGCGGATTATGCACACATCCATCGTTGATATATCCTCCATCGGCAGAACAGCTACTACCTCATCAATCTGACTTGATAGTACCTTCGCTTCGTAGAAGCGTTTAATCCCAACCGTCCGATATCCAAACCGCACATGCTCCTGCTTTGTTTCCACGATTTTTCTCCCCTGGACTTTGCATATTTCTAAACACCCATCGTTAAATGTAACAAATTTTGTTTCCTTACGTCTTGGCATTCTTTTTCCTCCATCTGCTAATCTGTAAAGCAATAATTTCCTGTTTATAATTTTTTATAAACTCATCCACTTGACCAGCACGCGCATACATGCAGTAATTTAAAAGCAACTCTTTCTCTGGTGTCTCTTCTTCAAAATTGCATTCTCCGATTTTCCCTTTTAAATATGCTTCCCCGCGTTTAATGATCCCGGAGAGCTTTTTTTTCTCTCCGAGTTCCATTTCCCAAGTGATGTCCAGAAAATTTTTTACATCCTCCAGTAATTCCTCCATCTTTACTCCTTATTCTTTGTAACAGTAATTTGGTATGTCTTTGTCGTCTTACCATCTGTTACTTTTGCTTTCACGATATTTCCGGCTCCTTCCTGCCAGTTTACTCTGCTTCCATTTGCAATCGGCTTCTCATTCCAAGTGATCTCTACCTCCGCAGTCGTATCTGCAACCACTGCCTGCACGGTGTTAGATGCATCCGTTGTTGTTAAAGTGTATGTCAGAGTCCCTTCTGTAAATGGTGGTGTAAGTGCATGTCCTCCAACCTTAAAGTCAGCAAGGTTTGCATTCTCAACATTCTCCTCTGGCTGCACTACCTCCACTTCGTATCTGGTTGGCTGTAATGCTGTAATGTCTAATAACACAAATGCATTGTCATCCATAGCAAATCCGTGCCCATACATTTTAATTAGATATACTCTTTCATCTTCCAGGAATCTATAATCGTCAGAGTATAAGATTCTTCCTCCGTTTTCAATTCCTGATCCCATAAAATACAGTTTTGCCATTCCGAATACCGCTTTGCCTACAGCTACCGCCGGAGACTGGATAACCTCAATCGGGAATGGAAGTGTACTCACATATCCGCCGCCTGGTGCTGGTCTCTGTGTTGCCGGAAGGACTTTACTGAAATAATCCGCTGGATTTACTACAAGAATCAGTGAATCCACTGTTCTTGACTGTCCTTTCTCATTGTTTGCCATGATTGCTGCGAGCTTTCCGAGCTGTATATCATCAAGCTTTGTGATTTTAATTGGCTTCTTTTCTGGATATTCTCCGCCTCTTACCAATACATTTTCTCCTACCTGTCTAGTCATCCCAATCGGCATATCTTTTCCAGTACCGTTTACAATACCGTCTTCTAATCCGTTTGCAAGTGCTTCGTATAACACTTCTCTAACATATCTGTCCAACCACTCTGGACCAAGATCTAGCATTGCTTTGCAAACCGGAAGGAATGCAGATAACTTGCTTAATGTTACATCTACTTCCCTAAATCCTGATGTGAGTTCCTGGATGATCTCTGCGCAGAGTTTTCCCCAAGCAGCTTTCTGGTATCCATTGGTATTCATCATCATTCTCGTCAGACCAGTCACGGAAGTAAACTGGATCTTGGACAGTAATGGGTGATTTGTTTTTAAATCCTCAAATACTTTATCCAAGATTGTAAATGGCATCACTACATCGAGGTTTTCTACTGCCTGTTTTGGGTTAGGTGCTTTCATTGCTTCAGAGAGTTTCTGATAATATTCTCTCTCTTTTGATGTCAGCTGTCTGACCCCTCTGTCAGATAAGATTTTCTGATCTGTTTCTTCTACGATCGCTTTTGCCTGCTCTAAAACATTTTCCTGGATTTTATCACACAGCTCCACAAACGCTGCCTGAAACTGTTCTGTATCTCCGTCTTTGATTGCATCGTTCATTTTCTGTACGATAGCCTTTTTTTCCATTTCAATTACATCTAAATTTTTCCTTGTATTGTTCCTCCTTTAAAAAGTTCTAAGATTTTATTTTTCTCCGGCTTCTCCAGCTGCTGCTCTTTCATTTTTGCGATCTGCTGCCGGAAGCTCTCCTGGCTGTTCAGCTGCCTTTGCATGCTTGACAGTTTTTCCAAAATTTCTTCATTTCCTGCTGTTTCTGTTTTTTTATTCATAATCTCGTCGATCAGGCCGTATTCCAGAGCTTTATCCGGTGTCAGATATGTTTCATTCTGCATCAGTTCAATCAATTCTTCTTCGCTGATATTTGCTCTTTCCAAAAACACCTGCCGGTTTGCTTCCATCATGTCGTCAAGATCATCTGCATACTTCCTGAGCTGCGCTGCGTTTCCGGAGCAATACATCCACATATCATGGACAAGCGCCGTTGTTCCCAGGCACATTTTTCTTTCATCGCATGCCTGCAAAATTAAAAATGCAACACTGTGTGCCACCCCGTCCACAATACCGACTTTTTTGTTTGAGCACTGCTTCAGCAGGTTATAAATTGCTACTCCCTCTTTTACAGATCCTCCGTTGGAGTTGATATGCAGCTCTATCATCTGTCCTTCCGGAATTTCCGAAAGTTTCTCTGCAAAATACTTGGCAGATGTTTCAGAATCTTTATATTCCCATTCATTCCAGTCAAATTCTCCATATTCTGTTACGTCATCGTAAATGTAGAGAATAATTTTGTTTTCTGCCTGCACCGGCTCCATTCGCCAATTCGTAATGTTCTTCCTTTACTCACCCCTTTCACTGAGCATTATTTTTATCCAATCCTGCAAGCAGGTCTTGAATCTTACTGTAATTTTTTGTCATAAAGTGTTGATTTGCCCATTCCTCTTCAATTCGAGGTTTTCCGAGCACCTCTAAAATATCGTTAATTGTAAAGGCCCCACTGGAGATCAGCTTGTCCACCGGTGTCGCAATGTCAAAAATATCAATATGTTTTACCGCAAGTGTTTCAATTTTGATGTACGTTCCCAGCTTAAATCCTTTGTATCCATTTCGTTTCCGGTTGATCTCCTGCTGCAACATCTCAATCAATGGATCTACGACAAACGTCAGCAGCTCATCAATCGCTTTGCTCGTATCCTGCACATCTCCTTTTGCAAGGCTCGGCGGGAAGGAAAATCCTCTTGCGGTAAACTCAAATATATCATCTGCAAGTGATTTGATATCTCTTGTAGACTCGGTGGAATACGTCTTTCCGCTGTCTGATATGTCCTGATAGTTATATCCATCAAATAACGGTAGTACCGCATTTTCTTTGCTGAAGAAGTTTTTAAAATGTTCCGTCATTAACTGATTGAAATTTTCGTTGAAATTGTCATCCTCCTGAGCGATTGCTTCTACGTTTAAAATTCCTTTTTTCCCTCTTGATTTTTTGTATGCTTCCTGAGCATACACAATCAATTTAGAGTACGTCTCATACATTCCATTCATCAGCTTTCTCATGTCATTTGAGTTCAGTTCAAAAAACATGACATCTGACATTCTTAATGTTTCCGACAGCTCATATCCGTCAATAACAATCCCACTAAATTCATAATCTTTCAGGGCAAAAGGTTCTTTGCAATAAGAATCAGCTACATACAGTTTTCGGTTTACTTCTACAACAAGACATTCATTGTTTCTGTACAATTTTCCAATCAGTTTGTTCACAAATCCTGCTGCATTCTGATTTTGATTCGGCTCATAATTCCAAAGATAATACTCTGCATCTTTAACTTCTTTTCCTTTTACATAAGTTTTGAACTCACATTTGCTCACTGCATTTGCAATTTTATTTACGCAAGTCCAAAAAGCCAGTTCTCTGAGGTAGATCTCATAGATGGCTCCCTGCACTTCTTTGTCATCCATAATATCCTGCATGTTAATGCTGATATTTCCGACTCCCAACTTCTTGATCAGCCAGTCTTTTATGCTTAACTTCCTACTCTCACCTCCTTAATAGCTGTATACCATTGTTGCCGGAGTTGGCTTTGGCCGTTTCTGTGGCAACTCATCTTCTATGGTCATTGCTGCTACCAGTGCCATAAACGGATCTGTCTTCCTGCTTTTGGATTCAATTTTTCCATACACGAAATTTCCCAGATCTGCATCATCTTCTTTCCCCAGTTTCCTTCCATGTCTGATCAACTTTGTATTATTCGTTGCCCACCGTAGTTCCGGTGCGTCTCCCCAGTTAAACCATTGATTCGTAAAGCAACTGTCAATTACCGGGGCGACTTTCATAACATCTGGCAGCTTTACTATTTTCAAATTTTTCCTGATTTTCAAATCAAATCCTATTTCTTTAAGATATTTAGCAAGTAGCGCAAATCGGTAATCGTCGATTGCCAGTTTTTTAATATTGTACTTTTTCTTCGCTCGTTGGATATATTCCGTAATCACTGAAGGATGTATTTCATTTTCGTCTACTAAAGTTAATCTTCCCATATCCGCCCATTCTTTCCACGGAGCCTTTATCCTCTCCAAATCATTTGATTGGAGGCACACCCACGAATGACTTATATCATATCTTTGATCTCCATCTCTAAAATGCAGATCCACTGAAGCCCAGTCATTTAGTTTTGTATAGTCCACTCCACAAGTGCAGCTCCATCCTTCCAAATCCGGAAGAATAATATTGGTAGCTGCTATGTTTTCCCAATCTGTTACGCTCATCTCTTCTGCGTTTTCTGGAATATTCATTCGCTTTGTCATAAACGCTGGCAGTCTTCTTGGATTCTTCTTCCATTCCCGGTATTCCTTCCGGATCTCCTCCAGCAGGTTTGGCAAATACGGAAGAGATGGGTTTGCCATTGGCCAATTTGCTTCGTCATCGACATCTTCTTTTTTATTTAACCTGCAAATAAAAGGCAAAAGTCCATTATCCGGTTCTCCTCCCCGCAAGATTCCTTCTGCTGTTTCCAGCAGATCATCCAGGGGACCTTCCCGGACATCCCCATTTGTAGTATAGTAAGATCTTCTCGGATGTTTCTTTTTTCCAAGACCAGTTGTAAATACGTTAATATTCTTGTAATCTTCGTATTGATGGATCTCATTAAATATGCAGATTCCAGATCGCAAACCATCCTTTCCCTTTGGACTGTTCGTTCTTCCTCGCATAACGCTTTTTGTTTTCAGACTCACGACTTTTTCTTTTGTCCAATGAAAAAACTTCTTTAGCTTTTTTACGACAGACGGCTGCTCAAAGGCATTGATGACATCTTGCACCGGGCGCATCGCCTGGTCCTCATTGTTCGCACAAATATCAACATCATACTCCCGGATACCATTATATGGGGACATTAAGCACGCAGATTCTACCGCAATCGTACCATCTTTCCCCGCTCCTCTCCCCAACATACAGAGCAAATCCGGCCATCTCGGCAGCCCTGATTTGCTCCAATATGTGCAGTCATGCAGCCCAATCACAAACTTCTGCCAAGGGAAAATATCTTCAAATGGGAAGTATTTTGTAAGTCCCATATACTTTTCAAACTGCTCCTCATCAACATAAATATCTTCGTTTTCAAAGCACCATTTTACATGCTTAATCAGCAGCTCCTGATCCTCGCACACTGCATAGGTTTTATGCTCAACAATGTCAATCCACTCCTGGATATATGGATGAATTTTACAACTCATCGTCATCATCTCCCGGATCTCCGGAAACCGGCTTAATTCCAATGCTGTCCAGTATTTTCAGCATCTGTGCGCTTACCTTAATTCTCTGATCTATGGAGTCGTTTTTCTTCTGTCCTTTTTGTCCTCCACCGTTATCATATTTGACAACAGCTCCTCTCTTTTTTATGTCTGCAATCAGGTCATTTTCCAGGTCCCAAAAATCCATGTATTTATCTACTAAGTCGATGTAATATTTCCCAGTGGTCCCATTCTTGGCCAACTGTTCCAAAAGGTCATCTTTGATTTCTTCTCTTAATATTTCTTTTCTCGTTTTTCTCGCCCTTAGACCACCCCCTCCTTCACGCGCGCGCGGAAAAATCTCTTTTGTCAAGAGCACCCACCGGTCTCTAACGGCCAAATTAAAACCCGATTTTTTTCGACCGGGGGTACTCTCTCATTTTTACCATCTCTCTTCTGTCAATGGCTTCTTCTTTTCTTTTTTGCGGTATCCATGTACTTCTTCATGGCATTCATGACAGAGACTTATGAGGTTTCTTTTCTTCTCTCCCCTGAAGTAATACCAGATTTCTAATGACTTATCTGGATGCTTCTTTACATAGTTTACATGATGGACTGTTGTGGCTTTCTTGTACTTTCCTCTCTGCTTGCATATCTGGCATTCATATTTATCAAGTCTCAGGACTTCTTCTCGTTTCGTTTTCCATTTGCTCCATGTGTAAAATCTATGTATGTTTTCTTTTATGCATTTTTTTACAAATGCAATGTCACGCTCTGTCATGTTGCCTCCTTGTTGAGTTGCAGGAGAAGGACTCGAACCTCCGACTTCCAGCTAAGGAGACTGGCGAGCTTCCACTGCTCTATCCTGCTATGTATATGTGCTACATCGCACAACATAGGCATTTGCCCAGAGCCTTTTATCGTCATTTGCTCAGGACGCGCAAAAGCACCCGGCTTTCGCTAGATGCTTTCTGATTCTATTGTTTATTCTTTTTTTGGTGAATGGATACTATCGGAATCGAACCGATGACTTACCAGTTATGAGCTGGTGTTTCTGCCCCTGAATTAAGTATCCGTAACGCGAGAAGAGGCAACCTTTTCTCGGTCGCCTCGGGTAAGAGTTAAAATTCACGAAGTAGTTACTTTGTAGCAATAACATATTACCACTTTTAAAGCGAACAGTGGCGAACATTTATGAAACTTTTTCAAGAAATCTATCATGTGCCATCCTACAACTATCTTTCGTGAACGGAATTTTCTTTTTCGGGAACATGTAATTCATTTTCATCGCTACCATTTCCCATGTCAGATTGTCTATGTAATATAACCTAAACATAATTCTTAGCCTGCTCTTTCCAATCTGTTCAATGTATTCTTCCACCTCTATCTGCTTTTCTAATAAGTCAGCTTCTAGCTCTTCTAAGCGCGCAATCTTTCTTTCATACGCAGCTTGCTTCCTCGTAATCGCTCTTTTGGGTTTCCCCTCCACTTTTACTGTTGCGAGTGGTTTCTTTCCCTTTTTTCCACATGTAACTGAATCAACTACAATCATTTGATTCAGTTTGTCCAGCTCCCTTTGATCTGCTTGTATTCTCCTTCTTAGGTCTTTGATCTCTTCTTTCATATCTGCATATTCAATGAGTATCTGCTTGTCCAATATTAATCCCCTTCCTTGCAAGATACTCCGTGACACTCAACTCTTTATACTCCCCTCTTCATCCGCGCCGTCTGAATCTTGCTTTGGTTGCGCGGTCTTGGATTTCTATGTTTTTGATCCGGAACCCAGCGATTCCTGCTGCCTGCTCCAATACATCCAATACTTGCCTAACATGCTTCGGGATGTGTTCTGCATGCGCGATTGCTCTGTCTGCTGTTGGATCTTTATATCCTTCTTTATTCATCGGCTTCCCTCCTTTACTGCTTCCTTCTCAGATGTTATAATTGGCTTATCAATTCTTTTTATCTAAGGAGGCATTTCTATGTGTGATTATCAAAAATACGAGTCTTACGAAACATTTCTGTTATATCAAGAATTTCTTTCCATCCCAGACAATCCATTTTCTTTCCAGCTGCCCGAAGGAATGATGATGACCAGTGATATGATACATACATTCCTTCAGGCTGCTTACAATGCAAAAGGTGTGTCTATTTTGGACTCTTAATATATGGGTTCTGGAAGTGGCTGCCATGCTACAACATCATGCTTATTTGTATACCATTCTTCTCCTTGTTGTCTTCTAGTCCACCAAGTCATCTATTTCCATTTTGGCCAATGCCACCATTTTATCCAACTCTTTATCAGTATTTTCCTTTCCAATCATTTTGGCCAGACTATTCCTTACTGCTTTTGTTATTATGGTGTAATCTGCTCTGACTTCCTCCACTGTTCCTTCTATTTCTATATTTCCTTCTTTGATCCAAATCATTCTCTTTCTCCTTCCGCATCCTCTTATCAGCTTCTGCCCGGAAAGAGCCACACGGCTCTTCCCACCAGTCTGGCTCTTCTCATTTTATGTCTGCAATTATTTTTCGGATACTTTCTACAACCCGTTCTGCTTTCATTTCTATTTCCTTTGCAAAGTATTTATCTCTTTCTTCTTCGCTCATTCGCGATAATTGCATTGTTTTTTGCATCTCTTCTTCGGCTCTTTCTTTTCCTATAGTTTCTTCCAGCACTTCCCTCACTGCTACCGTGATTACTCCATAATCCGCTAATGTCTCGTATAAGTCTCCTTTGATTTCTGTTGTTCCTCTTTCTGTTTTAATCATTTTTCTTTCTCCTTCTTGATTCAAATTTTGTGCATGTTTCTGCATCACATTCTCTTCTGTGACCGGTTTTCTCCAGATAGTCACATAAGACTGTGGATTGCAGTTTTACGCTGTATTTGCACTTTGCGCAGCGTTTCTTGTGTGGTGGTATATCAGACCTCACTGTTGATCTCCTTTATTGTTTTGTTTACAAATTTATTTATGATTTTTTCGATTTCTTCCTGGGCTTTTACCTCTTCCGCAGAGAGAGCAAAGTCCATTCTCGCTCGCATCAGGTGCATTAATACCAATCTCTGCCAGGGCTTCCCCTTTTCTAATATCTTCTTTACCGCTTTGTCTCGTTTCATTTTAACTCCTTTCTGAGGGGCAGATTGCCCCTCCTCCGATAGGTTAATGAGTTACTGTGTGATATATTAAATCCTTAGATCATAAGGCTTCGTCGAGAAAATGGAATCCATCTGTCCACTTTTCCTGTTTGGGTTCCGGTGTGTTATCCACAATCCCGGTCAGGTTATCCTCCTGGAACTTTGCTCTAAACTCCTCTCGGGTGTGATCACGCTCATAAGCCTGCTGCGCGAGTCTCCTCAATATCATATCGCTTGTCTTGTTGTTGTGTACCGCCTCCGGTCCGGCGGTGTGATGCTGCACTCAGAGGTATACTTTCAATCCGGTTTCTTCGCTGTTTTGTCGATCTGCCCCAGGAAAGACATGGTGTTCCTGAACGCAAGCGTGCTTTCCGTAGTTTCCAGATAGGCAGCACAGATAACATGTTCCATCTTTCTGGTGCATGATGGATTTTGTCTTTTTTCTGGTCTTTCGCTTTTTCTCCGGCTTCGGAAACATTATTTCTGCCACTTTCCGACCTCCTTCAGATGCTCGATCAGGGCGGTGATATTGGTTTTTCCATCCGCAAAATGCTTTGTGTCCGGCTTTAAGAGATACTTTTCTTTCCCTTCGCTTTCTCCTTTCCAACTGGTGTAAGGATACTCTTTTACGATTATCGCAGATCCATCCGGAAGGTCGTATCGGTAAAATGTTTCTTCGGTGTAGGTGTTTCTGCACCATACTGGCCACTTGTGGTAATCGTTTAAAAACGCTTCCCGTTCTTCTTTATTCTTTAGGATTGGGAATGCTTCTTTGTATTCCGCTTCAATTATTTCTTCTCGAGGTTCTTCCTGCTGCTCTTCGCTCAACGTTTGATGCTCCGGGAAAGGCTCTTCGGTTATTCCTTCTACCACTTCCGGATAATCGTGTATTTCCATTTGTCCCGGAATCTCTTCTTGCATTGGATTTTCAATGCTTTCCTCGGTTTTACGCAGTTCCCTGATCTCCCTTACTGTCATGTCTTTCGTGACCTGCTGCCGGGTGTCCTCTTCCAGGTAAAGCATTTCCTGCAACTGGCTCTTTCCAAACTGCTGATACTCCTCTTTTAGGTATGGACTTTCCCCGTTTTGGCTAAACAATTCGTTCATTTTCATCCATCGGCTGGCAGTGCTGCGGTGTAGGCCATATTCTCGATCGGCAAACTCCCAGATGTCTTTGTATCCGTCTGCTTTATACTCCTCTGTCCTTTGGATTTTTCGGAGATAATACCCAACCTCCACAAAAGACTCTTTGATCTTGGTGATTCCGTCTCGGATTCCGGCTTTGGTCTCCTCGTAGGTCATGTTTGCGTACCAATTGCTTAGTTGGCCAGTCTGTGCCTGCTGCCTGCTCTTGCTGTTTAATGTGTCCAGTACATTAAATCCCATTATCTCTCCCTCCTTAGATACTCCTCTACAAACTTTTTATAATCCTGGGTGGCTCCGCACCGGGAAGAGTACTGCGTTACCGGCACCTGGCAGAGCGTTGCATCCTTTGCCTGCCGGGAATGCCGTATTTTTATGCTAAAGATTCGTTTTCCATATTCTTTCCGCAGCCATTCTTCGGCTTGTAGTGCAGCTTCGGTCTTTTCAAAGTCTGTGATCAGGATTCCGGTGAGGTTGGCTTTCCGATTAATTTCTGTGATGTTCTGGATCTGATTCATCATCTCGACCATTCCATCCAGTGAGTAATTGTCCAAATTAATCGGGATTATTATCTCGTCTGATGCGATCAGTGCATTGATCACGTTCATTCCGATGTCGGGTGGGTTGTCTATTATGCAGCGCTCATATCCCACCAACTCGGACAGTGCCTTTTGATACCGGTCATGCTGTGCTACGTTTCCAAGCAACACTTCTTTTTCCGCTTTCTCCATGTAGATGTTGCATGGGATAATGTCTATGCATGGATTGTCGGTATGCAGTATGTTTCCCTTCGCTTTTCCAGTTAAAAGCATGACGGGGCTTCCAATCATGCGCTCTGGAGTGTATCTTTTAAATGCCTGAGAGAGATTCCCCTGCTTGTCGTTGTCAATTGCCAGTACCCTCTCTTTCCGTGAGAGGAGTTCAATCATGGCCACACTGGTGGTTGTTTTCCCAGTACCGCCTTTTAAATTTACGATGCTTGTAATTTTCATCTGTTCTCCTCCACCTTTCTGATGATTTCATCTGCCACTTCGTCTAATCCAGCATTTCGGAGGATTTCTGCCACTGCCTCAACCGAGATGTATTGCCCTCTTGCTTTGGTGTTTTCCTCGTCAATCTGACTTAGGATTTCAAAATTGAGGTCTACATCGCATGTTTCCTTGAGTTCTGCTGCATAGTCGCTTACTCTCACATAGCTCCCTCCAAAGCGGTCCAATTCCAAACAGTCGGCGCAGACTCTATTTAATTCTTTTTCAAAGTCTCCGATTCTCTTTTTTCTCCATCCGTGCTTTTCGTATAGTGTCCAGAGAGTGACTGTTTTGATTGTGGATACAATCCTCATTGCAAGCATGTTATAAAGTTCTCTCATGCCGTCATAACTTTTCATCGCAAGAGGGAGTTCCAAGATTCCCCTTGCTTTCATGTCACTTTCCAATGCTTCAATTCCTTTTTCTTTTGCTACTCTAAGCGCGTAAGCCATACCTTCTCGTCTTAGTCTTTCTTCTTTCTTCATCGCGTTTTCTCCTCTTTTCCTCTTGTTTTCGGTCGTAATCTGTTTCGTACAGATATTCCTTACCGTTATAGTAAAAGTAGTAAGTAGTACCCCTTACCTGCTCTTCCCCTATGTATCTGCCTCTGTCAGCTCCGTCATACATGGATCTGGCTTCTTTCCAGGCAGTTTCTAACTCACTTTGCATGCTCTCATCTCCTCACGAAGCTGATTGGTGTGCTCCTTGTCACTCTCAAAAAATCTAATCACATGCTGCCGTCTGTACGCACTAATCGACTGCCATTCTTCCCGGCTGGCGATGTCTCTGCCAGTCCTTGCTTTAAAATCTTTCTGCTCCCACTTGTCCAGCTCCGTCTCATACATGCTTTTTACATAGTCATTGTCGGTATAAATCGCAACTTGGCAATTTTTATTTAATTTTCCCAGTGCCTCAACAGTTGCCTTTAACACTGCCTCGTTATAGGTTAATCTGACTGATCTGAGAGTAAATCTCGTTTCTGTCCTCCCATCCTTGCGGATGTACTCCAGGAGGAAACAGTATCTTCTTTCTAATCGTTGCGGCGCTTTTTTATCCGCCTCGATGTATATGTTTACCTTGTACACTCGTATCCCCCCCCCCTATCTTGATTAATGTGTAGTATCTATATGGGTATCCGGTTACTGGATTTATTCCCTCCACAACGGAGGTCTTGTCCACATAATAGCCTTTTGGAGGCTTAATCTCCTTTTTCCATGTCCTGCGTTTTAAAATCTTGGTTTCCGGATCGTGCTCTATCATATTGCGAGATCTGGAATATGGCTCGCCCTGAGACAAATCTGATACCTTGGCAATGTACTCTGCCAAATCTTGGAAGCCTCCCTCTTCGTAAAGCAGCTGCATGTGGACTCGTCCTTTTTTCCATTGCTTGCTAATTAGTAGGTCTCCTCCATCTATCCGGTTTATAATCGCATGCGCATGTATGGCCCCTCTTGCTCCCTGCTCCATCTTTAGGATCCACTTTAACTGCTTGTCCTGCTTTTTGTAGTGATACTTTAATCTGTTTAAGAGATTTGACATGTCCTTTTTGGCAGCCTCCATGTTCTTTGGTCTGTCAGTCGCTCTGTATGTAAATGTTAGCCAGTAGTCTCCCTCTGAAAAGTTCCACTTAATCAGTCTTCTTACTTTTCTTACTTTTACCCACTGGTTCTGCTTCTTGATCTGCTCCGGAGTAGCTTTCTTTTTCTTTTCCCGCTTCTGTCCCGGTGCTCCATATCTCCCGGTGTGCTTCTCTTCCACCTCCAGCGAATCCTTAAAGGTCCATATATCTCTCTTGTACATTTTTCTGCCCTCCCTTAGTCGTAAGTTTAATATCCTAATCAAGTTTAAAAAGAGGTTCTTTCCCTCTCATTTCCTTGACATTCTGCCATACAAACTTTATACTAAAGGTGATTATTCAAAGCTGTATAGCTTACCCCTACGGTTCTCCCAAATCGTAGGGGTTTTCTTTTTCCAGATTTTCCAACAATCTTTCTGCCTCTGTCTTTACAAAGCGTAGCATTTGTATTGTTTCTTTCCTGGTCTCTTCCAGGTGCTCTTTTGGAGTTTTATATTTGATCAGATTCATATATAAACTTTCCAGTAGCTTTCTGTTTTGTGTTTCGGTGGTATCTAAATACTTGGATAGCATTTTTAGGTTTCCTCTGCTTAATGCTTCTCCGAATGCGTATCTGATTGATCGCTCTACTGCTCCGCATGTCACTTTGTATTTCATGGCCACTTTTTCATATAGAATCATTGTTTTTACTGTTTTCCATTCCCAGCCTTCCTCGAATAGTTCCATGATGTATACAATGTACTGTGCGCCTTTTAAGTGCATGTCGATTCCTATTGCAGGCAAAATCTTCTCAGCTTTTTCCCTTATCATTTGACTTTCCTTCTTTTTCCCTTTATACTTAAATTGGATTATTACTTGAGCGCATTATCGGTTCCCCAACCGTGCGCTCTTTTTTACTGGGTGAGTAATATTAATCAGCTTCAATTCCTCTAATCCCTTCTTTTCTCGTTCCGGGAATGGAATGATTTTCGCCTTTGGCTCTGTTCTCTTCTCATATGTTTCAAGTTTTTCATGTTTTTTGAAAAATCCTAAAATACTCATTTATGCCGTCCTTTCTCTTTGCTCTCTTTCTGCTTTTGTGATAATTGCCGCAAAATTATTGATTCTTTCTTGTGCTTTTTCCGGTGTTACATCTTTACAGCAGCTATCATCTATTCTGATTACTGCGCTTCCATTTTTTATTGTTTTTATAATCATGGCATTACCTCCTTGCTAATGCTTATGTAGCACAGCAAGTACAACTTACCCTTGTACTTGCTGTATTTTTTTATTTTTCTGTCACGACAGTATCTGCTCCCTGCACTTCTACCCATCCGTGCTCTTTTCTCGCCTCTGCTTCTTTCATCCGGATCAGCTCATCTGTGATGGATTGGCTCACGATTCGGTTGGATTCCGCTTCTGCCTCTGCATTTGTGATTGTAACTGCTTTATCCGCCTCTGCTTTTGCTTTATTAGCTTCTCCTTGCGCAATAGCTGTCTGCTTATCGAGTTCTGCTTTCTCAGCATCCTGCTTCGCCTGTTCTTTTGCCTGCACTTTCTTTTGCAGTTCTTCATCTAACTGGACATCAATAATCAGCGCAGACTGTACTTCGATTCCGTATTCACCTTTCAGTTTTTCATTCAGATATTTAGTAATCTCAGCTCCTACTTCTGATCTTTTTGTGCTGTAAATATCCATTACTGTAAACTTCGGAGTTACCTCTTTTATGTAGGCAATAATAGAGTTTTTTACTTTAGACTCTACGATCTCCTCTCCATCCATCCCATTAAATTTCTCATAGAGCGATGTCACTCTTTCTGGCATAAAGTTGTAGTTTACTGTCATATTCATTTTGACCATACCGCCATCTGCCGGGGCATCCACATGAGTATCTTTCTCCAACTTTTTCTCGTTAAAATCCGCTGCATTATTGCTTAATACAAGTTGCTGCTGAGATACCGGATAATCTTTTACTTTTGCCAGCGGTCCTACAAATTGGAATCCTGGACCTAAAGTCTTTTCCTTTACCCCACTTTTTGCAGTGTATACAACACCTACTTCTCCTTGCCCCACATAAGTTCCGGACATTGCCACGTAAACTCCTGCTGCCACAACCGCTACTGCGATGATGGCTCCTACAATTTTTGCTTTCATTCTTCCTGCTCCTTTACTTTTTCTTTAATCTTTTTATGTGTTTCTTTTTCTATTTCAAAGACACTTTCTCGTCTTTTAATAGCAATGTACACTCTGCTCCACGCCCACCAGACGCAAATTCCAGCGGATGCGAAGAGTAATGTTGTTAATGCAAATATTGCGATTCTTCCCATATCTCTTTACCTTTCCACGAAATAATCTACTGTTACCCCGAAAAACTTCGCTACTTTTGCTATGTTTTCCAATGATGGAGAGGATTTTTTCCATCCCTTTATCGTCTTGTTTCCAAAGCCCAGCTGTTTTTCAAGAGTTCTTATCTGTATCCCTCTTTCTTCAGCTAATTTTTCTATTTTTTCATATACCATTTTCTTACCTCTATGGACTTTTCTTTCATTTCTTGTTACAATGTCTTTGTTACCTTTAGATAATTTTCTAATGGCATTTGCCGGAAAGGAGCTTATTAAGGAGTAACATTTTATCAAGGGCGCAGGGAATAATCATTAAGAAAGGAGTTTGCGAAGGTACGTTTCTTATGATTCGTTATTTACTTTCGTAATAATGGTTTGTGCCATTATTACGGCAGTAAATTATCGCAAGTAGCGATAAACTTTGTATATTTCTTTTTTACCCTGCGTTATATCCCGGCAGCTTATGTTGCCGGGCTTTTTTATTTTTCTCCTCTCCGGCGATGCAGCTCTCTTTTAAAGGAGCTGCAAAGGAACAACGAAGTGTGAATATGTGTATGAGTAGATTTTAGAAGGAATTTTAACAATGGGCTTTAATGTACTATTCACTAAGGCTACCTGCTGCCTTTTCTTCGTTGTTCCTTTGCAACTCCTTTCTTATTTTTCTTACGATAATTTTTCTCTTGATAGACATTCTTCTACCTTTTGATCAATAGCGATCGGCAGAGCGGTTTCTAGCATTTGCAATTCTTTTAATGTGATTCCTTTTTTCGTACACATTTCTATAATTTCTTTTGCTAAACGCTCTGCATTTCTGTAACTTTCCATTGCGTTCACTTTTCTCACCTCACTTATTGATTTTTTCTTTTTATCCTCCTATACTTTGATTACAGGCATCCGTCAATGCTGAGTATTTATGAAAGGAGAACTAAGAATGCTTACTAAGGACGCGAAAAAGGTCTTATACATTTTGTATAAAGAATATTCCGATCGCCGTAAACACGGTTTTAGTAAATCTCAATCCCGAAATTTTTCTTCTACTTCGTCCATTCACGAACAATTTTTACCAGATTGGGATATTGATGATCTCGAAGAAGTTCTTCGAGAACTAGGTCGAAATAACTTTTTAGACAATTTCTATGCTGATGGCACTGTGTACAACTGCAATCTTTCTGACTACGCGATTTCAACTATGGAAAATCAACGAGCTGAATCATTGTTGAATGCAGCTGATTTTATTTCTAAATTTATTCCTTAAGCACATCCCAGTCATTGGCTATCAAATCATCGGCAGTCGGGTTCCAATATCTCGATTGTCGATGATTTGATCCAACCGTAAAAATAATGCAACAATCATATGTATTTGTCGGCTTTATACGCGTATTGCTCTCCAGCGTACTTTTTCTTATGATGCTGCCATTTTCTTCAATCGCTTTTCTTACAGCTTCATCTATGCGCATTTTCTCCTCCTATCCTGCTTTCCTACACATGTGCTCTGCGCATAAAGCAAATCCCTCCAATAACCTAAGAGCCTCATTTTTTCTTTCTTTCGGAATCTTCTTTATAAGTTCCGCAAATTCTCTTCCATCTTCTCTGATTTCTTCTAAGTCTTTACTTTTCATATTGTCACTTCCTTTCTTGTCCCCTTTGCCCACATTATAATCCCCTTAGACATCTTTGTCAACTCTTTTTTGTTCCCTTTGCCAACTTTTCCTCTTGACTATCAAATGCGTCAGTGTTATCCTATAACCAGAAAGAAGGTGAATGCATGACTCAAGGTGAACGAGTGAGAGAATTAAGAAAATTCTTAAACTTAACTCTCGAAAAATTTGGTAAATCTTTGGGAGTTGGAAAAACTGCTATTTCAAAAATAGAGAATAACGAAAGAAAACTTACCGAACAAATGATTTTATCTATATGTAGAGAGTTTAGGGTAAATTATTTTTGGCTTACTGAGGGTAAGGGAGAGATGTTTACCGGAACTCCAGAAAGTGTTGTTGACGAAATTGCAGAAGATTACAATTTAGATAACATTGACAGAAAAATGCTAGAGAAATATCTATCTCTTAGCAAAGAAGAACGGGATGTTATAAAAAACTTTTTCAAGGATATTTTCACATAAAAAGAACGGGCTATTCACCCGTTCTCATAATGAAAAATTTATGCACATATTTATAAATTTTTTCTAACACTTGATTGTCATTAATTTTTTCAATCATAATAATAATAAATTTTTTATACTCTTCGTTATTCATATGTACCTCCCATGTCCGAAAGAACATTTGTTCGTTTTTTATAATATAGATGATACTACACCCCCTTCTATATTTCAATAGTTTTTACGAACATTCGTTCTTTCTGTTTTATCTTACATTTAAGTAAACAAGGGAGTTACTGATAACTTATTCCAAAATGGTAAATTGTCCCAGATCTGGGACGCTTATTTGTAGGGAGAGTCGATAAGGTCATAAATTTTTACTTTTAATCCTTTTGCCAGGATTTCCAGTGTATCGGCAGATGGGGAAACTTCTCCATTTTTGATGCGGTTGATTGTGGATTTTGGTATCCCGGTCATAATTGTTACCTGCCGATTCGTTAGGTTTTTCTCGTACATGATCTTATCTAGTAGTATCTTCATAATTTTATTATAAATTATAAAGAAATGGAGATGCACTGGTAAAATATGGAAATAATTAATTTATTATGCAAAAAACCGCCCCTGCGCCAACAGGAACGGTTCAAGATCACTAAACACTACGCCAATAGTGTTTAATCCTCGTAATCAATACGAGGTCGTATATAACGCACACATCTCGAAGATGCGTACAATACTCACCACATATATTGTATCATCTTCGAGCAGTCATCGCAATCGAAACATATTTTCGGTGGCTGTTATTTTTGTACTCATTTTTAATATAATTTACAAAGGAGATTGATATAATGTCTTATTTAGTTTATTTACGTAAGAGTCGTAAGGATCTCGAAAATCCTTTTATGACCACCGAAGAGATTTTGAACCGGCATGAATGTATCCTTCTTGATCTTGCTAAAAAGATGAATCTTTCTATCGGTGACATCTACCGCGAAATCGTATCCGGTGATAGCATTTCTGCTCGTCCCGTCATGCAGAAGCTTCTTCGCGAGGTAGAATCCGGGATGTGGGAAGGTGTCCTTGTCGTAGAGGTGGAACGTCTTGCTCGTGGTGATACCGTGGATCAAGGTATTGTGCAGCGTACTTTCCAATACTCCGAAACATTGATCATCACGCCGCAAAAAACGTACAACCCTTCCAGTGAGTCTGATCAGACTTTTTTTGAGTTCGGCTTATTTATGAGCCGCCAGGAATATAAAACTATTAAGCGTAGGCTTAAAAGCGGTGTAATGTCCGCAGTCCGCGAAGGGAAGTGGCCATACAATTCTGCCCCTTATGGTTATCGCCGTTATAAGTTGGCGAATCAGAAGGGCTGGAGCCTTGAATTTGACGATCAGGAACGTCCGATCGCAGAATTAATCTACCATCTTTTTTGCGATGAAAAGCGAGGTTTGGGATATATCTCTGATTATCTAGAGGCACGCAATATAAAATCTCGGACCGGCGGGAGGTTTACCGAAAGCTTTCTTCGAGAGTTTCTCCGGAATCCAGCGAATGACGGAAAAGTATTTTACGGCAGGCGCAAAGTCGTGACGAAAATTGTAAACGGTTCTTCCGTCCGCACTCGCCCGCGTGCAGATGAATACATAGAGGTAGCCGGCCTCCATGATCCATTAATCCCTCATGATTTGTTCTTGAAAGCACAGGAGAGGTTCCGTGTAAGCACTCCTCGCAATCCTTCTTCTTATGCTGTAAAAAACCCTCTTTCCGGTATTCTTGTCTGCTCTGAGTGTGGTCATAAATTGCAACGCAGACCTGCTTCTACTTCTAAGCGCGGCGCTCCTTATGATGTGCTGATGTGCAAAACAAGAGGCTGCCCTACCATCGGGAGTGCTGTCGAAGTGGTAGAGAGAGAAGTTCTTCGTGCACTCGAAGATATTGTTCGCGGATACGAAGCAGATGTTCCCTCTGTACCCTCTCTCATCCCGCAAAAGGAAGAATTGCTACATAATGCAATTCTGCACCGTGCTGATCTAAATAAGCAGCAAGAACGAATCTATACTCTTTTAGAGCAAGGGATTTACAGTACTGATGTTTTCCTAGATCGCTCGAAAGCCATGGAAAGCCAAATGCAGGAAGCAGAACATAGCATCGAGATTTTTAAAAAGGAGCTAGAAGAAGAAAAGATAAAGTATGATAACTGGAAGAGCTTTGTACCGACTTGTAAGCAGCTATTAAAGCTGTATTGGACGCTTACTCCAGATGCAAGGAATGCAGCTCTAAAAGAAGTGATTGATCGGATTGAATACAAGAAATTAACGCGAAATCCAAAGGGAATGTATGATGTCGCAACTTTTGAGCTTACACTGTACCCGAAAATCCCTTCGAAATCCTAGTTTTTTGTTTGTTTATATTACTGATAACATCACGGCACTAACGAACTTGCTCATATGGAAATGATCTGCGCAATCGTATACCAACTGACGAAAGATCTGACTCCGGAACAGATCAAAGAATCTGGCTTTGACAAATATTATGTTGACCATACTCTCGCACTCTGGCCTCAGTCTGCCGGAGGAACACCTTGGACTGCAACTTATTTCCAATCCAAAGGGGATCCAATCACTGACCTCCATGAAGATATGGCCGCAGAGCAGAAAGCTCGAACCACTTACGACAATATTCTCCGGTTGGTGAAAGATCCTGAAATCTGTGAACCAATCCGTTTTCTGCGGGAACGTGAGATTGTTCATTATCAGCGTTTCGGTGAAAGTCTCCGAATCGTTCAAGATCATTTGGACAGCAAAAACTTCTATGCGTTCAATCCTGAATTTGATATGAAATCTTGCTTCAAGTGCGACACTGAATAACATTCTAAAAGAGAAAGAGCATCCTTCTAAGAAAACCATTCATGGAAATGTTTTCGTTTTCTGAAGGATGCTCTTTTTTATTATCTTCTTTTCCTATCTCTTTGGAATTGCTGTTTCAGTCTGTTTTTCACTCAAGACAACTTCCACTTCTTTTTCTTCATATGAACCGTCTTTTCCCGGCATCTCTACCGTCAGTGTCACAGTTTCACCCACACGGTAGTAAGAAAGTAAATTCTGGAGTGTTGTCATACTGTCTACACTGCTTCCGTCAAGCTCTGTAATGACTCCGCCACGCACAAGTCCTGCTTTCTCCGCTCCGGTTCCTTCGATGACATTTCTGATATAAACACCGGTCGGCATACCGTATAATTCGGCACTTTCTGCCTCCACGTTTGTGATTTCAACTCCTAAAAATCCTCTCTCATCTTCCGGTACCTGCTCCCTTGTTTCTTTGTTCATCAAAGTTGTGATCGTCTCATTTGCATCAGAAATTGGAATTGCATATCCCATTCCCTCTACCGCATCGCTGCTTACTTTCACTGTATTGATTCCGATCACCTCTCCATTCGCATTGACAAGGGCTCCACCACTGTTTCCCGGATTGATTGCAGCATCTGTCTGAATCAATTCTGCATCAAATCCTTCCATATCAATCTGTCTGTTCAATGCACTGACAATTCCTGTTGTCACTGACTGTCCATAACCAAGTGCATTTCCAATTGCAATTACCGGCTCCCCTACTTGAAGCTTTGTGGAATCTCCCAAGGTTGCTACTTTGATTTCTCCCATCGTCTCTTCTTCGATGTTCTCCAGTGGAACCGCAATGACTGCAAGGTCTCTTGATGCATCTGTTCCTTTAATCTTTGCTTCTGCACTTGACTCATTGATGAAGCTGACAGTCAATGTTGTACTTCCTTCCACAACATGATTGTTTGTCGCGATTAAAAGTTCTGTGTCATTTTGTCCGACAATGATTCCTGAACCGCTGCTTTGTACTTCCTGACTGCTTGTTCCTCCAAAGAAACTTTGTACTTGCTGTACACTCATATTTGTGATAGATACAACCGATGGCATCACACTGTTTACTACTTCTGACACATCAGATGTCACTGTGCTTGATGTTCTTGTCAAAGATGTACTGTCGACCTTCTTCTCAGAAGATTTTTCTGTCTTTACTTTTTCTCCGAAAAGAGTATTTCCCACGAAATTTGTTGTCTGAAACGCCGCACTTGCAATCACGCCAAATGCAACTGCAAAACAGAGCCCTCCTGCAATTTTCGCTGCTTTTTTATGATCTCGCGGTTTCTTTTCTTTTTTTCTGTGAGAAAAATCCGGGTCTGTCTGTCCGAAATGAAAATCCGGTCCTCCATTCCCCGTTGCCTGATTTTGAAACTGATCATTTGGTGTATTATAATTATATTGATTATCCATAAACAAGTCTCCCTTCCTTTTCACATATTCTTTCGCTTTTGTGATTATTAGTATAAGCGATATTTGTGATGGAATTGTGTTCTCTTCGTTAAAAAAAAGTGTTTTTAGATCTTGTTTATTCTACTGTCACCGATTTCGCGAGATTTCTCGGCTTATCCACATCGCACCCTCTTCCGACTGACACATAATATCCAAATAACTGCAGCGGAATGATCGCAAGTGAATTTGTAAAGTATTTATTTGTTTTCGGGATATAGAGAACGTAATCGGCGGCTCTCTCTACTTCCGTATTGCCTTCATTTGTAATTGCAAGAACAAAAGCACCTCTCGTCCTTACCTCAACCATATTGCTGATCATTTTCTTGTACAGATCTTCCTGTGTCAATACCGCTGCCACAAGTGTTCCTTCCTCGATCAGAGAAATCGTTCCATGTTTCAATTCTCCTGCCGCATAGGCTTCTGAATGGATATAGGAAATCTCTTTTAACTTTAAGGATCCCTCCATCGAAATCGCATAGTCAATTCCACGCCCGATAAAAAATATGTCCTTTGCAGCCAGATATCTGTTTGCAAATTTCTGAACTTTCTCCTGTTGCTTTAAGAGTACTTCTACCTGTTCCGGAAGTTTTCTTAAATCTGACAACATTTCTCTCTGTAATTCTGGTGCTATTTTTCCTCTCACACCCGCAAATTTCATTGCAAGAAGATACAGTGCTGCAAGCTGAGAGGAATATGCCTTCGTAGTAGCGACTGCAATCTCCGGTCCTGCCCATGTATACATCACATTGTCCGCTTCCCTTGCAATCGAACTTCCCACAACATTGACAATCCCAAGTACCTTACTTCCTTTTCTCTTTGCTTCGCGCAATGCCGCCAGTGAATCCGCCGTTTCTCCTGACTGACTGATGATCAGTACAAGTGTACCTTCTCCAAGGATTGGATCCCGATATCGAAATTCCGATGCAACATCTACCTCGACCGGAATTCTTGCCAGCCCTTCAAAAATGTACTTGCTCGTAACACCTGCGTGATATGCTGATCCACAGGCAACGATCATAATTTTTTGAATGCTTTTGATTTCCTCATCACTCATACCTAATTCTTCAATCACAATCTGTTCTTCTTTGATCCTCGGTGCAACAGTATCTGTAATTGCTTTTGGCTGTTCATACATTTCTTTCAGCATAAAATGCTCATATCCGCCCTTTTCTGCCGCATCTACATCCCACTCAATTCTTGTTGTTGTTTTCTCAATTGGTTCTTCATCCGCTGTAAAAAATGACAGTTCTTCTTTTGTCATCTTTACAATCTCCTCATTTTCAATAAACACCACATCTCTTGTATATTTCAAGACAGCGGGAACATCAGATGCAATGATATTTCCACCGTCTGTACGCCCTACGATCAGCGGGCTGTCTTTTCTCACAGCGTAAAGTTCTCCCGGATGATCTTTGAACAAAATTCCAAGTGCATAAGAGCCTTCCATTCGATGCATGATCTTTGTAATCGCCTCCAACGGATTGCCTTTGTAATAATCATCCAAAAGATGCGCGATCACTTCCGTGTCTGTCTCCGATTGGAACTCATATCCTTTTTTCTCTAATTTCTTCTTGAGTTTCAAATAATTCTCAATAATTCCATTATGTACTACCACAATACTTTCTTCCTTGTTGACATGTGGATGTGCATTCTGATCCGATGGTGAACCATGTGTCGCCCATCTCGTATGCCCAATCCCACTTGTCCCCGGAAGACCTTTCCCCTCTTGTGTCAATTCACTCAACACATGTAATCTTCCTCTAGACTTTGCAACTGCGATCTCCGCTCCGTTATAGACAGCAATCCCCGCAGAATCATATCCTCGGTATTCCAACTTGGATAATCCATCTAACAGTATCGGTGCCGCCTGTTCATTTCCTATATATCCTACAATCCCACACATGGTATAAGTCCTCCTTTTTGCACAAACATCCGTTTTTTTTGCATTTTCGTGTTGTATTGTAGCAAGAATATCGAATTTTGTAAAGCATTTTCTCAAATAGAAAAGCTGCCGCAGAACAAAATTACACTAGAAAACTGTTTCACAGATTTTATCTATGCACACATTTTCATAATTTTTTGTTCCACAACAGCTTTTATCCTGTCATGATTGCACAGTATTAGATTCTCATACTAAAATGTATTCTTAATCAAGATCAATGAAGTCCATGGAAAATGTCTTAGAGCAATCTTCCTCATCATCAAAGTCATCCTCGAAGTCGTCCTCATCATCAAAGTCGTCTTCGTCATCGTAATCCTCTTCGTAATCATCCTCTTCATATTCATCATAATCGTCATCAAACTCAGCCTCATCAGCATCTGTTTCATAGTCTGAAAGGTCATTTTCAAAATCATCGTCTTCCTGCATACCGAACAGCTCCATCTCATCCAGTTCTCGGTTGCGTCTGTGCAATTTAATTGCAAGAATCAACACCATCAGAAGAAGGAATGCGACAACCGCAGCCACTCCGATAACTGCCTGCATCAGATGTCCTTCCAACACACCTTTGATCTTCCCTTTGATTCCCGATGCGCTGTCTTTTTTTGTCTCCGGCGCAATAAATCTCTGGTAAGTTCCCTCTTTTGAATCATACTGATATAACTGTTTTTCACCATCACTGTTTTCTGCATAGACGATGTAATAAGAAGATTTATTCTCATCCTGCCATACCGGATAAGATTTTCCATTCAATGTCAATTCTGTATCTACATAATTCTCCGGCAGTTCTGTATCCGGCTTTTCTGTGAGAAGCGTGATCTTGTATGTATCTGAAATCTCAATTGCTTCTCCTGTCGTCTGTCCTTGCTGTTCGCTGCCAGTTTGCTCTGCCACCTCTGTCTCCCCTGGAAGTGCTGTGATTGCAGAACTTCCTGTTTCCACTTCAGTCAGCTGTGCTCCCACACTGGAGGTCACCTGGTAAGATGCGACATGGATCGACAAATCTCCTGCTTTTAATACTTTAAATTTCAGAGTTGTTCTTAATTCTGCTACTGTTCCATCCCCTTTTCCCGTATAGACCAGCGATCCTTTTTCACTTCCCTCTGTGACACCTTCTGCGCCCTCAAACTGCAGCGCGCTGGCATCATAAGTCAAAGTGACATTGGCCTCTCCAATTGCACCTGCTGTAGAGGCTACCGCAAATTTAATTTCAGCCGTCTCACCTGTCTTTACGCTTCTTCCCGTTTCTTCTGTCAGGTCAGAAAACATAATACTTCCATCTGCTGCCATTACCTGAAACGGCATCATAGCAATCAGCGCAAATGCTGCTAAAACTGCTTTTACTTTCTTCATCTTCATGCTTCGTACTCCCCTTTCATTGAAACTTTTCTTTCTACACTACTGGTTAGATTAAATCGATTCCTCTTTTTTTACCGCTTCTCTTATCGAAAAATCCTTCATCCTCGTCCAGAATCTCCCGCTCCAACTCATCATCATCGTCATCATCATAATAATCTAACAAATCATCATAAGCATCTTCCGACTCATAGTCTTCTTCGTAATCATAGTCATCGTCATAATCGTCCTCGGACTCGTCATAAACATCTTCATAAGCATAGTCATCTTCCTCGGACTCATCATAATCCTCTTCGTAATCATAGTCATCGTCGTCAGACTCATCATAATCCTCTTCGTAATCATAGTCATCTTCGTCAGACTCGTCATAATCCTCTTCGTAATCATAGTCATCGTCGTCGGACTCATCATAATCCTCTGACGAGAACCCTCTCGCTGCACGCGGATTTTCGTCATATTCCTGATCGTAATAATCATCCAGTTCTTCATTTCTATGGCGAAGTTTTACAGCAAGGATCACAATGAGCAGCAACATCATCAGGAAAACTCCCCAAGCCCCTACCATGATTTTCGGAAGATTCTCCTCTACAAATGTTGTCACCTTATTTGCAACAGAACCATCTTGTTTCTCTTTTTCTGCCGTTGGAGGAAGAAATCTCTGGTAGGTCTTCTGTGTGCTGTCGTACTGGTATAACCCTTTTTTACCAGCATTATCCACTGCATATACCAGACAGAAATCAGCCAATTTTGTGTCAACTACATTCTGCCATGCAGGAAATACTTTCCCATTGATCTGAATTGTTGTTTCCTCATAATCTTCCGGAATATTTGCACTTTCTTTGTCATCTGTGATCAAAATATACGAATCACTTGATAAGTCTATCTTTTCAAACGCAGAGAAATGATCTGTCTCACTATCATATAAAAACAGGTTTCCCTCACCCTGCGTATCCATCAAATAAATCATCTTCTGACCGCTTCCGGTATGCACAAGGATTGTATGTGGGCTTCCCTCATATGTGAGCTGGCTCTTCTCATATCCTTCCGGGATCAGCGCTTCTGGAATATCGTCTGCAATAAAATACTGCTTTCCATCCAGCTCAATCATAGTCTGTGTGCCTGGCTGCTGTGCAGCGGCCGGCTGTGTGCCATCTCCCGCTTCAATCTTAACCGCAGATGTCCCAAGTGTCAGATTCAATTCTTCACCGCCAAACGTATACGCTGTATATCCCACTGCCTGCAAAGTTGTCTCTCCCTCTGCCAAAGCCTTGAAGGTCATGCTGTATGCGAGTTCAGAATCTATCCCATTTCCGGATGCAGAAAGCGTAATCGTTCCTGCTTCTCCAGTCGCATTGACTCCACTGACAAATTCCAGATAGGTCGGATCATAGGTAACCTGTACCTGACCATCCCCGATCGGTCCCTCTGCTGTGTTGATCTTGACAGTTACTTCTATCGTTTCTCCTGCTTTTGCAGTAGGATCTGAGAATGACAATGTTCCGTCCGCCGCCAGTGCAGTCAACGGCATACATTGGATTCCCAGAAATAATACCAATAAAAATGCTGCTGTTTTCTTTGCTATCTTCATCCTCTTATCCTCTTTATCGTATGTTTCTTGTTATTGCGTCATCTCTTGACCGGTTCCGGTATCAACACCGCCAGTCTCTCCGCCTCCCATACTGTCTCCTACATCTCCACCGCCGAGATCACTTCCACCTCCGTCCGGTGAAATGGTTCCGTCACCTCCCGGCAAACCTGATTCTCCAGTTCCTGATCCCTCGATACTTCCCGAAGAATCTCCTGTTCCATAATCTGGTGTCTGAGTCTCTCCGCCAGTCCATACATCCTGTTCCGGACTTCCATACTCATAATACTGCGGTTCCGAATAGAAGTTTACTTCATCTTCCACAAAATCAGATCCATCCGAACGGTCCAAAGATTTATTTCTTATTTTTTCATCTATCGCGGTCACAGTGGAAGACACTTCATACTCCAGATCCGGAAATAAAAATTCATGCAATTCTCTGACACTCTGGATCAGACTGTCTGGAATTACTACACTTCCGACACCACTTAATGTATCACTCGTATTGGCTTCCGGGAATCCTTTCGTAGCGCCAATCTTAAGACTGGTTCCTATTTTGGCATACTTTAACATTTCCCCAAGTTCCATACTTGTTGCCACCTGAGGGAATACTTTATCCATGATGGAATTCAACGAAGAAAAACTTACCTTTTTTGCACTCTCCGCTATTTGCTCCAGAACAAAACGCTGACGCTCTGTCCTTTCAAAATCTCCTCCGGCTGTGTAGCGGATACGTGCGTACGATGTCGCCTGCACTCCATTCAGGTGATACGTTCCTGCAACTTCTGGTTCAATCTTTGTATAAGACTTTCCTGTCACCTCCGAAGTCTCCACACAATAATTATTCATATGCACTACTTCCGCATCAGACAATGTCACATCCATGCCGCCAAGTGCATCGATGACATCGACAAGTGCGTTGAAATTCACAGCAATATAATCCTCAATATTCAGATCCAGATTTTTATTGATCATCGCGACCGCTTCTTCCGGACCTCCGAATGCATATGCCGAGTTCGCTTTGTTCAGACTTCCGTCTTCCAGTTCTAACAGCGTGTCACGATATAAAGAAACCATCTTAATCTCTTTTGTTTTATTGTTCAGACTTGCGATGATAATACTATCACTTCTGACACCTTCGCCTAACTCCCCATCTCTGGAATCCAGTCCAAACAATGCGAGATTCGTATATCCATCTCCAAGATCAATTTCATCTGAAATACTCAATTTCTTTGTGTCCAGCTTCGTCTGCTCAAGTTTGCCAAGCTTATCTGCCGCATAGACAACACCTACCGTAATCATCAAAAGCAATGCAATGACAAAAACTAATAAAATCTTCTTTCCCAGTGACCATGTGGAAAATCCATGCTTCCGTCTTCTCCTTGCACGTCTTCTTCTTGACTGTCTCTGTGTCATAATTGTATCCTTTCTTCTTTTCCTACAACTGTTCTTCTATGTTTTTATCCGTAAGCTATCTTTTATCATATCGCACTTATCAGCGAACTACAATGACTTTATGCGTTTTTTTGTGATTTCCAGTAAGTTTTATTCATCGTGCAGCGCAAAACAAGCCATTCCGGCAGCTTCTCATAATGCAGCCCCAGTTTATATCCCAGAAACTTGCACCCACTCTGTACAATCAGACCGGGAATTTCCATCCCTTTCTTATTTTTCAGTAAATATTTGACTGTTGAAATCACAAGGCGGATTCCCTCGCTCTCGGATGAGATCCCAGCAAAAATCTCCGGATGATCTTTCTGCGAAACTGCAAGATCAAAATTTCTGTGAAACTGCTGTCTCCCACTGTAATTGTGAGAGTGGATTACTTTTGCATCCGCCGCATATGCGATGCCATATCCTGCCTTTATCATTGTCCCTGCCAGAATCATATCTTCATTAAAGATCGCCCGCGGTACAAATCCCCCCAGTTCTTTATAAACTGACTTTTTATAAGCGGCACATACATTTGAACAGAAGAACGTCTTAATTCCAAGTTTATCCACATCCTCAATCGTTTTTATTCTGCTTTCCTGTGGATAATTAAAGCTTCGCGTATAGCATTCCACCATCCGGCAGTCTTTATCCGGCAATTGCCTTGCATAACTTGCTCCGACTTTTTGGTCTTGGAAAGGTTCCATCAGTTTTTCGATCAAGTACTGATCCTGCGGCACTGCATCCTGTGTCATAAAAATCAGGAATTCCTCGTCAGACAGTTCTGCGCCCATCCGTCTTGTTCCTCCATGATCAAACTCTTCTGGCCTGATTTCTATAATCTGTACTGTTTCGTATTCTTTACACCACTCTAACGAGACTCCCTCTGTCTTTGTATGGATCAGAAAAATATGCTCTGCCAAATGCGTCTGTTTTCTTAACCCTTCCAACAGTTGTTTTAATTTTTCATCCGGTCTATAGACCGGAATAATGACATCAGCTCTTTTTCTTCTTTCTTCTAACATTATTACACTTGTGTCCCCTGTCTTCCTGCTCTTTTTTCTTCTCTTAGTAAGAGCCTTCGTAATTTTCACTTTCATAAACATCGGTCTCGTAACCGTCAGACTCATAACCACCGTATGGTTCTTCCGAATATCCTTCATCGGTTCCATACTCATCGGTATATCCATCTTCCACAATTGCTCCTGACATCACGTCAATCTCATGGCTGATTTCCTTGACCGTATCCGATACCTGATAGTCTTTCTCATTGAACAAAAATTCATGCAGCTTTTTGACATCCCCGTCAAAATCTGAAGGAACTACATAAGAGCCTTCATATCCATCCACTACATCTGTATCTGCAATACTATATGGGAATCCCTGTGTCTCTCCCAGCTGATAAGAGAGTGCATTCGCCGCAATCCCAATCAGATCTTTAGAAGAAAAGCTGGTGGATACTTGCGGAAATACGACGTCTATGATCTTATCCAATGTTTTTAAATTTGCCTTCTGTGCTTTCTCTACAATCTTCTCGATTACAAGCCGCTGGCGCTCCGCTCTCTTGTAATCTCCTCCCGCCGTGGCACGGATTCTGGCGTAGGATGTCGCCTGCACACCATTTAAATGGTAAGTTCCTGCCACTTCCGGCTCGATTCTCTCGTAATCTTTTCCAGTCACTTCTGAAGTTTCCACACAGTAATTATTCATATGTACGACTTCCTCTGCAGTCAGTTCCAGTTCCATTCCGCCGAGTGCATCTATCACATCCGAGAGCGCCTTAAAGTCCACACTCATGTAATTTTTAATATCCAGATCCAGATTTCGGTTCAGAAGTGCAATCGCCTCCTGCGGCCCGCCATACGAATATGCCGCATTCGCCTTGTCAAACGTACCGTCCTGCTGTTTTAACAGTGTATCTCGGAAAATAGAAACGACTTTTACTTCATTCGTCTCATTATTGATGCTGGCGATCATCATACTGTCGCTTCGCACACCGCTCTCAATACTCTCACCTTCCCTGGCGTCAAGACCAAACAGCGCTATATTTGTATACGGTCCGGTGTCCTTATATACTTCCAGCTTATCTTCATCCAGAAAATTGAAATCAAGCTTGTCCATCTTTACTGTCGCATATGCAAAAACACACAATACACTGAGGATAATCACTTCAGCCACTAAAATACCGATTCTTCTTCTCCTCTTTTTCTTCTTCGCCCGTCTCTTCTCCTCCAGCGCACGTCGTCTCCGCTCCGAAGCGGATCTTGCTGCTCTCATCTCTCTTTCATCTTCCGGATATCGTCTCCCGGACGGTCTCTTTGTTCCCATCTATAATCTCCTTACTAATATGCATTTTTATTGATAAAGCCTTTAAAGAACGTCAAAATCAATATTTTAATATCCAACCCGATAGTCCAGTTTTCAATATAATACAAGTCATATTCGATTCGCTTCATAATAGAAGTGTCCCCCCGGTAGCCATTGATCTGTGCCCACCCAGTAATCCCCGGGCGTACTTGATGTTTGACCATGTAGCGCGGAATCTCTTCTTTAAATTTCTCTACAAAAAACGGTCGTTCCGGTCTTGGTCCCACAAGGCTCATCTCACCTTTCAGGACATTGAACAACTGCGGAAGTTCGTCGATGCTTGTCTTTCTCATAAATTTGCCGATCGGTGTCACGCGCGGATCATTCTGGACGGTCCACTTTCCTTTCTCTGCTGCTTTATCCTGCACAACCATTGATCGGAATTTATACATATAAAATGGTCTGTTGTGAAGTCCCACACGCTCCTGCTTGAAAATCAGCGGTCCTTCTGATGTCGTCTTGACAAGGATTGCTGCAAGCAGCATGACCGGAGAGAATAAAATAATTGCGACGATGGCTCCGAAAATATCCATTAATCGCTTCATCCATCGGTTCAATGTGTTGCTGAGTGGTACATGGCGGATATTGATGACCGGAAGTCCCAAAAGATCCTCCGTGTACGGTTTGGTCGGAATGATGTGATTATAATCCGGAATAAACTTCGTATGCACTCCTGATTTTTCGCACATCGCAACAATGGATTCCAACTTGGAATACTCATTAATTCCAAGTGTGATCGCAATCTCATCCAAACGATTCTGCGGCAGGATGATCTTTAGATTTTCAATCGTACCAATCACCTTGACACCCTTATATTCCATTCCTCTCGGCTGATTGTCATCCAGAATTCCCCGGATGGTGTATCCCCACTCTGGATTTGCCTTGATCCGGTCAATGTATTGCTCCGCTGCCCGGCTGTATCCAATCAAAATCATATGTTTCTGATTATAACCGCGCTTCCGCATATCCCGCAGGAAATGCCGCACAAGATTTCTCATAAAAATCTCTGTCACAATATTCACGCAGAAAAAAATCGCGATCATTTTTCTGGAAAAATTTGCTTGCTCTATAATATACAACACGAATGTGAACACCATCAGCCCGATCGTGTTTGCCTGCAGAATATTCCATGCTTCCAGTCTCCGTCCACGTACCCGCTTCGGCGTATAAAGCTGGAATAAATAATACAACATTAAATAGCCCGGAACAATGTAGAGAAGTGCTCCCATATATTCATGAAGAGATAAAAACCACGGATCCTGCTGAAACAGTCCGCTCTTAAACCGAAGATACCATGCCAGAATATAAGAAAAAATAATCACACATGCATCCAGCACAACATGCATCCGGTTAAAATGTTTCTGATTATCTTTGATCAAAATTCATTCACCCGTTTCTCATCTATTGTTTATTTCATTTGATTCTATATCTATTTTTTTCCATTATCCTATATATAATACAATAAAGTTTTAAAAATCACAAGAAAAAGTGTAGTCTTTGTAATATTTTTGTAACAAAAAAGAACTTATGCGATGGAGATTTTTCTTTCTTTTCTCCCATCCACACAAGTTCTTTTTTATCATCTGAATCTTTCATTCAGATTTCTGTCTGCTTTCTTTACTGGCTGATATCCACATACGGAGTTGTCAGATACTCTCCATTTATCTCTATCTCATTTTGCGGATAAAAATGCAGATACATATTTGAAAGCTGATCTTCGTCTACCACATAGACTAATGTATATTCCATTTCCTCCCCCGGAGCAAGCGGACAGAACAGCCTTGATTTTACTCCCTTGATTCCCTCTGTAAAATATGGCTTGTCAAAATAAATTGGGAATGATCCTCCTCTTTCTGCTCCCCATTGGAGATCATATCCTTCATTTGCCGACCAAAATGTTTCCTGCGGATACACAAGCTTTCCCGCTTCTCCTTCCTGCATCGCGGTAAGTATCGGCGCAATTGACACACCTTCTGCCTTATTCCAGTCTGTCTGAAATGCAGACGCGTTTTTCGCTTTCATCTTCACGATGACATACTTTGAATTCACCGTCTCTGCCTCTTTGTCTGTCAGTGCATCAAGAGTCGTCTGTCCTGCCTCTTCTCCAAGCCGATATCTCTGGTGTGCTTTTAACGACGTGTCTTCGTTCATCCAGTTTTCCATGTCTGTTGTAAAATATTGCTGCGAAAATGTATCTGTCGAAAGTGTATCTGACACTTCTGTACTAAGAACAGTAAATCTGATATCCTCCACCTCACTCAGATAATCCGGATCTGACTCTGCCATCACATCTCTCGTTGTGTCTTTTACTTCTTCGCCAACCTGATAAACCAATTCTTCTGAAACCCCATTGCTGCTCCGATACTCCCGATCTGCTTCGGCTTTTTTGGCTGCATCTTTGTCTTTTTCCCGTTCTTCTGCAATTTCCGCCTCAGACGGATATGGAACAGTTTCCTCTAAGACAGTAATCTCCAGCCCGTTTGCAATTTTCACTAGTTCTTCCTGCTCTAGACTGCTCTCACTCCAAATCCAGACTCCATATCCCTCTTCTTCACTAAACAGATATACATCTGTAATCTCCCTGTCGCTGTCTACTTTTTCATTTTTTCTCGTAAACAGATCTAACTTCTGTTCTCCCTCGACTGCGGTATAGCTGTCTTTCTGATATTCGGCAAAAACATTCTCCTCGAGCTGCGACATTCTATAAAGTTCTGCCGCATTATAAGAGATAATGGAAATACTATCTCCCTCCACTGTCCCGTAGATTTTCTTTGGCGCCCCTTCTTCTGCCTGTTCTGCTTCAAATCCTTTTGGAAGATACGTCGGATTCACTTCAATCTGGTGCGCTTCTTTCTGCTCTTCATCCACTTCAATATAATATTTCAGAACCTGTCCCTCTTCTTTCAGATGAACTTTCAGATAATAATTCACTGCTACTGCTGTAATGGAAATCCCTGCTGTCAACGCGGCAACTGCCGCAGCTGCCGGCCAGATTCTCTTTCTTCGCCGTATTACCTTTTTTTCACCGGAAATCCCGATCATATCATATGCTCTCTGGATTCCCTCATCTACGCATTTCGGAACGGTTATCTCTTCCCTCAGTTTTTTCTTTACTTCTTTATCAAATTCTTTCTTCATCTGCATTACCCCCTCTGCATACTCGGTTCCATACAATACATGTGTTCAAACTGCTTTCTTCCTCTGGAAAGCCTGGACTTTACGGTATTCACTTCCAATTCCAGGATCTGTGCAATCTCCCGTATTTTAAATCCCTCACCATAATACAGCACAAGAATGATCCGATATTTCTCATCCAACGCATCCAGAACTTCCTCAAACTCACATCTCTCCAACTCCCTGCTCTCTCCTCTGATCTGTGCTGCTTCCTCCAAAGGACACTCCCTCCTTCCACATCTTAAGATGTCATTACAATTATTGATCAGGATCCTTGTCAGCCATGTTTTAAAGTATTTTGCCTCCCTGAGGCTTCCAATCTTCTCGTAACAATCTATGACCGTCTCCTGAATCGCATCCGCAATGTCCTCTTCATTATTCAGATAACTTCTAGCCACTTTATAAAGATCCCCTTTGCATCGGTCAATCAGCTCTATAAAAGCCTGATCATCTTTTTTCTTTGCTCTTCTGACAAGCTGTATCACATTTGCCCCTCCTCCCGTTGTTTTTCTTGTAAATGATTTTTCTCTTCAACTATTAGACGTGCCGCAAGCGGAAAAGGTTGCATTTTATTTTTTTAACCGAAACAAAAAAGGCTATTGCAGCTTTTCTTTGCCTCTTCCTGAAACGCCTCCGGCGCCCATCGTTTTTGCAAATGTTCTGCTGCAACAGCCTTTTCATTCCTTTACTTTTTATATTCCTATTGAAAATATACAAGCAGATTCTTCCACAGTTCCTTTTGAATCTGCCAGTAACTGCCAAAATTTTTTCTCTGGAAAACAATCTTTTTCTCCCGATTATTTCGAGAAAGGCGTACTCCTTCTGCAAGTCCTTTTACGTAAGTTTTCCCAAATCCTTTTGCGGTAAAAAAGATCGTTTTTGTGAGGAAACCAATCAACAAAAATGGACTATTCAATAAAATCTGAAGGAGCGGCATATTTTTATAAATCAAATAGACATTATTCCTCGATGAATATTTCACCTTAAATTCATTATGCCTGGAGCCGCTCGTCCCGCTTCCCACATGGTAGACAACTGCTGACGGCTCATAGACATTGTAATATCCGTGAATCCTTGCACGATATCCGATATCAATGTCTTCCAGATATGCAAAATGCTCCTCATCAAAATATCCAATCTCCTCAAAGACCGATTTCCGGTAAATTGCCGCTCCCGCGCATGCCGCAAACACCTTCCGGGAAGTCAGAAACTTTTCTTTTGTCTTATCTTTTCCGTTTGCCGATGCCCATCCGAGCGCTGAATAAGATGTCCCCGCACTGTCGATCAGTTCTCTTCTGTGATACTGCATCATCCGAGCCTCCACCGAAAAGATCCGCTCATCCTTACTGATACGATCCAACAGATTTTTCAAAAATTCAGGCTCCACTTCTGTATCATTATTGAGAAGCACTACAAACGGGGCCGCTGCCTTTTTGATTCCTTCATTGACCGCGCGGCAGAAACCATAATTCTGATCCAGCGACAGATAGCAGCACTTTGGAAACTTCTCTTTCGCCAGGCTGGCGCTTCCATCCTGCGAACAGTTGTCTACAATAATCGTCTCAAAGGCAACATCTCTCTGCTTTTCCAAAGCCTCCAGACAATGCTCCAGATACTTTATTCCGTTGTAGTTTGGTATAACGACTGACACATCGTACATCTATCTCTTAGCTCCTCTGATTATTTTTCAACGAATAATCCCACTTTGTCAGTGACAGATTACAATTGTAATACGGATCGCCTTTTTTCAGAAGCCCGATCCAGTGGCTTCTCATATATTCGATTTCCGTCTGAAACCGTCTGATCTTCTCTTTCGTATCCTCAGCACCTCTTGTCTTCGATTCGTAATGATACAGCTCTGCATACGGATCATAGACAACAAGATACCCTTTTTCTCTGACGCGCAGGCAGAAATCCACATCATTAAACGCTACTTTCAACTTTTCCTCAAGCCCGCCGACCTGCTCAAATACAGAGCGTTTTACAAGCATACATGCTGCAGTGACCGCGCTGAGATCAAGCTGGATCGATGCCTTGTGAAGATATCCTGAAAACGCTCTTGGAAGCCCTACAAAGACACTTCCCGCAACGCCTCCGATCCCGATGATGATTCCTGCATGCTGGATCGTATTATCCGGGTAATATAGCTTCGCCCCGACAATTCCCACTTCTTTTCTCTGACAGTGGGAAAGCATCTCTGTTAGCCAGTCCCCGTTAATAATCTCCACATCATTGTTGAGAAGCAGAAGATAATCTCCTCTCGCATGACGAACACCAAAGTTGTTGATCGCGGAATAATTAAATTCCCCTTCCCAGGTGACAATCTTAATCTTCTCCCCTGCAATCTTTTTATAGAAGGCAAATGTTTCCGGCTCCTCACTATTATTTTCTACAATGATAATCTCATAATTCCGATAGCTTGTCTTTTCTCGAATCGAATCCAGACATTTTTTCAGCGCTTCCGACTGATCCTTATTTGGAATAATGATCGATACAAGCGGTTCCCCGCAGACTTCATATTTTACCCGGTAAAATCCAAGATCTTTCGTATGCTGTACGGTTCCCTTTGTACGGCAGCGGACAAGATGTTCCTCAATTGCACGCTTTCCCGCATCAAACGCATACATCTTGCTAGCCGGATTATCTGCAGTTGACGCCTTATGGACACGCCAGTGATACAAAATTTTGGGAATATGCACAATCTGCTTCGCCTGCTCCGTACAGCGAAGAATCAAATCATAGTCCTGCGCTCCGTTAAATTCCGGGCGGAATCCTCCTACACGCTTGATCAGATCACGGCTGGCTACGAAGAAGTGACAGATGTAGTTGTTGGAACGGAGAAGATCTAAGTTGAAATCTGGCTTTAAGTGCGGCTGAAAATGTTCTTTCAAATCAGTGGTCACCTTATCTTCATCCGTATAGATCACTTCTGCATCTAGATGCTCATTTACCGCTTTCGCAATCTCATACAGTGCATTCGGAGCGAGAAGATCATCGTGATCCAAAAGACCGATCAATTCTCCGGAAGCAATCTCCATCGCTCTGTTTGTATTCTGCGAAATTCCTTTATTCTCCGGAATTTCTACTTCTTTGATCCGCGCATCGTTTTTATATTCCTCCAGAATCTTTTTCATTTCCTTATTTTCCGGGCTTGCATTTCCAATACAAAGTTCCCATTCGGAGTAGGACTGGTTTTGAACTGATTCAATCATTTGCCGCAAAAATACCTGCGGAGTATTATAAACAGGAACTACAATGCTGATCAATGGCTTTCTTTTCCATTTTTCGTTTTTTTGCTTTTCCAGTTCTTCGGGCAAAGCCTTATGATTCTCATACCACTGCTCATAATCTACATCATCTGCCTGGAACCGCTCCGTAAGTTTTACCCAAAATTCTTTCGGACCATAATGCCTTAAATAAAGTATCCCCTTTTTAATGTTATAAGGGGATACTTTCTTCAAGACTTTTGTCCATTTAATTTTAAATGTCTTTGTCTCTTTTTCACTCATATTTTTCTAAAACCTTCTATTCGGATTCATATTTTGACAAATATCCCGGATATTCCGCATGACCTGTCTCAAGTTTTTTCCCGTCTACGGTTATCCGTATCGACTCTCCATCAAAAGCATCCAAAAAAGTATTACAGATACACCCTACTGTCAAGTACTCTCCAGAGGAACCCTGCCCATTCAGATAAGTAGAAAATTTTTCAGACAGATCCAACTGCAATGCCTTTTCCCCATCAATAGTCTTTTCTGTACAGCTGATTACTTGCGTATCTGCCGGTACAACTCCTTTTGCCACAAGTTGTTCCCAAATCTTTTCGGCTGATACGTCTTCCATTGCAACCTCTTCCGTTTCAAAACCAGACGCATCTTTATTTGCAAAATAGATTTTGATTTCCTTCTGTGACTGGCTTCCCTGCTCTGGCTCTGCAGACTGAGTTGATTCTTCCTTCTGTTGTGTTTCCTGCGTGCTTTCTTCGTCTTTTGTATCTTCTGTCTGAGTCTGTTCTTCCTTCGGCTCCGTTTCTTTCTGTCCACATCCAATCATACTCAGGATCAATACGAGAAAAATGCACATCTGTTTCCATCTGCTTTTCATGAAAATACCTTCCTTCATTCTAGCGAATCTCGCTAAGATATCTTTCCAACGCATCCTGCCATGTTGGAAGTCGGTGGAATCCATTTGCATCGAGCTTCTCCTTGCTCATTCTGCTATTCTTAGGTCTCTTTGCTTTTGCAGGGAACATATCGCTTGTAACCGGATTTACTTTCACCTCTACACCTGCCTGTCTGAAAATCTCTTTTGCAAATTCATACCAGGTACAGAGTCCTTCATTTGTCGCATGGTATCTTCCATATTTATCGCTCTCTACCATATCCACAAGCAATACCGCAAGATCATAAGTATACGTCGGGGATCCTACTTGATCGTCCACAACATTCAATTCTTCATGAGTTTCTGAAAGCTTCAGCATTGTCTTGATAAAGTTCTTTCCATTCACACCGAATACCCATGCAATACGAACAATAAAATATTTCTCCAGATACTTTTCTACTGCAAGTTCTCCTTCGTATTTCGTCTGTCCATATACATTTAGAGGATGTCTCTCATCATCCGGTTCCCATGGTCTTTCACCCTCTCCATCGAATACATAATCGGTACTGATGTAGATCATTTTTAGATCTAGTTTTTTACATACCTTTGCAATATTCTTGGTTCCTTCTGCATTGACTCTCCGACAGATTTCCACATTATCTTCCGCAGCATCAACTGCTGTGTAAGCCGCACAGTGGATTACTGCCTCTACCTCTGCTTCCGTAATAACCCTCTCAACTGAAACAGCATCTGTAATATCCATCTCTTCAATATCAACTGCAACTGCTGTATGTCCTCTCTTCTCCAGCTCATTTACCACATCATATCCAAGCTGTCCTTTTGTCCCTGTTACTAATACTTTCATCTGCGCCCTCCATTTTTAATCTGTTTTACCCCAAAGTAAATGGTGCCTGTGTGACAGGGAAATTAGGATTATAGAATGGATCCCCTTTTTCCAATATCTCCGGCCATTTCTTTTGGAATTTTTTCACTTCATTTTCAAACCGTGCCAGCTTTTCAGGTGTATCTTCATATCCTCTTGACTTCGATTCGTAATGATACCATTCTGCAAACGCATTATAGACGATCAGCTTATCCAACGAGCGGAGCTGAAGGCAATAATCCACATCATTACATGCAACTACAAACTGTTCATCAAAGCCGCCTACTTGTAAGAACAACTCTTTTTTGGTCAACATACATGCCGCTGTCACAGCACTGTAATTACAATTGATCATCGCTCTTACCATGTAGCCATAGTCATCCCTGCCAATTCCTGTATTGACATGACCTGCATATCCTCCAAAACCTACAACAACACCTGCATGTTGCACCGTATCATCTTCATATAAAAGTTTAGCACCAACAGCTCCCACTTCTTCTCGCATACAACATCCCAGCATTTCCTCTAATGCATGCTCTGAAATCATTTCCGTATCATTGTTTAAAAACAACAAATATTCACCGTTTGTATACTTCACCCCGAAGTTATTGATCGCAGAATAATTGAAGCTGCCTTCCCATGTAACTACTTTTACATTTTCAAATTCTTCCTGAATCTTTTCGTAATAAGAAAAAGTTTCTTTCTCTGTACTATTATTTTCTACCACAATCATCTCAAAATTTCGATAACTGCTCTTCTCCTGAATAGATCGAATACAGACATCAAGATCCTTAGTGTGATCTTTGTTTGGAATCACAATAGAAATCAGTGGGTTTCCTGGTGTCTCATATTTCACATGATACATTCCCCACAGCCCTTGGTGCTCTACACTTGCCGCAATATTCATCCGCTTTAAGTGAGCCTCGATTGCGCGTTTTCCTGCATCATATGCATACATTTTACTTGCCGGATCACCTGCTACTGAATTTTGATGAATTCTCCAATGGTAAAGAATCATAGGAATATGTTTGATTTTTTCTGAATTTTCAATACATCTAAACATCAGATCATAATCCTGCGATCCATCATATTCTGACCGGAATCCCTCGATTTTGTTCATGATGGAATGCTTTACTACAAAAAAGTGTGTGATATAGTTGTGGGACCGGAAAAGATCCATGCTGAAATCCGGTTTAAAATTCGGATCATTGTGTTCTCTCCCATCTCCACTGATCTTATCCTCATCAGTATACAAAATATCATAATCATCTTCCTGCAGGGCATTGACAATCTCATATAATGCATTTTCTGCCAAAATGTCATCATGATCAAACAATCCAATATAATCTCCCGTTGCCAATTCTAATGCAGCATTTGTATTATCTGCAATTCCGAGATTCTTCTCTAATAAACGATACTTAATTCTTGAATCCTTCTTTGTATAGTCCTCCAGAATTGCTTCTACAACCGGATCCCCTTCACTGCCATCTGCAATGCAAAGTTCCCAGTTTCCATAAGTCTGATTCACAACAGAATCAATCATCTCTCTTAAAAACACTTCCGGTGTCCGGTAAGTCGGTACAATAATGCTGATTTTAGGCTGTTTATCAAAAACAGTTTTTCTCTGCTGATCCAATTCTTCTCTAGATGGCAGATTTTCTGTAAACCACTCCGCGTACGACTTTTCTGTTCGGTTGACTCCCTGTATGATATAAGCTTTTAATCCTCTGACACCATTGACACGAATATATTTGACCACTTTCTTTACGGTTCTTGGATTTGTTTTTTTAATTCCCTGTTTAATAAAACCAACTGTTGATTTGATTCTCTGCTTTTTTAACAGTTTCTGCGGTTCTAAATAGACATTAATTGCATTTATTCCATCTGACAAACGCAACTTGTATCTTTTTTCTCTCTCATATGGAAATTCTAAATGAAATCCACATCTACAATTTTCCTTGGAAACAAATCCTGCTTCTATCAAATCAGTACGATTTAAGACCTGAAGTACTACTTTCTTTTCAGTCTCAGTATTATCAAACACCTGAATTTTCATTTTTCCTACTTTTGCATTGGAAAATGCCCATCCAGATACCACAATTTTTTCACGATCAATGTAATATTGCTCTACATTGTGTGAAATCGTGCTACGATCAATAATCTCTTCTATTTCCTTCTTGTCAAGCTTTTTGATAAGTTTTTTTTCTTTCCCAGACTGGAGATAAAATCGAAAATCTTCGATGTCCTTTTGAGGATCCACATAAACTTTTATATGAAATCCACACATCTTATCTACTTTCATCTTTTTAAACTTTTCTGCCACATCCGGACGCTTGATTTTCTTTAATCTGTTTGGAACTACCTTCCCATTGATCTCAGTAATTATTTCTAATGGCTGTCCATTTTTTTCAAATGCCCATCCATTAATCCTTATATAAGCTTCTTCAGGTTTTATCCGGTATTTTATTACGTCAATACAACTTTTATACTGCATGCTTCCTCCAATCTGCCTTCTATTTCAAAAATCTGTACAACAACTTCACGAAGCCAACGACATAGAGTTGTAATCCGATCAGAACAATAAAATCTTCCCAATTAAATTCTTTTGCCTGCACTTTCATTACAAGTGCCTGATCCTGTTCCTTTCCACTTACTTTCAGCACTTCTGCACTCTCTGCCTTCTTCGTCGTAAAAATACTGATTCCTTCTCCGTTGTTGATTCCATCTGCTGCAATTGTAAAGCGATACTCTTCTCCCTTACTTTCTTTCACCTCAGGAAAAGTAATCTCTTTGTAATCATTGTCTGTCACTTCAGAAACTTTCAGTACTCCTTCTGCGATTACCGAATCATCTTTTATATTGACAAGCTCATACGTCATCTTGCTATCATTCACTCGTCCCCATGTAGATGTGCGAACAAACAGCCCATTCATTCCGTTATACTCTGCCGTAAATTCCTGCTCAATCTTTGCTGTCCCGCTAATCTCACCTACATTCTGATATTCGGCTGCATCTACCGTTGTATCATATACCGGCTGCTTCCACTGCCCATATGCATGAACTGCACCGACAGCTACCATCAGAAGTATCATGATGATTGTTTTTACTATTTTTTTCATAATAAACCTCACTTCTGTTCTTCTTTTAGTATGCCTGTTCATAAAGAGCACAGACTTCCTCTGTCGGTCCGATCATTTTGACCTTTCCTTTTTCAATCCACACTGTTTTTGTACACAGTTTCTTCACCTGATCAATACTGTGAGAAACAAATAAAATCGATGTATCCTTCTTCATCATTTGTTGGATGCGCTTCTCACACTTTTGTTGGAAACGAAAATCTCCAACAGAGAGCACTTCATCTACAATCAAAATATCCGGTGTACCAATCGTTGCAATCGCAAATGCCAGTCTTGCCAACATTCCTGAGGAAAAGTTTTTGATCGGCACATCCATAAAATCTCTCAGTTCTGAAAATTCCACAATATCCTCATAGTGTTTTTCCATAGACTTACGATCGTATCCAAGGATTGCTCCATTTAAAAACACATTTTCTCTTGCTGTAAGATCATGGTCAAATCCTGCCCCCAATTCTATCAGCGGCGCTACCGTTCCATAAACTCTCACACTTCCCTTAAACGGCTTTAAAACACCGGCAACTGTTTTTAAAAGTGTACTTTTCCCACAGCCATTTAAACCGATCAGCGCAACAGACTCTCCTTTTTCCACAGTAAGGCTGACATCCTGAAGCGCCATAAACTCATCATACTCAATCTGGTTTTTAATTTTTTTAATAATATACTCTTTGATACTGTCAATCCGTTCCCGTGATAGATGAAATTTTACAGAAACATTTGAAACTTCTACCATAATTTCCGACATATTTTCTCTCCTAAATATTAAGAATAAATTTATCCTGATTCTTGTAAAATACGAACAATCCAAGTAGAAATGTGCCGATTGCAATGGTAACACTTGTCAAAAGCTGTCCCACTGTCGGAAGCGTGTTATAGAACATTAGATTTCTAAACATATTTAAAATTCCTGTCAGCGGATTTAATTCTACGAAGAAACGTATTTTTGCCGGCAAGATAGAAATCGGATAAATAACCGGTGTCAAATAAGTTAATGCAGTAATCAATACCCCATATAAATGGATGATATCTCTGAATTTTACGGCTACTGTTGCCAAAAGCAGACCAATCCCCGTTGAAAAAATAATCAGTATCCCCATTGGAACAACAAGAAGCAATACAGTAAAGTTTAATTCAATACCAGAAAATACCATTACAACAATAAGCGCACAGAAAGAAGCCATCACATTGACAACACTCGATGCAACTCTGGAAAGTGTAAATAAGTATTTCGGAATATACACCTTTTTGATCAAAGGTGCATTATTGATGATCGATGACATCGCACTTGATGTTGACTCTGAAAAAAAGTTAAACACAACTTGTCCGCTTAAAATGTATAGCGGATAATTTTCCACCTGAAATTTGAAAATATGCGAAAATACGACCGACAATACAAGCATCATGAGTAACGGGTTCAAAAGTGTCCACAATACACCTAAAATAGAACGTCTGTACTTTGTCTTAATATCTCTTGTGACCAACTCCATCAAAAGTGGTCGGAATTTCAAAAAATTCTGTATATATACTGACACAGTTTATCCTCCAATTACTTGTCTTTCTTTAGCGTCTTGATCCCTGTCCATTTTTGATCCTTTTCAGAAATGGTCAGTTCCATTCCTTCCGGAATCGGCCACTGAATCCCGATATCCGGGTCATTCCATGCAAGTCCGCCCTCGTCATTTGGATGATAAAAATCAGTACATTTGTATGCAAACTCTGCTGTATCAGAAAGAACTAAAAATCCATGTGCAAAATCTTTCGGAATGAAAAACTGCTTCTTATTTTCAGCAGAAAGTAACACACCATACCACTGTCCGTATGTCTTGGATCCTTCTCTTAAGTCAACCGCGACATCAAATACTTCTCCGCTCACTACGCGCACAAGCTTATCTTGCGGAAAATTAATCTGAAAATGCAATCCTCTTAATACTCCCTTCTTAGAGCTTGACTGATTGTCCTGAACAAACTCCATATCGATTCCCGCTTCTTTATAATCATTGTAATTATATGTTTCCATAAAATATCCACGTTCATCTCCAAATACTGTAGGAGTAATCACTTTCAGTCCTTCAATTTCACATGTTTCTACTGTAATTTTTCCCATTGAAATTTCCTTCTTTCTTTTTATTTACAGACGAATCTTATAATCCTTCTGCCACTTCCATCAGATACTTTCCATATGCAGTCTTCAATAACGGCTGTGCAAGTTTGATCAACTGCTCTTTGTCAATGAATCCTCTCTTATATGCTATCTCTTCGATACACGAAATATACAATCCCTGACGTTTTTGGAATGCTGCTACAAAATCTGCCGCATCTAAAAGTGCATCATGATTTCCAGTATCCAACCACGCAAAACCGCGTCCCAAAGTTTCTACACGCAAATCTCCTCTCTGAAGATATGCATTGTTGACACTTGTAATCTCAATTTCCCCACGCGCAGACGGCTTTACATTCTTCGCAATTTCCACAACATCATTGTCATAGAAATATAATCCTGGTACTGCATAATTTGATTTTGGATGTTCCGGCTTTTCTTCAATCGAAAGCGCTTTTCCATTTTCATCAAATTCTACTACACCATACTCTCTCGGATCTCTTACATAATATCCAAAAATTGTTGCTCCGGACTCCCGTGAAGCCACCTCTCGTAAAATTTTCGAAAAACTCTGTCCATAGAAAATATTATCTCCTAAAATCAGAGCTACACTATCATTTCCAATAAATTCCTCTCCAATGATAAATGCATCTGCCAATCCTCTAGGACTTTCCTGAACCGCATAGGACATCTTCAATCCTAAATCCTCTCCTGTTCCAAGTAACTCCTCAAATACCGGAAGATCTCTCGGTGTAGAAATTACAAGAATCTCCCGAATTCCAGCCAGCATCAAAATGGATAACGGATAATAGATCATCGGCTTATCATAGACCGGCATGATCTGCTTTGACACTGCTTTTGTCAGTGGATATAATCTTGTCCCTGAACCACCTGCTAAAATAATACCTTTCATTTTAAGTACCTCCTACTTTTTATATACACATTTCTAACTTTTCGGTTTCCGACATGATGTAGTTTTTGGCAACTGCACATTAAGTCACGTTGTATTATAGCACTTCCTTCTGTCTTTTTCAATCTTTGAGATATTTTTCACATTTCTTTAAGATTCTGAAATTCTTCCAAGAATCCTCTTCTTCTCTTCTTCCCCGCCTATGCTCTCTTTACAAATTTGTCAGACCGTGATACGCTGACATCAATATGAAATTAGGAGGTTCTCTATGTTTTATCCAAAAATAAGTGTTTTAATGATAAACTACAATCATGCAGCCCATCTCTCACTAACAATTGAAAGTGTCTTATCGCAGACTTATCAAAACATCCAATTTATTATAGTTGATGATGGTTCTACTGATTGTTCCCAGACAATCATAAAAGATTATACCAGTAGGGATCCCCGCATCGAATATTATTTTTTAGAAAAAAATCAACATATTTGTCACGCTACCAACTTTGGTTTTCAAAAAGTGACTGGTGAATATCTTGCGAGAATCGACAGCGACGATCTTTGGTATCCCAACAAACTGCAAAAGCAGCTAGACTTCATGCAGAAAACTCCAGATTGTAATATTTGCTTTTCATGGACGGACTTAATTGATGAACATGGAAATAGTATCAACGATTCTGAACGAGAGCTTTACAACTTATTCAACGGTAGCCATCCATCCTGTCAAGAGCACTGGCTAGAATTTTTCTTCATTCACGGAAACTGCCTTTCCCATCCTTCCGTGCTTATGAAAACCGAAATCCAAAAAGAAATCGGATACTTCAATCCGGCTTACCGGCAAGCTCACGACTTTGATTACTGGATCCGCATTGCCAAAAAATATCCTATTTTTGTTATAGAGGAAAATCTGACTATCATGCGACGATTTTTATCCTCCTCCACTTTAAATACAAGTTCCACCACAGAATCTGATACAACCAGATACTTAAATGAATATTTACTGATCCGCAACCACTTTTTTGAAAATATGGATACCGAATTATTTGTACGCACTTTTCACTCTTATTTTCGTAATCCTCACGCAGCTACTCCGGAAGAACTTCTCTGCGAACAGGCCTTCTTACTTTGCGATTGCAAATATGGTGGAAAACAAAATCCAATTCTTGGAATCATGAAGCTCGGAGAACTGTTAGCCTGTCCAAAAACTGCTGAAGTTCTTGAAGCTTCCTACCACTTTACTTCAATTTCCTACTATGCACTCAGTAACCAACACATTTTCTGTGACTCGTTTGTTCAAACCGCTTTATTAAATGCGAAACATCACACAGATAAAATCCAAACATTGACAGAAGAGCTTCAACAATGCGAAAGTCATTTGAAAGAACTTCAGGAGCAGGTGACTTATTTATCCTCATCACTCAATACCATTACTAATTCTACTTCATGGAAAATTACTGCTCCTCTTCGTCACGCATTAGATAAACTCGGGAAAAATTTTTAATTTACTTAAAAACCGTACTTTTGTATACTATCATCTGCATACAAAAGTACGGTCTTTTAATTCTTATTTATACATTTCTTCATAATATTTCTGATAGTCACCGCTTGTGACATTTTTCATCCAGTCCTCATTTTCAAAGAACCACTTGATCGTAAGTTTGATTCCCTCTGCAAACATAGTATCCGGAACCCAGCCTACTTCCTTCTTAATTTTATCCGGAGCAATCGCATATCTTCTATCATGACCTTTTCTATCTGTCACATATGTGATCAAATTTTCACTGACAAGTTCTTTTCTCGGATCGCCTTCCGGAAGCATCTCCTGAAGTGTATCAAGAATAATATGAATAATCTCGATATTCTGCTTCTCATTGTGTCCACCAATATTATATGTCTCGAATAATCTTCCTTTTTCCTGAACCATATCGATTCCCTTCGCATGATCCTCTACATATAACCAGTCTCTGACATTTTTTCCATCTCCATATACAGGAAGTGGTTTCCCTTGAAGAGCATTATTGATGATAAGTGGAATCAACTTTTCTGGAAACTGATAAGGTCCATAGTTATTGCTGCAATTCGTAATATTTGCAGGGAATTTATAAGTATCCATATAAGATTTCACAAGCATATCAGAAGATGCTTTACTTGCTGAATATGGGCTGTGTGGATCATAAGGAGTTGTCTCGTAGAAATATTCTCCTTCTTCTTCCAGTGATCCATATACCTCATCTGTAGATACATGAAGGAACTTTTTATCTTCTTTGAATGTTCCATCTTCTAACTCCCATGCAGCCTTTGCCGCATTGAGCATCACTAATGTTCCAAGTACATTTGTTTTTACAAACACATCTGGATTCTTAATACTTCTGTCAACATGACTCTCTGCCGCAAAATGTACAACGCGGTCAATATCATTCTCCTCAAAAATCTTATTGATTGCTTCTGCATCGCAAATATCTGCTTTTACAAATGTATAATTTTCTCTATCTTCTACATCTTTCAAATTTTCAAGATTTCCTGCATAAGTAAGCTTGTCAACATTAATGATCCGAATTTCATTGTCATACTTCTTAAACATGTAATGAATGTAATTTGAACCAATGAATCCTGCTCCACCTGTTACTAAATATGTTCTCATAGTTATCCTCCATCTTCAAACTTTCTTATAGTCATTATACTCACATAACATCCTATATTCAAGTTTTTTTCCTTATTTATTCTTGCGATTTATAAATCACTTCATAAATCCAGCATCCATCTTCACCATATATTTCTGAAAATTCTATCTTCTCATCACTTTCTACTGGGACTTGTGAAAAAACATATTTAACCTCTGTCTTTTCTATATCACTGTATGCCAATTTTATTCGAATTGCATCTGGGCTAACTTCTTGAAATCTTGTTACTCCCTCTACAAAGTCAATATCGATATGCGCATATCTATTGTAAATTCTCTGGTAATTGTGATTTACATCTAATTTTTCCCAAAGTTCCATATTAGGATAAAAATTCACAAAATTTATAGTTTTAGCTCCACACATAGTTATAAAAGAAGCGTTTCCTGTCCCGTCGAGAGCAATCCATTTAGCATCTGGATCTTTTTTCGTAATTTTTTCTATTTGCTGAGCTACTGGTTTTTCATAAATGGTATCCAAACCTTTTGAAATAGGTCTGATATAAATACCAGTAATAACCGATATTATAATCATTCCTATACAAAAAATTTTGCTTATAGTTCTCTTAAAATTAGATAATAGAACTATACCTCCCGCACTAATGATACACACCATTATCAGCAGTGACCACCCAGATAAATATTCTGGATAGCTTTGTTTTGAAAAGAATACTGCGCTACCAGCTACAGCTATAGCAATAATACTTGCTGTGCCTATTGAAAATTTTCTCTTTTTTGCATAACGAGACATTAGAATTACAATAAAATATATTTGTATATATCCTATAATATCAACTACTCTTTCTGGCATACTATAACTTAACAATGTAATATTAGCTATAGTTGCAGGCAATCCTACAGTTGTATATATAAGCATAGGAATACTAATCAGCAAAAGCCCTCCTACAAGCCAATCTTTCTTTTTTGATTTTATCCAACAATATCCTGCTACTAATGTGGGGATTGGGAAAAAACTAAAAAACACACCTGCTTCTGATGCATTTCCCACATCCTTATAAGCATAAAATAGTGACTGGACATAATAAAACACTTTATTAATACTAAATCCACCACTCTGTCTTCTATCTCCTGGGTATGCCGTTTGCATAATCGCTTGTATATATTCAATATTATCAAAAAAATAGGAAAAAATTAGTCCAATAGATACTAGAATACTTATTATTATGATTCCCCACTGTTTCCAATTTAACGCCTTTATTTCATCCCATTTTTCTCGAATCACCCATATAGCAATCACTAAAAACAAATATCCAAGTGGGACTTGCCATGCTGGATACAAGTTTACCACAAAATTACTAAACGCTAATGAAAATCCAATTGCAAATAAAATTTTCTTCCATACCACTTTAGATTCCAAAAGATAATATGTACATATGATACTAGCCTCTCCTGCTATGAATATGAATGGAAAGCTCCACCAAAGCCAAAAAGCTGAAGATACAACTAAAAATGCTCCCATCGTAGAAACCAGTGCATTCTTTCTCGAAATAATCATAAACAATTCAATCGTTACAAGGAATGCTAAAATAATAGGAAAATACCAATAAAAACTGAAGGCATATTCTAATGGCAATATAAGAAATACTAATTTCCATGGCGCCTGTGCAACTGTTCCTAATCTAGCACTAACCCCATATACACCGTTTACTGTTTTTGTTCCTCGTGCGATATCTGTATACTGACCGTATGGATTTTCTCCTTTCCCCGATGATAATACTGAAGGCGAATTCACTCTGTACTCATCTGATCGTATATATCTCTCCTCTCCAATAAATGGCTCCCCCAATTCTGTTTGAAAATTAGGTTGAATATAATTATAACAAGCCAATGAATCCCCATTATATTTGTTTATAACAAGAAATACTAAGACTATTCCTCCCAAAATCCATCTATATCGAAATATTTTTGTATACAGTGTATTTATATCAACTACGAAATGAAGCTCTATAAAAAAGATAATTGGACTTAGCACAATCGCTCGATTTAACATAATCTGTTTTCTCATATCTCTTAATGCGATTATGATAGAAGCACTTTCCCACATATGGCTTGTTATAAATGTAGAAATTGCCAACGACAGCAAAATCGCCACAAAAAAAGCTACAATTATTTTACTTCCTTTTTTTCTATTTTCCATCTATTTCACCTTTATTTTCCATTAGTGCAATTTCTTGTGCAAGTCTCTTTACTTTCACTGTAAGTTTTGATACAACAACAGTCAGAACAAATATAACCATTAAGGAAAAACAAAATCCAAAGAAGAATAGCATATTAATCGGTGTTCCTATTCCCATAATTTCAGACAATTCTGTAATTAAATCTGGAAAACAATCAAGAATAAGTATCCCTACACCAAGCACAAACCACGATAAGGCATATCTTAACTCTAATTGCTTATTTCTAATCATCATAACCACAATTCCCATTGCAATAGCAATGATAACCACTACAATCAACTGTATTTTGATATCCATTTTTCTCCTCCTATTTTCTAATCCTTTCAATCAAAATTGCAAGTGATACTTTTATCATATAATACACTGATTTTTTCATTGAGATAGAAGACACTCCCCCACTTCTTTCTCTCATAATTACAGGTAACTCTAACACTTTTTTCTTTCTTCTCAAAATAGCTACAACACTTTCAGGTTCCGGATAATCTTTTGGGTATTCTTCCGCAAAAAATTCTATTATCTCTCTGTTTACCATCCGCAACCCCGACGTTGGGTCTGTTATCTTTGCTCCTGTAAGTAACTTTATTAACATTGTAAAATATTTAATTCCTACACGCCTTGCCCCTGATGACTGAAACCCTTCTTTATTAATAAATCGAGAGCCAATTACCATATCTGCATGTTCAGCTTCTATAAACTCTGCCATTTTACTTAAAAACTTTGGATCATGCTGCCCATCTCCATCTACTTGGACAGCAATATCATATCCATTTCTTGCGGCATATAAGTACCCTGTCTGAACCGCACCCCCAATTCCCAAATTCACAGGTAAATGCACAACATTAAACTTTTCTGTCTCACAAATTTCTTTTGTCCTATCAGTAGAGCAATCATTGATTACAATATAGTCAAACTCCGGTGCATTTTTTATAATATCTTCGACTGTCTTCTTTATACTTTCCTGCTCATTATAAGCTGGAATAATAATTAATTTTTTCATATGTTCTCCCATCCACATTACGACAACTCATTTGACTTTTCACTTTCCGCATACCACCTTGCCAATATTTTGGCAATCGGCTTTGGCCAAAATTTGCAGAACATCGTATAGTCTTCTTTATTTCTCGCATTGTTCCCTAAGATTTTTGATGTTTCGGATTCTTCATGAATTCTATGTCCTACCAATATTTCTTTGTCATATATAAATTCACCTTTGAATCTAGATATGTATTCCCATGCCTCCCAGTCTTCATCCGAAGCAAATCCCGGCTTGAATACTGTTTCCGGCAGATTTTTCTTCGCAAAAGCAACCGATGGACAGCAGATTGGAGAACCTAACGACAAGATTCTTCTTCTCACAAATCTACTTTTTCTAAACACTTTCACTTTTAAGGGCAGAAGCAAGAGGCGTTTTATTCGGAGCAGTCTGTTATCCGTCACTTTTTCTCCATTACGCATTTCTGCATAGTCTGTAAAGAAAATCAATGGCTTTGAAGATTTTTCAAATTCTCTCACTACATGCTCCGCATATTTTTCAAAATACACATCGTCCTGATGAGTAATTGTCACAAATTCTGTCTGCGCCTTTTTATAAGCAAAATTCCAGTCCTGAACAATTCCAGCTTCTCCGGTATTCACATATACAGGAATCCCATATTTCTCCGCTGTTCTGTCAATATAACTGTTAGGAGTTGATGTTATAATAAATATTTCACTCTCAATCGACTGGTTCTTTAAAGACTTGATACATTCTTCCAAAAAACTACTTTCTTTATATGCACAAATAGCAAATGTATGTTTATTTTCCATTTTCCTTTTTCCCTCTCCATATATTATAGATCATAAATAGCACAAAGATTGTCAATAAAACGGTTACCGCTATCAGATAACTCACACTTGCTCCTCTGATTGCATACTTTCTGACTAACCAATCCGAAATGACAAATGCTGCCACCGCTTCCATTCCATAACCAATCAACGCATATTTTTGTTTTCTCATAATAGTCAAAATATAATACATAAAAAATGCCAATGCATTAATCCCACCTGCAAGAAGCAGAATCAGCAGATCAATTTTATATGCTCCCAAATTGATGCCATATAAAATAGACAATACCGGAATTCCTAGCAAATAAGCACCTAGCTCACAGACTACCGTAACTGCAACAATAATTGCACACACTTTAACAATCATGAGAAAAAACTGTCTTTTCCTCTTCTGTTCATAGTCTTCTGCCATAACGGAAAGCAACGGTTTAAAAACAAATGTGCTAAATAGATTAATGATCATTACCGGCATAAAAATTGCCGCATAATACAACTGATACCTTGCATCCAGCACTTTATCCACGGACATTCTCGAAGCACTATATACATAAGTGTTCAAAAAACTGCTGAGAAATAGAGGAAGACATTCTATCAAGACAGTCCCTACTTCTTTTTTCCTAAATGTCAGCTTCCCTTTTTCAAAAACTCTAAGTGCTTTTTCATTTACAACAAAAATCATCAATAAAGAATATACAATCATGGCAATAACCGCCACGGTCAGATTTTGTGTAAGTAAAATCCCTGCAGTCAGAATCAAAATTCCTCCGGCAACTCTCCAGAACAACAATTTCCCTGCAACGTCAATCCGACCATATCTCTGAAGTTCTCCTTCGTACAGATCTGAATATCCATCCAAAATTTTATAAATGCAAAGCAGAAAGATAAAGAAAGCCTTCTCCACTGTGCCTCCACGGAGCATTATATAACCGCCTCCTGCCAGCACCGCCAGTATACAACAGAAAACTTTTGCATAAAAATATTCAGCGTACGAGTGCCTTCTTGCAACATCGGTTACCTGAAATGTTCTGAGTTCAAAATATGCAATTGTTCCAATCCATTGTCCGATTGTAAGTGCAAAAGAAAACAGCCCTCCTGCTTTCTCTCCTGACAGATGTGCCACAATCACAGTAAAAAGCATAGTAGCTGCGGCCAACATTCCCGTTCCAATCGTATTCCACAAAAAATTACTTTTTGTAGTTGTCTCATCTGAGATAAATATCTTTTGAATGATTGTTTTCTTCATTTTTTCTCCATTTTTTTAATCTTTTCTACACTAACAAGTTATTATACCATTGTTTTCATTGATTCTCAATAAAGAATCACAACAAAAAATGACGGATATTCACCGCCATTTTTTTGCTTTTATTTCTTTTTAAAGGCAGTTCCACCGCTTGATGGTCCCTGCTCTCCTTTTTTGACCAGTTTGATCTCTATAGCTTCTATATTTTTTGCATACCCTTCTGATCCTGCTGACTCGCCATTTTTCGCCCAGCCAAGCCATCCAAAATCTCTACAATGCGTTCTGTAATAAATGTCATATTTTTCTGACAACGCTCCTGTCAGGCGAATATTCACCGCTTCCATCGGAAGTGCCCTTCCGGTTGTACCGGTCTGCGCTCCATTTTTCACCCAACCTTGCCAGCCAATATCCTGCACATGTGCACGGTACTCTATATTTCCTCCTGCTGTTGCATTTACAAGGGAAATATGCATTGCTTCAATCGCTTTTGCCTGTCCGGTCGTACCACTCAACTCGCCATTTTTTACCCAATTCTGCCAGCCGATGTCTTGTACATGTGATTGATATTGTATTTCTATCCCTTTCTCTTGAAAAGCATTCGCCGTCTTCCCTGGTGCAGCACTTCCTTTTGGCATAATAATAATCTGAAGAGATTCCACATGGTATGCATACCCTGCGCTTCCTGATGCTGCTCCATTTTTCGCCCAATCGAGCCAGCCAAGATTTTGCACATGTGTTCTGTAGTAAATATCATAATTAGCCGCTGCCGATCCGGTCAATTGAATCTTAAGAGCTTCCACTGAGAGTGCTCTTCCCGTTGTTCCTGCCGTCTGGCCGTCTTTTACGTAATCCTGCCATCCAATATCTCTTACATGAGCACTGTACTTTATTCCTAAATTGCCCGCATTTTTCACTGCAATCTGAAGAGCCTCTACCGGAAGATTTTTACCTACCGTTCCTGCAAGTGTTCCATTTCCGACATACTCCTGCCACCCAATTTCAGATACATGTGCACGGTACTGAAGATCTACGGATTTCACTTGAAACGGAGTATCTGTTTTCCCCGGTGCACTACTCCATTTTGGAAGCACTGCGATTTGAATCGCTTCTATATGATAAGCATATCCTTGACTTCCTGCAGCAGTACCATTATCCGCCCAATCAAGCCATCCAAAATTTTGTACATGAACCCGGTAGTAAATATCATAATCTGCCGCTTTTTCTCCTGTCAGTTCAATTTTAATAGCTTCGATTGGCTTCGCCTGTCCCGTTGTCCCGCCAACACTTCCGTCACTCACATATTCAAGCCATCCCAAATCTCTCGTATGTGTACTGTATTTCACACCTAGCCCTGCCACACCGCTTGTCTGAATTTTAATCGCTTCCATCGGAAGATTTCTTCCGTTTGTTCCTGCCATCACACCATTTGATACCGCATCCTGCCAACCGATATCTTGTACATGAGCTGAGTAACTGATCACATTTTTCAGAGCCTCCGGCACTGACACGGGATCCACTGATGTTCCTCCATTGTTGCCTCCAGAATTTCCATTACCAGAATTACTGTTTCCTGAATCCCCGTTTCCGATAGAAACTTTTGTAATATAATCGCTGCTTACATAAGCATACATGTTTGTAAAGTCATACCGACCACTTCCGGAATGAATTCCGCTTCTGCTCCCATTTAATACTGGATCTGACTGAATTTTATAAAAGCCGGATGTTGGATTTTGTTCGAGTAAAATAAACGCATGGCTGGATTGTGTGCCGGTGGAATATACTTTTGTTGCAGAAGCGCTTCTCTCCTGTCTCACATTCAGATCTGTATGCTGATTACTGAGCGTATCTTTGACTCCAATTGTATATTTCCCCGCATCTCTGTTACCATTTGCCTTATCTAAACTCCAGGCTACATTTGCAGCTTTCTCACCCCAGTACGGATCGGAGGCATATTTTACATTCACTCCGCTCGCTTTGTTTCCTAGAAATCCTCCAAAATAACGCCAATCCTGTGGATTCATATATCCTTTTGAAAGAAATGTCTCTGTGAATTCATTGACACACTGTGTCGGACTGGCAAAATAATCTGCGCTCTGTCCTGGCGAAGTATCAATCGCATTCAGACCGAATAAGTTATTTTTATTCTGTGCAATCCAGCTGGATCCCCATGCACTTTCATTGGCTGCTACTCCAACAGCAAGCAATGCATTGATTCCATATGTATTCTGCGCATTGATAAACGAATTTCCCAGATCTCTCATTTTTGAACTTGCAGTTACCCTCGCATTAATCATCGCATTCAGATCACTTCCATAATTCGTTGTGCTTCGAAACGGAAGATATTGATAATAATTGTAATATGGCGCACTTGCATTTACCGATCTGCTTCGGTTTCCATTTTTATAATCCTCCAACATCTGTTGAAATGCTGATTCTGGATAAAAGTAATGTCCATCATAGCTGTAATACTTTGTGCCCTCTGACAAATAAGACGGAGCCGCCCCATTATCGAGTACACTCGCATAGGAACTTTTATTTACATTTATCGTAATATAATGAATCAGTCTTCCTCCTGTGACAGCATAATAACTTACAGATTGCGCTGCTGCTGCACTGACAACCTGAACTTTATTGGCATCTACAAGGCCAATAACCCCAGACAGCATAAATCTTACTTTCCCGCCGCTTGTCCCAAGGTAAGCGGCATCCGCTCCATACGATCCATGTGTATATCCTGAAGTGTTTGACCCCTCTTCTACATATTCTGTCACACCACTGCTTCCTGTATTGAAGTTGACAATCTGTCCTCCCCCAATCCTTGCCTTGTCTGCAGCGTAACTATCTACTGTTCCATCTTCGATTACAACTTCTGTAACATTTCCATCAAGATCCATACTCGTAATAGTTTGATTACTTTCCGGATTTTCTCCCTGAAACTCGACTGTCTCCTGCTCTTCAACAGATTCTGCCTGTTCTTCCTGAACAACCTCTTGACTTTCCTGTTCCTGATTAGATGGTTCCTGCACCTCTTGTGCATATGCCGACATAGGAATACTCGTCAGACTCATGCCCACTGCCAACAAAAATGCCGCAACTTTTCTTTTTGTTTTTCTCATATTACCTCCTATCTGATGCATTTTACTTTTATCGCTCTTTAAAAGCTGTACCTGATGTAGACGGACCCGCCTGTCCTTTCGGAATCAATTGGATTTCTACTGCCTCTATGGATTTTGCATATCCTGCACTCCCTGACTTTCCACCATTTTTTGTCCACGCAAGCCATCCAAAATCTCTACAATGCGTCCTGTAATAAATATCATACTTCGCAGCCGCATTGCCAGTCAGTTTCATCTCCAATGCTTCCATCGGAAGTGCTCTTCCGGTTGTTCCTGACATCTTTCCATTTGTCACATTGCTCTGCCAACCAATCTCAGAGACATGTGCACGATACTGAATGCCCGATATTCCACTTAAATTCACTTTGAGCGCTTCTATCGGAAGTGCTCTTCCAACTGTTCCCGCAGTTACTCCGCTTCCCACTGCATTCTGCCAGCCAATCTCAGAAACATGTGCCTGATAAGAAAGCGTCACCGCTGGCTGTTCCTGTGTTTTGTCTAAAAACGGCCTATTTGTTGCTCCCGGCGCGGCGCTTCCTGCCGGTACAATCCGAACCTGAACTGCTTCTAACTGATAAGCATATCCCTGTGTTCCCGCTGCCTGTCCGTCTTTTGCCCAGTCAAGCCATCCTATGTTGGAGGCATGTCCTCGGTAATATATATTATACTTTGTTGCGTTGCTTCCGGTCAATTTAATTTTCAATGCTTCTATCTGTAAATTTCTTCCTGTTGTTCCCGCTGTCTCACCATCACGGACGGTTCCCTGCCATCCAATGTCACGAACATGGGCACTATACTCAATCCCCACGCCTTCCATTCCGGCAATGCTCATCTGAAGCGCTTCTAAGCCAAGTGCTCTTCCAGTTGTTCCACAGAGTTCTCCATCTCCCACAGTACTCTGCCACCCAAGTTCTTGTACATGTGCTTTCAGATTCAGCCCCTTCTTTGACTCGTTTCCTTTCACCAGCCCATATTTCTGAGCAATTCCTGTCGCATCTGCAATCCCTAACTGTCTCAAGAAGTTTTCATCCTGAAGTTTTGCCGCATCATATCCATGATCGAGGAACGCATGCTCTACAATAATTCCTGTCAGTCCAAGTTCTTTTGCCAGCACATTTGTCGTAAAATAATCCGCCTTACTTCCATCCGGATACTGCCCGGACGGTCCCGCCAGTGTACTGTCCTTGATCTTGGCTCCCCGGTTTGGAAGTCCCAGCGCAGAGAGCTGCTCTAAAATTTTATTTGACACACTGAGTCCTTCTTCCGACAAGTCCGGACGGTAGTTTTTATTTGGATAGTAAATCTCTGCTCCGGTTCCTCCACCACTGTTAAAGTGAAGGTCTACATAAAGATCTGCTCCGGCATTTTTTGCATCTTTTACTCTCTGGTTCAGACAATAGCTTGATGTTGAATTATAAGGACAGCTTTCGCTTTCTCTGATCATTACAACTCTGACCCCACGATACTGTGACAATTCCTGCTGGCAGTATCTTGCCACTTTCAATGTCAGCACTTCTTCCCGCAATCCATTTGCAGATGCTCCCGGATGGTTTGCATCATGACCTGCACCGATTGCAACAACTACTTCTCTTCGCTCTCCACTTCTGGCACTTAGGACAGCTGCCTCAGTAACTCCCGCCTCATCCAGCGTTTCTGAAATTGCGGCCTCCGCTGTCTCTGCTCCTGCCTGCACCATCTGCTTTCCCTCATTCATCGAATAAGTTTCCACCTGAGCGCCCGACTCCGGAACGAACAGTGCCTCATCCTGCACTACTTGAAAAGAAGCTGTGATTCCTTTTTCCGCAAACAAAATCATCTGTTCCGCACCTGATCCATCAAGATATGCAATTCCTGTGATCTGATAAGTCCCGATTTCTTCCATCCCCTCCTTCTGAAAGAGAACGGTGTTATTTAAAATCTGTGCAGCTTCCACAGTACCCTCAGTTCCGGATTCCGTTTGATAGAATAATCTGGCACCCCCAATCACCATTTCTTCCTTTTGAAAACCGACAACGATATTTTGTACTCCTGATGTGCCCACAACATCTTCGTCCAGATATACATACGCAATTTCTTCCGGTCCTGCTGCCTTTACGGACATTCCAAAAATAAGTGTTGCCGCGATGATACACAGCAGACCGAGCATTCTCTCAATTGATTTTCTCCCTATTATTACTACACTCCTCATGAATTATTCTTCTCCCTCCACTTTGATATCACTGACAAAATTATCAAAGAATTTTGATTCTTTCACCAGTTCTTCATCGATTGTTTCTATTTCGTACTGCTCTGCCAGCGTCGGTTCTGCTGAAAACAGATTCGTACCGAGTCCCAGACGTTCTCCCTGAATCGTCACACCCATACTTGCAAGTGTAGACGGAAACATGTCCATCGTCGTAAACTGTCTGTTCTTTGTCTGTACTGGCATAACTGCCGGATTGATAAACGCATTATACACTGTTCTTTCATATGACGGATCAATATTCAAACAAAAATCACTGTCCATTGTCAAGTGATCCCCTGACAGAACGATCGTTGTATTCGGATAAAAGCTCTGCTGTTGGATCCATGTAAGAAATTCCTGAAGCTGATGGCTCGCACACAAGTATACATTTGCATATTGATTCTCAGTCACAGGCTGACATTTTTCACAATAATATCCATCTTCAAAATGTGTATCAACAGTCAGCATTGTAAAGTTAAACGGCTGCCCTGTCATCGAAATCTCTGTTAGCTTTTCCTTCGCGATATCAAACAGTTTTTGGTCTTCATATCCCCACCACACACGGTAATCCGGCGGAATTTTCCCATTTGCATTCGCCCATCCGTAATCCAGCATCTCATAATTTCCATGCTGCTCAAAATAATTTTTTCTTCCGCCAAACTCCGCATCGGAACCAATCAGAAGTGACTGTCGGTATCCCTGCTCTGCCAGGATATCTCCAATACTTGTAACTGCCGGCATAAATAAATCCTGATTAGACATCGCATTTCCATCAATCGGAATCTTCAACGGAAGTCCTGAAGTCTGTGCAAACATTCCTCCCATCGTCCACGTAGAACCAAATGCCGGATAGGCACCTCCTGCCAGCAAATCTGAATTGGAAAAACTAATATTATTTCTTGCAACCTCCGTCAGTTCCGGAATCACATTTTGATCAAAGGCTCCTCCATCTTCTTTTCCCATAAAGGTCGCCTCTGTAGATTCCAGGAAAATATAGATCAGATTCCTCTTCTGCTCCGGGAAAATGAGTTCTGTATTTTTCACATCTACATAGTGATCCTGGATAAATGTCGAATCTTTGCCCTGTGTTTCCAGATACGTTCCAATATCCAGATTCACCCAGAGATAATTTGCCGCACTCACCGATAAGACAACTGCCCCAACGATTCCTGCCGTGCAAACTACAGCATATTTTTTTCTCCTTTTTCTGAAAGCAATAAAAATTGCCAGTTCTAATAACATTACCAAGATTGCAGCCGGAAGACACTGATTGATAAAATCAAATATCATATCCGTATTTGTTCCCTCCATCGGTACCTTCAGATGAAAAATAATCTCATCAAATGTAATCAGCCCCCACGTATCCATCACCCATCTGGATGCATTGAACAATACAATTCCCAAACCACTCAAAACAATTACAAGGATTGACAATAAAATTGCCAATCCTTTCCAAACAGTATTTTTTATTTTTGTATGCATGTATTTTCTGCCTTCTACTTTCTTTCTATCTAGTACTTATCCGAATAATTTTTCCGGATATACCCCATTTGCCACAAGGCTCCTGATCGCTTCTACAACTGCCTCTTTATCTTCTTTGTAAGTAACCCCAAACCACTTATCATGTGATTTCAGCACTTTTACTTCCACCTTCTGCTCTTTTAACAGTTCACCAATGATCGTTGGAAGAAGATATTCTGCTTTCAGATCCGACTCTGGTATTTGAGAAAGGAACTCCTCAAAGCCTTCTTCTAAAATATGGAAAAATTCTGGAGTCAGTCCCCACATGTTCATTGACACCGGAGACTCGATATCAATCGGCTGCATTCCTTCCTCTGTACGCACTGCCGCCCCTTCCGGTACCATTTCAATCTGATGTGTCTCCACAATATCTGTCAGCATTCCCTGTTCGTCTACTTTGCAGATTCCTCTTGTCACACCGCCATTTTCGCTTAATGTGTTCTTCAGAACAAATCCCACCATACACAGCTTTTGCTTTTCTGATTGTTCCTTCTCTGCTGTCAGATATCCGAAAGCTTCTGCATATGCTTCTTTTCCATAATAATCATCTGCATTGATCACAAGAAACGGTTCTTTTACAACATCCTTACAGCAAAGAATTGCCTGTCCGGTTCCCCACGGCTTTGTTCGCTCTGCAAATCGTTCGCGATACTGTTCTGGGATATCTTCTCGCTCCTGATAAGCATACGCTACATTTACCACTTTTTCAATCCGATTTCCAATGACTTCTTTAAAATCTTTCTCTAGATCCTTTCTAATCACAAATACGACTTTATCAAAACCTGCCTCCATCGCATCCGCAATCGAATAGTCCATGATAATCTCACCATTTGGTCCGACTGGCTCCAACTGCTTGATTCCGCCACCGAATCTACTTCCAATACCCGCCGCCATAATTACCAATGTTGCTCTGTTCATTTTTCTTCTCCTTTTCTTTTGCAAAAATAGTCGAGCATTTATCTCGACTATTTTTATCTTATTCTCCTAAACCACTTTCGATCATCTCTATAATCTCTCGGGCTGCTGCTTCTTCATCTTCACCTTCAAATATAAATTCTACCTCATCTCCAGATTTCACACAAGCCCCTAAAATACTCAGAACACTCTTTGCATTCCCAGTAGAATTTTTCGCCTGAAATGTGATCTTGCATTCAAATTGCATTGCCGTCTTACACAGAAGTCCGGCGGGACTCAAGTGAAGCCCGGTTGGATTCTTGATTGTCACTACCTGCCTGATCATCTCTGCCTCCTGTTTTTTACTTTTTCTTTTCGACTGTAATATTGATCTTCTCGCCCTTATATTGGCAGTCTCCATATCCTTCCACGACTGGAACTACTTGATATTTTCCCGGCGTATTATAATCTTTCATATCAATATAGACATTGATCTTGCTTGCATCAAGTTTCTTCAAATTCTCTTCGGAACCTGTAAATGCCAATTCAATCTGTTCAGAATCAAAGCTGACTTTCAGTCCCTCTTCCAGTTCTCTCGGAATGATCGAAGATACCGGTATATGGATTCTTCTGCTTCCACCTTCGCTGACAGAAATCGTCACTGCAATATTTTTCTGACTCTCATCTACCAGTTTTGTATTTTCCGGAAGATATGGCGTCACATCGATTCCAACTTCCGTACGACTGCTGATCTCTGTATTTTCCAATGCCTCTGCCGGTATTGTGATCTTATCGATTTCCTTTAACACATCCGGTCTTCCTGCAATCTGTACCTCAGCCGGTTCGATCAAAGCTTCCTCTACCACATATCCCTCTGCAATGGCATCATTATATAGTACATCCAGCTTTACGTTTTTCGTATCAAGCAATTCCACATCAACAGATACTCCTTTTTCTCCAAGGTTCGTTTCAAACTGGAACTGATCAATGACTCCTCCGCCGGCATCATAAAGAATCAATTCTGCCGGAACTTCTCCATCGTTTGACATCCCCGACACGTCTGCTTTTGCCACAACTTTGTTAATCTGATTGATAGCGCTGACACCACCTTGGATTGTAATATAAGCCGGATTCGGCGTGACTGGTCCGAGCACATATCCATCTCTCACAGTGCCTCTCGTCTCTGCGACAATAGGAAATCTCTTGGACAGATAATTCTCAATTTCTACTTCCAGATTTCTCGGATTGGTATAGGCCTCCTCATACTCATCCTCATATCCGCTGATACTTACCTCTACTGGAATCAAAGCCCTGTTTTCCAGATTTTGCATATCTGCATATGCGGTTATCTTTTCTGGATGTTCCTTCAGATCACTCAAAATAGATTTTTTTGCCTTAACCGTGACTTCCACAGACTGCTCTCCGACAACCGAATACGTCTTCCCTTTGGATGTGATAATATCATCATTCCGTATTCCAACAGAAATTCCCTTAAAAGTCCGTGTATCAATCGGATCTTCGACATTCATAACAACAAGCCACAAAACTATTGTGAAGAACACTGCGATGAATTTCAGCCCCAAATTATTTGTCAGTCTTTCTTTCATCTTTTCGCCTTCCTTTCCATGGAATCAGACGTTTCCGCTCTACCGTACGATCCTGCACATCAAGCAATCTCTCTGTGAGCCGTTCCGGGCGTACATTACGCTCCAGACGTCCTCCCATCGCAATGGAAACTGCCCCGGTTTCTTCTGATACTGCAATGATCAGCGCATCGCTCACTTCGCTCATTCCCACTGCCGCACGGTGTCTTGTTCCAAGATCCTTGCTTAACTTCATATTGTCTGAAAGAGGAAGATAACAGGTTGCTGAGACGATTCTGTCTCCTCTGATAATGATCGCACCATCATGGAGCGGTGTATTGTGTTCAAAAATATTGATCAGCACCTGACTGGAAACAAGACAATCCAAACGGATCCCTGTGCTTTCATACTCCGTCAGTTTGATCGCTCTCTCTACAACGATCAACGCTCCTGTCTTAACTTTTCCCATCTCAAAGCATGCTCTGACAATACCATCAATAGTCTCTGTGCTAAATCTGACAGACTCTTTCTTCTTATCCAAAGGCACAACCGAAGACAAAATATTTTTCTCTCCGAGTTTTTCAAGTGCCCTTCGAAGCTCTGGCTGAAAGACAACAACTGCCGCCATCGCCAGCACATCGATTGCATGGCTCGCCAAGAACAAAATGGTATTCATCTCAAAAATTGCAGCGACAAGAATGAATGCACAAAGTACAAGCATTCCCTTCAACAGCATCCATGCTTTTGTATTTTTTATCCACACCATAATCTCATAGACCAATACCGAAATAATGATGATCTCAATAATATCGACAACTTTAATCTCTGGTATATACCATGCGGAAATATATTTTTCAAGGAATCTCTCAAACTGTGCCCCCATCTTATCACCTCCTGTACTTATTTTTGAAGACTATTTTTCTAATTCTTTTTCAATCATTCTCTGAAGATCCTGCTGATCCTCCTCTTCATTTCTATCAAACACTTCCCCTGCTCCTCTGATTTCATCCGCCGGAAGTGTTGTTGTCTCTTGTCTCTCATTGATCTTTTTCACTGTCTTTCTTGGAGCCGGCACTGAAATCTTCGGAACTGCCTTGATGTAGTAATAATACTCATCATCTTCAAACTGAATCTGTTCCGTCCGGGAATAGTCCACTGTAAATACAAAAAATTCCAACACAACTGCAATCAGTCCTGCTACTATATTCCCACCGATCATACCACCATATGGAATATGTACATCAAAGACAAGTTCTCCGCTTACAACGAGCACAACATTGGCGATAATCCCAACAGCGATCGCCACTTTCCATGCATAGTCAAAGGAACTTCTGCGGATTGCATACACAATCAGCAGGCACACCGAAAATGCAAGTACAAATATCAACATCTCTTTGTTAGTAAAAATCTGTTTTGTAAATTCTGTCACTGCATTCATCAATCCCTCTGCGCCTGCACTGCCTTTAAATGCAGTCGCTGATGACGATACAAAATGCAACATAAAATAAACAATTGTCCCACATGCAACCGGTACAACATAGACCGGAGTTCCGATCAATCCATAGACAACCGGGATAATATACGGAACTTTTAATACAAATGCCAGAGGTGTCAGCAACAAAATAGTCGCCGTCCCCGGTGCGAATCGAAAATAAAAAATAAACATCATCAAAAACACGGCTGCCGTTACAGCAAACACTGCCAACGAAAACAAATGCAGCAAAATCAAAACTGCTGCTGCCACCGCCATATACACTGATGGCAAAAATGTAAAGAACACTGTCAGACCTACCGTCACATATTTGGATGCCGCCAGTTCCATATAGCCAAGCTTAGAGTTGATCATCCCAAATACGAGAATTCCAAGAATCAGCTGAAGTACTTTATCGATATATTTTGCATACCGCGCATATAATTTCTGCATCTCTTCTTTCCACACGTATAAACTATTCATCTACATATTCTCCTTTTTATACATCTTACTCAGGCGCGATAAATTCCTGTAATATCTCTTTACTCTCAATTTTGCTTCATTGTGTTTCTTTTTGTAATAACTTCCAGCCATCATCCCATAGATGATCAGCACTGCAATATATCCGATCACAACCAGCACACCAAGCAAAAAAAACTTTGCAAGTGTCAGGTCTTCAAAAATCCTCTCCAAATTCACAAGAAAAAATAATCCGACTGCCAATCCATACCCAATCGTCGTCCAAATCAATGTGACAATTGTACGGAAACTCACATAATCTTTTCTATAATAGCTGTTCACTTTAAAATCTTCTTTTCCCTGTCCTTCTTCATAAGAGGCCAGCTTTATCATCATCTTGACTCGTTCCTCATTTAACATCTCGTCACCTCTGTCTCTGTTTTTCCCCTCAGCCAAACACTATTTTTAGTATAGCATATAATCAGAAACCTTGTCCAACACTTATAGTCAGAAAATATACTTTTTGTACCCCATTTTCTTTCAATATGCGGGCAAGCTCATCCACAGTACTTCCCGTTGTATAGATATCATCGACCAGAAGTACTTTTTTCTTTGGCTTCCAGTCATCCTCCACGGCAAAGGCTCCGGAAAGTGCCCTCCTTCTCTCACTTGGATTCATCTCTTTCAATGCATTTGTTTTTTGAACTCTTCGGACTGCAAATGCCTCCATAGGGACCTCCAACCGTCCGGAAAGCTCTTTTGCCAAAACTTCTGCCTGATTGTATCCTCGTTTTCTCCGCTTACTTTTATGAATTGGTACAGGAATGATTACCTCGATCTGCCATTTTCTTAACAGATCTGCAAACTGTCCTGCCATTTGTTCCGCATAGTACTGTGCAAATACGCGGCGATTTCTATACTTAAACTGATAAATCGATTGCGAAACCGGCATTTTATGGAGCCACAGACTCCTTCCCTGCTCATAGAAATGTATGATTTTCTGACAGTCATAGCAGTATTCCTGCTCCTCATAGCGCACTGGTTTTCCACATTTTTTACAGAGAGGCTCCTGCAGTATCTTTACTTCCTTCCGGCAGCTTTCACAAATCCCCTCAGAAGCTACTGTTCCACAAAACACACAAGTGGTCGGATAAAGTAATTCTAAAATCCTGTGCCATATAAGTTTTGCTCTCCATTTTTCTGCTGTTTTTCTTTCTCTGTTCTTCTGTTTCTCTGTTTTTTTCATTCTTTGTATCACAAGATACTTTCATACCGCTCACGAATCGCTTCCGCCAGACTCGTATACCGTTTTTGCTCACTTTGATTTTCAATCATCTCATAAAAAGTATGCTCATCTCCTACCAGTGTAACACACTTTTTTGCCCTTGTAATCGCTGTATATAATAAATTTCTGTGATACAGCAGTCTTGGTCCCGGCAGAAGCGGAATCACAACCGCCGGATACTCGCTCCCCTGGGATTTATGTATCGTGATCGCATACGCCAACTCCAACTCCTCCAGCATTTTAAAGGAATATTCTACCTGCTTTCCTTCTTCATACTCCACCGTCATGAGTTCCTGGTAATGATCGATTTTCTTGACGATTCCCATATCTCCGTTAAAAATGCCAACTCCTTTGTCCACAGTCAGCCCATATTTCGTTTTGACTTCCCACTCCAGCTGGTAATTATTCTTAATCTGCATGACCTTGTCGCCAACCCGGAATTTCTTATTTCCATATTCTTTTTCTTCTTTCTTTCGATCCGGCGGATTCAGATATTCCTGTAAGATCACATTAAGCCGCTCTACCCCGATCAATCCTTTTTTCATTGGTGTAAGCACCTGGATCTCATGCATCGGAGCATCCACATACTTCGGCATTTTTTCCTTTACAAGCTGGATGACGATGCTGATGATCACGTTTGCATCCTGCCGTTTTAGGAAAAAGAAATCTCTTCCTTTGTTTTTCAGTTCAACCGGCTCTCCATTGTTAATCTTATGCGCATTGACTACAATATCACTTTCCCCCGCCTGGCGGAAAATCTTATTGAGCCGCACAACAGGAAAACATTCTGATTTGATCATATCCTTCAACACACTTCCCGGTCCCACTGATGGAAGCTGATTGACGTCCCCCACAAGGATCAGATGAGTCCCAACCATCACCGCCTTTAAAAGCGCATGAAACAAAGATAGATCCACCATTGACATTTCATCTATGATGATCACATCTGCCTCCAGCGGATTCTCTTCATTTCTTCCAAATCCTCCTGTCTGTTCCCCCTCTGGATTGCCATTGACCTCCAGCAGTCTGTGTAATGTCTGCGCCTCGCAGCCAGTCGCCTCCGTCATTCTCTTTGCCGCACGTCCGGTCGGTGCCGCCAGATAAATATTCAGCCCTTCGCTCTCAAAAAAATGAATCATCGCATTGATTGTCGTTGTCTTTCCAGTTCCTGGCCCTCCAGTCAACACAAGCAGACCATTTTTTACTGCTTCTTTTACTGCTGTCCGCTGCAATTCATCCAAAGATAACTCTGCATACGCCTCAATCTTGCTCAGGCGCTTTTCCAGATAATCTTCTCCCACTTCATTTTTGATATCTAGATCGTACAACATTTTTGCAGTATTTAATTCCAGATAATAGAAATGAGAAGCATACACTCTCTTTCCCTCTGGCTTCTCCTTGACGACGATCTTCTTTTCCATACACAGATCCATCAGATGCCGCTCCATATCTTCAATTTTCACCTGCAAAAGTTGGCTTGTTCGCGCAAGCAGTGTCTGTTCCGGAAGGTACACGTGGCCTTCCCCAACTGCCTGAAGCAACGTGTAAAAGATACCACTCCGGATTCGGAAATCAGAGTCTGTATGGATCCCTACCTTTGCTGCGATCTCATCGGCAATCTTAAATCCAACCCCCTCTACATGATCTGCCAGCTGATACGGATTCTGTTCGACCACGCGATAAATGCTCTGTCCATAATGCTGATAAATCTTTGCCGCAAGTGTTGTTGAAATACCATATTTCTGCAAATACAACATTGCCTGTCGCATTTCCTTCTTCTCTTCTACCTGCACTGCAATCTCTCTTGCCATTCTCTCGCTGATCCCTTTGATCTCTGCGAGACGTTCCGGCTCTTCTTCGATGATGCGGAAGGTATCCCCTTTGAATTTTCTTACAATTCTGCCTGCCAGCGCACTTCCAAGTCCCTTGATTGCTCCGGAACCAAGATAAACTTCTATAGAATGAAGATCTTCCGGCTCTTTTACCCGATACTCCTGTACTTGAAGCTGTGATCCATACACCGCATGATTCGTATATTCTCCGGATACCTCCAGAAACTCTCCCTCGCTAATATAATGAAACATCCCGACACAAGTCAGATCCCCATCTTCATTGTGCAGATGAAACACCGTATAACCATTGTCTTCATTGCGAAACACAATGTGCTCCACATATCCGATTATTTTCTCCATGTTCCTGCTCTTTTCCTTTTCTGTTAAATCTGTTTTTATCGTACCATGTTCTTAAAAGCATGAAAACTCCTTTGTAGATTGCTTTTCAGAAAATACATATGCTCCTTCTATCACACAAAATATATGAAAAAAACTGCCGTGAACTAAAGCTTTCATCCAAACTTTTTCACAGGATTTCCCTTCCTCTGTCTGTTCTTCCGAATTCCTTACTTCCCGGCAGCTTATGCTCTATTATTTTCAATGTTTTTTGTAAAATCTAAACCTGACTAAGAATTTCTTCTCATCCCAGTAACTTCTGCAAATTGTCCACTTCCCACTGCAACAACTTTCATCGGATCTTCTGCTGCCATCGTCCGGATTCCCGTCTTCTCCTCCATCAGTGTATCCATCCCCCGCAGAAGTGCACCTCCTCCGGTCAGCATAATTCCACGCTCCAAAATATCCGCTGACAATTCCGGTGGTGTCTGCTCCAGTACATGTATCACCGACTCTACAATTTGGTCTGCCACTTCCCTCAGGACAGACTCTGTCTCTGAGGAAGTCACCGTAACTGTTTTCGGCAATCCCGTCACAAGATTCCGTCCTCTGATCTCTATCTCCAGTTCCTCTTCAAGCGGATAAACCGTTCCCACTTTGATCTTAATCTCCTCCGCCGTACGATCACCAACCAGCAGATTCTGCTTTTTTCTCATATAGCGTGCAATTGCCTCATCAAAATCATTCCCCGCCGTCTTCACAGAAGTATGGACCACTGCTGCCCCCAGCGAAATCACCGCCACATCCGTTGTTCCGCCGCCAATATCTACGATCATATTGCCAAATGGTTTCATAATATCCAAACCAGCTCCGATCGCTGCCGCCACCGGTTCTTCCACAAGACAGACTTCTCTTGCTCCTGCTGCATAAGCAGCCTCCTCCACGGCCTTCTGTTCCACTTCTGTGATCTGACACGGAACACAAATGCTGATTCTAGGTTTCTTTAACATCCTTCTTCCGAGCGACTTCTGCACAAAATATTTAATCATCTTTTCTGTGACCGTATAGTCTGATACAACACCTTTTTCCAAAGGTCTGATCGCGATGATATTCCCCGGTGTCCTTCCAAGCATCAGTCTAGCTTCTTCTCCAATGGCTTTTATCTCTTTCGTATCCCGGTCCAGTGCCACGACAGAGGGCTCCTTTAATACAACCCCTTTGCCTTTTATAAACACGAGTACGCTTGCAGTTCCCAGATCAATTCCGATATCTGCCGACATCTCGATTCCCCTTTCCTCATTTTTGTCTGTCTGATTTTTTGTTTATTCCCCCTGCCGCAACAGCGGTGCAATATACTTTCCGGTGTAAGAGCATTCGGAAGCGGCAACCTGTTCCGGTGTTCCTTTTGCGATCACCGTCCCTCCTTTGTCTCCTCCTTCCGGACCGATATCGATCAGATAATCAGCCGTTTTAATCACATCCAGATTATGCTCAATGACTACCACTGTATTTCCATCTGCAGACAGCTTCTGCAAAATTTCTGTAAGCTTATGCACATCTGCAAAATGCAGTCCAGTTGTCGGCTCATCCAAGATATACACTGTTTTTCCGGTGCTGCGCTTACTCAATTCCGCCGCCAATTTGATCCTCTGCGCTTCTCCTCCCGACAATGTGGTGGATGGCTGTCCAAGACGAATGTAAGACAGTCCGACATCATACAACGTCTCCATTTTCCTGCGTATGCTCGGCACATTTTCAAAGAAATGAAGTGCTTCTTCCACAGTCATATTGAGTACATCATAAATACTTTTTCCTTTATATTTTACCTCCAACGTCTCACGGTTATACCTTTTTCCATGACAAACTTCACATGGTACATAGACATCCGGTAAAAAGTGCATCTCGATTTTCAGAATCCCATCTCCACTGCACGCTTCACATCGTCCTCCCTTGACATTAAAACTGAATCTTCCTTTCTTATACCCTCTGGCCTTTGCGTCTGCTGTTGCCGCAAACAGATCACGGATCAGATCAAAGACTCCCGTATAAGTTGCCGGATTCGATCTCGGCGTCCTTCCGATTGGAGATTGGTCTATATTGATTACTTTATCTACCTGTTCCAGCCCTTCGATCCGCGTATGCTTTCCAGGAATTGTCCGGGCGCGGTTCAGTTCTTTTGCCAGTGCTTTATATAAAATCTCATTCACAAGAGAACTCTTTCCAGATCCCGAGACTCCTGTCACACATGTCATGACCCCCAGTGGAATCTCCACATCAATATTTTTCAAATTGTTTTCTCTTGCTCCAAGAATCTTAAGAAATCCTTTCGGCTCCCTTCTTTCTTCCGGTACCGGAATCTTCTTCCGACCGCTCAGATACGCGCCCGTCACAGATTTTTTATTTTTCATAATCTCTTTTGCCGTGCCTGCCGCTACAACTTCTCCGCCGTGCTCTCCTGCCCCAGGACCGATATCGACAATATAATCCGCTTCCTTCATCGTATCTTCATCATGTTCTACAACAATCAGTGTATTTCCAAGGTCTCTTAAATGCTTCAACGTCTTTAACAACTTGTCATTGTCTCTCTGGTGCAGTCCAATGCTCGGCTCATCAAGGATGTAGGCCACACCTACAAGTCCGGAACCGATCTGGGTCGCCAGTCGGATTCTCTGTGCCTCACCGCCGGAGAGTGTTCCTGTCGCCCGAGAAAGGGTAAGGTAATCCAGCCCAACATCCATCAGAAAATTTGTCCTCGCTTTGATCTCCTTTAGAATCTGTCCGCCGATCAGCTCCTGTGTCTCTGTCAACACGAGTTCTGCAAGAAATTTTTGCAATTTTTCGATTGATAATGCGGTTACCTCCGCAATATTCATTCCGCCGACAGTCACTGCAAGCGCATCCTTCTTCAAACGCTGTCCCCCACAAGTATGACACGGGGTAATCCGCATAAAAGATTCATATTCTGCTTTCATCGTCTCAGAGCCAGTCTCCCGGTATCGGCGCTCTACATTCCTTAGCAGTCCCTCAAACGCGACATCATAAACACCTTCGCCCCGCTGTCCTTTATAGTATACTTTCACTTCCCTTCCATCTGTACCATGAATCAGCACATGCTGCACCGCTTCCGGATAGTCCTCAAACGGCGTATCCAGATCAAACCCGTACTCTTTGCAGAGTGCCTCCAGGATTGCTCTTGTAAAACTCCCTTTATCTGTGCAAGACTGCCATCCGATCACCGTAATCGCTCCGTCATTGATACTGAGTGTTTTATCCGGGATCATCAAATCAATATCAAATTCCATCTTATATCCAAGACCATAACAATCCGGACATGCTCCAAAAGGATTATTGAAAGAAAAGCTTCTCGGCTCAATCTCTTCGATACTGATTCCACAATCTGGACAGGAAAAACTCTGGCTGAAATTTAATGTTTCTCCGCCGATCACATCTACCTGAAGCAATCCTTCCGCCAATGTCAGTACACTCTCAATCGAATCTGACAGTCTTTTTTCAATCCCTTCCCGTACGATCAGACGATCTACAACAATTTCAATATTATGCTTGATATTCTTATCCAGTATAATCTCCTCGGTCAGTTCATACATACTTCCATCCACGCGCACACGAACATATCCACTCTTCTTCGCTTTCTCAAACAGTTTTGCGTGAGTTCCCTTGCGCCCTCTGACTACCGGAGCAAGTAGTTGAATCTTCGTTCCTTCCGGCAGTTCCATAATCTGATCTGTCATCTGATCCACTGTCTGCTTTTTAATCTCTTTTCCACACTTTGGACAATGTGGGATACCAATCCTCGCATACAGTAATCGAAAATAATCATAAATCTCCGTCACCGTTCCAACTGTCGACCTCGGATTTCGATTCGTAGATTTCTGATCGATCGAAATCGCCGGGGAAAGGCCTTCGATACTCTCTACATCCGGCTTCTCCATCTGTCCTAGAAACTGTCTCGCGTAGGAGGATAATGACTCCATATACCTTCTCTGTCCCTCTGCATAAATCGTATCAAATGCCAGAGAAGACTTTCCAGAACCACTCAATCCTGTCAATACTACAAGCTCATTTCTCGGAATATCCACATCAATATTTTTCAGATTGTGTTCGTTTGCACCTCTAATCTTAATATACTGCTTCTTTTCTGCTTTGCGTGCCATTTCTTACCTCTTCTTTTCTTTGTCCTTATGATTCCTCTATCTCCAACAGCTTTTTCTTAAATTCTATCAGCTGATCTCTTAGTTCTGCTGCTACCTCAAAATTCAGTTCTGCTGCGGCTTTTTTCATCTTCTTATTAATATCCTTAATTGCAGCCTGTAATTCCTTTTCACTCATAGATTCCGGATCTTTTTCCAGCTTCATCTCCTCGGAAGACACCTTTTTTGAAATACTGATCAGATCCCGTACGGATTTGTGTATTGTCTTCGGCGTAATTCCATGCTTCTCATTGTATTCCATCTGTACCTGACGTCTTCGCTTTGTCTCTTCAATGGCAGCCTTCATAGAATCTGTCATCGTATCCGCGTACATGATCACATGACCCTCTGCATTTCTTGCAGCTCGACCGATCGTCTGGATCAGCGATGTCTCCGAACGAAGGAATCCTTCCTTGTCTGCATCGAGAATCGCAACAAGTGTGATCTCCGGAATATCCAACCCTTCTCGCAAAAGGTTGATTCCCACAAGAACATCGAACACATCCATACGCATATCGCGGATGATCTCTGTCCGCTCCAAGGTGTCGATATCCGAATGAAGGTATTTCACCCGGATTCCAAGTTCTCGCATATAATCCGTAAGATCCTCTGCCATACGCTTCGTCAGCGTTGTGATCAGCACCTTATTTTTCTTCGCAATCTCTTTATTCACTTCGCCAACAAGATCGTCTATCTGCCCTTCCACCGGACGTACTTCCACCTCCGGATCAAGAAGTCCTGTCGGACGGATTACCTGCTCTGCCCGCAGAAGTTCGTTGCGTTCCTCATACTCTCCCGGCGTAGCAGAGACAAACAGCATTTGATTGACCTTACTTTCAAATTCTTCAAAATTCAGCGGTCGGTTATCCAACGCCGAAGGAAGCCTAAACCCATAGTCCACCAAAGTCTTCTTGCGGGAGCGGTCCCCCGCATACATTCCCCCAATCTGCGGAATTGTCTTATGCGACTCATCGATCATAATGATGAAATCATCCGGAAAATAATCAATCAATGTGTGGGGTGCTTCTCCCGGCTTTAATCCCGTCAGGTGTCTGGAATAATTCTCAATTCCTGAACAGAACCCAGTTTCTCTCATCATCTCGATATCAAAATTCGTCCGTTCTGCGATTCTCTGTGCCTCCAGCAGCTTGTCCTCACTCTTAAAGTACCGAACCTGCTCCTCCAGTTCTTCCTCGATTGCCTTCGTTGCCCGGTCAATGCTCTCCTTCGATACAACGTAGTGTGATGCCGGAAAAATTGCAACATGGCTCAGTTCGCTCTTAATCTCTCCTGTCAGAAGATCAATCTCCGTGATCCGTTCAATCTCATCTCCAAAAAACTCTGCTCGGATTGCATAATCTTCCGAGATTGCCGGAAAGATTTCCAGTACATCGCCTCTTACACGGAAGGTTCCACGCTTAAAATCCATATCATTTCTATCGTATTGAATCTCAATCAACTTCGCAATGACCTCATCCCGGTCCTTGATCATACCTGGCCTCAGCGAGATCACCATCTCCTGATAATCAATCGGTGAACCCAGTCCATAGATGCAAGATACACTCGCCACAATAATCACATCTCTTCGCTCCGACAGTGCAGCTGTCGCAGAGTGTCGAAGCTTATCAATCTCATCATTGATGGCAGAATCCTTTGCAATGTAGGTATCCGAAGATGGGACATAGGCTTCTGGTTGGTAGTAGTCATAGTAGGATACAAAATATTCTACCGCATTATTAGGAAAGAACTCTTTAAATTCGCCGTATAACTGAGCAGCCAAAGTTTTATTGTGGGCGATAATTAATGTTGGTTTGTTTAATTGTTGAATGACATTCGCCATTGTGAATGTCTTCCCCGAACCGGTAACTCCAAGAAGCGTCTGGCATTGGTTTCCTTCCTGAAAACCTTTGACAAGCTGCTCGATGGCTTGTGGCTGGTCACCGGTTGGGGCATATTCTGATACTAATTCAAAATGATCCATTATTTCTCCTTTATGTTCTCACCGTCATTCAAATTTTTCGAATAACCGGATTCTTCGTAATACTATTATCTTCTTTCTTTTACGCTATTATATCAGAATATAAAATAAAAGTACAGAAGAAATCGAATGTTTGTTCTGTTTCTTCTTTTTCCATTGCCATTGACATTTTTCACACTTCACAATATGATAACAATATAATTTTTCCATTAAACATTTCATTTTTATCAAAAAGTACAAGGAGGTTCTATGTTAGATTTTAATACAATTGCAGGGGTTTCCATCCCATTTGTCGGAACTACCCTCGGCGCAGCTATGGTGTTTTTTATGAAAGACAAAATCCATCCTCTTTTGCAGAAGGCTTTGCTCGGATTTTCTTCCGGGGTGATGATGGCCGCATCCGTCTGGTCTCTGCTGATTCCCGCAATGGATCTGTCTACCGAAAGAGGCATGGGAAAGTTCAGCTTCCTCCCAGCAATATCCGGTCTTCTGATCGGCATCTTGCTCCTGCTTCTCTTTGACCGCCTGATTCCACATCTACACCTCAATCAAACGCAACCGGAAGGACCAAAGAGCAGTCTTCAAAAAACAACTATGATGATTCTTGCAGTCGCAATCCACAATCTGCCGGAAGGGATGGCAGTCGGTGCCGTATTTGCCGGACTGAAAAATGCCGGTACAGAGGTAACTCTTGCCTCTGCTTTTGCTCTCTCTGTCGGGATTGCGATTCAGAATTTCCCAGAAGGGGCAATCATCTCCATGCCACTGAAATCAGAAGGAATCAGCCGCAGAAAATCATTTCTCTACGGTACGCTTTCCGGTCTGGTGGAACCGTTTGGGGCAATCGCAGTAATCCTGCTCTCCGATTTTCTGATTCCACTCCTTCCATACCTGCTAAGTTTTGCGGCAGGAGCTATGATTTATGTAATCGTAGAAGAGATCATCCCTGAGGCAAGTGAAGGAACACATTCCAACATTGCCACAATCGGATTTGCAGTCGGCTTCTGTGTCATGATGATTCTGGATGTAGCACTCGGTTAACTTTTCCCTTTATTTTAGAAACACTCCTATAACAAAAGGACCGCACCTATCTGGGTTCCTCATTTCCCCCTGATAGGTCGCAGTCCTGTTCTTTCAAATCGAATATTCTGTCACAGATCTATATCCCAATTTCCTCTACGGTCGCATTTTTCTTCTGCAAACTAGCAGGAAATCTAAACTTTCACCGCTTCTACCTTAACAAAATACATACTCTGCAAGTCTGTCAAATGCCTCTTTTACCCGGCTAAATGGAAGTGCCAAATTCATACGAATTGCACATGGACCGTGGAATGCACGCCCATCCTGCCAGACAACACCTACTTCATATCCTTTGGCCTGCACTTCATCGATCGTAGTTCCATGTTCCTTGCACCACTCCGTACAATCTAAAAACAGCATATACGTTCCCTGCGGTCTTGACACTTTTACCCCAGGGAAATGTGCTTCAATAAAATCACATGCGTATGTTACATTTTCACCAAGCACCTCGCGAAGCTCATCTGTCCACTCTGCACCCTCTTCACAATAAGCTCCCATCAGCGCATACATCGATAAGAGGTTGATCGAATTGTAATGGCATAAGGAAGATTCTTTTTCCACACGCTCGCGGATATATTTGTTATAGATAATATGGTAACTTCCTACCATTCCCGCAAGATTAAATGTCTTAGACGGAGCATACTGAGCTACTGTACGATTTTTCGCGTCTTCAGATACAGACTGTGTCGGAATATGCTGATTTCCATGGAGAACAAGATCAGACCAGATTTCATCGGAAATCACATAGACGTCATTCTCTTTATAAATCTCCATCGCCTTTTCTAATTCCCATCTTTCCCAGACACGTCCGGTCGGATTGGTTTCCCTTAAGGCTCTCTGAGCTTTTGAATCCCTTTGAGCAATATTTTCACATCATCTAAAATATAATCAAAGGCTCCTGCTTTGTACATATTAATAACGATCATTCCTGCCGGAACTGCCAGTATCATGCCAAATACACTTCCCATCTTGTAACCAACATAAAGCAGAACCAATGTCACAAGCGGCGTCAGTCCCATGCTATCTGCCACAAGCTTAGGCTGAATCAGCTGTCTTACAAGCTGTGTGGTAGCATATAAAATAATCAGACCGATTGCAAGTTTATAGTCCCCTGTCAGAAACTCGAATACAGCCCACGGTATCATTGCTGTCCCGGTTCCAAAAAATGGAAGAAAATCAAGCAGTGCAATCAAAATTGCACAGAGTAACACATACTTGACTTTTAGGAATGCCAGGCCCAAACTCAAGATCAGTGCAACAACGATCATAATCTTAAACTGCGCTTTAAAATATCCCCCCACTGCACATTTAAAATTGTCCACAACCATCGTCATTTTTTTCTGAACTGCACTTGGAGCGATCTTCTTGCTCCACACAATGATCTCGTCACGTTCCGCAATAAAAATGTAAGCAGAAATGACCGTCACGATTACTGCAATCAAAATAGATGGAAGACGCTTTGCAAAGTTTCCTGCTGCAGTTACTGTCGGCTCGCTGATCCCCGTGATCAAATCTGCCATTCCCTGATCCATATTGTTGACCATCTCATCCCAGCCCACCTGCAGTTCTGCTGGCAACAAATGAAAAATCCCCTGGAATTCTCTTCCGATCTGTCGAAAATCTTCCTCGAACTGCTGATACATCTCCGGAAAATTGTCAATAAAAATTTTGATTTCCGTAAACGCCTTGCTGAATCCAAAGTAAAGTCCTGTCACAATCAGACCTAGCACCATTACAATAATGATCGCTGATCCCAGCTTTCTTACGATCTTCAACCGCTTTTCCAGCCATCGCACGACCGGATTGGCAATCATTGCGATTACCCACCCAATCACGAATGGCATAAAATACCTCATCAGTTGAAATCCTACCACCACAAACACGACTGTTCCAATCAGACTGACCAAAAGACTTGCCGCCACTTTCCAGTAAGGTCTTCTGTCTTCCATATGCTCCACCTCTTTTTTATGAATCAGTAAGCTTTCTTTGCTTCTTAGTTTTCAGTTTCCTGTAATCTCTCTTCGTCATTTAGAAATTCTCGCTCGACCAGGTCCCAAATCTCATCTCTTCCCTGTTTTGTCTCCGAAGAGAATGGAATAACTGTCGTTCCCGGCACAAGCTGCAGACCTTCTTTTATCATTTTAACATGTTTTTGCACCTGGCTGCGCTTGATTTTATCTAATTTTGTCGCAATAATAATCGGATTATATCCTTGATCCACGATCCACTGATACATCATCTTATCATTAGCCGATGGTTCATGCCGGATGTCGATCAGAAGAAACACTGCCCGTAACTGTTTTGATGTATGCAGATATTTTTCAATCAATTTTCCCCACTGGATTTTCTCTTTCTCCGACACTTTTGCATATCCATATCCCGGGAGATCCACAAGGTACATCTCTTCATTGATATTATAAAAATTAATTGTCTGCGTCTTTCCTGGTGTGGCTGAAATTCTTGCATAGGATTTGCGGTTCATCAGCGCATTGATCAACGAAGATTTCCCCACATTTGATTTCCCTGCAAACGCAATCTCCGGCTTATCATTTTCCGGCAGCTTACTTGTGATCCCGCAGACAGTCTCTAAATTAATATTTCTGATAATCATAATTTTTCCTTTCCTTCCTATTCCGGAACAAATGCATGTTCTAACACTTCTTCCATTTGTTCTACCGGAATGATTTCCAGTCCTTTTGTAATCTCTGCTGAAAGTTCTTCCACATCTCTTTTGTTCCTTGCTGGGATCAGCACCTTCTTGATCCCGGCATTCTTGGCCGCCAACAATTTTTCTTTCAGACCTCCAATCGGAAGCACTCTTCCACGCAGTGTGATCTCTCCTGTCATCGCAACATCTGCACGCACTTTTCGATTCAGAATTGCCGAAAAGATTGCCGTCGCCATCGTGATTCCGGCAGATGGTCCGTCTTTTGGAACAGCCCCCTCCGGAATATGTACATGGAAATCATGTTTTTCAAAATAATCTGCCTCAATTCCATATTTTTCACTGATCGAGCGAATATAGCTGATCCCGGCCATCGCCGACTCTTTCATGACATCCCCAAGCTGTCCGGTTAAAAGTAATTCCCCTTTTCCCGGCATCAGATTCACTTCAATCTGAAGTGTATCCCCTCCGACACTTGTCCATGCCAGCCCGCGCACAATTCCGACTTCGTCTGTTTCATTTGCCATCTCATACGTGAAGATTTCTTTTCCAAGATACTTTTCAATATTCTTCTCCGTCACCCGGATTTTCTTTCTGTCCTTCTCAAGAATCTCTTTTGCAGATTTCCTGCAAATAGCCCCAATCTTTCGCTCCAATTGGCGCACCCCTGCTTCTTTCGTGTAAGAACGGATCATCTTTCCTACGGCATTCTTACTGAGCTGAAGTTGTTCCTCGGATAATCCATGACGTTCCAATTGTTTCGGAATCAAGTGTCTGTCTGCAATATGCTCTTTTTCATTTTCTGTGTAACTGCTGATCTCAATGATCTCCATACGGTCTAACAGCGGTCTCGGAATAGTTTGGAGTGAATTTGCAGTTGTGACAAACAATACTTCCGAAAGATCCACTGGAACTTCAAGATAATGATCCCGGAACTTATAATTCTGCTCACTGTCAAGCACTTCCAAAAGTGCTGAGAAAGTATCCCCCTTATAGTCGGAACTTGCTTTGTCTATCTCATCTAACAGCATCAACGGATTTTTGACTCCTGCTGTCTTCAACCCATTTGCAATTCTTCCTGGCATTGCACCGACATACGTCTTCCTATGTCCCCTGATTTCCGCCTCATCTTTGACGCCGCCGAGCGAAATTCTCACATATGGTTTGTGGAGAGCTTTTGCAAGCGACCGTGCAATGGAAGTTTTTCCAGTTCCCGGAGGTCCTATCAGACACAGAATCGGTGTGTTCCCTTTCTGTGTGAGTGTACGGACTGCAAGATATTCCAACACACGCTCTTTGACTTCCTCCAATCCATAATGTTCTTTTTCCAGAACCTCTTTTGCGTAGCTTAAGTCATAACTTTCTTCTTTCTTCTTATCCCACGGCATCTCCAGCATAGTCTCAATATAAGTTCGGATGACCGAGGTCTCTGCCGCACTTCCCATAGAATTTTTAAAACGCTTGATTTCTTTGATCAGCTTCTCTTTGACTTCTTTGGATGCTTCCAGTTTCTTTGTCGCAGCCTCGAATTCTTCAGCATCACTCATTGTCGTATCATCACCGAGTTCTTCCCGGATCAGCTTTAACTGTTCTCTTAAAATATACTCTCTCTGGTGCTTATCGACACGCTCTTTGACTTTGACCTGAAGTTCTTCCTTAATATTCATAATCTGAAGTTCATTGACCAACTTAAAACTAAGCAGCTCGTAAAGTTTCCATGGATCTCCTTCATTCAATAGTTCCTGAAGTTCCCGATAAGGAAGCGGAATATTTGCACAAATCTGTCTGATCAGCTTTTTGGGATCGTCAATATCAAGAATCTGTGCAACGGTCTCTTTGCTGACTTTCGGACTTTTCACCCCTAATTCTGCAAACATTTCTTTCAGATTTCTCACAAGTGCTTCTGTCTGCGGATCCTGTTCCTGGATTCCTTCCTCCTCTGGCAACTCTTTTTTTTCTTCACGCTCTACTTCCACAAGCGCCCTCATGTATGGCTCCCCGCACTCAATATTGCGAAGCATTGCCCGCTCTTCTCCTACTACAAGAATCCTCAAAATCTTTTTCGGAAGCTTGATCACTTGCTTGATTGTACCAATCGTCCCGATCTCAAACAATTCTTTTTGCTGTGGCTCTTCGGTTTCCACTTCCCGCTGTGTCACTAAAAATATTCTCTGATCTCCCACCATCGCTTCCTGCACGGCTTCGATCGATTTTTTCCTGCTGATATCAAAATGTACGACCATCTCTGGAAGGATCGTCATGCCGCGAAGCGGAATCATCGGCAGGCTTTCCAGTATTTTCTCCATATTTCCTCCAAATGTTATCTATTATAAAACAGGACAGGAGAATCCGCTTCCCCCGTCCCTTTCTCTTTTCTATGCACTTTCTGATGCCACTTTCTCCCTCTTTGGAAGAAGTACACGCTCATATCCATATTCTGGATCTTCCAGTCCTTTTACTACATTTTCTGTAATTCTGCATGTCTTGATCTTATCATCTGATGGCACTTTAAACATTGTGTCCATCATGACATTTTCCAGAATTGCACGAAGGCCTCTCGCACCAGTCTTTCTAGAAAGAGAAATCTTCGCAATCTCTTTCAGTGCATCTTCATCAAATTGAAGATCTACACCATCAAGTTCTAGCAACTTCTGATACTGTTTGACGATCGCACTCTTTGGCTCCGTCAAAATGCGGATCAGCGCATCTTCGTCAAGCTGTTCTAAAGTTACCGTCACCGGAACTCGCCCTACAAGTTCTGGAATCAATCCAAATTTCACAAGATCCTGCGGAAGCACCTGACTTAACAGCTTGTCTTTATCATGCTCATTGGCACCTGTCATCTTAGAATTGAACCCGATTGATTTCTTATCCACGCGAGACTCTATGATCTTCTCAATGCCCTCAAAAGCTCCTCCGCAAATAAACAGAATATTTGTCGTATCGATTGGGATCAGTTCTTGGTGAGGATGTTTTCTTCCTCCCTGTGGCGGAACAGAGGCAACCGTTCCCTCAAGGATTTTTAAGAGCGCCTGCTGCACTCCCTCACCTGATACGTCTCTTGTAATCGATGGATTTTCTGATTTTCTCGTGATCTTATCAATCTCATCGATATAGATAATTCCATACTCTGCGCGCTCAATATCTCCATCTGCCGCCTGAATGATCTTCAGAAGAATGTTTTCCACATCTTCTCCTACATATCCTGCTTCTGTCAACGCAGTCGCATCTGCAATCGCAAACGGTACATTCAGAATCTTTGCAAGCGTCTGTGCGAGAAATGTCTTTCCACACCCGGTTGGTCCTAACATCAGAATATTACTCTTCTGCAGCTCCACTCCCAGGTCTTTCTCTGCCATAATTCTTTTGTAATGATTGTACACGGAAACTGCTAACACTTTTTTTGCTTCGTCCTGTCCGATTACATAATCATCTAAAAATGCTTTGATCTCTTCCGGCTTTAACAGATTGATTCCGCTAAATTTACTCTCGTCCTCGTAAGCAAATTCTTCTTCTATAATTTCTGCACATACATCAATACACTCGTCACAGATATATGCCCCGTTCGGGCCTGCAATCAGCTTGCGCACCTGCGCCTGTGTCTTGTTGCAGAACGAACATCTTATCAGATCATCGCTCATTTTTCCTGCCATATGCTCACCTCATTTTTACACGGAAAGGGGATGCCCACCCGGAACAACCCCTCCTTAGTCTAATGCTTAATAATTACTTCGTCAATCAGCCCATATGCCTTTGCTTCCTCAGCAGACATATAGTTATCTCTCTCTGTGTCTACTTCGATCACAGATAAATCCTGACCAGTATTTTCTGCTAAAATTTTATTTAATTTTGTGCGGGTCTTTAAGATATGGTCAGCTACGATCTTAATATCTGTTGCCTGTCCCTGTGCACCGCCTGACGGCTGGTGGATCATGATCTCCGCATTCGGAAGAGCGTATCTTTTTCCTTTTGCTCCTCCGGCTAATAAGAAGGCTCCCATACTTGCCGCCATACCAATACATGTTGTCGATACGTCACATTTGATAAACTGCATTGTATCATAGATTGCCATTCCTGCCGTTACCGAGCCACCCGGACTGTTGATGTAAAGATGGATGTCTTTCTCTGGATCCTCTGCCTCTAAAAATAATAACTGGGCAACGATCACACTTGCAGACACATCGTTTACTTCTTCTCCGAGAAAAATAATTCTGTCTTTTAATAGTCTTGAATAAATGTCGTAAGAGCGTTCTCCACGGCTTGTTTGTTCAATGACATAAGGTACTAAGCTCATGTATATCCCTCCTATTTTTTTTGCAATGCCAAAATGAACTAAGCTTCTACTGCCGATTCTACTAAGAATGTAACAGCTTCCTGAACTGCCATATCAGCTTTCATCTGTTTCTTCTCAGCTTCTCCCATGAATTCTTTCAGTTTTTCTACTTCCATCTTGTAAGCTTCTGCCATTTTAGCTAATTCTTCATCTAATTTTTCATCGCTGATCTCAATGTTCTCAGCTTTTGCGATTGCTTCCAGAACTAATCTTGTCTCAATACGTTTTACAGCCTGTGGACGAAGTTCTTCGAGCATCTTCTCTGCTGTCATTCCTGTGAACTGGAAGTACTGTTCCATAGTAAGTCCTTGCTGCATGATTCTCTGTGAGAAATCATTTGCCATCTGTCTTACCTCAGTGTCGATCATCGCATCCGGAATCTCCATTGTAGCGTTTGCAACTGCTTTTTCTACTGCCTGATCTTCTTTCTTTCTTCTTCCTTCTGTGTTCTTTCTCTCTTTGATCTTTGCTTTCACATCTGCTTTGTAAGCGTCTAATGTATCAAATTCAGAAACCTCTGCTGCGAATTCATCATCTAATTCCGGAAGTTCTTTTGCTTTGATCTCGTGTACTGTACACTTGAACACTGCCGGTTTTCCTGCTAATTCTTCTGCATGATATTCTTCTGGGAATGTCACATTTACTTCTACTTCTTTTTCTTTTTCAGCACCTACTAACTGCTCTTCAAATCCTGGGATGAAAGATCCTGATCCGATTGTTAACGGATAGTTTTCTCCTTTTCCACCTTCAAATGCAACACCATCAACAAATCCTTCGAAGTCTAATACAACTTCATCTCCGTCCTGTACTGCACGGTCTTCTACTTCAATTGTTCTTGCATTCTTTTCCTGTTCTTTTTTGATCTCTTCTTCAACTTCTTTTGCAGTTACTCTGTTAGAAACTTTGTCTACTTCAAGACCTTTGTACTCACCGAGAGTTACTTCCGGTTTTACTGCAACTTCTGCTGTGAAAATAAATGGTTTTCCTTTTTCTAACTGAACTACTTCTACTTTTGGCTGAGAAACAATCTCTAATCCACTTTCATCATAAGCATTGGAATATGCTTCCGGAATGAGTGCGTTTGCAGCATCATCATAGAAAATCTCTGCTCCATACATTTTCTCGATCATCTGACGCGGAACTTTTCCTTTACGGAATCCTGGTACGCTGATTTTATTTTTCTGTTTTAAGTATGCACCCTGGATTGCTTTTTCTAATTCTTCAGCGGACACTTCGATTGTAAGCTTCGCCATGTTCTTTTCTAAATTTTCTACTTGTAAACTCATTTACAGTTTCCTCCTTATATATGGTAACTTTTGTTTTTCACTTCGTATAATTACTCCTACTCAGAGTCACTAAAAAATTATAGCATAAAGTATCTGAAATTACTAGTGTGTATTTCAAATTATTTTGCATTTCCCTGCCAGGTCATTTCACTTCATCAAGTCTGAGTATTGCTGTAAGAAAGTTTGAAAAGCTTTCTTCTTCAACTGCAAATCCCTTTTTCTCCTTATTGCTGATCGTCAACACTACCGTTTCTTTTTTGCCATTTTGCGCTCCCTCGAAACTCTCTTCTAAGAGCGTATAGGAATATTCTAAAAACTCGCTTTGCATTTGGGTCTTGATTTCTTCCTCAGTACCTTTATACTCACCATTTTCTGCCTTCTGGATCATTTCATCTGCAGGATGTTTTAATTTTTCTGAAAAAGTCACAAATATATCCGTCGGATAAATATACACATTCACATCATAAGTATTCTTATCCTTCTTTTCGGCTTTCGCCGTTTCATACTTCAGACTTTTAAAAATTTCGGAACACAATGCCGTATATTTTTCTGTCAATTCTTCTCCCATCGACACATCCTTTGTGATATATCCCGCAACAAACGTCTGCACTTCTTTCTCGTACTGTGCGGTCAGTTCTTCTTCTGACATCTCCTCGGTAAGTCTGGCAATTGCTTTTGTATCCCCCGAAAGCCGCTGCTTTAAAACTGCCTCCGTATAGGCTTCTGCATCAAATCCTTTCAATACTCCACAGCCGACCAAACTCATGCCGAGCAGCAGACAAAAACATATCATGATCCTTTTCTGTTTCCGCATAGATACCTCATTTCCATTTTGTTTTATTCCTGCGCAGAATATACGATAGTCTCTCTGACTTTCTCTTCCTGTTCTCTGCCAAACAATACTTCTGTCAACCTCAACGCAAAATCAATTGCAGTGCCCAGCCCTCTTCCGGTAATGATGTTTCCCGACTGTACTACCTTCTCCTCCCGGCAGACAGCCTTGCACATGTCTTTTTCCATCCCCGGATAGCAGGTTGCCTCTTTTCCTTCCAACAGCCCCATATCCGCAAGCACGGTAGGAGCCGCGCAGATTGCAGCCACAACCTTTTCTTTGGCTGCCCTTTTTACAACACTTCTTACTCCTTCATGTGCTTTCAAATGGAGTGTTCCCGGCATGCCTCCCGGAAGAATCACCACATCTGCCTCCTCATAAGTCTTTTCTCCAAACACTTCATCTGCCTGCACGCAAATTTGATGAGAACCTGCCACATACTTCTTGCCGCTGACTGATACCATACGAACAACGGCTCCCGCCCTGCGCAGTACATCCACAACTGCCAGTGCTTCCACTTCTTCAAATCCTTCTGCAAGAAAGATCACAGCTTCTTTTTTCATATCAACCTTTCCTTTCCCTACGTATTTTTTCCATGACTGCTTTACATTTTCATTTATCTGTACTATGATACCGAAGAGTATTTTGAACTGTTATTTTAAACAACCGACACAAATTTGTCGCTGTATGTAAAAATCACTGGAGGTATTTTTTATGGAAATCGAACGTAAATATCTGATCCACACAATCCCTTTCGATCTGTCTTCTTTTCCTTTTCGCACGATTGAACAGGGCTATCTCTGCACAAACCCCGTCGTGCGTATCCGAAAGGATAACGACCGCTATGAACTCACCTACAAATCCCGCGGCATGATGATCCGAGAAGAACACAATCTTCCTCTGACCGCTGAAGGCTACGAACATCTTAAGACAAAGATTGACGGAATCTGCATCGAAAAAACTCGCTATATGATTCCGCTCTCCGACTCGCTTACCATCGAACTGGATATTTTTTCCGGCAAGCTCTCCGGACTCCAAATTGCAGAAGTTGAATTTGCAGATGCAATGTCCGCTGAACATTTCACTCCGCCTGACTGGTTTGGCGAAGATGTAACGTTCTGTCCACAATATCACAACAGCGCTCTGAGTCAGATGAAACTGCTCTGATCTTAGCAAAATCTTTTTGCAAATACACAAGAGAGGGTCCTACTTCACCCTCTCTTTTTTGTTTTCCCTCTCGTTCTTACACATCTCCAAGTCCAAACCCATCATGGACTGCCTGCATTGCCTTGTCAATTTCCTTCTCATCGATCAGAACCGTAATACGTATTTCTGAAGTAGAGATCATGTTGATATTGATTCCATTGTTGTAGAGCGATTCAAATAACTTTGCCGCAACCCCCGGATTGCTCATCATACCCGCTCCCACGATTGATATTTTTGCAACAGTATCCTCCCACTTGATCTCCCGGATTGTCATTGGCTCCTGATATTCCTCCAGGATTGCCAGTGCCGGCTTTAGATCTTCCTGAGAAACAGTAAAAGAAATGTCCTTTGTCCCTTCCCGTCCGACAGACTGAAGGATGATGTCCACATTGATATTATTTTTTGCCAACGTGTGGAAGATCTTAAATGCCACTCCCGGTTGGTCACTGACTCCAAGTACTGAAATTCGTGCTGTATTCTTATCCCCTGCTACCCCACTGATCAACATTTTCTCCATCTTCGCTACCTCCTTCACAGTCGTTCCTTCTTCTAAATTCATGCTAGATCTGACTACCAGCTGTACGCCATATTTTTTTGCCATCTCCACAGAGCGATTATGAAGCACTTTCGCCCCCGAAGTTGCTAATTCCAGCATTTCATCATAGGTAATCTCTTTTAATTTTCTCGCATTTTTTACAACACGCGGATCTGCTGTGTATACTCCATCTACATCTGTATAAATCTCACACGCATCTGCGCGCAATGCCGCTGCAAGCGCCACTGCAGTTGTATCCGAACCACCTCTTCCAAGTGTTGTATAATCATCATATTTATTGACTCCCTGAAAGCCGGTGACAATGACAATCTTCCGAGAATCCAATTCGTGTCTGATCCGTTCTGAATCAATTCGCTTAAATCTTGCATTTCCATATCTAGAGGTGGAATGCATCATAACCTGATACGCATTCAGAGAAACTGCCGGCACTCCGAGTGCGTGCATTGCCATCGCCATCAATGATACAGAAACCTGTTCTCCTGTCGTCAGAAGCATATCCAGCTCTCTCTTTGGTGCATTCGGATTGATGTCAGCAGCTTTTGCAAGCAGTTCATCAGTCGTATCTCCCATTGCGGACAGTACAACTACAACATCATTTCCCTTCTTATATTCTTCTATACATCGCTCTGCGACCCGAAAGATCCGCTCCTTGTTCGCAACGGAACTGCCGCCAAATTTTTTCACTATCAGCATATCACTTTTCTGTCCGCTTTCTATTTTACACGAACAGACTCTCCTTTCTCCTTGTTCTCGTACCAGACATTCCGAAGAATCTTTTACTCTTTGGACCCGCTCTGCTCCTGCATGCGGATCATACGGATAATATTCGGAAATTTTGCCGCACACTCCTCATATGCCCGCTCCGTCATGCGCCCTGTGAGAAATCCAAACTCTTCCTCCACATCCGGAAGCATCACAATCTGAACCGGTCCGAAAATACTCTCGATATAAGTCTTCATCGCCTCCGCATTTCCTGTGATCCGCACAAAAAATCTTCGGATTGTATCGCCTTTATCCTGAAGTTTTAGCTTATCACTCTTCCACATGGTCATAACATTGCGGTTCAGATTCTTTGCTTCCTCCACAACATCTGCCACAACTGCACTCGCGGTCGGAAGTTTTCCCGCGCCACTTCCATAAAACATCGCATCCCCAAGTACATTTCCATGTACAAAAATCGCATTAAATACTCCATTGACTCCAAAAAGAGGATGGGTATTCTCAAGAAGACATGGTGCCACGATCGCGCTTAAGCATTCGCCGCTTCTTCTACTGCTCGCAAGCAGCTTAATCGTCATCTGCATCTGCTTTGCGTACTCCATATCCCTCTCTGTGATTTCTGTGATCCCTTCTGTGTAAATATCCTCAAAATCAACTTGATGTCCCGAGATCAGAGAGGATAGGATTGCAATCTTACGACATGCATCATAACCTTCTACATCTGCTTCCGGATTCTTCTCTGCATATCCGTTTTCCTGCGCCTGCCGGAGCACTTCTTCGTACCCTGCTCCTTCATAGAACATCTTCGTCAGCATATAGTTTGTTGTTCCATTTAAGATCCCTGTAATCTCTTCAATCTCATCTGCGGTCATAGAAGAATTGAGCGGGCGGATAATCGGGATTCCTCCTCCCACACTTGCCTCAAATAAAAAATTGATCTGCTTTTCTTTTGCGATTGATAAAAGTTCTGCTCCGTGCTTTGCTACAAGCGCCTTGTTCGATGTCGCCACACTCTTTCCAGCGAGAAGCGAGCGCTTCACAAAAGTATATGCAGGCTCAATCCCTCCCATAACTTCTACAACGATTTTAACATCCTCATCCCGGATGATTTCCTCAAAATTATGGACCAGTATGTTCTGTACCGGATCTCCCGGAAAGTCTCTGAGATCCAGCACATATTTTACCCGGATTTCTTCTCCGACTCTCTGGCTGATACACTCTCTGTTTGTGTCGAGCACTTCTACTACCCCAGAGCCTACTGTTCCATATCCTAATACTGCAATATTTATCATAGTCTACTCCCTGCCTACAATTTTCAGATAATGGACGCCTTCATTTTCTTCCATCTCGTCCACCATCTCCGATATATTTCCTGTTGTCGATAAAATTTCTATACTAAGTGTCAATGTTGCAATTCCGTTGATCGGAATACTCTGATGAATAGTCAGGATATTCGCACGATACTTTGCCGCCTCTCTGAGAAGTTCTGCTAAAAGTCCCGGTGTATCATCCATCTGAATGACCATCGTCACTGTCTGCCCTTTTTCATTTTCATGAAACGGAAATATATCGTCTTTGTATTTGTAGAAAGAGCTTCTGCTGATTCCGATTCGCTCTGTCGCTTCCTGAATGGTCAGCCCCCGCTCAGCAGCAAGAAGCCTTTTTACTTCTACGACTTTTAAAAGTACTTCCGGAACAGCCTTTTTCTTTAATACATAATACTTTGTCTTATCCATAACGTTCCACTCTCCTTGTCTGGATCACCAGACTTTTATTTTTCTTCCTTTTTTGCATTTCGCATCTTTAGATAAGCATTGATAAACGGATCCAGATTCCCATCCAGCACACTTGTAACGTTTCCGCTTTCCTCATTCGTTCTGTGATCCTTCACAAGCGTATAAGGCTGCATCACATAGGAACGGATCTGGTTTCCAAACCCGATCTCCTTTACTTCACCCCGGATTCCCGATACTTTTTCTGCCTGTTCTTGTTCCTTCAGCAGATAAAGCTTCGCCTTTAACATCTGCATTGCCTTTTCCTTATTGCTGTGCTGGGAACGCTCATTCTGGCATTGTACCACGATCCCGGTTGGCAGGTGTGTCAGACGAATCGCGGATGATGTTTTATTGACATGCTGTCCGCCGGCGCCGCTCGCTCGGTAAGTATCAATTTTCAATTCATCTTCATTAATCTCAATATCAATGTCATCTTCGAGATCCGGCACCACATCACATGAGGCAAACGAAGTCTGTCTTTTATTTGCTGAATTAAACGGAGAAATCCGTACCAGCCTGTGCACTCCTTTTTCTGACTGCAAATATCCATATGCATTCTCTCCATTGACCTCAAAGGTTACTGTCTTGATCCCTGTAATATCCCCGTCAAGATAATCGAGCACTTCTGTTGTAAATCCTTTGCTCTCAATCCAGCGATTGTACATTCGGTACAGCATATTCACCCAGTCACAAGCCTCTGTACCGCCCGCTCCCGCATGTAAGGTAACAATTGCATTATCCTTATCATACTCTTCTGACAGAAGCGTCTCGATCCGCAGTTCTTCATATGTGCTCTCGATCTGCTTTAACTCTGTATCGATCTCTTTGATCATACTCTCATCGTTTTCCTCGTATGCCATATCAATCAAAATCTGAATATCCTCATACTGCCGGTACAGTTCCTCAGTTCTTTTCACCGAATCTTGCAGGCTTTTCAGTTCTTTCATCACTTTTTGAGAATGTTCTGCGTCATCCCAAAAGTCTGCCTCTCCGATTTTTCTTTCTAATTCCTCGATTCTCTGCTTCTTCCCTTCCGGGTCAAAGTGAATCCCTCAGTTCTTTCAGCGGTGCCTCATATGTATTTAAAATACTCTTAATCTCATCCAATGCTACCACCTTGATCACCTCTTTCCAATTTTCAAAATTTTTATCTAAAAATCTGTAAAAAGAAATTTCTCCCGCGAAGGCAGATATCTGCCCGCAGAGAAATTTCCTTTCTTTTATGCTTTACGACCACAGCACTGTTTATACTTTTTGCCGCTTCCACACGGACAAGGATCATTCGGATATACTTTCTTCTCCTCCCGCTTCATCGGCGTATGTGCTGCACTTTCATCTTTATTTGTTCCAGTCACTTTTGCAACCTGTTCACGTTCTACTTTCTGTTCAATTCTTACGTTAAAGAGGAGACGTACTGTATCTTTTGCAATTGCCGCTGTCATCTCTCCAAACATATCGTAACCCATCATCTTATACTCTACAAGTGGATCTCTCTGTCCATACGCCTGAAGCCCGATTCCCTGTCGCAGCTGATCCATATCGTCAATGTGATCCATCCATTTTGCGTCGATAACCTTCAGAAGAATCACACGTTCAATCTCTCTTAAATGCTCCGGCTCCGGAAATTCTGCTTCCTTCTCCTCATAAGCTTTTACGGCACGCTCTTTCAAAAGATGCTTTAATTCTTTCTGGTTCATACCTTTGACATCTTCGATTGTCGGAATCTTGATCGGGAGTGTTGCATGCAGGTTGACATCCAGCTCGGTCAGATCCCATTCTTCGTAATCTACATCCGGAGAAATGCAGGAATCCACAACATTTTCCACGTATTCCGTGATCATATGATAAATAGAATCTCTCATACTTTCTCCGTCAAGTACTCTTCTTCGCTCTTCGTAAATGATCTCTCTTTGTTCATTCATAACTTGATCGTACTCAAGTAAGTTCTTACGGATTCCAAAGTTATTATTCTCAATCTTCTTCTGAGCCTTCTCAATCGCACTGGACAACATCTTATGTTCAATCTGCTCTCCATCCTCCACACCGAGTGTGTTAAAGACATTCATCAGTCGTTCCGAACCAAAGAGTCTCATCAGATCATCTTCCAGCGAAATGTAGAATCTGGATTCTCCCGGATCTCCCTGTCGTCCAGAACGTCCACGCAGCTGATTATCGATACGTCTTGATTCATGCCGCTCTGTACCGATGATCTTCAGTCCTCCTGCTTCTCTCGCCGCATCGTCCAGCTTAATATCAGTACCACGACCGGCCATATTCGTAGCGATAGTTACAGCGCCATGCACACCTGCATCTGCTACGATTTCCGCCTCTTTCTCGTGGAATTTGGCATTTAACACCTTATGTTGGATTCCTCTCTTCTTCAGCATCTTACTGAGAAGTTCTGATGTCTCAATCGTGATCGTACCGACAAGAACTGGCTGACCTTTGGCATGTGCCTCGATAATCTCCTCGATCACCGCTTCAAATTTTTCTTTCTTTGTCTTATATACCGCATCGTTTAAATCAACTCTCTGCACCGGTCTGTTCGTCGGAATCTCAACAACATCCATACCGTAAATATCGCGGAATTCTTTCTCTTCTGTCAACGCAGTACCTGTCATACCGCTCTTTTTCTCAAACTTATTAAACAAGTTCTGGAAGGTGATTGTTGCCAGCGTCTTACTTTCCCGTCTTACTTTTACATGTTCTTTTGCCTCAATGGCCTGATGGAGTCCATCGGAATAACGTCTTCCCGGCATAATACGTCCGGTGAACTCATCAACGATCATTACCTCTCCGTCAGAAGTCACAACATAATCCTGATCTTTAAACATTAAGTTGTGCGCACGCAAAGCAAGAATAATGTTATGCTGAATCTCTAGATTCTCCGCATCTGCAAGGTTCTCAATGTTGAAGAACTTCTCTACCTTCTTCACACCTTCTTCTGTCAGGTTGACATTCTTTTCTTTCTCATTGACGATGAAATCACCTGTCTCCTCGATTTCCTCTCCCATGATCGCGTTGATCTTGGAAAATTCACCGCTTGCCTCTCCTTTTACAAGCTGTCTTGCAAGAATGTCACAGGCATCATAAAGCTTTGTAGACTTTCCGCTCTGTCCGGAAATGATCAACGGTGTTCTCGCCTCATCAATCAATACCGAGTCAACCTCATCGATAACCGCAAAATGCAGTCCTCTCTGCACAAGCTGCTCTTTATAGATGACCATGTTATCTCTCAGATAATCAAATCCCAATTCATTGTTGGTCACATAAGTAATGTCACAGTTATATGCCTCTCTTCGCTCATCATTATCCATCGAGTTAAGTACAACCCCGACTTTCAGTCCTAAAAATTCATGCACCTGCCCCATCCACTCTGCATCACGCTTTGCCAGATAGTCATTGACTGTTACAATATGAACTCCCTTTCCAGTCAAAGCATTCAAATATGCAGGAAGTGTAGAAACCAATGTTTTACCTTCTCCGGTACGCATCTCCGCGATTCTTCCCTGGTGAAGAATGATTCCACCAATCAGCTGTACTCTGTAATGCTTAATATGTAAGGTACGGGAAGCTGCTTCTCTTACGACTGCAAATGCTTCCGGTAAAATATCATCTAATGTCTCGCCCTCTTCCAGACGTTTCTTAAACTCCGCTGTTTTCCCTTTCAGTTCTGTATCGGATAATTGCTGCATTTCTTCATCCATCGCCTCAATTCTGTCAACGATCGGATAAATACGCTTCAATTCATTCTCACTGTGCGTCCCAAATATCTTCTCTAATAAACCCATGACCTACTCCTTAATTTATCCAAATTTACTCTGTTTCTTATTTTAACACTATCCTTTCGCTTCTTCAACAAGTTTATCAACTGTTCATAAACTCTTCCCATCTTCTTTACACCTTTGTTAAATTTTTTCCACAAAGCATTCTGTTCTCCCGCAAAATATCCCCATTCTTTTTTGAGTTTTCATCATTTTTCTGCCATCTCTGCAAGAATGCCCCACGGCATACAGCCGCAGGGCGTCCAAAATCAAAAAAATATACAGTTTCTGCTATCTTGCCGTGTTCGTTTGTCCGGTATTGTCCGTCGCACCGTTCATTGTATCCGCATTTCCGCCATCCTTGTTATCGTCTATACGTTTTTCCGTACGTCCGTCATTCTGGTCTGTTCCGTCAAGGACATCTTCTACTCCGTCTTTGACATCTCTTGCTCCATCTTCCACGGCATCCCCTACATCTTCAAGCACTCCGTCACGCGGCGCCTCTCCATCTGTATTTGTTTCTTCCCGCTTTCTTTCACTGTCATTTTTCTTCTCTTCATTTGTTCCCGTTGCAGTATTATCATCTGCCACATTATCTTTGTTTCCCCTTGCACACGCTGTCATGCACAAAAGAACACTCACACACAAAATACTGAGTATCATTTTCTTTGCTCTCTTCATCTGGCTATCTTCCTTTCCTGAAATGTAGTAAGAATTGCTTCTCGCCAATATTGTCTGCATTCCCTGCCATTCTATACATTCGGAAAGTAATGGTAATTTTTTCTATTGATTTTCAGAAGAAGATTCAATCACATCACTCATGTCATAAAGTCCGGCTTGTTTCCCTGCAAGGTATTTTGCCGCTTCCACAGCACCTTTTCCAAAGACTGCTTTCGAGTATGCCGTATGCTTAAATTCAATCACTTCATCTGCTCCGGCGAAAATCACTTCGTGTTCTCCTACAATCGTTCCGCCGCGCACTGCCGAGATTCCGATTTCTTTCTTTTCTCTTTTTTTGCGTTCTTTGCTTCTGTCGTAAACGTATTCATACGCATTTCCAAGCGCTTCATTTACGCTGTCCGCCAGTGCAAGCGCTGTCCCGCTTGGGGCATCTACTTTCAGATTATGGTGCTTTTCCACCAGTTCAATATCAAATCCTGCCGGAGCAAGAATTTTGGCAGCATCCTGAAGAAGCTTTAACAGCATATTGATTCCCAGCGACATATTTGCCGATTTCAGCACTGCTGTCTTTTCAGAAACACACTGTACCTGTGCAAGCTGCTCTTCAGACAATCCAGTAGTACAAAGTACCACCGGAAGCTTTTTCTCTCCACAGTAAGAAAGCAGTCCGTCCACTGCAAGTGCATTGGAGAAATCAATCACGACATCTGCCTCCACATCACAGTCCGCAATATCCGTAAAAACCGGATATTCATTTTTCACACCTGTATATTTATCAATTCCTGCAACAATCTCAATCCCATCATCTTCCTTTACAAGATTGGAAATTACCTGCCCCATTTTCCCATTACATCCGTGCATAATTGCTTTTACCATCATCTTCTCCTCCATTTTCTTATGTTTTACAGCCCTCACAGCGAATGTGCGAGGTTTTGCGATACAATTGACAAAAGGGGCTGCCACAGAATGACTGTCCGGACAGAATGCAGTTCTTTTCTTCCTACAATACTACATTCTTCCGACAGCTTCCATCCTATGGCAGCTCCTCTATGCTTTCTCTATGCGAGCTGAATTCCAAACGCTCTCATTGCCTGTGCCAATTTCTGTGCATTTGCTTCTTCCATCTCTGTCAGCGGCATCCGCAGTCCACCGGCTTCCATTCCCATCAAAGAAACTGCCTTCTTAACAGGGATCGGGTTAACTTCACTGAACAGTGCATTGATCAGCGGAATCGCTTTTAATTGAAGTTCTCTGCTTCCTGCAATATCTCCTGCAAAGAATTTTGCACAGATCTCATGCGTCTCTCTTGGAGCCACATTGGATAATACAGAGATAACTCCCTTTCCTCCCAGAGCCAAAATCGGAACGATCTGATCATCATTTCCAGAATACAGATCGATATCTCCCTGTGTCAGCTGCATGATCTTTGCCACCTGTGAAATATTACCGGAGGCTTCTTTCACGCCCACAATGTTATCGACTTCTTTTACCAACGCCGCAACTGTCGCCGGTTCAATATTACACCCGGTACGGCTTGCCACACTGTACATGATGATCGGCGCATCTGCTTCTCTTGCGATTGCCTTATAATGTTCGATCAACCCTTTCTGCGTCGCTTTATTGTAATACGGAGTTACAACAAGGAGTCCGTCTGCTCCTGCTTTTGCAGCCTCTCTGGACAGCTCTACCGCTGTTGCAGTACAGTTTGATCCCGTCCCTGCAATCACCGGAATCCTTCCTGCAGTAAAATCAATCGTGCGTTTAATACACTCCAGATGTTCTTCCTCCGTCATTGTCGCAGATTCCCCTGTTGTTCCGCAGATTACGATACTGTCTGTTCCATTCTCACAATGATAATCCACCAGCTTCTTTAACTGATCATAATTAATACTTCCATCTTCATGAAACGGCGTTATGATCGCTACTCCTGCTCCTGTAAAAATTGCCATATTTATCCTCCTAAACATCAGTTTTACTTTGATTTTTTTCATTTCATCAGCGATTTCTTGTCTGAAATTTTATCATCATTTTTTTCTAATGTCAATGGAGCCACAGCTATTCCTACTACTCTTCTTCACTTATTTCAGCACCGATACATTCCAGCTTGCTGACTGACACTTCGTATGCCACACGTTTTTCTGTCTCTGTCTCAGACAATTTTTTCACATATTCTCTGCTTTGGATCCTTCCTAAAATCTGCACATGTTCTCCCACTGCAAATCCGGAAGCATATCTTGCATTTCTTCCCCAACAGATACATGGTATGTAGTCAGATTTCCCATATGGTCTGTTCACTGCAAGCAGAAGATCTGCAATTTCTCTCCCAAGAGGGGTTTTGCGGTAAACAGGTGCTTTACAGATGTATCCATCTAAAAGAATATTATTTGTCTTCGCCCCATCAAGTTCCTCATCCACAAATGCTACCTCCCGAACAAACACGGAAAGTACAAGATGATTCTTATGTTCCTCGTGTCTGTTATACGACCGGAACTGTCCACTTGCCATGATAAATTCCCCTGTATAATCTTTGGTCACATCTATCAGACGCTCGGAAATCATAAGTGGAATCCGATCTTCAGAATTGCTAAGTCTCTTAACGAGGACATCTACCATATAGAATCCTTCTCCAAATACTTCATGACTAAATGTGAATCTGGATGCCACCTCTCCCATAATTGTTACCTGGTTGTTTTCAATAATCTTATCGGACATAATTTATCTCTCTCCTCTTTGCTGTATTTTTTTGTCTTTATTATTTTATTCTATGATAACGGATTTATAACCATCCGATTGGACATTCCCCGGACTTTTCATCGACAGAAATCGACCGCAAGATATGCTTCCCTCAATTTTTCTGTGTTCTTTCCATATTATGTGTTTTTTTAAAAAGGACTTGTAATCTATTGCCAATGTGGTAAACTGTATGAGTTATTAGTGCTTATTCATGGATTTATAATAGAAAGAAGGTTATTTATGAAAACAAAAAGAGAAGATATCCGAAACATCGCAATCATCGCCCATGTTGACCACGGAAAAACAACACTGGTCGACCAGCTTTTAAAACAAAGTGGTGTATTTCGTGCCAACCAGGAAGTGGCAGAACGCGTCATGGATTCTAACGACATTGAAAGAGAACGTGGAATCACGATTCTCTCAAAAAATACTGCCGTATACTATAAGGATACAAAGATCAACATTATCGACACACCAGGACACGCTGATTTCGGCGGTGAAGTAGAACGTGTACTGAAAATGGTAAATGGGGTTGTTCTTGTTGTAGATGCTTTCGAAGGTGCAATGCCACAGACAAAATTCGTTCTGAAAAAAGCGCTCGAGCTTGACCTTCCGGTCATTGTCTGCATCAATAAGATTGACCGCCCGGAAGCACGCCCAGACGAAGTAATCGATGAAATCTTAGAACTTTTCATGGATCTTGACGCATCTGACGAGCAGCTTGACTGTCCATTTGTCTATGCATCTGCCAAGGCTGGTCATGCAATCCTTGATCTGACAGACAATCCTGAAAACATGATCCCGCTCTTTGAGACGATCATCGATTACATTCCTGCACCGGAAGGCGACCCGGATGCAGATACACAGGTACTGATCAGCACGATCGACTACAATGAATATGTTGGACGAATCGGTGTCGGAAAAGTCGACAATGGTACGATTGCCGTCAATCAGGAAGTCATGCTTGTCAATGCCCATGAGCCGGACAAACAGAAACGTGTAAAGATCAGTAAATTGTATGAATTTGACGGACTGAATAAAGTAGAAGTAAAAGAAGCAACGATTGGTTCTATCGTGGCAATTTCCGGAATCGCAGACATCCATATCGGAGACACTTTATGTTCCCCGGAAAATCCGGTTGCAATTCCTTTCCAGAAAATTTCCGAACCGACAATCGCTATGCAGTTTATTGTAAATGACAGCCCGTTTGCAGGACAGGAGGGAAAATATGTTACCTCCCGACATTTGCGAGACCGTCTGTTCCGTGAGCTGAATACCGATGTCAGTCTGCGCGTAGAGGAATCAGAAAATACAGACAGCTTCAAAGTATCTGGCCGCGGTGAACTCCACCTTTCCGTTCTGATTGAAAATATGCGCCGGGAAGGATATGAATTTGCAGTCAGCAAGGCAGAAGTCCTTTACAAAGAAGATGAAAACGGTAAGCTGTTAGAGCCGATTGAAACGGCCTACATCGATGTCCCAGATGAATTTACCGGAACTGTCATCGACAAATTAAGCCAACGAAAAGGAGAACTTCAGAATATGGGTGTGTCTAACGGTGGCTATACTCGGCTCGAATTTTCAATCCCTGCAAGAGGACTGATCGGCTACCGCGGAGAGTTTATGACAGATACAAAAGGAAACGGAATCTTAAATACTGCCTTTGACGGTTATGCACCGTACAAAGGAGATATTCAGTACCGCAAGCAAGGTTCTCTCATTGCTTTTGAGACTGGTGAATCTGTCACTTACGGATTGTATAGCGCACAAGAACGCGGAACGTTATTCATCGGCGCCGGCGAGAAAGTCTACGCCGGAATGGTCATCGGACAGAATGGAAAGGCAGAGGATATCGAGCTGAATGTC
>OKVF01000073.1_pt1 | contig 118968 bp, 149 predicted proteins | sample 1604831 | NCBI WGS metagenome assembly OKVF01 (sample SAMN01760980, study PRJEB22395) | human gut metagenome
TGATTTTTTACGGGGTTTATGTTATTTTTAGTAAAGAAAGATTTTAATTTGCTTTATTTCTCTTTCTTTAACTGTCTATATTATAACTCAAATTTTAGATTATATCTATTGACATTATACCCTAAAAACGAGATTATATTTTGTATATATTGTGCATTATTTTTTAGATTATATTGAAGATAGGTGATAATGTGCTTAAATATAAAATCAATTTAATATCGGCGTTACGTGATGCCGGATATAGTACTTATAAAATCAAAAAGGAAAAGATTTTTACTCAAGCGCAATTGCAACACATGCGCGAAAATCATCTATTGACACATGATACATTTGATAAATTATGCCGTCTGCTCAACTGTCAGCCCGGCGACATACTCGAATATGTACCGGATGAAGATGATAAGTAATTTTATTTCTTTAACTGTCTATATTGTAGACTATAAATTAGTCTATGTCTATTGACATAATGCACTAAAATCAAGTCTATATTTCATATATATTGTGCACTAGTTTTTAGTCTATTCAAGGAGAAAAATAAATGATAAAATACAAAGTAAACATACTTGAAAAGTTAAATGAAAAAGGCTTTACTACCTATAAACTTGCAAAATCTGGTTTAATAGGAAACGCAACAATACAAAAATATAGAAATAATGAAGTTGCATATGGTAAAAATCTGAATTTGCTTTGCAAGCTTTTGAATTGTCAGCCCGGCGACATTATGGAATGGGTTCCGGATGACAAAGAAGATTAAGTACGAATTTCTTTTTTATTTGACATTACATGATATTTATTATATACTTGAATTAAAGGCGGCTGGACTTACAAGTCATAAGGCTATGCCCGCCCGGTTATTAATTGGCCGGATTAGCTTCTAAAGCTTCATCAAGTGTTGCGTACTCGATGTTATCAGCCGTGCCAATATAACCGTAATCGGTGTACATGTATACACCCCCTTTTTTATAAAGGCTTGTTGCAGCAAGCCTTTATTTATTTTAGTTAAGGTTTGTTTCATTCCCTTAACTTGATTATATTATACAGTAACAGCACTGCGATTGCAAGAACTTTTTATTAAAATTGTACGCAAAAATACAGTACTGTTACTGTTTTTATTTGTGCATTATTACCATACTATAGGCGGTGATCTTATGGCGGTATCGGAAGCAAAAAAGAAAGCAGACGCAAAATACCACGCTAAAAAAATCGCAGACGGAACTAATAAAAGACTCGGATTGACAATTAAGACGGCCGACTTTGATCTTATAGAAAAACACTGTACTGCCGTTGGAATGAGTAAAGCAGCTTTTATTGTTGCCGCTGCTCGTTATTGTATAAATCATGGAATAGATTTGACAAATACTAAATAATTATCAGGAGGAAAAAGGATGAAAACTATGAAAGTAAAACTTGCATTGCTTTTATCTGCACTAGTTTTATTGTTGTTCGTGCTAACAGGATGTGCTGAAACTCAATATGAAAAGGATTCTAAATCAGGCTTTAAAAAATTTTCTAGCGGTCAATTTAGTTCAATGACTGAAGGCGAAAAAAAAGCTGTTAATGATTTTTTGGAATGGCAAGAAAAAAATCAAAATTAAGTAATTTTAATTTTCTCAGAGCCGCCGTTGCTGCTACTGGAATTAGTAAAGCGCAACTAATTGTTAAAGCTATTAAATACTGTATTAAAAATAACATTAACTTAAATGATGATTAATTTGAAAGCGTGAAATGTGTCTAAAATTGGGGGTGTCCTTTATTATAAGACACCCCCCAAAAAAGACACCATAGCTTAATGAAAACAAGTCTTGTGCATAAACAAATCACCCTATAACAAAATCATATCGTTCTGTGATGTCATCAATATAATTGCTGTCTGGATTATAAATCATGTAAGAAAGTACAATAGATCCATTGTCTATTTGCTGACTTAATGAGCGATAGCCGATATAATTATAATTTACGTCTGCTGCATTCAAAAGTTTACCGTCCCCCGCCGTTTTATTGGTCACAACCCCAATACATCTTTCAATAATTGTTATGCCGTTTCTTGCCGCCAACATTTCCGCTGTCAATTCAGACGAATCATATAATATATAGTCTGTTAGCCCGTCCGCTTCTATTTGCCGCAAGAAAAAGTTTTCAGTTGCCGAATAATCAACACAATTATAGATATTTTTATTCTCGCCGCCTGTTGTGCTCGTAAACAAGAAAATCGCCATCAATACAGACAATATCTTAACCAACATATAAAATCCCCCTAATTATTTGATGTATTGAGTTTATAGCCAAGACTGTGTAAATACCGCGCCGCCTCATCATAACTTTTAAATAGATACCGCAATCCATTCCCAAATTCTACCTTGGCCGTTTTGTCGTCATAGATAAACACAATGGCTTTTGATTCCGCACTATAAAAATATTTACAAGTCATTATTTTACACGCCCCTCAATTGATTTTATTGTTATATAATTTTTTGTCACTAACTAATTTCAATATTTTTTAACGCCCGACAAGTTTTTCTGATTTCCTTAACCGGCGGCGCAAACCGATCAAAGCCCCCCGCCAATGCAACTTCAGCCGCCGCAACAATTTCTCTCCCGCTTGCAGACTCTATTTTTAATTTGTATGCGTTATGTTTAGGGACGCTCTCCAAGTCACACACTAGTTTAAATGCGCCGCCCAAAACAGTATTGTCAGTCCTACCCGTCTTTAACATATAACCAAACAAACCACGCCGCGCCTTACTTCCCGCCGCCTCTTGGTAAAGCCGCTTCAAGTCCCAATATGTTTCTATGACTGATATTGATTTCATCTTTGTTCACTCTTTCTTTATTGATTTTCTCGTTATATGCTTTTATTTATTAAGATATAACATGCACTACCTATTTGTTATGTCTTAATTATATCATTATATAACAACAAAGTCAATATATTTATTATTTAATTATGCACAAAAATATAATAGCCGCATTGTGCATATTGATTATATTGTTATATATCGATAAACAATTATTTTCTTATCCGCATAATTTTTATGGTTCCGAAATGTTGTCAAACATAATAATTTAAACATTGTTCTAAGTCGCCCCCTTACTCTTTAATACCGTGGTTTATTTGTAATATTTATAATAAAATATATTATTTATTTTATAATTTACAATTCAAAAATTCTCGCTGCTTTAGTTTTTAATACAGCAATCAAAAATCTGTAGCTAGATATGAAATAATAATATAATTCCATCAATCTATTTTCCGTATTCCGTCAATGTTCCATTTATATTTTTCTGCTAACAGGTTATATATTATTCGCTCTGTAACACTGCTGTAACTGTATCAATTAAGTTTGCAAACTCTATGTCATGCCTGTCCATATCGCTGCTAAGTGATAGGTCATAATCTATTATCACATTGTTAACAGCGTCAGCCCCGTATTGATCAATTAGTGCATTGAGTTTAGCTTGGTTTGCCTCATACATGGCAAAGTAGTCTTGCCACCAATCAAAGCTATCTTGATCAATATTATATGCGTCCTCTTGGGCGTTATAGTGGATGTAACTGCCTATTGCCCCGCTGTTTCCTATGATTTCTTCAGTCAATTCTTGATCTGTAGTCTGATCAATATATCTGATTTCTTCTAGCTTTCCTGTTTCGTTGATGATAAATTTCATGGTAATTCTCCTTTATTGATTTTCTTGTTATATGCGTTTTTGTCTTTGTTTTGTGATTATATTATAGCACAGTATAACAATAAAGTCAATAGTTTATGTTTTTTTGTTTTTTAATTTTGTAAAAAATACAAAAATATCATTTTCGATTGAGTTTTTTACAAGCAAAATTTTTAACATAAAAAGGAAAATAATAACCAAACACCAACAGTAAAACAGGCATACAGCATAAAACAAGGCCAAAACTGGACAAAATCTTTTGTTCGGTTTTTGGCGTTTTACGAACAAAACATAGCTTCCCAAAATGGGGAGACAATGGGCCTTTTGTTTGTTCATTCATACGGGGGGTATTTTACAATTTTATCGCTTTTATTTTTTGGGAATTGGTAATAGTACATCTACTCAACATCCAGTGCCAATTTTCCTATCCAATCCCCTATCTAACCCCAATTTAGCATCGTATCAAATATCGCAGAATATCCCAAAATAGAGCACGATCACATCCCTTCCGACCTTTATAATTTAACTACTGTTATATTTGTTTTCAAACTACAATTCTTAAATCATTACCAAAATGGGATATTATGAAATAAACACTCCGATGGCCTCAAAATTTATACCGAACATACAACAAGAAATTCAATAAAACTCTTGACATATAATTAAAAATGTAGTATAATATAAACATAAAGAAGTCCCCAAAACAGCGGGATTTTTATAAAACATCATATAACAATAAATTCAATTTTAAACGAGGTTGTTGCGATGAAAAAAATTGAAACTGTTGATCAGGAAAAATATGTGATTGCTCCATGGGTTGAAGAATATGTTAAATCTAAAGTAAAAGATGTTACAAAACCAAAAGAGTTAATCCCCCCTATTATAGATATAGATGATGTAGAGGAAGATCTATCTAACAGAAATCCAACAGATCCAATTAAATCATTGGACGATGTTGAGCGGTTAAAAGAATATATTCTAAATCGCAAGGGACATAAAAATGTAAACCTCCGAGACTATGCTTATTTTGTACTATCACTTAACATATGTAGACGGGCGGGGGATATTTTAGCATTGCATGTATATGATGTTTTAAATATAGACGGTTCTTTTAAAACACACATTACATTTGAGCATGAACAAAAGACCGGGAAAAAATCTATTATATTATTAAATTCAAAATCAAAAGAAGCATTGACATTATATTTTAATTCTTTCAATGGCAAATATAAAATGTCTGACTGGCTCTTTCCAAAATCTAATAATCCATCTGAACATATGTCTGTAGATGGTATGCGACGTATGCTTCAACGAGCAGCGGCAGCACTTAATATTGATATGCACATGGGAACACATTCACTAAGAAAAACAATGCCATATCATATAATTAGCACTAGTAAAAATACAGAAGATGAAGTTATAGCATCACAAGTTTTAGGACATAGAAATATAAAAAACACTTATCACTATATTTGTCGAGGTCAAGATATACTGGATCAATACATGGAAATACATGGATTATAACTAATATATTATAGACTCTAATAATTTATAGACTGTATCAGGTTACAGACTATAACAGGATACGGAATATGTCAGGTTACAGACTATAAGTTGATATAGTAAGATTACTCAAATGTTGTTTTGCGTCAAGCCGCAAAGCCAACATTCTCGTCATTCACGAAATTGGCTGAAGCCATTTCGTTCATGATTAATAATAATAAAATTTATTTTTTAATTCTATGACAAGATACGAATTATATCAAGTTACAGGACACAAACCGTTACAGAATTAAACCGGGTTACAGACTGTATCGGGTTACAGTATATTAATACAAAAAAGCTGTTCAGTCCCTACGGGATCACATTTGTAATGATTATTAATATAGCAAAAAATAAAAAGTCCCCATTTTGGGGCAATAGTAGCTTGTTTCTTGTAAAGCTAATGGATGGTAACTAGCGATTTTCGTAAAGTTCGTGGTGGGTATCTATTGATTTTTACCAATTACTAGCGATTTTTTCCAAACAAAGGGTTGATTTAATGCCATATATTGCCAACGGAAAGGTGATTCCAAGTGCTGGTTCACTTGTTATCACACCTGAAGAACGAATGCGTAAAGAGAAAATTGAGGAAGCAAAACAACTTCGAGCAGATGTTTATTATAATACACGTGAGCATGGTGGATTTATATTTATGAAAGCAGACGAAAGCGTGCTTCAACATATGGATTCTGCTACAGTTGGAAGACTTGCTTATTTGAGTACATTTTTATCTTTTGAAGAACAAAGATTGTTAGATCCAGATGGTACTGTTTTTGAAAAAAAAGATCTTTCATCTATTCTTGGTGTAAGTCGTCCTACTGCAAATAATTTTTTTAATCAATGTCATGATGCTGGTATTTTAGATGATGATGGAAAATATGGAGTGTTACTTAAAGATATTTTTTATAAAGGGAAAAGTAATGATCATAGAATAATTAAGCTGTATCAAAAAACAATCCGTCAGTTATATAAAAGGTTACCATACAAGAATCATAAATATTTGGGGTATATCGTGCAACTGGTGCCTTGGATAAACTATGAGTGGAATATAGTTTGTCATAATCCATTAAAAAAAAATTATGAACTCGCAAAACCTATGATGTTAAAGGATATATGTAATATTCTTAATTATGATGAATTACATAGCCATAGATTGACAGAAGCATTGACAGGTACTTGGTTTGAATGGGACGGTGTAAAGCAAGCTCTTTGTGCAGTTGTAAATGTAAACACAGAGGATGCTAGACAAAACAGCTTAATTGTCAATCCACATTTGATTTTTGCTGGGACTGATTTTAAAAAAGTTGAAGAATTTGGAATGTCGTTTGTCCCAAGAAAGAAGGAGTAAACTGTAATGGAATTGAGTCAGGTGCAGCAGGAAGCCATAGATTTTTACACCGGCTGCTGTAATGTAATTGCTTCAGCTGGTAGTGGAAAGACGAGTGTTATTGTAAATCGAATTGCAAAACTTATCGAAGATTACGATGTAGATCCAGGAAAAATCCTTGCTATTACTTTTAGCAAAAAAGCAAAGGAAAATATGGTTGAGAGATTAACTAAAATGGTTCCTGAATATGTAAACTTTATTAACATCGAAACATTTCATTCGTTTGGATATAAGATTATTCGTCAATTCACAAGAGAACAGTTTGAAATTTTAGATGCTGATTGGAAACGGGTTAAGATTATTGAAGAAATTTATCAAGCAATGTATCAAACAAGAAAAGTTGATGGAAGGAAAATTGCAGACATTCTGCATTACATATCCGTACAAAAAAATCAAATGAAAAAACCAGAGTCAAGTGATAGATATGGAAAAATCTACAAGAAATATGAGAAATATAAAGCCAAACATAATCAGTTAGACTTCGATGATATGTTGATAAAGTGCTATGAAATTTTGAAAACAAATGAAAAAGGATTAGAATACTGTAGAGAAAAATATCAGTTTATTTTGGCAGATGAGATGCAAGATACAAATGCAGTACAATATGCAATTTTAAAACTAATTGGGCTTAAATACAAGAATGTGTTTATTGTCGATGATCCGCTGCAATGCTGGGATGGCGAAAATAAAGTTTTGCTCAGTGATGGCACTACAAAAAAGGTCAAAGACTTACATATTGGAGATTGTGTTGAGACTGCATATGAAAAAACAAGTAGATTTTTCCCAATTACAAACATTTCAAGTTCTATCAAAGATAATGCAATAGAAATAATTACTGAATCAGGGAAATCAATTATTACAACAAGAGATCATAAGTTTTTTGCCGGAACACCATTTTTTTCTGATAATACATGGTATTTATACTTAATGTATCGAAAAGATAAGGGATTTAGACTGGGGATAACGAGCGGAGGATTAACTAAGCATATTCGTGCAAGAATAAGTTCGGAACATCCTGAGAGATTTTGGATCATTAAACAATATGATAATAAATCTTCCGCAGGATTTGATGAAGAATTATTGTCTTTAAAATATAGAATCCCAACGCTCCCCTATTTTAATATCGGTAGACAGATTCGTTTGACTCAAAAGCATTTGGATGATATTTTTAAAACATTTGGATATGGTGGATTTAAATTATTAGAAGATTATAATATGGATTTTAATTTTCCAAATTATGTAACGCAAGATTTCAAAGATAAAAATAATTCTTTTGCAACCATAAAACTAACCTCTAATGTTATTAAGAACAGAAACGTTGTATCCTATGAAAAAAATTTAAAACGAAAAGAAAAAATTAGAAGAACATTTTCTAATTACAAAGAGGCGTACGAATTTGCTTACAATTTAATGTATGAATTGAAAGTCGATATGGTAGTAGAGAGGATGTCGGCAAATGATAGAAATATGTTTAATGCTGTGTGTGCAACAAATCTTATGCCAATGATGGAAATTTTAATTTCAGATAATGGACAAATTGTTCCTGAAAGAATTGCCACTATTAACTTGTTGGAAGGAGAATATCATGTTTTTGATATCGAAGTTGCTCATGCTGGCAATATGATTGCAAATGGAATAGTAAGTCATAATTGTATTTATGGATGGAGAGGATCAGACAACAAGTTTGTATTAGACTTTGATCAAGAATGGCCCAATGCAAAAACCATCCAGTTAAATAAAAACTATCGTAGCAGTTCAAACATTGTACAGGCAGCAAATCATTTTGCTCGTTGTATTCCAGAATCAAATCATAAACATTATGTTGAGAGTATCGCAGATAAAGGATCTTTTGAGGAACCCCATTATAGTGTATATTTTAACGAAATGGAAGAAGCTGAAAAAATTGCAGATAAGATTAATGAACATGTTGAAGAAGGATATAGTTATAGTGATATCGCAATTCTGACACGAACAAATGCTCAATTGCAGAATTTTGAAACTGCATTATATCAAAAGAAAATTCCTTATATGGTTGTTGATGGAATATCGTTTATAGATCGTAAAGAAATCAAAATTGTAATTTCTTATTTACGTCTTGTTTGCGATATTAATGATGATGAAGCATTCGAGTATATTTATAATCGTCCTACTAGGTTTTTAGGCTATCAGTTTTTACAGGAAGTTAAGCGGGTTGCAAGAAATGAAAAAAGCTCTTTGTATTGTGCTATGTCTAAAGTTATAAAGTCAAATTTTCGTTATAAAAATGCGAAGGAAATTTATAGTATCGTGAATCAGCTTCAAGCTGGGGATTATAAAACAGTGGCAGACATGATAAAAAATATGCGCGAGATTCTTGATTTAGATTCTTATGTGTCTAAGGATTTGGGCGACAACGACGACAGTAAGATCGAGAACTTGAATACACTGCAAAATATGGCTGTTAATTATAAAGATGCAAAAAAATTTGTGGCATTTTTAACTAAATTCACTAGAGAAAAGAAAGTAAACAAGGATTCTGTGAAACTTATGACGATTCATAAATCCAAAGGGCTTGAATTCCCTATTGTATTTGTTGCTGGTGTAAATCAAGGATTGTTACCTCATGAAAAGAACTGGGATCTAAATGAAGAAAAGCGTTTGATGTATGTGGCCATCACAAGAGCAGAGAAGGAATTATATGTTTCTTCTACACAGTTTTATAACAATAGAGAAATGACGGAAAGCGAGTTTGTTTCTTATTTATTTGACGAATAACAATAAATACAATTATAGAGGGTGATATTAAATGAAACAGAAAAAAGGAGAGTTATATGGAAGAATATTTGTGTCAATATTCATGCCAATTCTGTATTTGGAATGAATATTGTGAAGACGAACAACCTTGTGATTTTTATGATGACGGACAAGATAAAATTAATCTGTCAGATTTAGAAATCGAAAAACATATTGAAGATGAAAGAACAAAATATAGAAATGAATATAAAGAATATTTAAAGGAGTTTTATTTAGGATGAAAGATATAAATTTTATTTCAAGAAACGACAGGAAGTATTATCGATTAAGCGATTTTAAGAAATATATCCGCGAACTCAATATACAATATTCGGTAAAAAAAGCAAAAGCTGAATATATTCTTGAGGCGGCAGAAGATGGTATTACTTATCGTTATATAGATTTGGAAAATCTGAAGAAGATTGCAAAATATAATTTTGATTGCAATGATTATCGACATACAGTTGGAGAACAGTTATTTGAAATTATTGGGGAGTTCGAGACTGAGAGCAATTCTCAACAAGAAAATATACCTTTCTCTAATACTGAAAGTCAAAATGAAGCATCTAATATTTTAAAATCTTTTGTATCTCAAAAATTTGGGGTGTTGCGTGTTGTGATTCAAAATGACAATCTTTGGTTTGTTGGCAAAGATGTTACTGGTATTCTTGGCTATACAAATCCAAGCAAAGCATTGTCAGACCATGTTGATGATGAAGATAAACTCAATAACGAATCGTTATCGAGTTTAGGACAGCGTGGTGGTTGGCTCATTAATGAAAGCGGGCTTTATTCACTTATATTGTCCAGCAAACTACCTACTGCCAAGGAATTCAAGCGTTGGGTTACAGCAGAGGTATTACCATCTATTCGCAAGCATGGAGCATATGTAGATTCTCAGACATTAGAGAAGATGATTAGTTCTCCTGAATTTGGGATTAAGCTGTTGACCGCATTAAAAGATGAACGTGAAAAGAATAAGAAAATTCAGGAAGAAAATAATCATCTTACTGTTGCTAATAAGATTCTTTCTCGTCGGTCAGCAACATGGGATAACAAGAGAATTGTGTCTGCCTGCATGAGAACATTAGCTGCATTCCGTCTAAATGGCGACTGTCAGTTTGCTTATAATATTTTGTACAAAGAACTTCGCTATAAAAAAGGAATTTGTTTGAGGAATCGTAGTGGTGCAAATCATCTAATTGATCGGATTCACGAAGATGAGTGGAAAGATGTTATGGAAGTTGTGGCAGGAATTTTTGAGCGGAATGGACTTGATATTGCAAGAACTATCAATGAAGTTAATGCAGAAAGGGTGACAAAGGCATGAATAATACTAAAGTTGATCCAATAATTTACCTTGATAATGCAAGCACAACAAAACCTTCCCGTTTTGTAATAGATGCAGTTCTTACAGAAATGTATGAGCAATATGGTAATCCGAGTAGTTTACATGATATTGGTCGAAAGGCAAAAATCGCTGTGGAAGAGTCCAGAAAAATTATTGCAGATTCCATTGGAGCAAAACCGTCAGAAATTTATTTTACATCGGGTGGCAGTGAAAGTGACAATCTTGCTTTGCGCGGCATTGTGCCTCATCTTAAAGAAATTGGACGCACTACAATTATAACAAGCCTTATTGAACATCCTGCGGTTCTAAATACTTGCAAAAATTTAGAGAAAGACGGACTTAAAGTTATATATATGCCAGTGGATCAAGACGGACGTGTTGATATTGAGGAACTTGATAAGGTTATGAGCCAGAACAAAGATGATATCGGTTTGGCATCTATTATGGCAGTAAATAATGAGGTTGGTTCTATCCAATTGATTGATGATATTGGAGATTTATGCCAAGAGTATGGCGCAATTTTTATGACTGATGCTGTTCAGGCATTGGGACATATTCATTTGGACGTAAACAAAAGTCATATTGATTTAATGGCGATGTCTGGACATAAAATTCATGCCATGAAAGGAATTGGAGCTTTATATGTCAGGAATGGAATCAAACTAACCTCTCTCATTACTGGTGGTGGTCAGGAAAATCATCTTCGTGCTGGAACAGAAAATGTGCCGGGCATAATATCTATGGGTAAAGCTGTAGAGCAACTAAATAGAAGAATTAATATTAATACAGCTTACTATGAGTATTTGCGCGATCTTTTCTTCTCTGAACTAAATCTTCTTGATGTTTACTATATAGAAAATTGTAGTGGTGGAGTTCCCCATATTATTAGTCTTACCATACCAAAGTGCGAAAGCGAAGCTATGCTGCTGCTTCTAAATCAAAAAGGTATCTATATATCTGCTGGGTCGGCATGTACGGCTGGTTCACTTGAACCTTCACATGTTTTGAAAGCTTTACATTTAAGTGATCAAGACGCGAGCTGTACAATTCGTATTTCAATGAGCATGTATAATACTTCAAATGATATGATTCGAACAGCACACGCAATTTCTGATTGTGCTCAACAGCTTCAGTCCATGCTGGAATAACTCCACAATGAAATGATAATTCTATGAAGAAATTTTATATTGTAGAAGAAGGATCGAAATTATATCAAGATTATAAAGATTGGATAGATACTTATTTGAAAAATAATAAAAGAATTTTTGACTTTATGAGAGAACATAGAATTTACGCTACAGAATATTTCTCAAATAATTATCGTTTTGGAATTGTGCCAAAGGTATTTGATGATGAAAAGTTTGGAAACCAGTTTATAAAGCATATATATCCACATGGATTAAGACTTTTTAAAAAGAATTCCTTTATCGGAAAAAACTGGGTAAAATATGCATCTACAATGAAATTTCCTATCTACCCCTCCCCTGCTCGGTATAACGAATATTATACAGATCGTGATTCTTCAGAACTATTATATTATGATGGTTTACTATATGCTTCTATTGATGCTGAAAATATTTCAGTTCCAGACACGATATTTCATGAGATTCAAGAAAGCGAATTTTATAAAATAATGGAGGACTTATAGATGATCAAAATTTTTGATGGTGATTTGTTGGACGCAAAGGAAACTTATATTGTTCATCAAGTGAACTGTTATGGAGAAATGGAATACGGAATAGCTTTGCAGATAAAGAACAGGTATCCAGATGTATATCGCCGATATCAAGATTATTGCAATGAACATCCAGCAAAAAATTTAATTGGAAGAATACTTTTGATTCCTACATATGACGGGAAAATTATTTGTAATATATTTGGTCAAGAAAAAATTTTTTATGGAAAGCAGTTTACAAATATTTCTGCTTTAAGCAGGTCTTTTAAAAGTCTTTCCAAAATTGTTCCTCGGTTTGAGACAATTGCAATGCCATATTTGATTGGTTGCGAAAAAGGCGAAGCAAGCTGGGAAATTATTTATCCCATTATTCAGAATATATTTGCAAAGCATACAGTTGTTTTATATAAGCCTATATAACAATAAAATCAATATGTTCAAGGAGGAAATTCAGTGAAATGTGAAATTTGTGGTAAAGAAATTGAACAAAGTCAATATAGTAATGCTATACTTTGCAGCTCGACATGTTTTGAAACACATTTTTGGAAAAAAATTATTGAAGAGAAAGATCAGCATATTATCATAAATGGAAAATGTTTTTGTGATGGTGGAGAAGTAAAGTATCCTGATCGGTATTCGTTTTTAGGATTTGCTGGTCGTAGATTTTGGATTAGATTTTTTAATGGAAAGGAAATCACAACAAATAACCTCTGGTTTCAGGGAGATATTCCCGATGAGTTTAGAATTGAGCTTTCAGATAATGCAGAGTTTTATACACCAGAACATGTTAATTTTGGAGACTCTTTGATCGGTGGTGAAACATATTAATACAAATGCAATTTATATACCTTCTTTGGATGGAAAAGATATCTATATTTCAAATCATTTAGATCCTAAAAACGGATATAGATTAAGAAATAAAAACGGCAACTTAAATATGTCTCGGTTTATCAATACCTTAGATTATAGTCTTGATTTAAATAAATTACGGCAAGTACATAAAAATATTTTCCCTGTTGCAGATACGAATCAGTTAGAAACGGTTTTTTCATTTGATAATAAAGAGCAAGTTTATAATGAATTTAATTCTAGGGGAAAAGAATACTCTTACCAAGTTATCAATGTTACCTTCAAGTATAGTAATAAGGAATTCAACAGAGTGCGAAATTGTTATTATATTCGTTTTGGATATAGACTTGAAGATTTGGAATTTAGAGATTGTATTGCTTGGGACAATGACGAAGTGGTTGGCGTTTTAACTGGCGAACCGGTTAGTACCCCTCTTGATAAAGATAAACTAACATATTTTGAATTGAAAAATGGGACATATCAAGCTAAAACTAATATCTTAACAAAAAATAGTGTTGCAGATATTCGTGCCGACATTTATGAAAATGGGTTCATATGTGAAGGAATTAAATATGTTCGTTTTAAACGAAGCTCTGGTTCAAGTCGTGTTGGGAAATGTTTGTTTATTAACGAAAAACTATATGATGCTATGCACGAATGGGAAATGTGTGGTATTAAGGTAAATGAAGGACAAGATATTGATTTAGCTGCTCTAGAACCTTATATTGCATTAACTCTCAGTAGTATCATTGATACAATTCAGATTAGACCGGAAAATATTTTAGTTATAGATGATTATGAAAGTATTTTTCACGAAAAAGCTATTGCTACAAAACTAGTAGATGGATGGCTTGTATCAAAACCGGAAGATGTAGAAATTGCAAATAGCATTTGGGACGGACAATCTTTAATGGATCGAAGTCTATTTGGAGAGTATTCAAATAAGGGAATGCTTTTATTGCGAGCTAGGTTCTTTAAATCTTGTTGTTTTAATACAAATATTCAGCAATGGTTTGCTGATCATGGAATTAAAAAAATTAGCCAACTTAACGGGTATACAAGAGCAAAAAAAATAGAAGATGTTAAATTGATTACCACACCGAGTTCTATTAAGTATCTCAAATTTGGATCATTAGATCAGTGGCTTGATACTTTAGAAACAACTTTTGGTATTGTAAAGTATGAAAAGAAAACACATTTTTTTGATGGTCGTATGGTTCAAACACATTATCAGTTAATTAACACATTGCAGATGACTTATGATGAGGTTGAGAAATTTATTCAACCATCATTAGAATATGTAAAAATGATTAAGACTGATCCCGCTATTTTACGTCATCAAATTAGTTATCAGTACCAGTCCCCAGATGATGTCTTTTATACAAAAGCAGTTACATCTAAAAATGACATCATTTACAAGTTATTAGGGTTAAATGATAGATTTTCAAAAACAAAAATGTATCGTAATTTTTGTAATGATTTGATTAAATCTTTTATTAAAAATTTGCGTTGCGGTCATGTTTTGGTTCATGGAAATTATAGCACATTATGCGGCAATCCAATTGAAATGTTAAAAATGGCAATTGGACAATTTGACGGTATATCGATTATTAAAAAAGGAACAGTTCATTGTACAATGTTTGAAGACGGGAAGGAATTACTTGGTTCTAGAAGCCCACATGTAACAATGGGGAATATTTTGGTTTCTCAAAATGTAATTCACCCAGAAATTGCTCGCTACATGAATCCTACAGATGAAATTGTATATGTCAATAGCATTCAAGAAAACTTGCTTGAACGGTTAAGTGGCGCCGATTTCGATTCTGATACAGTAATGTTGACTGATAATGAAATTCTTGTAAATGCTGCAAAACGAAATTATGATAATTTCCCTGTTCCAACTAAGTTAGTTGAGTCAGTTAAAACAAGACGAAAATATACTAATCAGGAAAAGGCAGATTTAGATATTAAGACCAGTGTAAATAAAATTGGCGAAATTATTAATTTATCACAGGAACTTAATTCTATCCTCTGGGATCGAGTTAATAACGGAGCAACTATTGATGATGTAATGGAATTATATTGTGATATTTCACAATTGGATGTTATGAGTAACCTTGAGATCGATTCGGCGAAGAGAGAAAATCCTGCCAATAATACTCGTGAATTACAATTGTTGAAAACCAAATATGATGTTCGCGACAAGAAAAATCGTCATATTCGGCCGCTTTTTTTTAAATATATTGATGGATACAAAGGTTATAGAAAAGATTATTACGTATACATAGAACAGGATGATGAATTTCAAAAGTTGTTCAGGACAGATAATTATAAAGAAGCATATGGAATTAAAAGACAATCTATAAATAACATTGTAGTTGAACGTGGAAGAATGTCTTATCGGAAACATGAAACTTCAATGGACTATTTGCAAAAGTGTATAAATCGGTTTTATATGCCTCGCGATAAGGAAGCCAATCATGGACTTTCATATATTCTTATTCCCATTAGTGCTACTTCTGGAATTTATCAAAAAGATGTTGAAGAAAAAATTATAGAAATTGCAAGAGCAGCAAAAAAAGAAATAAGCTTAATATGGGAAAATACAGGATTAAATAAAAAAACGAAAAGAGAATTGGCATATGAAATTCAAAAAAAATGCTCTGAGGCATTACAAAAGGTTCCGATTAATGAAAAAACAATGAGGAAACTACTTGGAAAATTAGAGCATGAGTATTTAGATATATCAAGATTTTTATTTTATTTACTATTAGAACAAGTACATGGTTTCATGTTATCAGGGTTTTACCAGATCATTCAAAAAAGTACATCTACGGTAAGTATATTACAAGAAGATAAAGAAGGAGATTTGCAGATATATGAATTTCATTATTTTAAAATCCAAAGCGAAAGTGAGGATTATGACTTGAATTATAATAACCAAGAAGAATTTGCAGGATATGTGAATTGCTTTTTGAAAAAATATGGGATTTCACAAAAGTGGCTATCCGAACAGCTTGAAATCAGTAAAACAGTTTTAAGCGACTTTTTGACAGGTAGACAAAAGTTATCAAAAAGTAATTGCTATAACCTTATTTCTTTCATAAAAACATACGAAAGCAACATGAATTGGCTTGAAATTAAGTAAATTTACGGATTTTTTTCCGTAAAAATAGACTTTATATTCAAAGAAAATCTTTAATATTGCCCCAAAATGGGGATATTTATTGGATTTAGCTAACTGCTCCTAAGGGTACAACAACTAAATACCCTAATATTATGGACTTTTAATGGTTCAAATTTATTGTGAAGGAATGAAAAAATTGATATCTATTACGAAACCAGAGTCAGAGAGGGTGCGCGAAGTATATCCACGTGCAGAAATTGTACGTACTTGTATTCAAAAGAGTAAACGTCATCATTATTATTTGCCAGAGGAAGAAAAATACTTACGTTTGATTATAGATACAAATGATGCTGCGTCTATTATTTGTAAACAAATTGATCAAATGCGTGAGCGCAGACGCAAATACCGTCACTGATGGAGGTATCGAATGAAAACAAAAGGATTTTATGATATTGATATGGAAATTAACGAAGAAACACTTCTGAAGTATTCGGGGGTAGATGAGTTTTTCTATTTGCGTAATTTGCAAAATAGAAAGCTATATCTTTCAGAAGATATTGATGAGTATATTATTGATTCAGTCGTGCGTCACATCTTACAATATAATGCTGATGATAAGGGTTTACCTGTTGAAGAAAGAAAACCTATTTTGTTGTATTGTTCTTCTAATGGGGGTTCCGTTGATGCTGGATTTGAATTAATTGATGTCATCATGCAAAGTAAAACTCCAGTGTATACTATAAATCTTGGATATCAATATTCTATGGGATTTTTAATTGGTCTTGCTGGTCATAAACGTTTTGCTTCTAAGTCAGCAAAATTTTTGCTTCATGATGGGACAAATGTAATTATAAATTCTGGAACAAAAGCGCAAGATCAGATGGAATTCAATAAGAAAATTGAGCAGCGTATCAAAGAATATGTACTTGATCGAACATCTGTCACTAACGACGAATACGATAAACATTTAAGAACTGAATGGTACTTATTTGCAGATGAAGCAAAACAATGGGGTATGACTGATTATATTATTGGCGAAGATTGTGTCCTTGATGATGTCGTATAAAGGTGATTGAATGGCAACAAAAAAGAAGAATATTATAGATTTTTCACAGGAGAAGCCAATAGATTTAAGTCAAAATCCGTTTTATGGCTTTGATCTGGATGCCGAACAATTACATTTTGCTAATTCCATATGGAGTTCAGATATTGACATCGTTTTTTGTAATGCGAAAGCTGGTACTGGTAAAACAACTATTGCAGTTGGTGTTGCAAATATGTTGGTTCAATATGGTGATTATGATGAGATAATTTATATTATGTCTCCGTATGGTGAAAGAAAACAAGGATGGCTTCCGGGTTCTATAACTGAAAAAAGTTCTGTATATTTTGAAGCTTTTTATCAGGCGTTATTAGATTGTAATGTTAATTTAAATACTGCTATTAACACTGATAGCATGGTAAATCAAAAGAACGGAACCGCATATATAACTTGCATTACCGATACTTTTCTAAGAGGTTCAAATTTAAATAATGCTGTTATTATCATTGATGAAGCACAAAATTATACCGTTGCACAGTTAAAGAAGGTATTAACCAGAGTAGGAAAACAAGCTAAAGTAATTGTGATAGGGCATGAATTACAATGTGATTTAGAAAATCCTGCTGAAAGCGGGTTTATAAAATATATAAATCACTTCTCTGGAAAAGACAGAGCTGCTATTTGTAATCTGAGTAAAAATTATCGCAGTTGGATTAGTCAATATGCAGATGAGCTAAAAGAATGATTTCATAGAATATTAAGCGTTCCTATTCGCTTTATCTTGTGGATCGTTTTCAAAATAACAATAAATACAATTAACATTTTGATTAGAGGTATTAAATTATGATTAATAATTTTATTTGTGACAACTGTAACCATTATATGGTTTGTGAAAAATTAAAGACATTGATGAAGTTTCATGAAAGTGCAAAAAAAGATCTGTTAATAACACTTACTATGGAAAGTTGTATGGACTATGAGGCCGTTTCCGATCATGACGCGGAAGCCGATAATATAAATGACGGGTAATTATTATATTTAAGGGGAGCGATAAAAATAGAAAGATCAGAATTTTTAAGCCGACAACTTGATTTACTTTCTAATCGTTTGCATGATCCTACTATTGAATGGCAGGATATCGCTGATTTACGTTCTGAATACATAGGTGAAGAAGAACATCGTGATACGATTCGTAAAGGGGCCAAACTGTTATATGAGTATTTACAAGCTGGATGGGTTAGAAATCCAGAAGAAGGCACAGATACTATTTCTCATAATACAGAAAATAAAATACATGAGCTACAAAAAGAACGTTATAAACTCCAAACGGAAAAAATAGAGTTAAATCGTTGGTTGCGCGAAAATGCACGTGATGAATTAATTACAGAACATATTTGTCAGGCCATTGCAAAACTTGATCCGTTTATATTCCCAGAGCCAATTATTCCTGAACATGGTACTCGTGAATATTTGTGTTGCTTTGGTGATTGCCATTATGGAATTGACTTTGAGATTAAAGACTTAGCCGGTAAAGTAATCAATGCATATAGTCCAGAAATTTTTGAAGCACGTATGTGGGATTTATTTGGACAACTTGTAGAAATCATTAGTGAACGTGGGATTACTGAGCTTAACCTTTGGGACTTAGGTGATAACATTCAGGGTATTTTACGGTTAAATTCTCAATTAATGAAGCTTCGGTATGGAATTATAGATTCCAGTATTTTGTACGCTGATTTTATTTCTAAATGGATGAATGAGTTAAGTAAATATGTGAAAATAAAATTCCAAATGGTAATTGATTCAAACCACAATCAATTACGGATTTGTAATGCGCCTAAGAACGCTTTCAAAGAAGAAAATATGAGTAAAGTTATATTGACGTTGATGAAACAGCGTTTAAAAGATAATCCGAACATTGAGTTTATTGAGAATCCAACTGGTATGAACTTTGGTGAATTAGCTGGTTTTACAGTTCTTGCAATTCATGGTGAAGTAAAAAATTTATCTGATTCATTGGCAAAGTTCTCAATTGCTTATAAACAACCGCTTGATTATATTATTGGAGCACATTGTCATCATTTTACTAGCTCTGAAATTGGCCGACGCAGCGAGGCAATTCAAATTCGAAGCATTATTGGAATTGATCCATATGGATTATCCTTAAATGCAACTTCCGATGCTGGATCTTCTTTATTCGTATTCGAGGAAGATAAGGGCTTAGTGTGTGAATACAAAATTATTTTAAATTAGATACAGCAGGAAATTGTTATACATAATATTATGCTGTAAAAATGAGGTAGATTATGAATAGAAGTGATTTAGTTTCTGACATTTCCTTACGAACAGGATTTACAAAAAAGGATATTTCTAAAATTGTAGAAGCATATGAAAATTCTGTAATTGATGCTATTCGCAACGGGGATTCCGTTCTTCTACAAGGGTTCATGCGTATAGAACGGAAAATTAAAAAGGAGTATATTGGACATAGTTTTGGTGCAAAGGACAGAAAAATAGTTCCAGAACATGAGTATGTTAAAATTCGTCCGGGAAGTACGCTTGCGGATTGTATTAAATAAAGGGCGGGGGTCTTATCCCCCGTCTTATATGAGAAGATAGCTCAACTAGAAGAGCATTTGGATAGAGTCTAAAAGAAAAAGGTTCAAGTCCTTTTCTTCTCAATAAAACTTTTAGAATTAAAAATTTTGATGCAGTTTTATTCGAATTGTGTCCGGATTTCTATTATAATATATATATATATATTATTTATTCGTAGAGAAATACCTCCTTCTTTCTCTTTCAAGGTTTTATATATGAGAACATTAACCATAGTCTCATTTTAATATAGAAGCTATTATATTTTTTAATCATTTTTTAGGAAATACTTGTAAAATATGATAAAATATGACATAATAATTCTATAAGAAGGAGGGTGACATCTTTCATGCCAGAATTTAATGATTTACTAAGCGATATTAGGCAAAATAATTTTACATTTTTAATAGGTGGAGGGGCATCACTTTCTTCAAATGTAAAATCTCCGTACGACCTTGCATATGGATGGTTTGAAAAATTATTCAACTATATGATTAAAATTCAAATAGCCGAAACCGATGAAAATAATTGGGTCAAACCTATTTTGTTGAAAAAAGATACGTGGAAGCATCCAGATACTGGAAATCATATAGGAGAACAACGGAAAGCTAGTGAATATCTGACCGAACATCAGATTGCACTTGCGTTAAGCAAAAGAAATGATGATGATTGGCTACGACTGATGAGTTTTGTAATTGATGGCATTGATAAAAGTTATTATAAAATTGCAACAATGCTTGAAGATTTGATGCCAAACAACCAAGGACGTAATATTCTCAATCAGTTAAGTGCTCACATTTCTGATGGGGCATACCCTCATTATGGATATAAATATTTAGCGTTTTTTTTTAAGTAAAATGTCTGTTAGTATTGGTAGGCATGATGCCGTGATAACCACTAATTTTGACAATATGTTATCCGCGGCTTTTGATGCTTTACGATACGAGTATCCAAAATTGCGTAATGCTTCAACAATTCCTATTTTGATAACCATGGGTGACGACGAAGCACAACTTAGTAGGTTTAATGCATGGACTGTCAATCCAGAACAACCATTAATTTTTCATGTGCATAATTCTCAGCATTTTAATCCGAGAAATACTGCAAGAGATATCGGACATTACCCACAAAAAACGGATGAAGCATTGTATGAATTACTTAACAATCGGTGTTTGCTTGTCATGGGCTATTCGGGTTCTGATGAGGGACTTATGACAGTAATTAAAAATTCTAATTGTCAAAGAATATATTGGTTGAGTCACTCTGGTGTTGAACCAACAAATGCACCGTTCAAAAGGTTAAAACAAAAGTTTGGTGGTAATTTGAAATTGTTAAACTGCAAAGACAAAGAAATGACTGCTGGATGTCCAAATAATTGTCCGATTGGATTCGATAGTTTTATTTATAAACTCGTTACTGAATTGTGCCCGGAATTTCATCAAAATAGATTCTCTAATACAACTGGTGACTGTTCGGAAGTAGATAGGCTGAAAATACTCAATTCTAAAACGCCGGATCAAAAAATCATTAAAAATTCAGGACAAAAATATCCTTTAAATACATATGAAGATAAATCTTGGTAAAATAAATAATGTAAGGGAAGATGTTAATTATGTCTAGACAAAGTTCAAAAGCAACAGAAAAAAACACTATGGTATTATCGGTAGGACATGCCCACAAATTAGCGGAAATCGCATCTGCAACGCAAAATTATGTAGATTTACAGTCCATTGCCGAAGCGGTACTTACTGGTGCTAATATTTTTGGAAGTGCTGCGGAGTATCACAATTTAGCAGCGGAATATGCACGTATTGATGATTATTATAATGCTTACAAAATCGTAGAAAAAGGAATTACTCAGCAATATAAATATGATATTGATTTGCTTGCTGATGCAATTCACTATGGCTCATACTGTAATAAATATTCTGAATGTGAGCATTACAAAAGCGAATTGAAAGCAAGACCGCGAGGAGCATGGAATTGGCGATCCTTCACATTTCTTATAGAATATTTAAATGAAAAAGCAGAAACTGCTGAAGTCGAAGATATTATGCCTATACTTGATGAAGCTCTCGAAATATCCCAAGAATATCAACGAGTATTAAAGACAGAAGAAAAGGCATATATTGCAGAGTGTGAAGTGCGACTGTTACGCGAAAGATATATTCGAGAATCTCAAAATGTGAATTCGTCTGATTTGGCCGATGATGAACATAGACTTGCTAAAGAAGCATTGGAAAAAGCCATATTTGGTTTTGATGATAGCAAATTAGATAAATCCATAGTTGCTGTACAGTGTGCATTAAAATATTCTGATATGCTATTCGAAGAACGTAAATATCAAGAAGTAATTAATGTTTGCGCACAAGCCCTTGAGTACGTTGAAACGCAACCGTCAGCACGTGTAGCTTATTTTAAATATATTTCTGCATTATCAAAAGATGCTCTTGTACGTCAAGATAATGCATTTGCTGATCATAAGCGTGTTGAAGATATCCTTAATGAGTTTTCGGTTGCCTATCAAGTTATCAATGAACCAACATATGAGAAAAACATAAAAACACGTGCAACGTTTTTGGCGGCAGAAGCGGGTATTCCACTGCCAACAGTGTTTAAAGGAAGCTCCCCGTCCTTAGATGGATTTCTCTCTAAACTCATAGAAAGTTAAAATTACATGCTGATGGATAACTATTTAGCCGTTTTGAATTAGCGTAAAATCATGGTATTAAAATATAACTCCCAAGCTTTGTTACTGAAACATGTAACAATTTGCTTGGGAGTTATATATATTACGGGGTTAGCCCCTATAATTAATGTCTGATCCAATAAATTAGAGAGGTGGCAGTATGGCAAGAAAATCAGGCAGGTCAACTGCCAAGCAAATTCCTAAAAAGCAATGTTCAACGTGTCAAAAAGAGAAACGATTGGCCGAGTTTTATATGAGTTATAATCCTCTGCATAGCGATCATAGAATGCCAATTTGTAAAGAATGTATTAGAAGTGCTTGTTATAATGAAGACGGAGATTTTGACATTGATAATTTGTATTCTATTTTAAGACAATTAGATAGACCGTTTTTATGTGATCTTTGGGATAGTACAGTAAATGAAGTCCGTAAGAATAGTGGTGTGCAAGAAGTATCTTATGATTCAATTATTGGAAAATATATTAAAAATATTTCCATGCAACAACATAGGGCGAAAACTTGGGATGACAGTGTTTTTCAAACACAAAAAAGCATATCGGAAAGCACTCGAAGAAAAAACAATTCTTACAGTGAAAAGGTTTTTTATCTGAATGATGAAGAATTCAATGTAAGCGAAGATATGATACGTTTGTTCGGTGAGGGATATACTTCAAAAGAGTATCAAATAATGCAACGTATCTATGATGATACAAAACAGGATTATCCTAATATTTCTAATAATCAAAAGAATTTACTTTTGCGCTATGTAAGATATGCAGCCAAAGAAGAAATTGCAACTAGTACAGGTATAATTGCTGATGCTGAAAAATGGGCGAAACTAGCCTCTGACGCATTAAAACAATTAAATTCTATTGATACACAAGGTGGTGTTACTTGTTTCTCTGAATTTTTTCAGAAGTTTGAAAGAACAAAAGATATTACAAGAATACTACCGAAATTTAAATATCGTCCAAATGATGCGCCAGATTTTATCATTCTGTGTTATATCAATTATTGTCGCAGACTTGAGGGCAAACCAGAAGTAGACTATGCGGATGTTTACAAATTTTATGATGAAAAGGTAGCCGAGTATATTAAACAATATGGAGATCCATATGGAATTTTTACTGATGATCCTACACTGAAGAATCGTGAAAAAATCGAAGAATTTATTGAATTACCGGATGATTATTATGGTGAATAGATATGACGAAAGAATATATTAAGAAATGTGATGAATTTGCAAGTTGGTGGATTTGGTATCCCGATCTGGCCCTTGATTTAATGGCTCCAGAAGAAGGTGGTATAAAATTACATCTTGATCAAAGAATTTTTATGAGAGCTGGAGCAAGATTTTTCAGTGAACATGGATGTTTCAACCGTGGATATGGTAAAACTTTTTTGGAATTTGCTAATATGGTTATCGTTGCAATTCGGTATCCTAATATCGAATTATCGTTAACCGCTCAGACAAAAGAAAATGCTGCGGCATTGCTAAAGGATAAATATAATGAGTTGGTTCGTTATTATCCAATGTTAGCAAATGAAATTGTAAAGACGAGTTTTATTAAAGGTGATGCATTAATTGTTTTTAAAAACGGCGCAAGGATAGATGCACTTGCTAATGCACAGTCCAGTAAAGGGCAACGTAGAAAACGTATCAGCATAGAAGAATCAAACTTGATGGACAATGTTGTATTTGAAGATGCCCTTGAACCTGTTGTTGAAGTTGGACGAACTACTTGTGGCAGATTGGCTATTGTGAACCCAGAAGAAATGAATCAGCAAATCAATTTTTATACAACCCCGGGATTTCGTGGTTCAGATGAATACAATAGAAATCTTGCTATGTTCAAAGATATGAGAGATTTAAATGGTAAGATTGTTTTAGGGTCTAATTGGATGCTTGGTTGTTGGTATGGACGTGGTTCAAGTAAAAGTACAATTCTTAAAAAGAAAAAAGATATGTCCCCTATTGCGTTTGATATGAACTATGGAGGAAATTGGGTAGGTAGCTCTGTTGGTGCATTGGTTAACATTAACCGTTTTATGAATTGTCGTACTCTTACAGAGCCAATTTTAAGTTCGTCGAATTCAAATGATGAATATTATTTGGCAATGGACGTAGCACGTTCACAAAATAAAAATAATAACCAATCATCTATTGCGATCGGTAAAGTAATAAGAAGTTCAGATGAAAAAATTGAAGAAATTCAATTGGTGAATATTATTCATGTTTCAAATATGTTAAACTTCGGTACACAGGCCTGTATTGTAAAGAGAATTCGTAAGCGATATAATGCCAGAGTTGTTGTTGTAGATGGGAACGGATTAGGAACTGGATTGGTGGATAAATTAATGGAAGAAACGTATGATCCAGTGACAGGTGAAACATATCTGGCATGGGATACGATCAATACTGATGCTGTTCCAGAAACTCAAAAAGCTGAAAAATGTCTTTATGATTTAAAAGCAACTTCATGTCAAACAATAATTATTACAAATTTTATTGATATGGTTGATTCTGGAAAGTTACGTTTTTTGGAAAGTAAGAATGGTGGCGATTATGTCATTCGAGATGACAATGATTTAAATTCTAAAGTTATGCCTTTTGTTCAAGAGGAACTCTTTTTTCAAGAGGTTGGCAATTTGAAGTTGGTTCAGAATGGTAAAAATTTATCTGTCGAAAAAGTCGTTAGCAAATTTGATAAAGACCGCTTTTCTGCTGTGGCCTATCTTCTGTATTATATTGTTAAAGTTGAAGACACAGGAGGGAAAAAGAGTGATGTAGATATCAAATCATTTGCAAAACGGCTTCAGGCATTAAATCGTAGGCCAAAAATGTATTAAGGAAGGCGGTGACAACATGCCAAAGAAAGTGATTTATTCAAAACTAGATTATGATAGAGATGTACAAAACTTTGAAAATGCTGAGAATGGCAAAAGCCGCCTTGATCTTAGTTCATTCAAAAGGCTGATGGTTCATGATTTGTGTGCAAACACAGATGTATTGCGTTCTTATAAAATCGGTGGCTATCCGTTAGAGCGTGTACAGGATGCTTTAAATAATCCAATTAGTCATAGCAGCATGATTATTGATGTGAGTCGATATTTAATGAATGTATCTCAGTTTTATATGCGTTTGAATAATTATTTTTCAAAAATGGGGTTATTTAATTATAATATTGACGTATATGATGTTAAAGTTGACGAATTAAACACACAAGAAAAACAAGTTAGATTTCGTGATTCTTATTATGCTGTATGTAGCGAATTTGAAAAAATTGGGTTCAAACATGAAATGCAAAAAATAATGTCAGTTTTGGCTGTAGAAGATGTTTATTATGGATTGATTTTTGAAGACAGCTCGGATTTTTTTATTTTAAAAATGAATCCATCTATTTGCAGAATTAAACAGGTACAGGATGGCGTTTATAATTTCAAAATTCGTTTGAGTGGGATCAATCCCCTTGAAATTGGTACATATCCAGATTATGTAAAGCAAGCATATCTTGATTATCGTTCTAACACTGGATATTTTGATGGGTGGTACATCCCCCCTGCTGATCGACAAGTATGCTTTAAATTAAATGAATCATGTTTATACCCTATGCCTTTACTTTTAGCTTTAGTAAAAGACGTTTTGGATTTAGATACATATAAAAAACTAAAATTACAGAAAGCAAGAGTTGATAATTATAAAGCGATTGTAATTGAAATTCCTATTGATGAAGATGCAGTAGATAAACCTTTATTGACAGACGAAACATTGACAGTTTTTGCAGAAATGAATAAAGCCAACATGCCAGATGATATAGGTTTGATTCATTCGCCCGGAAAAGCCACTGCTGTTAGTTTTAAGGATAACACCAATAATGCAAATAATTTAAGCGATGCAATTACAAATATATATGATAATGCTGGTGTTTCCAGTGAGTTATTTAATAGCGGATCGTCCGGCACAGCTTTTAAGCTGTCCATTGAGAACGATGCCGCTTTTATCTATGCCTTTTATCGTCAATGTGAGAGATATTTTACGCGCTTTATAAAATTGCGAAAATACAACAAAACAGCATATAAATTTGCATTACGTATTCAAGATTCTACAGTTTTTAATCGTTATGATGTTGCTGACGCAATATTAAAAGCAGCACAAAATGGTTTGGGTTTTAAGATAGATTATGGTGTCGCTTTAGGAAAAACACCAAGCAGACAACTTGGAGCTTTGTTCTTAGAAAACCATATTTTAAGATTACAAGATGAATTGATTCCATTGGCTACTTCCTATACATCAACTGGGGAAGAAATTATGGGTCGCCCTACAAACGAAAGTCAAGGGCTTGATTTAGAAGAAAGTGGAGAAATTACAAAAGATTCTGAATCAAATTTAAATCGTTAATATCACCTTTTTGGTGTTATTAAATTTATAAGAAAGGCGGTGATGAGGAAAGTGAATCACAAGCGAAGAATGTTACCGGTTTCGTTTACAATCAATGATTATGTAGAATCAGAAGATTCCCGATTTCTTGTAATTACAATTGATGTTTTACATACGGGATTGAATTTTAACGGTAGTATTTTTGATAAAGAAGTTGTTGATGCTAATGCCGATAGTATCATGAATACACCAGTTTTAGGGTATATTGCTCCGAATCCAGACGGAGACTTAGATTTTCAAGGTCATCAATACAAAACTGTTAAAGACGAAAATGGTAAGGATTATGTGTATGCTGGTTCTGCTTATGGCGTTATCCCAGAATCATGTAATTATCGCTGGATTGAAAAAGTTTGTTCCGATGGAATTTGCCGTGAATTCTTTCAAGTTGACGCTTTGTTATGGACTAAATTTGATGATGCAACAACAATTTTTAAACGAGATGGATGTAAGCCTCAGAGCATGGAATTAGAACTTTCTTCAATCACTGGCGTAGAAAACGATGATGGCACATTTACTTTTACTGGTTTTAAGTTTGATGGATGTTGTTTATTATCGTCAACAGATGAGCGTATCCAACCAGCCATGATTGATAGTATGGCAGTATCTAAATTTACTGCACAATCTATTGCACAAGAAATTAAAACTAAATTGCAAGAGTACGCTGCTTTTGTTGAACACTCAAGTGAAAATCAAAATAAGAAGGAGGGCGAAAGGATGCCTAAGATTCCTGAAACTAATTTTACCTTGAATCTGATGGAGCAGTTGGATGAGATTCGTGCCTTGCTTGACGATAAAAAATATCGTGATAGTTGGGGGTATGAATGTTCTCAATATTATTTGATTGACGTTCAGGACAATGAAATTATTGTTATAGATCGTGCTGACCATTATCGGATTTATGGTATGAAATTCACCGTAATTAACGATAAAATCAATATTGATTTCAGTTCCGCTGTTCGCAAGAAAACAAAATATGAAAATTTTGAAGATGATGCAAGTGATTCTGAACCGGATTTGGTTGAACAGGTTGTATCTGATATAGCTACATATATGAATGAGCGGATTAATACTGCTGAAACAAATTATACAACTATTAAGCAAGATTATGACGCAATAAAACCGAAGTATGATGCTTATGTTGTTGCGGAACAAAAACGTGAAAAAGAAGCTATCGAAGCAGCAAAGGACGCAGAATTTAAAAAGTTCGATCAACACCTGTCCGATGTTGCTGATTATACGAAATTGAAGAATGATCGAGATAGCCATACTTTGGAAGATATTCAAAGTCAGTGCGCAATTTTGTTTACACAGAAAAATTTAAATAATAATTTTAGTCGTAAGAATAAAGAATCTGTGCCTTTAACCGCAGATGTGTTTGAACAAAATCCGCAGCACGAAATCAATGCTCGTTATGGTGTCTTGCCAACGAAGAAAAATTAATTTGAAAGTGAGGTATTAGAATATGGATAAGAATTATACCATCGTTGAGACTTCTAAACTCGCTGCCGTTCGTGGTGGCGGTCATATGTATAGTCTGATTTCTGATTCCGATGTAGAAAATGGACATATTGGTTTTGTAGGAGATTTGGCTACAGATGTTGAAGGACTGGAAACACACGAGTTTTTAACCCCATCTGCTGCCTTGATTGGTAAGGATCGCCCTGTACTGATTGCTAATCCTGAGTGGAGTTATGATGAATCTTCTCGTAGTAACCATGCTATGCGTAATTTTATTAATGAGGCTGATCGTCCTTTCCGTGCTTACGATTTGACTGCTCGCGATATATATGGAGTTACAAAGGAAGGCATTAACTATGGCGAAGGAGACGCTCCTGAAGTTGGAAAATATGTAATTCTTGAAGATGGAAAAACCACTTTGAAAATGGTTGAGCAAACGGCTACTTCCGGTCAGGGATTTGTTGGTAAGATTATTGGCACCGCAAAGCGTGGTCTTGGTTGGACAACTGAAGGAGACAAACAGTATGGTCATCCTTATATTATTTACTTTATCGAGATTCTGCGTAACGATATTGTGGACTAATTAAGAAAGTGAGGTATTAAATATGGCTTGTGATATGAGTAAATTGGCTAATTTTTCTACCGAGCAGCAACAGTTGATTGCTACTTGTGTTGATAGCTATACTGGGGATTTGGCTAATTATGTTGCATCTAATGTCGATACTGCTGCCGGTAGCATTGACGATAACATTCGTAGCCGTTTTGAAAAAGAAATTCTTCATGGTGAAAAATTTAATTATCGTGTTTATCGTAAATATAAAAATGATATTTATGCGATTCTTGAAACTGTCTTGGATCAAACTCTGCCCGAGGGATGGAAAGAGAACGAATTCTTTGATCGTTTTGTCGAAACTATTCGTGTTGACTTGGGTGATAAGAATGAGTTTTACGCAGAGGATAATGGCTATTTTACTGTATCCAAATTCAGTGGTAATCACTGGGATACTATTCGTGAGCGTATGGATCTAGGTACATCCTTCTCTGTTCCTACTTCTTGGTGGGTTGTTCATTTCTACAATGATTTTGAGCGGTTTATGAAGAATATTGATTCTTTTGCAAAGATGATGGACAAGGCGCGGAAGTCCTTCTTGCAGGCATTCCAGAGCGCAGTGTATGCTGCTTTTAGTAATATGAGCGATATGGCTCCTGAAGGATTTGTTGGTCATGGTGCACTGTCTACTGACACTGAGCGCGATAACCTGCTTGAGCTAATTGACAAAGTTGAAGCTGCAAATGGTGTAAAGCCAATTCTGATTGGTACTGGTGCTGCTTTACGCAAACTACAGAAGAATATTGATGAAAACTGGATTGCTACTTCTGCAAAAGAAGAGCGCAAAGCCAACGGTATTGTGTCCAGTTGGGAAGGTTACGATCTCATGCCTATTCCACAAGTGTTCAAACAGGGTACATTTGATTTTGCTTTGTCCACTACAAAGATTCTTATTGTTGCAACCAATGCAAAACCGATTAAGTTTGTCTTTGAAGGTGATTCCCGTCTGAAAGAAACTAATGATAATCGCGATAATATGGATCAGACTTTAGAGGCTCAGATTCAGGTTAAGGCTGGCCTTGCTACCGTTACCAGTGATTTCATTGGTTATTGGGATTTGGCATAATTAAAAAATAAATCTATATTGGGAGGCGTTAATATTGGCGCAAAATCAGGATACTAAAAATATAATTCCTGAAAGTGGAGCGGTAACTGAACAGGTTGCCGCTCCTTCTACTTCTACCGTTCTAAGTGATGATACTAAAGTTTTGGTAGAGGCACGTGTTTCTGCTGTTTATTATACTTGTCCAATTACATATGAAACATTTGCATGGTTGGAAGTTGGAGACAAGCAGGAAATGACATTTAAACAGCTTCGTATTATGAATACAAAGCATCCACGTTACTTTACTGAGAAATGGCTTTTACCATGTAATTCGCAAGTTTTGAAGAAACTGAATTTAGAAAAGTATTTTACAAGTAAAGTTAACCGTACTGATATGAAGAAATTATACGGTTCAGATGTTAAGGCTGTGGAAGAATTGCTTTCCAGTTTAGGGTCTGACGCAAAAGCAGAGCTGGCATCAAAAGTTGGAAAATATGTGAAGGATGGAAAGATTATAAATGTAAAGATTATTCGGTTACTTGAAAAGCAGTTGAATATTGAACTGATGAGCCTTGTGTGATGGAGGTGATTCCCCATGGGTACACCTTTTAAGGAACTTTATGAAAGTGTATTATCAAAAATTAAGGATTATGATTTTTTAAATTTAAATGAAGAAGAAATTTACGAAGTATTGTCTGACTATTTACGTCCCGCAATTGCAGCTTTTAGAGGTTGTAAACAAGATTTATCACAACGAGACGATATGCAATTTCACTGTAAATTAACGGATACTGAAATTGAGATTTTATCAAACTACATGGTAATAAATTATCTTGATAGCAATTATATTCGTGTTCCTCTTGCTTTAAAACAAACGCTTTCGAGTAAAGATTTTAATGCATTCTCACCAGCAAATCAGTTAGATAAGATGATTGCTATGCGCGAAAAATATCGCAAGGATAATGAAACGCTTTTATCTCGTTATCGTTGGATTAATCGAAATACATAATGGGAGGTGATTGTCTGTGGGTGGTTATAAAAATTTTCTGAATAGGATGAAAGCTGGAGGAACTACTATGCGAAATGAACAATTAGAAAACGCATTACACCTAGTTCGTCAAACATTTGCAGACGATCCTTCCTATATTCCTGATGGAGTTACTGTTTGGAATACAGATCGATTAATTCATCCTCGTATCTATTCAAATAAATATCGCTCTACATCCCCCGCTCAAGCCAACATTCAAACTATGATTGATGAGCCATTTTATATGGGTGATGTAATTCCATGGCCTGATCACGGATATTGGTTGTGTGTAAATTCTAATAATTTACATAGAATTCAATGGGAAGGGACATTAACATTTTGTAATTACACAGTGAAATTTTTCTCTCCGTTGACAAATGAAATTGTTGAATATCCGGTCAGTCTTATTAACTCTACACAGTATGGCAGCGGCGAAACAGAGCGATATGATGATAAAATTCATATGATAATTGGAACATCACAAATGATCATGTATATTTCTTTCGACGAGCATACTCGTTTAATTGACAGCGGGTTCCGTTTTCTAATAGACCGAAACTTGGAAAACCCTACTGCTTTTGAAGTGAAACAAGCTGATATGGTGAGTTATTCGGATTCGGGAGATAAAGGTTATATCCATTTAACAGTTGCAGAATCTCCATTTGATCCAAAACGAGATAATAAGGAACTAATGATTGCTGACTATGTTTTTGATCCCGTTGGAACTGGCGAGGAATTAAAAGAAAAGACCGATATGTGGATTTGAGGTGGTATAGTGGCTTTATTAAAAGAACTAACAGAATATCGGAGTAAAATTATGAAATTGTTGTGCAGCGATCAGCAAATCGTTGATTTGGTAAAAGACAAGCCCAATTCCCCTATCCCAGATCGCTCTTTAATGTATAAAAATTTCTTTCCATACGCTTATACTCCTGATGTAGTAAAAGACACAGATACCTTTATATGTTTTAGAATATATATTCCAGAGGTTTCATCGAAAACATTTAAAAAGATTAATATTGTCTTTTATGTTTTTTCACATCAAGATTACATACGTACAAGTGATGGTTTACGTCCTGATTTAATAGCAGAGCGAATTGAAAATTTGTTTAACGGAAGTATGGACTTGGGTGTCGGAAGAATGAAGCTGGAAGGAATTGATGACATTAGCCCATCGTCAACATTTCATGGTATTGCTTTAGAATATTCTGTATCAGAATTTAATCGCCCCACTATTAATGGAGATTCGAGGGCTGGTGCAGAATAATGATACAGAAGCCAAATTTGCTGCGAGTTAATGAATATCAAATAAATGATAAAATATCTGTTCATGTTCCAACAATAGAAGAAATTTTTGATTATGGAGATCAAAAATATTACAGTATTGTCCAAACTTTAGTTGCTACACCATTTGATTTAATGGTAGAACTTGATGATATAGGAATAGATTATGAAACAATTACAGATTTTCAGTTATTTGTACTAATGATAGAGTCTATTGCTATTAATGAAGAAGATACTTCAATTTTGTTTGGAAATTTAAATTTAAAAAATTTTCAAGAGGCAAAAAATCAGCAAAATGGCGAACATGTTTTATGGGATAAGGAAAATGAAATTGTAATTGATCAAATGATTGCATTAGAAATTTGTAATGCTATTCGTAAAATACATTTTTGGGAGGCTCCTATTGGACGCGCTGGTAATGTTGAAGCAAAACAATATTTAATTCAGCGTAATAGAATAAAAAAGCAACGGCTTGCAAAAAAGCCATATAAGTCCTTTTTAGAAAACATCATTATTTCTTTAGTAAATACGGAAGAATTTAAATATGATTATGAATCTGTTATGGACTTGAGTATATATAAATTAAATGCAAGTTGGAGACAAATTCAAAAAAAGAAGCATTGGGAACAGACAATGAATGGAGCTTTCTTTGGAACTGTTGACTTATCAAAAATAAATCTTGAAAAGATAAGTTGGTTATCACCGGATTAGTTATCCGGTGATTTTTATTTATCGAAAAAGGAGGAAGGATATATGTCTAATCTAGTTGTTAATGATTTGTCCATTACAAGTCTTGAGACTATTATGGCATTTGGTATTAATGGCGGTGCGCATCGTTTTACATTGGACGAGTTGCAGAACGCTACTATTTCTAACTCTCAAGAAAATACTGCTTTGACTGGTAAAGGTGGTCGTACTATCGGTCAGTTGAAGCGGAACAAAGCTGTTACTGTTTCTGGAACTAATGGCATGGTTTCTATGGGTATGGTTGAAGTAGATGTTGGTTCTGCTGGTGAGCATAAAGAGTCTACTCCGGTTAAGGTTCCTGATTATTTGACTGTTGAAAGCAATAAGGCTACTACTAGCTATAAAGCAATTGGTACTGCTGGTAACGAAATTCAGGAAGTGATTGTAAAAAATTCTGATGGTACTATTAATAAGCGTTTGACTCAGGACGCTACTGCTGCTGAAGGAAAATTCGCTTATGATCCCGAGACAAAAGAACTGAGCTTTAATACCGGTGAGATTGAAGATGGGACTTCTATTGTTGTGTATTATACTCGCAATGTAGAAGGCGACGTTATTAGTAATATTTCTGATAATTATTCCGAGACTGTTGAGATGTATGTGGATGCATTGGCTGAAGATAAGTGCCACAATATTTATCATGTTCAGTTCTATCTTCCTTATGCTGACTTTACTGGTACTTTTGATCTTGCTTTGGGTGATAGTCAGACAACGCATGGTTTTGAGGCAACCAGCCTTGCTTCCGCTTGTACAAACGGAGGTACAAAGTTCTGGGATATGACAGTATTCGGGGTTTCAGCCGAAGATGCTGATGGAACCCCTTAATTGGGTCTGATCTATTAACTATCCCAGCCCAAGGTCAGACCCTATTGGGCAAAACCGTATCTGAATTGATTGGAATAGACATTGAGGTATATGCCGACGGATCTGTGGCAGGTACGCTTAAAAATGTAACTGATTTTACAGAATTCAATTCTACTGATGTAAATGAGCAATCGGGGCACTATTTCCCGTTACATCTTACTCAGACAGGAACAAAAATGACTTTAAAGACTAATGGTGTTGCAAAGCCCGGAAAGGAAAATATGGACTTTGATCCAGATATTATTTTCCGTGTCGCTGATAAAGATACCACTTTCACAATTGAGGTCGATGGTAAAGAAGTTGTTACACTGAACTTTAAGAAAGCAATTTTTGCTTAATTGAGAGGTGTTAATTATGCAAAATCGCACTATTCCTTGTCGTGTCTGTGGAAAACAGTTTGTTCCATGCAATAAAACAAGTAGTGCGCTTGGAGCTTTTAATTATCATTCTATTGCTTGCAGTCCTGAATGCGGAGCAGAATATTTGAGGCGTGTTCAGGCTGCGCGGCAAAAGTCAGATAAACTAGCATCTATAACTGAAGAAACAGTAAATGATGAAAAAACAGAATCTAAGCGTACTCGCGGTAAACGGCGAGAATTGGAAATAGCAGAAAACTAAACTGTGGGAGGGTACTATGCCCTCCCCTCTTTTATTTTGATGGGAGTGAATAAATGGCAAAAGCATCGAAATTTAATGTAAGTACAGATTTAAGAAAACGTACATATAATGGAATCGTTTTTGATTCAAGATTAGAGATGCTTTATTATCGTGATATACTTTGTCCATTAGAGAAGAGTGGCGATATTGTTTATTGTGAGTTACAAAAACCATATGAGTTACAACCGAAGTTCGTTCATGATAATAAAACTGTTCAAGCGATTAAATATGTCGCTGATTTTTTTGTTCGTTATAAAGATGGACACGAAGAAGTTATTGATACAAAAGGGTATCCTGACTCTACTGCTCTCTTGAAAAGAAAATTATTTTGGTATCACTATCCTGATGTTATTTACAGATGGATTTGTTATTCTAAAATAGATGGAGGGTGGTGTGATTATGAATATGTTAAAAAACAGCGCGCAAATAGAAAAAGAGAAAAACAAAAGGAATTGACACTCCCCACGGATAAATCCGAGGGTATTACGCCACGTGTAATAAATTGATAACTTATATTTATGTGAATCCGTATTTCAAATATTGTTTAAAGGAGAATTGACAATGAGTAAAATTACAAAAAAGTCTATTAATAATCTTATGGAGATTTATAAGCGTGGAACAACCGAAGTTGTACTGACTTTGACTGATCCAAATAATGATAATTCTGTTGTGATGGAAATTCCTGTAAAAACTACTCTAACTGTTGAAGAAACAGGTATGTTTATAAATCGAGTAGTGAATGCCTGTTTTAACGCAGATGGAGAGTTTCAGCCACAGTACCTTGATCCCGTGTTCATGATTACATTACTTCAAATGACTACTAACGTTCCTGTATTTGAGGAAACAATTAGGCTGACAAATGATGACGGAACTGAATCTGAAGATACAACAAATGTTGTTGATATTGAAAAAACATATGAATTATGTAAGGCTATTAATCTTGTTAAGAATGTTAAAGATGCTTCTTATCAGACTTTAGTCGCTGGTTTAAAGGAAATGGTTCAAGACAAGCTGGAATTTGTTAAGCAACTTAGATACAGTCAGGAACGCCAGATGCTCTCTAAGGCTCGTGAAGAACTCGAAAATGGAGTTGCTATGGTAAGCGGAATTGGTCAACAATTAAACGAAACTCTTGCAAACGCAAGCACAGCAAATGAGATGGCAGAAGCTTTTAAGAAAATGAACTATTCTGATTTGGTAAGTGCAGTTATGAGTGCAACATAATAATTACGTCAATTTTTGGTTATTCATGATGTTTTTAATATAAATTTTGTAGACATTAAATTTTTTACAAAACAACCTTTTATCATGTTCGATTGCTAAATGATAATTAAGTAGTAGTTCAGAAACCCTAGTATATGAACTCAAAATAGATTGCATTGATACACTAATATTTTTTTTGATTTTCTTATAAATTATTTCATCTTAACATTTGTGGATTATAATATCAATATAGTTTATTTTTGGAATGATTTTTGTTATAATTAAGCTGTCAAATTCGACCAATATTATCTAAATCATTTCAAAAGGGAGAGAATATCATGAAAAAAGTTTTAGGTATGTGTCTATTGGCGTTTGTGCTCTTGTTTAGTGGATGCACAAATCAACCAGAAAATGTCACAAAAGAATCATCTATCGAGGATGCCGCTGCTACATATCAAAATGATGAAACCACATCGGTCTCTGACATTGACAACATTGTGGATGACGAAAAAATCGTTGAAACTTCAGAAGCTGATACTAACCCAGAAAATGAAGTGTCAATTGATGATAGTACCATTGAACAGCACAACGATGAAACCACATTGGCCTCTGACTTTGATAATATTGTGGATGATGAAATTGCAAATACTGATACTGAAGTAGATGCGGAAACAAAAACGTCCAATGTTGAGTCGGCTTATTTAGAAGCTTGTTCTCTTACAATACACGATTTGGATGAAAAAAACTCTATTACTGGTACGAATTTCTATTATAAAGGACTAATTATTCAATCAGAAGACGAAGAAGATCTAATGAAAAGTTGGAATACCGAACACTCATTGAATCAAGGAGCTATATATAGAACAATTGCCAAGGCTCTTATAGGATTTAAAGGAGGGATAAACAGCGGTGAAAACTATGCTGAAATAATGTGTGGAATAGAATGGACAAGCAGAGCTGAATTTGAACCATATGTAACAAATGCTTCTGAATTTATCTGTACTGAAAATTCGGTCACACAAGTAATGAAAAAACTACAATCCTTAACTTGTGTAAGTGGCAGTTTTGATTATGAAAATGAAAAGTATTACGTTACAATTTCTGATCTAACAGATTGCGCAGACGAAATGATGATTTCAGAGGAAATGCTTGGTTATATTTTTGCAATGCTGGACGAATATTCACCAGCAATAATGTTCGATGGGAATAGTTGCACAATTGACTTTGAACTTTATGTTTCTAAAAATTGGGGATGATCAACTCTGATTTTGAAAATATAATTGTAGGGGGTTACATTATGGCTTTAATTAAATGCCCTGAGTGTGGCAAAGAGGTCAGCGATAAAGCTTCTGCTTGTATCCATTGCGGGTATCCTTTGCAAGAGCAACAAAATGTTGATACTGTGTATAACTCTCCAAAAGTAGAAGAGAAAATTATAGATGGCAAAATATTAAGGAAAACAACACATAGAAAAGTTTTTTTGTTTGTTATTGCTATTATAGTTATTTCCGCATTTTTTATAATTTTGATCTCATCTGTTTTTCTTACTTCCTGTACTTCAAATTCTAATATTATCGGAACATGGACAGTTGAAAAATATATATGTGGGGGTGAGTCTATAGCAACAGATGAGATTGCTGATTGGTTTGGAGAATATTTTGCTCAAAATAATGATATAAAACTCGTATTTCAGAAATCCATGCATGTAAAAATTTATATTCCAAATGTGTTTGATGAGACAGTGTTTGATGAGACAGCAAATTATACAGTTACAGACAATTTAATTGAAATTTATGATGATGATTATGATTCTGAGTATCTTACCATAGCAGATGGAAAGATACTAATGAAATTGGATTTTAATACATATGCCGTTTTATCTAAATAGTGTGGAGTGATGGTACAAGAGGATACAGTATTGTGACTGGACTTATAGGAAGCAATAAGACTGTTCTTACTTGTTTGAAATGTGGGTATCGATGGAAGCCCGGAAAATAATTTATTGTCAAAGTGAAATATGGAAATAATAATATATAACATTTTGACAATATGATGAGTTTTATAGTAATAGATCTAATTTCTAAGGAAAATCTTAGGAAAACAATAATATACAGTAACTGACCGAGAGTATCATTGTACTCTCGGTTTTTTCCATATTAGGAGGTGTTTTATGTCTTTAGAAAAAATTATATCAAATCTTGACCTAACTAAAATTAAAGCGCCTTCAGGATTAACTTATTCTCAGGAACTCGTTCGTGCAGCATATCTATTAAGAGAATGTATCCAGTCCAGAATCAATAGAGGCAGTATGGGAAACTGTATATCTGCTGCTGATATTGCAGATATAAAAATTGAAGGACTGACTTTACGTGTAACTTTAAATATACAAAATTCGTTACGTCCATCTAAATTTTATTCATGGAACAAGAAATATGCTAACGTATTTTGGCTTTTAAATGATGGATATACAGTAAAAAAAGACGTTTGGTTTAAAAACATACCAAATTTCGGTTATCGAGTTGGAGAACAATTTGTTGAAAAAGGAATAAAAGATTTTGATTCAAAAAATTCTCTTGGGATTAAAATAAATGTTACTCGTCCTTCTAGTGTCATCATTTAGAAAGTGTCCGTATTGTTGGTTAGTAACAATAAATTCGCCTCGCTCTTATTGAGCGAGGTTTTATTTATGTACAATGGAGGTGAATTGAATGGCTGCTGATGGTCAGATTACGCTTGGTCTTGATATATCGCAATCTACTGCACAAATTTCTTCTGATCTTAATGGGATATTAAAAAGTTTAGGTGGCAAAGAAATTGTTGTTAATATTGCAACAGAAAAAGCACAAGCACGAAAAGATATTGAATCATTAGTAAAGGAAGTTAATTCTAAACAAGCAACGCTCGGAGTTAAAATTAATGCCAGCGATATAAATAAATCAATTTCACAACAGCAGAAATTAACAGCCTCTATTAAAAATGCACAAGAATATGTAGCGTCTTTAGAAAAAACATACTCTAATTTGGGAAGCAACAAGGCAGCACAAGGATTACAGAATGCTATTGATAATTTAAAATCGTCTTTAAATAACGATGGAAAACTAACTTTAAATGAACAGTGGACTTCTGTTAGTAATGCAATATTAACCGCAAAAGATGCTGTTAGTGCATATAAAACAGAACTGTCTGCCATTCAAAAACAGAGTGCTGCGCTTGATAAAATAATAATTGGATCAGATTCAATGGCTGGATACGATTTGATAAGCAACTCTACCAATGAATCTGTTATTAAATTAAAGAAGGATCTTGTTAGTTTATCAGAAGAAGCAAGGAAGATGAAAACAGAATTATCATCTATTGATTTCAGTGATGATAATCAGGTTGAAAATTTCCAGAAGAAATTAAAGGATTTACAAACTGAATATAAAAATTTATCAAAAGAAGCAAAAACTTTTGAATCATCTTCTAATTTCGATAAATTCCAAACAAAAGTTGAGAATTTACGTCGCAGAGTAGAAGAATTTGCAACCGCATACAGTTCAATTAAATCTAATCCTAAACTTTCACAAGACTTAGATTCAATTAGGAACAAATTAAAAAGTATTAATACGGAATCTGATTTAAGTGCTGTCCAAAAAGATTTTGCTAATTTATCAGCCGAAGTAGAAAAGGCAGGACTAAAAACACAAACTTTTGGAGATCAATTAAAATCTGTATTTCAGAATTTTTCTTATATTTTTAGTGCCAGCAATGTCATTTATCAACTAATTGGATCATTTAAAGAAATGGTACAAAATGTAATTGCACTCGATTCGGCAATGGTTGAATTAAGAAAAGTAACGGAAGCAACAGATGGAGAATTTGATACATTTTTAAATAATGCTAAAAGTGAAGCTGTTGAATTAGGCAGCACCGTAACAGATCTTGTAAATGCTACAGCAGATTTTTCAAGATTGGGATTTTCTTTAGATGAATCTGAAGAACTCGGTCGTGTCGCAACAATATACTCCAATGTAGGAGACGATGTTGATAGCATTGATCAGGCTACAACAAGTCTTATTTCTACTATGAAAGGCTTTGGACTCGAAGCAAGCGATGCAATGTCTATCGTTGATAAATTTAACGAGGTTGGTAACAAATTTTCAATTTCTTCTGGCGGTATTGGCGAAGCCTTGCAACGTTCAGCAGCTTCTTTTGCCGCTGCAAATAATACAATTGATGAATCTATTGCGTTAATTGTTGCAGCAAACAATGTTATCCAAGACCCCGACACTGTTGGTACAATGTGGAAAACTGTTACAATGCGGATTCGAGGGGCAACCACAGAATTAGAAGAAGCAGGACTTGAAACGGAGTATATGGCTAAAAGTACAGCCGATCTTCGTAAGCAAATAATGGCACTGACAAATGTTGATGGCACCGGCGGTTTTGATATCATGCTGGATGAAGATACTTTCAAAAGCACTTATGATATTATACTTGGGATTGGTCAAGTATGGGAACAGATTTCAGACATCGATCAGGCTGCATTACTTGAACTATTAGCCGGTAAGAGACAAGGTAATGCACTTGCCGCAACATTGTCAAATTTAGAGGATTTGCAAAGTGCGTTAACTGTATCTGAAGAATCTGCTGGTTCTGCTATGAAAGAGCAAGAGATTTGGATGACAAGCCTTGAAGCAAAAATTAATCAATTCAAAGCATCTTTTGAAGCTCTTTCAAGTACAGTTGTTAATTCTGATTTTTTAAAGGGAATTATTGATCTTGGGACTGAATTAATTTCAATATTAGATAATGTTATCCAGTCTGTTGGTGGTATTGGAAATGCTCTTTTTATTGTTTCTGGAATTATTGCATCTCTAAATTTATCAAATATAATTACATTATTTACCAAATTGGGATCTTCTATTTTTAATAGTAGTTTTGTTAAGGGAATACAGGCAATTCAGGCCGGTTTAACTGCGGTGATTACTAAATCGCAAGCTGCGGCTTCTGCTTTTACTATGCTTGGCGGCGCAACAAGTGTGGCGACTGTTGGATTAACAGCTCTTGTAGCAATTATAGGTGTTCTTATTACAGTATATCAGAAACAAAAACAAGAAGAAGAAGAAATTCGACAATCTATCATTGAAAATGCGGAAGCAGCAAATGAGTCAACACAAAACATTCAAGAGCTTATTAGTAGTTATATTTCCCTTTCTGAAGAATTTAAAACAAATACTGGTGTTAAAGATGAATTGGAAGCCACTACACTAGAACTTGCTGAAGCTTTAGGTATTGAAAGCTCTGCTGTACAGACGCTAAAATCAGATTATAATTCTTTAACAGATGCTATTAAAGAAGCGGCTATTGAAAAATTACAAACCGATAGAACGGATTTGGCTGAAGGTGTTAGAGTTGCACAAGAGGATGTATTAAATGCCGTAAAAGACCCAACTATTGATATTAATGGTTTTTGGAATGATAATTATAATTATGATACCATGAAGATGCTCGATGAAATGGGACTTATAAAGAGCAAACTATATGGGCCAGGAGGCGGCAGTATTTACTTAACTGATGCCGGAGATCTTTCTACTATTGAAGGCGTAATTGCATCATATGAGTATATGGAAGAGATTTTAAATGCCATTACAGACGAATATGGTCAGCAAGCAGCATTAGAGGATGAGACATACAATACAGTTTATCAAAAATACAGTGAATTAGGTACAATTATTGATGATTATTATGATAAAGTAAAGGCTTACAATAACAATTTAGCAACTGAAACTTTGATTTCTGAAACTCTTGGGAAAGATATTCCAAGGACACAGGAAGCAGTTAATGCTTTACAACGAAGCATGGCCGACAGCTTGTTTAATAATCCTAACTGGATTGGCGATAAAGATGAAATCTATGATACTGTAAATGATCTACTTAGTCAGCAAAGCTGGTCTGATGATTTTGTCCTTAAACCAAAAGTTCAATTAGAATTTGAAGATAATTTATTAAAAAATTCAAATCTATCAGATATGATTTCTAATTCACTCGAAAAATTCCAAGATTCTTCAGGGAAACTTGACATAGAACGTTTAATTGATGTTGGGGAAATTTATGAAGAATCTAGCAAAAAGAATAACAGATATGCAGATTTAACAGAGGAAGAAGAAGCATATGTTAATTTGAAATTTGTCATGGATCAATACGGTCTATCTGTTGATCAGTTGGCAGATTACTTAATTGAATTAGATTATGCGAATGGGATCGTTCAAAATTCTTTATCTGCGTCTAATATTGCTTTAGCAGACTTAACTTCTCAAATGAATGATGTCAATTCAGCTTCTGAAGTTGTCAGTAACGCTCTTTCAGAACAAGCTACAAATGGTTATTTATCGGCAGAGTCTTATAATTCTTTAATTTCATTAGGTAATGAATATGCTGATTGTTTGGAATGGAACGGTCAAGCTATTGAATTAAATAATGAAAAAGTTCAAGAATTAATTAAGTCTAAAAATTTAGATATAAAAGCTTCTCTTGAACAATCGAAAGCACTGGATACCCAAACTTGGTTGGGAAAAGTTTCTGAATTGGCTGAGTTGGAATCAAGATATGATACATTAACAGATGCTGAAAAAGAAGATTTAGAGATTCTACAAGAACAAACTCGCGCATTAGCTGATAATATTCAACAATATCAGTTACTTATATCTCAACTGGACTATGCCACAAGTGGCTACAAAGCATGGATAGATGCTCAGAGTCAACCCGAGAGCGGAGAAATGTTTGATTCTGCTATTTCTGCTTTAGATGACTTGCAAAAAGGTTTTGAAACTGGCAAAACAGGAGTCGAAAAATTTCAAAGTGCAATGGATTTCCTTGTTCCAGACGATGTTATTGATCAAGGACTTGATGCAGTTCAGCAATATCTTTCTGAAATAGAAACGTTGCTTGATGGTACAAATGGATTTGAGGGGCCTAAAGTATTTTTAGATAAAGCTGTTGAGGCAGGTCTTGCGGAATATAGTGAAGATGGTACTCATTGGGAACTAAAACCCGGTGTTTCTACAGATGATTTAGTCGAAGGGCTTCATATGACCAAAGACTTGGTGTTGGCTACTATAGGTGAGCTAGAAGAATACAGATTTGAATTCGATTTTCTTGATGAAGATCCAACAGCAGCTTTATTAGCAATCCAAGAATTAATAGATGCAAAGGCAGAACTACGAGATATTGAAGCAACAAGTGGAGTAGATTCCAGTGAATATGTTGAAGCACTATCTAATGTCAAAGAGTTGGAACAAGAAATCAAAAGTTTACCAGAAGAAACATTGGCACAAATTGGTATTGAAATTGATCCTGAAACTCAAGAACTTTTATATAATGGAATAGAAATAGATGCCACAACTGAACTAGATTTTGGTAAGAGTGAAATCGAGCAGCTAATCGAAGATTATCGTGTTGCATTTCAAGAGCTTCAAGAAGATCCCGGAAATTTAGCTGCTAACGAAAGAGTAAACGAGCTTCGTACATCGCTTGAAGGATTAAGCGATACTACTAAGCAAGCATTTAATATAGATACTTCTTTGTTTGATTCTGGTATTGCTAGTATTTCTGAAACTCTAAATGACTATAAAACTGCATTGCTTGAATTGGAACAGGCAAAAATCAGTGGTGAAGGTGTTGATGAAGCACAAGAGAAAGTAGATTCTTTAAAATCTACAATAGAAAACATTCCCGATTTAGAGCTTAAAACAAATATTGATCTTGATACGCTTGAAGAAGATCTTCTTAGTGATGATTTTGAATTAGAATTAGTGGAAGTTCCTGTAAGTGCCGATACATCACAATTACTAACAGATATTAGTGAAGCAGAAGATAAAATCCAAGAGATACAATCAACTCCTGTGAAAATTGATGCTGATACTTCCATAGCTGAGAAAAAAGTTACAGCACTCGATCAAAAGGTTGATAGTGTTGATGGGAAAGTAGTTACGATTAATGCGGATACTGAAAAAGCTGAAGATAATGCAAATAGATTATACGTTGCAATTGATCGGATTAAAGGTAAGACAATTAAGTTAAGCGTAAGTGTCAGCGGACAAAGTGCTTTGAATACTTTGAAGAGTACGCTTGATTCTATTAAAAGCAAGACAGTTACCGTTACAACAAAATATGTTACAAAAGGAAACGGTTCAGCCGATGCTGGTGGTAATGAAGGAGCCAAGAAAACAGAAGTTGCTTTAGGTGGCGAATTGGGACAAGAAATTGTTGTTGATCCTAAAAGAGGCACATGGAGAACAATTGGTGATAATGGAGCAGAATTCTTCCAAATTCATAAAGGCGACATTGTTTTTAATGCTGAACAAACAAAAGAATTACTAACCACCGGTAAAGTTCAAGGTCGTGGCAAAGCATATTTAAATGGAACCGCTATGGTTAGGGGTGGCGGTAAGTTACCCTCATCCTCTTCATCTTCGTCATCGTCCTCTTCGTCTTCATCTTCATCATCCTCTTCATCATCTTCTTCGCATTATAATAGTTCTACAGCAAGTCAAATTCAGGCAGCAGCCGACGCAACAAAATCTCTTGAAGAACAGTTAGAAGATACTCTTAAAGAGATGCAAGAACTTATGGATGATTTAATTGGAGATTATGAGCATCGAATTTTTCTTATGGAAAAGAACGGTGCCAATTACTCTGAAATTATTCAGGTCTATAGGGAAATGCAACAAGCCGTTCATGATCAGTCAGAAAAATATCGAAAATTAGGTCTTGAAGAAAATTCTGATTATATCCAAGATTTACAAAAGCAATGGTGGGACTATGAAGAAAATATTCAAGATCTGATCATCTCCAGTTATGATGATGTCGTTAAAGAGCATGAAAATTCTATTACACTAACACAGAACTGGCTAGATAATGCAATTGCTTCTGGTGATCGAGGTCAAATTACACAATACATCAATGATATCATAGCGTATTATAAAGCAATGCAAGCTGAAATACACGAACAGGCAGAGTATTACCGTTCGCTTGGATATTCAGACACCTCAGATGAAGTATCTGAATTGAGTGATTTGTGGTGGGATTACTATGACGAAATTAAGTCTGTTTCAGCGGAAGCTTGGCAACAGGTACTTGACAATACGAATGATGCGTTAGATGAAATCACAGGATTGTACGATACTCTAAAGAATGCTGCTCAAGAGTATTCTGAGAGTGGATATATCACAATTGACACTTTGCAGGACATTTGTTCATGGGGTATCGAATACCTTGCTTATCTGAAGGATGAAAACGGACAACTCGTTATTAATGAGGAACGAATTCAGGAAGTTATAGCTGCCCGCACACAGCAAATGGCAATAGAAACTGCTTTAAATTATATTCAGCAACTTCGGGAAGCAGCAACAAATAATGATGTTGCCGCCTTAATGAATCTGACAACAGCAACAAATAATGCGTCGAGTTCTACATGGGATTTGGTCTATGCACAATTACAATTATTAGGACTAGATGCTCAACAGTATAAAAATGCTTTGGATCGTATAAATGCGTTACGTTCTTTGACGGATACAACTGTATCTGGTATTGGTAAAATAGATGGTGCGTTACGCGAGACTACAGAAAATCAGGCCGATGCCTTAGAGAGTTTACTTCAATATGTAGAAAATATGATCAGACAAGAGGTTCAAAATCAAATTGAAGCTCTTGAAGAACAAGTCGATTCATATAAAGAAATAGTAGATTTGCAAAAAAAATCTTTGGACTTAGAAAAGGAAAAAGATGAATATACAAAGACGGTTGCTGAAAAGCAAGAGGAAATTGCAAAATTACGTCAACAAATTTACATGTTGGATTTGGATGATAGTCGAGAGGCAGCGGCTGAAAAAGCAAAATTGCAAGAAGAACTTTCTGAATTGATAAACGATTTGGCAGATTATCAATCAGATCATGCTTATGATGCTGCAAGCGATATGCTTGATGATATGGCAGATGCATATGAAGAAGAAAAGCAAAAAGAAATTGAAGCTTTGGAAAATAGCATTTCTTCTGAAGAAAAAGTGTATCAATTGGCCATAGAACGAATCAAGGATCACTGGGATACTTTGTATAGTGATTTGATCAACTGGAATTACGAATATGGATTAACAAAATGGTTCATAAAAAACCTATTGAATTGCTGGAATATCCTTAGAGCCATATATACTACAACATACAGATGAAATATGCTGATGTGTGAATGTGAAAAAATATATGGATTGGACAATCAGCAGCCAAGCCCCGAACAGGGGAAGGTTCAACGACTATCCCATAAGGGAGTAGGCCGCAAGCGGTTGGCGGTCGAAGCGGTAGGTATTCAGAAATGAATAAAGATATAGTCTGTTCTCACGGGAAACCGTGAGCTTTTTATTGCACTATATGTAGCGAATATTGTGAAACATAATTTATAGATTGTTTAATTTTGTAAGAAAGGAGGTGGAGACATGAAAGAATCTGGAATCTATAAAATAGAAAATATAGCAAATGGAAAGGTGTATATAGGGCAAAGTTCTTGGTTGAAGAAAAGAATGAGTGTTCATGTTTGTAAATTGCGAAATGGAACACATAATAATGTTCATTTACAACGATCATGGAACAAATATGGTGAGGACTCTTTTCGATTTGATATTGTGGAGAAATGTGATGCTGATAGATTAGATGAACGAGAAATTTATTGGATTGATTCTTTTGATTCATATAGAAATGGATATAATCAAACAATAGGTGGTGGCGGCAATAGAGGTTACACATATTCAGATGAGGTTAAGCAAAAAATGCGCAATCATCATGCGGATGTTAGTGGTGAAAATAATCCTATGTATGGCAAAAACATTAAGGATTATATGACTGAAGAAAAATATCGAAAATGGAGAAAAGCGATTGCTCAAAATCGCCCATCCATGAAAGGTATACCTAAAAAGAGAGAATCAGTTATTAAACAGTCGCAATCTCTTAAAGAATATTATAAATCACATAAACATCCATCGCTTGGGAAAAAACGTTCTCCAGAAATTACACAACGGGTCTTGGAAACCAGGATAAAGAATGAGAACATAAAATATTATGGAGATTCGTGTTCTGCAAAATCTGTTGTTTGTTTAAATACTGGGATTATATATGATAGTCTTAAAAGGGCTGCCGAAGATGTACATATATCACCAAGCCAGATTTCTCAATGTATCAATCATTATAAAGGTCATCATAGTGCTGGTATCGATAATGATGGGAACCGCCTTGTATGGGCTTTTTATGCAGAATTCGTTGAATTAACTCAATCAGAAATTGATGATTTGATTGAAGCAGCGCAACATCCAACTTTGGGATTCAAGAATGGAAATTCTAAAGCTGTTCAATGTATTACAACAGGAGAAATATTTGGTTCTGCAAAACAAGCTGGAGAAAAATACAGGGTAGACAACAGTTCAATTTTAAAATGTTGCAAGGGAATCATGAAGTTTGCTGGTAGAATTGATGACACAAAATTGAAATGGAAATATATTTAACAATCTATAATAAGCTGTTACAAATGATGAGATTACTTCTGCTTGGGATGCTGCAAGTGCTGCTGTCCAAAAATATGGAAGCTATCTTGATGCCGTTCTTGAAACGCAGAAGCAACTAGCAGAGTATGAATCTGGATCTGGGTCTGGTTCCATTGAAGATCATGATTCAAATAGTTCCTTAGGCAATGTTGGCGATTATGACACCAGCACTGGAACAATAATGGCGATTGTCCATAAAATGAAAGAAAACTCTGTAGCACACCATAGCGCAGATAAAGCGGAGCAGAATCGTTTAGATAATGAGAATATTAGTTTAGGTAAACAATTACAGGGCTTGATTGGGCGCGTTGTTATTCGCGGTGGTGACGGAGTATGGTATTTGGATCGGGTTGGTGGATCGAAGCTTTATGAAACTTATCCGTATAGTACGTATCATACTGGTGGATTTGTCGGAGATACCACGTTAAAACAAGACGAGGTATTTTCTAAATTAAAGAAAAATGAGCTTGTCTTAACGGAGGAACAACAAAAGCCGATATTTTCTGTGTTAAATTTTGCAGAAACAATGCTTGGAAGGTACGGCGAATTGTTTAATGCAGTTTCTAATGGAGATTTGCTTTCTTCGAGAATAAATGATCAAATTAAACAAAACGCTCAATCTATTCAAAATGAAGTAAATGATAACTATAGTCTCACAATCGCTCCACATGTTCAAATTCAAATTTCTGACAATATCAAAAATACATCTGATGCACGTAGACTTGGTAGAATTGCTGGTGAGTCCGCTATTTCTACAATTACAGATGCTTTTGCTAAAAAAGGTAAAATTCCTATTGGGAAATCGTTAAAACCATAAGGAGAGGGGCATGTCCCCCCTCCCCTTTTATATTAAGTCTGCAAAGAAGAGTCCATAGGAAAGGAGGTTAATGTATTGGTTATTAATTTTTCAAAAATCAATTTAACAGAACGTCCTTGCTTTATTTTAAGAAATTTGGATGGCACGGCAATTGGATATTTAAAAAACATTCTAAATCCAACAGGAAAGCTTTGTTATAACGAAGTGTCTGAAATAAATTTTGAATACCCTTCGCAAATTAATGGAGAAAAATTGGACGAATACGATCTCTTGACCGGAATGAGAATTATAGATGTTCAAAACTTTGGCTTGTTTTTGCTGCGAAATCCTGTTGAAACGGACAATGGCATTGTTAAGAGAAAAGAATGTACAGCATATTCGTTAGAGTATGAATTAACTAATAAAAATATATCGCTAGAAGAAGGAACGTACAATTTTTGGAATCCACTTACTCCAGATAGTACAATTTTGGGGATTATTTTAAGCGAAGCAAAATCGTGGAGTGTTGGAACTGTATCAACAAATTTAATTGGAAAATACAGAACATTTAGTGTAGATAATAGAAATATATATGATTGGATGAAGTCAGATCTACAAGAAACATACGGATGTATTTTTGATTTCGATACATATAATAGGAAAATTAATGTCCGAAGTATCAATGATATCGTTCTTCAAAAGCCTGTGTATTTATCAACTAAAAATCTCATTAAAGAAATTGAAATTGAAGAGAATACAGATGATTTAGTAACTGCTCTTGATGTTTATGGTGCAGATGGCGTGACTATTCGTAGCGTAAATCCTATGGGTACAAATCGGATATATAATCTTGATTCGTATATGAATAGTAATTATTTTTCTTCCCAAATTATAGAAAGATGGACGCAATGGAAATCAACATTTGAAAGCTATCAACAAACATATTATCAAATAGTTGTCGCCAGAAACATGCAGATTAGTCGATATACTGTTGAGGAAGGTATATTGGCAGATTTACAAGGTGAATTACTTGGACTGGAATCAAAAAAGGCAGTTATTATACAAGCAATTGCAATAGATGAGGCTGTTGAATCTGAATTGCAAGCCATCAATGATGAAATTGATGCCAAGAACACAGAAATAAGCAAGCAGCAAGAGATTTTAAAACAGGTACAGGATGAAATTGATAGCTACTCTGAACAATTAAAAGAAATTAATAATAAAACCTCGTTATCTTCATTTTTTAGTGATGATGAGCTAATAATTTTGGATCGTTATTTTAAGTGCGGCTCCCTGACAGATAGCACATTTGTTGCAACGACAACAAATTCGTATGCTTCTGATACAAAGACCGTTAGAGATATTTCGTCTATCTTTAATATCACAGAGATTACCTCTATAACTAAAACGCCATATTTAGATGATATTACTTTCTATATTATTCACGGTGGCTCTATTAACTTTAGTAATGCAGACATATCTTTAAACGCAGAAGTTGTTAATGGCACTTTACAAGTAAATAACGATATGTCTTTTGTGTTGTCTTTATATTTAAATCAAGGATCTGTGGATGACACTGATTTTTCAGGTGGAACCCTTTCAATGACAGGCACACTTTCGACAGATGTCATTAGTACAGATACTTCTATACAATTTAAAACTACATCTTCAACCATATATATGACACAAGATGTAACTGAGTATCAGAGAATGTCTGTTGAGCAAGAACTATTTGAGTATGGTTATGAATATTTGGAACGATTATCTTCCCCGACATACTATTTCTCTGTTTCAAGTGCGAACTTTTTAGCTCTAAATGATTTTATTCAATTTGCCAATGAATTTGAATTAGGCGAAAAAGTATATATACACACTAGTAGTGGTGTACTTACACCTATTGCAGTTGCCGTATCTATTGATTTTGATAATTTATCTGATTTTACAATTGACTTTGGTAATTCATTCTCTTTAAATGATTCGTCATTTAAGTTAGAAGATTTGTTAGATCAAAGTGTTTCTATGGGTGCTTCTCTTGATTTTAATCAATATAATTACAGTAATTTTGTAAATAGTGGTGCTAAAACACAGGTTAAAAATTTCATGACTAATGCCATTGATACCATGAAAAATCGCATTTTATCTGGGGATCAGGAGCAGATCACTATAGACCGGGCTGGTTTGCGTTGCAGAAAATATGACGAGAATAGTGGAACTTACAGCCCTAAACAAATTTGGCTTGCTCATAATGCATTGATGTTTACTAATGATAATTGGGATTCTGCAACAATTGGTATTGGGGAATTTATAGACAAAAATTTAGGAAGTATGTTCGGTATCGTTGCTCCTGCTATTGTCGGTACTATTTTGGCTGGATCACAACTCGTTATTGAGAGTGAAAAACAAGATGGTGATGTAGCAGTTTTTAAAATGGATGCCGAAGGTTGTTCTCTTCATAATGCTTCTTTTAATTTATACGGCAATACAACTGGAAGAATTGATCTTGGTGCAACATATGGAATTATCGGTGGAAATGATAAAAATATAATGTTTGATTATGATTCAAATAATCAGCCGATAGGTGTTAGAACTGAAAATGGAGAAACAGTTACTCGTATTAGTGAGCTTGATTTGGACGATGCACCTAATGCAAATTTTTGGATCGATATGTATGGAGACGTATACTTAAAAGGAACTATTGATGCCGTATCGGGTGTTTTTCGTGGTTCTTTAGAAGTTGGTGGAAGCACAGCTTTTCGTGTTGATAAGCAAGGCAATTTAAAAATTGGAGGTACTGATACCAATCCTAATTTCTCAGTTGATGCTAACGGTAATTTGGTTTCAAAATCTGCAAATATTAAAGGACGTATTGATGCCTCATCTTTATACATAAATGGGAAGAATATTCTAACAAATTGCGATGATGGATCAGCGACGGATTCTTCGCAAATTGCATCTAAGTATTTAGAGTTGTATGGAATTACAATTTATAATGCTTCTACTGGTGGTATATCATTTTCAGTAAGTGATTCTGGTGCTGTAACTATAAACGGTAATGTAACAATGGGTGCCGGTTCATCAATCAACTGGGCAACGGTTCAAGAAATTAATCCTACAAGCAGTTTAGCTTACGTTCGTGCAAATTCTGCATATAATTTAGCTGATAATGCTTTTACAAATGCAGGTAACGCATATGATAGAGCCGATGCTGCTATAAGTGACGCTGCGTATGCTTTAAATTTTGCTCAAAATAATGCTTGTAATGATAGGAATATATTTAGTGTTTTAACTAGCGGTGGAAGTAAATTTGGTATCTTTAGTGACTCTGATTCAAATAGACTTTTACTTAACGCTAATTATATTCGTTCCGGAACTATAGATGCCGATATAATTACTCTTGGCAGTAGTTGGGGTGGCTTCTGCTGTGCTGTTGGAAATGATGGAATTAATAATACGTATGGTGCAATGATGTATGGATCAAATTCACAATATTATTTTATTGCTACCAACCTTGGAGTTCGTATGCAAGCTAGGAATACAGGCATAACATGTATGGCTACAAGGATTGCTGCCGATGTCCCCATTGATGTTGATTCTGATAGACGTGCAAAAAATAATATATCTGACGATTTAAGTAAATATAAAAAGTTTTTCATGTCGTTAAAACCAAGTTATTTTAAATATAATAATGGAACCAGTGGCAGATACCATATTGGGTTTATTGCACAAGAAGTCGAAGATGCTCTCTTGAATTCAGGAATTACAACAAAAGATTTTGCTGGAATTGTTCAGTCTCAAGGGGACAATGATATTTCAAGAGAATATGATAATCCATATTTCTTGCGATATAACGAATTTATTGCGTTAAATACATATATGATTCAGCATCTTTATAAGCGAATTGATAAATTAGAAAAAATTGTTAAAGGAGAATAACTATGAATAAAGACGATGTTTGCCAGAGGATCAATGCGGTTTGTAAAACATTAGATGGAGGAATTACTGTGTCTGGTGTACAAAATGCCGGAAATCTGGCAGGTTGTTTTTCAATTTTACAGGAAACATTAGCCTTCTTGTCAACGTGTGAAATTATTCCTCCAAAACAAAAACAAGATCAGGAGGATAATAAAACATCCTGATAAAAAACGAGGTGAGTAGATGGGATTTCTTGCAAAGAAATTTTCTTATGATCGAATTCCATGTGAAGATTATGGACTGCGGATTTATGATATAGATGGCAACAACAACGATGCTACTCCCTTTGCAAGCGTTGGAGAATTACAAACTGATGTTATTCCGTCTAAAGGACGGAATTTTTTATATGGTAGGACTTTTGAGTCACCATTAGAATTTAACTTAGTTTTTGGTCTTGATCCACTTTTCTTGAAAATGAATGAGTATTTTGATCGTTACGAAATGGATGCAATAGCGAACTGGCTAACTGGAACAAATGAATATAAATGGCTTGATATTGAGCAACCAGATTTAGAGGTCATTAGATATCATTGTGTAATAAGTGAGTTAGAGCCTATTCAGCTATCTTGGCTACCATGGGCGTTTACTGCAAAAATCACTTGTGATTCTCCTTATGCGTATATGTATCCACAAAAATTTCATTATATATGTAATGGGACGACAAACATTGATTTAATAAGCAGATCCACAATTAATCAATTGTATTATCCAAAACTTGAGATTCAGTTAAACGGAAGTAATGAAATATCTATTATGAATAAATCATGTGATAATGCAGAAATGAAATTCAGTGGATTGCCGCAAAATTACTTTTTAACTATTTCAGTAGATAATGATCTCGGAAGAATTACGTCCTCTGACGAAAGTTATTCAAATATGTATCAATATTTTAATTTTATATGGCTGCCATTAAAGAAGGGTATGAATAAGTTAGAAGTTAAGGGAAATTGTATACTTGATTTTACATGTGAGTTCCCAATGAATTTTGGAGGGTAGTAACATGAGACATGATATTTATACGTTGCCAGAAGTCGTGTTTGTTTCGGGACAGTCAATTACTCTTCGTTGGAGATTATTTACACAATCGAAGGTTCCATTCAATGCAGATGGATGCACGGGGAATTTTGCTGTAGTTGATTATTCTGATAAAACAGGAGAGACTTTAATTTCTAAACCGCTTATTTTTAGTATCGGTGATACCGAGAATGAAATAAAAAATCTTGCATCTGTTGATTTAGTTCCATCTGATACTTTAGGTTTGCGTGGTAAATATATTTATCAAATTACTATCAAAGATGTTTATGGTGAGGTTGAAATTCCTAATCATGGGATTCTTCTTATTACTCACAATATCAATGAGAGTTTTTTGCAATAAAATTAAGAAGAAAGCGAGGGTGAAAACAGAATGACTTCTACATATTTTCTTAATTGTATTATGGGAAATGTATTTAGAACAAAGCTGACACCAAATCTACCAACAACTGTTTATCTTGGTTTAAGCTCTACTGAGCCTTCGGTTGATGGGTCGGGTGTGACAGAACCATCTTCCGTTGACGGGTATGAACGCGTTGCACTGAGTTCTTTGAGTGAACCAGAAAATGGCGTGATACAAAATGAATCTGAAATTTCTTTTCCTGAAAGTACTGCAAATTGGGGTACAATGACACATTTTGTTATCTATGATGCAAAAACTGATGGAAATCTACTTATGTATGAAAACTTGTCACAATCTCGTAATGTTGAAGCTGCTACCATTGTTATGGTGAAAACGGGCAGTCTCAAACTAACGCTTGCAAATCCATCATAAAAATTAGAAAAAGAAAGTAGGTGAGATGGTGCAGACATTTGATGTTTATTTAAAGAAACGACTCACCGAAATTGATGTTATTATATCGCAGTTAGTACAAAGAGATGTGTTTTCTTTTTTTAGTCAGCTTTATTTGCTGTGTTCAATGGAAGATGTAAAAGTACAAAAAGCCATTGATGTTATTTCTAAACTTGAAATCGATTTAAATATTAATGATATTATAAAATTCGTCTATGAGATTTTAACCAGTGAAGTATATCTAGATACTGAACTGGATTTAGTAAGCCAAAGTTTTTCTGATGGAATAGCGGAAATGGTTTTAACTATTGATGAAATGACTCCTGTTAGTAAAGATTTCATTGATGTTAATTCTTCTCTGGAAATTTTCGTAAATACATTAGACTATTATATCGCTCATTCATTCGGCAAGATTGAGTTTGATATGAGTTTGGTAATGAATCAGGTCGAATTTTTGAAATATAGTTTAGAAAAATATAAGAGCGAATTAAAGTTGCATATTAGTTCTAATTTTGCAAGTGAAAAACATATCGATTTAGACGAAGTAAAAACGTTTTTAAGCATTGATCCAACAGATATTTTTTATGTGTTTAATATGGAAGGCATGTCAACCATGCTAGTTTATGCTTCTTCCATAGATCATTATGTTTTTAAAAAAGTTTTACATGATTTAAATCCTACAATGATTTTTAATACATTTTCTGATGAGGCTCTTTCATTGTCTAAATATATAGAATTTGAAACCACATTAAATCTAATTGCGTATGTAACAGATGTTTTGATCCAGACTATTTCAATGGAATCGAAAACGTACCTATCTTGTACAGCAAGTGCAGGATTAAAACGTTATAGATTGCTTGAGGAAATGGATAACTTTACTTTGGCTGATTTTGATAATATGAATTTGCAAGAGCTTGATTATGTCATAATTGTTGACGAAACATAGAAACTCTGTAAAAGGTGGTGAAATAATGGTAAGAAAACAGGGTGGATTGATTACTGGATTTCAAGCAAATGAAAATGTAGTGGATAAATGCTTGGAGAAAGTTCGAGAAATTGACCCTACCTCTCTTGCTGATAAATTACTTCACATCACTATTAAAACGGATGCTTATACAAAATTTAAAATGGATGGCTTTGATTATACCACTGATGGTAACGGAAATTTTTCAAGCATTGCTATTGCTGGTATGACTACACCTGAAATTTATGATTTGCGTTTTCAAACCGATGTAACGGATTGCGTTATCTGTTTTATTTATTAGGGCGGTGATCTGTTGTGTCTATGGCGTATGGATTTTATTGGGGTGTTTTTTATCCAAGCAATAGTCCATTGTATAATCCAGATGGTGATGAACCTGTAATTAATGGCGCATGTTTTGCTGCTGTTGGTCAGCCAGAGAATTATCGTGGGTTTCTTTATCAAACCGCTGAATTATTGGCAAATTATATTCTATATGCTTAAAGGAGGGCGGTGACTGATTGGATGGATTTTATTTATGAATTATTAAGAGCTGGAACGACACAAAATGATTCTGATTCTGGCTCTGAAGTAGCTCGAAAATTTAATGATAATTTCCAAAAAGTCCAAGAAAAATTTTCTGAAATTGATCAAACATTAAAGGATCAAGCAACTGGACTTATCATTTGGGAGAAAATGTAACTATATATGAACTCTTAGAGAGAGTTGGTATAAAGACGTTGTAATGGGGGTGAAATAAATTGGCTAATGTAATTTTTAAGGTTGGTACAAAGGCACTCTTTGATGCGCTGGAGCAAAAAGACACAAATACTTTGTACTGGCTGGAAGATGTACAGGAACTCTACAAGGGGAACCTTCTGTTTGCTACTGGTAAGACAGCCTCTGAAACTGCTGCCGGCTTGATGTCTCTTGCCGACAAACAAAAGCTTGACTCTATCGATCCAGAAACTATTTCAAGTCTTGCGCAAAGCCTTGAATGGGGAACGATGTAATTTTTGAGATAAAAAAGGAGTGATTGAATAATGGCTATTGTTGCTTTTAAGAAAGGTCTATTGGCTAATCTGCCTGGTACTTATACTGAGGGTACTTTCTATGTGACCACCGACGAGCGGGCGCTGTATTTGGACATTGATGGCTCTACCCGTGTTCGCATTGGCGACTTCCAGGAGTTTGCAAACCTTGATGCTCTTCAGGCCAACACGAACCCAAGCACCACAGCACTGTACTACATCACTGATCTGAATGTACTGGCTAAGTGGAATGGCACTTCTTATGTGCAAATTAACCTTGATACTGGTGCTACTTCTATTGAGGTAACTGGTGATGGCAACGCTGTGACCGTTGCGGCTTATGATGCCGGCTCTCGCAAGATTACCTTAACTAAGGGAGCTACCTACACCACTACCGAGGATGTAGCAGGGGCCATCTCTGCCGCTATTGGTGACTTGGGCAACAACGATGAGTCTGTCCCTTACGAGACTGTGAAGGATTATGTGGACGATAAGGTTGCCGATGTTGTTGCTGGCTCTATCGACGGTTTGGGGGCTTTGGCTTCTAAGGATGAGGTTGCTGAGTCAGATCTTGAAACTACTCTTGCAACCAAGATTAACGGCAAAGCGGATGTTGGTACTGTGGATGACACCTCCGACATGGATACTTTGAAGGGTGCCAAGAAGTATGCAGACGAGAAAGCAGCTGCTGCTGAGACTAATGCAAAGGGTTATGCGGATGGTCTGATTGGTGCTCTGGATGTTGCTGATAGTGCTGTAGCTACTCAGCTTGTGAGTGCTGTGTCTGAGGAAGACGGTAAGATTACTGTTACCCGCCGTGCTCTGGTCGCAGAGGACATTCCCGAAATTGCTCAGTCTAAGGTTACTGGCCTAACTGATGCTTTGGCTGGTAAGCAGGATTCTTTGGTGTTCAACACCGCTTATGATGGATCTACCAACAAGGTCGCCACCATGACTGACGTGACCAATGCGGTTGCTGGTCTGTCTGGTGCTATGCACTACATTGGTGAGTCCACCACTGATCCTGCTACTGAAGTTACCGTTTCTGATGTGGACGAGTTCGCCAAGGGCGATGTGGTGACTTACAACGCCAAGGAGTATGTCTATGATGGTACTACATGGCGCGAACTGGGCGACGAGTCTTCCTTCACTGTGAAGGGTAGCATTAAGGACGCTGATATCGCTGCTGACGCTGCGATTGCTCAGTCTAAGGTGGCTGGTCTGGAATCTGCTCTTTCTGGTAAGGCGACTCCTGCCGATATCACCACTGCTATTGATGGGCTTGATGTTGCAGATGAGGCCGTGTCTGGTCAGCTCGTGAGCGCCGTTGTTGAGACTGACGGTAAGATTGCTGTGTCTCGTCGCGCCCTTGTGGCAGATGATATTCCTACCTTGGAAATCGCTAAAGTGAATGGATTGCAGGATGCTTTAGATGGCAAGGCTGTTGAGTCCGACATTACTGATGCTATTGCTGCTCTTGATGTTGAAGACTCTGCCGTTGAGGGACAGGTTGTTTCTGCTGTTGCGGAAACTGACGGTAAGATTACTGTCACCCGTCGTGCTCTGGCAGCTAACGATATCCCTGAGCTGGCGCAGGATAAGATTACTGGTCTGACTACTGCTCTGGCTGGTAAGCAGGATAATATCACCTTTGAGACCGCCTATGACGCTTCCACGAATAAGGCCGCTACTATGACCGATGTGGATGCTGCTGAGGCCGCTGCGAATACGTACACTGACACAGCTCTGACTTGGGGCAGCTTCTAATCAGTGTATAACAACTTCATATTTCCCATATTTGGGGGCGGGGTAACACCCGCCCCTTTTTCATTTCTCTGTAGAACGGAGGTAAAGTAAAAATGGCTCTTTTTAAGATTTTGAAAGGCAATAGTTCTCGTATTTCTGTAGATATCACCCCTTTTCATGATGGATATGCATATTTTACACCAGATGATGGTGGTTTTTATATTGACACAGAAGTTAATGGCGAACAAAAAAGAATCCGTATTAACCCTAATGACGAAAGTTTAAGTTTTGAAGTAAGCACATCTCTTCTTGCTGATGGGTGGATTTCAGGGAAGCAGACTATTACGGTCGATGGAATAACGGAAGATACAAATGGCATTGTTGGCATTGCTCAGGATATTTCAAGCTATGAGAATGAAGCTGCAAAGAAAGCAGATCTTTATGTATACGGACAAGGAAATGGGACTTTGACGATTGGATCATTTGGTAATGTACCTACTTGTGATATCCCAATCGTAATCATTTTGTTTCGTTAAGGTGGTGTTGATGTATGAGTGAGACACCTAATTATGGCCTTTATTTGGAAGATGATGCTTCAACAAAGTTCAAAATATGGAGAGAAAAAATAAATGGTTCCAATGATTCTAATATGGTCAAAATCGACGCGGCACTAGGGACAATGGCGCAAAAGAGTCGAGAAGTAATAGGGACACTTATGGCATCATCATGGGATGGAATCAATTCTCCATTTACACAAGAAATTGCTGTGGATGGACTAGGGGCAGACCAGAATGGGAATATTTCCGTATCGCAAAATGCTACATTTGAACAACGCCAAATGGCGCGTGAAGCACAGCTTTGTGTAACCGGGCAAGAAAATGGAAAATTGATTATTTCAGCAGACGGTGAAAAACCTAATATTGATATACCAGTCTGCATTACGTTGATAGGATAAGGAAGGTGAGTATATGCCAATTGTTTCAAATTTCCCATCTGGATATGGAAATATGAATACCAATGTATATGATACACAAAATAAAAAACAAGATATTTTTGAATATGTTGATGATTCACTTGCTGAAGGTCTTGCGGGGAAAGCAGATGCAAGTCATAGTCACGATACGGCTACAACATCCGCACCGGGCTTTATGAGTGCTGAAGACAAAACGAAATTGAATAATATTGAGGATGGTGCGCAGGTTAATATTGTTACCGGAGTAAAAGGGGATTCAGAGTCATCCTATCGAACAGGCAACATTAATATAACTTGTTCTAACATAGGTGCGGCAACATCTTCTCATGCACACAATATAGCTACAACATCAAATTCTGGTTTTATGAGTGCTTCGGACAAATCTAAGCTGAACGGCATTGCATCAGGGGCACAGGTGAATACCGTGACCGGGGTAAAAGGCAGCTCAGAATCTACCTACCGAACCGGAAATATTAGTCTATCCTATGCTAATGTCGGTGCAGCAGGAGAAAATCATGTACATACTAATGCTACGGGGTTAATGTCTGGGTTTATGAGTGCTTCAGATAAAACAAAGCTTGGTGAAATTGTAGATTATGTGGATACAAAGTATTATGGTGGTTCTCCTTGGAGTTATCGTATGTGGGACTCTGGACTTATGGAATGTTGGTATAAAGCAAATTTCACAATAGGTAATATGTATAGTGATGGGAACGTATGGTATTACTCACCGTCCGCAATCAGCTTCCCTCGCAGTTTCCTCAGCGTTTACGATATTCAGGCCGTATGTGCCACTGCGTATGGGAACATTATTTGGACATCTTTTTATGGTATTACAAATTCAGCTTGTACTCCACAGCTTTTATCTGGAACAAAACTTTCTGGAAATACTGGAACATTATATATATATCTAGTTGGTGCATATAAATAAGGAGGTGTCTGTGTTGCGTGTAGTAAATGAAAACATGGAAACGATCACAGAGTATGATCTTACAAAGGGATATCTGATCCCCGCGCTGGTCATCAAAGAAGATGCAACACCAATTGATGATGAAACTAAATTTGCTTGGGAAGATGAGGACTATGAAGAAGCACAGATGTATATTCAATATAGTTGGGTAAATCAAGATCTGACAGATGCTAAAAACACTATAATTCAAAAAATGTCAAGAGAATGTGAATATCAAATTTGCTCTGGAGTAACTGTAGACGGCGCAAACTATAGTTTGAATATAGAGGATCAGATGAACATGTCTGTTTTGCTTGCACAAGTAAACGCAGGTGTAAATTCTGTACCTTATCACGCAGATGGAGAAGCTTGTAGATATTATTCAGCAGAAGAATTTTCTAATATCGCTAAAAAAGCAATTGATTGGATTGCTTATCAACAAAGCTATTTCAACAGTTTGCGTGACTATATCCTTTCTATAACAACAACACAAGAACTTAGTAATGTAACATATGGAATGGATATACCAGATGATTATCAAACCACTGTTCTAAAAGACATTCTTTCGAGTAATAATGAAGAATTTTAAAAAATCATTTATCTTGTTTTTGATTGGTGGAATAATTTATTTTTGTATTGAGCTAATATGGCGGGGGCATAGTCACGCATCTATGTTTATATTGGGTGGCATTTGTTTTATTGCCATAGGTGCAATAAACGAATTTATTCCGTGGAACATAGGATTATTGTGGCAGTCTATTATTGGGGCATGTATTGTAACAATACTTGAGTTTATTACTGGACTTATTGTGAATATTTGGTTGAAGTTGGGAGTTTGGGACTATTCCAATCTTCCTTTTAACATTATGGGGCAGATATGCCTCCCTTTTTTCTTCGCTTGGATAGCAGTATCTATGATTGCTATTGTGATAGATGACTATATGAGATATTGGTTATTTGGAGAAGAAAAACCGCACTACAAGTTTTTATAACTGTGTATGAATTGTTGGAGGTGATATTTTGAGCGCATCTAAAGTCATTGAAATTGCACGTGCCGAGGTGGGATATCTTGAAAAGAAGTCCAACAGTCAATTGTATGACAAAACCGCTAATGCTGGTAGCAATAACTATACCAAGTATGGCGAGTGGTATGGAATGAATGCACAACCTTGGTGTGATATGTTTGTATCTTGGTGTGCTTATCAGGCTGGTGAATTGGATGCTGTAGGCAAATACGCCTATGTACCAAGTCATCAAAATTTCTTTGCAAATCAAGGGCGTTACTATTCCAGAGGTTCAATTACACCACAAGCTGGTGATGTAGTAATCTTTCGTAATGAAAGTCATATTGGGTTTGTTGAATACGTTTCTGGGGGTTATGTACATACCATCGAAGGAAACACCTCTGGAGGAAGTACACTAGTAGCCAATGGCGGCGGTGTATTCCAGAAAAGCTATCCCCTTTCTAGTAGCTATATACAGGGGTATGGACGACCTGCATATAGTTCAAAAGATAATTCTATCAACTATGATAATGCTGTCACCGTAAATTATCGCGGGACTATACATGCTAATGGCGGTCTTAATTGTCGCACATCGCCTGTAAGCGGAACCGTTATTAAAACATATGCTAACGGTTCTGTGATTACCATTACAAAAGAACTGGACGGATGGGGATATACCGGTGAAGGTTGGGTGTCTTTACAGTATGTTACTAAAATAGTAGATTCTCAACCAGAGCCAGATCCTGTGCCAGAGCAACCAACAATTACGGAGGATGATGAAGATATGACACTTGACAGATTTAAAGAACTGATGAATGAATATCGTACAGAACTAAGAGATAATGACTGCGGAGAGTGGAGCAAAGAGGCTCGTGACTGGGCTATTTCTACTGGACTGATTGAGGGTGGAGATCCGATGCCTGATGGAACTCCAAATTATATGTATGAAGATCTTGCTACACGTGAACAACTAATTGTGATCTTGTATAGGTTTGCTAAGAGTATGGGGATGGCATAAAATCCATGGGAGTTATCTACAAAGTTGAAAACACATTGAATAATAAAGTATATATTGGTAAAACAACAAGAAATATTGAAATTCGTTGGAAAGAACATTTAGCTTGTAGTGCAACTAAAGATAACAAATTTTATAGAGCTTTAAGAAAATATCCACCATCCGTATTTAAATTATCTATTATTGAAAAGGCTTCAAATGATGAATTAAATAATTTAGAAACGTATTGGATTAATCAATATGATTCTTTTCGTAATGGATATAACAGTACAATGGGAGGCGATGGAACTCTAAAGACTGATTACGATAAAATTTATCAACTGTGGGATCAATATTTAACTTATGATGAGATCGCCAAAATTACAGGATATCCGCATACTACAATTCGTCATATATTAAATGGATATGAGAATTATTCTACTTTTGACGCGAGAAGCAGAAATAATCCTAAGCGAAAATCTGTAAAACAATATACTCTTGACGGAGTTTTTGTTCAAAGCTATAAATCATTAAGTGACGCAGCAAGGACAACAGGATTAAGCGTTTCAATGATATATTCCTGTTGTGAAAAAATAAGATTATCTGGTGGGGGTTTTCAATGGCGATATGCTAATGATATACCTCCATCAAAATATACATATCGTTTAACAAAGAGCGTAATACAATTAACAATAAATAATGAATATGTTAATTCTTATAATTCACCACAAGAAGCTTCAGATAAAACTAAGGTTGCAAGAGACGGAATCTATAAATGTTGCAATGGTCGGATTAAATCTTCTGGTGGCTATAGATGGAAATATTCTGATAATAGTGGGGTGGCAAACAATGTTGTCTAAGTCAAGGCAAAAGAAAAATGTAATAGCCCATGTTTTCCGATCTGTTTTAAACCATTTTATTTCTCTTGGTGCTACAAACCGTTTGGCAATATATATTATTTTTCTTTTGTCCGCTGGTTTAGCCGGCGGTTTTTATCTTGCTCGTTTAAGTATCATATGTGGGTATACTGGCGCATTAGCTTGTTATACCGTAGCATTTACGCCAATCGGGACTGCTTGTAGTGTTGTTTTGTCCCGAATTGTAGATAAAAGCCGGGACGAAAATACTGGAGCTGATGGCGAAGGAATTAAATTTGCTCACGCAAAGGCAAATCAGTTCTCAATAGATCAAGATAAATTTGTAAACAGCCCACCAATTTAAATGGGAGGTAATGTAATGAATATAAAACGTAAACTTTCAAGCCGTAAATTATGGGCTGCTATTGCCGGATTTATTGCTGGTTTAGCTATAGTTTTTGGCCTTGATGAGAGCATAATAAATACTGTCGCTGGAGCCGTTGTATCCATTGGTTCCGTCGTAACTTATATTGTTACGGAAGGACATATTGATAAAGAATCGGTTGGAAATGCTGCTGGTGCAATTCAAGATGCAATTGATTCATTAGAAGAGACAGAATAATCATTTGTTAATCAAATGAGAAAGAAGGTGTCTCTTGACTGGATTTGATGAATTTATTGATACTTTTGGCAATATTACAATTGGAAATGTAGTTACTGCTATTTTGGCTTCTGTATTTTTGGGATTAACTTATAGAAAAATCAGAGATTATCTCATTAAAAAATATGAAGCAGAAAAAGAAAAAGACAAGCAATTAAAAGAAGCTCTTGACTCTGTACGAAAGTATCCAGAATATCGGCAACAAAGTATTCGGATACAGGAAAAGTTAGAGAACGAGATTCAAGAATTGCGAAAAGCACAAGAGGCAAATACGAATCGTCTTGTAAAAATGGAAGAAGATTCTCAGCGTCGAGAACGGAATAAACTTCGTGACCGACTTTTGCAAAACTATCGGTATTATACAAGTAAAGAACATAACCCGATGCAAGCATGGACGCACATGGAGTCAGAAACATTCTGGGAGTGTTTTGGCGATTATGAACGGATGAACGGGAATGGTTATATGCATACAGTTGTACAGCCAGAGATGAATCTTTTGACGATCGTTGAAATGGATGATGATATTGGCATTGCTGAATTGATGAATAGCAGAAAATAATAAATATATATGGGGTATAGGCATTTTTGTCTATACCCTATTTTTTCGTCCTAATAAAACTTACTTTGACCTTTTAAATTTGGTGCAAAATACTTTTGTTTCGATTTTAAAAAACTTTATTTAAAAAATTTTAAGAAAAAATGTAACAAAACACCATAGCTGTGAAATATATATAGTGAAGGGATTCTTATATAAAAGAAAGCTAGTGATGAAAAAGGAGAGGATTCCAATGCAGAGTGAAACTTCTTATTAGATTTAATGACGCCACTATGTATTTTTAAATATCCATTTAAGGAGGTCGTATGAATGAAACATCTCTACAAAAAAATAAGCCTTTTTCTTGTGGTTTCAATGCTTTTTAGTACATTTGCATTTGCAGTGAACGAAGAACCTAGTAACAGTTCAGTAGATAATCAACAATATAAACAAGCAATCAATCTTAACGAATACGTTGATCAGCTTAATATTGATACAACAGATGCAATAAGTGTACAATGGGAGACAGCCGAACTGTGTTCTGAAAGCACAAATTCTATAGCTGCTAAATCTATAACTAATTCGGAAGCAAATATTCCATCGGTTGCTGTTGTGACACAAAATGAAGATGGGTCTTACACCAAAAGTTTTTATGTGGAACTTGCAACACAAGATGATGGTAAATTAGTACCTGCAATCAGCCGTTCTAGCAGCGGTACTTATTATAATGCTTTTGCAAATAGCGGATTTGTAATTAGATTTGATGCTACATATGATGAAGTAAATATGGGAACTTATGGTTATTCCGGTTATGCATTTGCTCCAAGATATTCAAAGTATAAAGTCTCTTCGAGCGGTGCTTATGGATATCCAACAGATCTTTATTTCCATGTGTTACTACATGGTCAGTTCTCAGCTAGTAGTTCCAATCCAGCATCCAGAGACGATGATTGGCCGTATTTTAGTCGTACTACTAATATAGGTACTCCCACTTTAGGATATCAGTATTCGTATTACGATTATACTGCCTATTCAAATGACTATAGCGGAAGACTTGTGCATATTACAAATGGAGGTCAAGGATGCTACATGCTTAAATGCGAATTCACCTATAAGGGGTACGATCATCAAGTTAAGGCGTTTATTTACAATGGAAGTGATGAAAACTATTAATAAACAAAAGTAAGTTATCTTACTGTCTTAAATAGGTTGGAATATGTGTAAAAATAGAGTAATTGTACGTGTAGTGTTTTTTGCTATTATACTATGTATAGTCTTCGCGTTAGTGCTTAACAAGTCAATAACGCACAGTATACCTAGTGTATCTTTTGAGGAACTCTATAATAATGGCAACATTACATTGATGGGGTTGGATGAAACCACGACTAAGGCAGAATTTGAAGAAAGAATTGGAATGTCTTACTGGGAATACCTAACAATGATGGACAATGCTCAAATTAACAACAAATTGGAACCCTATACATTTCTATTTGAAGAAATTCCAACAATTTGTCTTGCAAGGTTTGAATATGAAAAATTACAAAACCTTATATTTTATTTTTGGGATGAAGACGCTTTCTTGCCGAATGAGTGGGTTCGCGTTACAGAGTCATTGATTCAAAAGTTAAAAGACGTTTCAGAGAAAACAGTTCATTGGACATATACTTTGCCAAATGCCAAGGTTTCACTGGAATTTTCAGGGGTTGATATCGAAGGACGGAGGTATCCGAGAATTTCTGAGATGTGGATTACTTACACAAATGATATCCAAACTTTTGATTCAGTAGGTTATATGTATGAGACAGTTCAATTCAATCTTCCAGTCATATATGCGAGATGGAAGCATATCTTCCTTAGTAGTATGCATATGATCCTGTAAACACTTGTTTCAAATGAATTGATGGAGTTTTGTGATACACCACAGTAGGCAAAGAAAAAAGTCTTCATCGCAAAATAGATATCTCCCCATTTGATATCAAATGGGGAGATTTTAGTAATTGGTGTATTAAATATATTTTCATATTTTTATTATGTATTTGATCGTGCATAGAACTTTGACAAAGCTGAAAACATCACGTACAATAATCATAGGAGAAAAACATAACAGATGTATAAACCGAATAAGTTACTGAGTAGTTTCTCTTTGATTTATAACTCAAAAGTTTACGAAAAAGTATTTTGCATTCAGAATGCGATTATAACAAAAGAGCAGGCTTTGTACCCACTCTTTCTACTTTCTATATTCGTTTCCTATTTTTTTGTTACGTATCACGGCAACACATACATAATTTACAATCAATTCAACGGGCACTGTGGAAAAGTGAATTTATTTACCCGTCCCAGATGGCTTGGAAAATCTATGAACATAAGTATGCTGAAGGTCTTTTTTTGAAATTGGGAACGATTCATCATTTTTAATTGGTTAAAGATCACACAGGAAGAAGAACTGTGTGAGAAATACATTGGGAAGTTCCATGTGATTTCCATTAGTTTAAAGAATGTGGATAGTTTTAAAAATATGAAAAGACAATCGCAGCACTATGAAAGGATATGATCCTCTCTCGTACAGTTATTGTCCGCAACTTCAACTATAACCGATGAGGCCATATCCTTCATCCTTTTTTACTTTATCTGTCCAATACGTATTGTAAATTATATACACTTATGTTATATTTAGTGTGGCAATTCACTTGCAATTTCGACATTTTTTGTTATACTATCAATGTATAATTATCAAGTTAAGGTGATATTCTATGTTTCTAACTGGATACCATGGAACAAGCAATGCTTCGGCAGATGAAATTGTAAAAACAAAAAAATTTCATATCTCAAAGGGAGATAAACAGTGGCTTGGTGATGGAATTTATTTCTACCCCTGTTTTGAAGATGCGTACAATTGGCATAATATTAATACTGGAATGCCTACTGAGTCCATAATACATGCAATTGTAGAGATTAAAGAAAGTGAATATTTAGATTTAGATACGTTTGATGGAAAGGCCCTCTTCAATTCAATATCTAATTACATTTGTGAAGTTCATGGAGTTTCGGTTAAACCATCTAGTGCTCAACAAAATCAGTGCGCTGTGGCACGGATGATATGGGATACATATGAAGAGTTAAGGGTGGTTTTTGCAAGTTTTTCAACTGAACCAACCAAATTAAAAACACTGATTGATGCAAGACCTAAGCGAAGAGAATTCTGTATTCGAGATAACAGTTGCATAAAGTATATTAGCCAAATAAAAAGGAGTGATTTTGATGATTGATTCAAAAGCTGCCTTTTCTGCATTTAAGCAGAAATTTGATGCAATGTCTGTAGAGGAGAGAACAAAATATTTACAAAAAATTGGATTTGAATCAACGCCAGTAAAAGCAAAAGTAATGTGTAAGAAAAATAATAGTATGAAACTTGCAGTGCAAGCTACTACTCATGCTTCCCCAAAAGTGAAATATGCCGTTATAAAAAATAGGAGAATAGCAGTTCCTGCAAAAACAACACGACCTGGTGCTGAAAAGAAACAAGTGGAAACTTCACGTGACAAACTTGGCGAAATGACTCAATGATATCAGGAGAATATAATGCTTCTAATATATATTATATTGATATTTCTTTCAGAAAAGTGCCTGAACAACATTTTTGTTGTTCAGGCACTATGTATTACGGCTATATTTGATGAAAGAAGAAGGAATTTTGTAACCGTAAAATCTATACGCCAATAGCTTTGACAGTTACGTTAAAGCCTTCTATTATTTTGATATTCTATTATCCACCAGATTAGTCCAATCGCAAATAGAACAACAACAGCGATAAAACCGTATTTGAACGGGACACCAAAATGAGCCTCTATGACATCAAGCGTTCCAATAGCACCCAGTAAAGAAATGATATACAGTAGAATATTCAAAATTGTGGCGTTTCTATTTTTCTTCAAGTCATTTTGCGCAGACAAATAAGATATTTTTAAACAAAGAGCCTCTGAATGCTTTTTGTATGATTCGCTTTCCTTCACGTAATTTAATAGATTATGAGTTTCTATTGGAAGATTAGGTGAACAGAATAGATTTTGCAAATATATATCGTTTCTGACTAGCTTATGAATATCATTTTCATATTCAAGATTAGATGTTTGAAAAACATGGATATAAAGTTTCACAGCTTCCAATATAATCGCTGGATACAAAACTGTATCGAACTGGTTGCAATCAAAATTAGAAATTACACTGCAACCGTCTTGCGGATAATACTCATATATTTCCACAGTGCTGATGTCTTTGACTAAAGAAACAAGTGCTTTGATGCCTATAAGTTTACAAAGGTAATCTGATATGTTTTCTATATTGTTAGAGAAAACTACTGTATCGTGAACAAACGAATATTCTTTGGGACAGAAACATTTATTTGTTAATTCCCATGTAAAATTGGACACTATTTCATAGATAATTTCGGGAATTTTCATGCCTGCATTTATAGGCTGTTCTTCATCAAAGAATTGATATTTCTCAGCGAGTAATAAATTATAGTTTTCGGTCTTGGCACCAACATCATCTTTCGTAAGCGGTTTTCCGGTTTTGTAATCTATAACTTCAAAAATGACAAACCAAACATCGTTCATCATAAAAGCTCCAGCTTCAACCTGATATGTCTGACTATTTATCCAAACAAGGAAGGGAGAGAATTGGAAGGTAAGGTTGATTTTGAAATAACGATCATCAACAAAAACTGATTGTGCGTGCCGAAGATTAATATAAAAGCTAGAATGTTTCGCAAAAGGCATAGTATTACTATTATTATCAGTCACATCCTTTGGCTTGAAAGAAAATGTGTTTCTCTGATACACATAATCATAATGAACTTCTACATTTGCTTTTCCATCAACAGAAATAAAAACCTTATCTGTTGCAACAAAAGAAAAGTGATACTTTTTTAGTAAAGATTGTACCTTCATCTTTTTTGTGAGTGGAAATGACTTACAAATTTTCCTTAAAGTCCAGTTTAATTCTTTATAGTGAGTTGGATCATATGCGCTTATAAATAAAACTGTATCGTCCACTTGTAGTAACCTCCGAAAGAGTTTATAGATTTATTATATAAATAAATCGCATATATAACAAGTTTTCTGCAACGGTTATTTGCTTTTACTTATTTTTTCCACCTCCATTTTGTCCATGTTTTGGGACGAAAATTAAAACTTTTTTCAAATACCGTTGATTTTTTGGGACGGCTATGCTATTATGCACATAGAGCCATAAATTGGAGGTGTATACATGAGTGAAATCTCTGACCGATTACTACAGGTTATTAACTATCGAGATATTTCCTACGGTGATTTAGCCAAAGCAACAAACATTCCCAAATCTGCTTTGCAAAGATATGCCACGGGCGAAACAGAAAAAATACCGATTGACAGATTAGAGACAATAGCGGGGGCACTAAACGTCAGCACTGCATATCTAATGGGGTGGACTGATATTATGGAGCGTAACAAAAAGGAAGAATTCCCGTCTGGTGTCCTCCCCATGCCAAAAATGAATAAAATTCCGTTGATTGGTACAATCGCTTGCGGCACACCAATTTTAGCGGATGAGAATATAGAAGAAGAAATTGATATTCCAAAACACATCCGTGCAGATTTTGCCCTTCGGTGCAAAGGTGATTCCATGATAGGGGCTGACATTCGGGATGGAGATATAGTATATATAAAGAAAATGGACGAAGTTCTGGATGGACAAATAGTTGCAGTGCTGATCGAGGACGAAGCAACTTTAAAGCGATTTTACTATGATAAAGAATCCGGTATAAGTACATTTGTATCCGAGAACCCATCTATTAAGCCAATGATATATCACGGGAAAACGCTCAACCATATTAAAATACTTGGCCGCGCTATTGGACTGACAAGGAAAATTTAATCAACAATTTAAAATAAACCTAAACTCTCATAATGGGGATGTTATTTTGTTTCTTGACGGATTAGATACGCTAGACCAAAAAATCATTCAATTGCTGATTGAAAATGCAAGGGCATCCTATTCTGAAATTGGAGAAAAAATTGGAATTTCCAGAGTAGCAGTGAAAGCCCGTGTTCAAGCCCTTGAAAAGCGAGGAATTATTGAAGAATACACTACAATCATCAACCCACAGAGAATTAGTGGTGCCGTGTCATGTTATTTTGAGATTGAAACACAACCAGAAGCACTATCAATGGTGAGTGAAATTCTTAAATCGAACGAAATAATTACTCAAGTGTATCGAGTAACTGGCAGGGATAAACTTCATGTCCACGCAGTATGTTCCTCTAATGATGAGATGGAAATTTTGATTCGTGATGTTATTGATCCTTTGCCCGGTATTATTAGTTGCAGTTGTAATATAATTCTTGCTCGAATTAAAGATATCAAGGGGCTGCGGCTTTAATACACATAAATCAAGAGATTAAGTTTATTCTGGTATGAGAAATCTAACGCCTTATATATATGATGAAGCAACCACCAAGGAAATCTTCGAGAACATACGGAATGTCTATTATCTATTGTTCAGGAAGTTAATTGAAAAATTAAAATAAAAATCCCGCCCTGATGCTCACAACACTAGGGCGGGATTTGGTTTAAACATTCAGTTGTTTCTTCAACGCATCCTGTAAGACTTTAGAAAAATTGACATGAGCAGCCTCTGCAAGATCATTAAGCCATGCTGGAATAGAAAGTGTTTTTTTGACTGCATGGTTATTATGTCTTTTTGCATAATCCATGCTATCATACTCTACCATCATAACAAAATCACCTTCCGCAACTTTCAACTTTTCAGGAGCTGTTGCATCAGGTAGTTCTTCTCCATCCAAATACAGCCCAATGGCATCACAGATCATTTTCAATGTCTCTTCTATTGTTTCGCCTTGAGTAACGCATCCCGGCATATCAGGAACAGAAACAGAATATCCCGTGTCTTCTGAATGAAATATTACCGGATAGAGTTTTTTCATAACAATACCTCCAAATCTATTATCGGAACAGAATGTGGGATTATTTCAACCCCGCCATCTTTAAGATATTTTCCTCTGTTCCCTTTTTTAAGTCTTTGCAATGCATCGGAACAATAACAGTTTTCTTTGTTGTATAATTTCGAAGTTTGAAATGTGAACCGTTACTGCTGATGACTTCAAACCCATTATTTTTTAAAAGTTTGATCATATTCTTTGGTGTCATCGGCATTGATTATCCCCCCTATTGCATTAATATAATAACACGTATTTTACGTATTGTCAACACGTTTTATGCGTATTTTACGTATAAAAGAGCAAATCAGATTATGATGCAGATGTAAAACGTGAAAAGTCCATTTTAAAGTAATTGGAGTAGCACTATGATTGATATAAACAAATTAAAAAATGCTAAAACTGGCGCATTTCCAGACGGCTTATCGACTGCTGATATTACTATTGCAAAGCTCAAAGCGGATCTAGCAGTATATGTATTTAAGCACAGAGAAAACGCTGGCCTTACTCAAAAACAGTTTGCGGAAAAATACGGTATTTCACAATCAACAGTATCTAAAGTTGAAAATGGAGATGATAACATATCGCTGAGAGCTGTTGTTGAGATGTCCACAGCATTTGGACTTGAACTTAAATTAGAAAATCGTATTTAAAATCTTTATTTTTAAACATTAGAAATAGGGTACAGAAATCCATCGAGGAAATCTGTACCCTATTTTTTTACGATTACAACGACACCATACAAGGCCATATAATGCGTTTTAAACGGTTTTTATTTTTTATATATAAATCCAAAATAATTTAAATAGTTATCTAAGCAGGCAGTAATCCTCAGTAGACATAGCTATTATAATTTTAAATAAAATCATCTAGCGTTGCAACAGCACTTTTGTCTGGATCATTTATAAGATGTACATAGGTATTTAGCGTAACTTGAATACTAGAATGCCCCAACAGTTGCGATACAGTTTTAACATCTGTGCCATTTGCGAATAAGAAACTGGCAAAAGTATGTCGAAGTGAATGTGGCCCAGTTTGTTCAATACCAATATTTTTGAGCATTCGGTAAAATGTCCTAGTCAAATGATCAGGTGGAACTATATTCCCTTTTGAATTACAAACAATATATTTTGAATTTGGATATTTCGCACACATTTTTTCAATTGCTTCAGTTGCTGAATTATTTAACGGAATTATTCTATCTCCAGAATATGTTTTAGTTGGATTAAAAATCAGTTCGTATCCTTTGCTATTGCCGTCCTTATCACGTTTTTTTACAGATTGAGCCGTCCGTTGAATATGCAATGTTTTATTTTCTTTATCCCAATCTTTTCGTTCAAGAGCAATTAATTCTCCTATACGAAGTCCAGTGTTCAATGCAAGGACATATGCTTCTCCATAGATATATACCGGTGCTCCAGTTGAGTATGTTCTAGCAGCTTCTTCTACAATGGCTTTTGCTTCTTCTGGTGTAAAAAAACGAATTTCTTTATTTTTAAATTGTGCCTTGCTCGGCATTTTAACAAGAAGCATTGGATCTTTTTCGATGTCACCGGAAATAAGTGCATGTCTCATAACCGAATTCATACAATCATACACTTTTTTAATTGTGGAGTACGACGATCCTCCATCCTTCAAGTTTGAAAGCATAGTCTGAATATCATCCGATTTAATTTGTTGAATTTGAATCATCCCAATATTCGGTTTTATTTGATGATTTATTGTATTTTCTAGTCTATCATAACTAGATTTTTTTAACGAATCCTTTTTATACACTTTGAGCCAATTATCAAGATAAGCTCCAACGGTAATCTTATCAGCATTTACGCCATTTATTCCTGATTTATTATATTCCCTGATTTTTCTTTTAACCTCTGCTTCGCTTTTCCCTGAAAAATATTTAATTGCTGGACTGCCATTCGACTTCTTTCCTACATTTAATCTTCCAACCCATTTTCCATTGGAGCGCATATAGACATTGCCAGTCCCCTTTTCACGGCGTTGTTTATTGTCTCCCATAATAGTACCTCCTTGTGACATTATGTAGGAAAGATAGTGTGACAGAAAATAAGTTTTGTCACACTGTTGTCACACTATTTTTTAATATTAGATGATATTTCACATATTTAAATGGCATATAACCAAATTTTTTCAGTTTTATATTCATATTATATCATCAATAGAGGTAAAAGTAAACTTCAAAAAATGTTCCAAAAACATCAGAAAATTAAGCAAAAAGCAAGATTTTGATACAAAATAGTCCTACAAGGATCATACGAAACTTGTAGGACTATGGAGGTACCACCCAGATTTGAACTGGGGAATCGGGGTTTTGCAGACCTACATTTATTTCTCGTTTTTTCTTTATATTTCAATGCATACAGAATAGCATTTCTTATTTTTGTCACACTATTGTCACACTATTTTTTAGTATTTGTATGTCTTTCCGCAATGTTTCAATATCCATTCATCAAGTTTTTGTTTTGGGACAAGAACTTTTCGATTTAAATGTATTGACGGGAACCCATTAGAACTTACTAATTGATATGCTTTAGTACGTCCAATTCCAAGAATTCTTTGTATGTCTTTAATATTATACATGATCATGTCTTGATTGTCCATATATCTACTCCTTTTATATTTTATTGTTTTGTTAATATCATAGTTTAACGAACATTTATTATTCTCCCAAAGCAAATCAACTTTATCTTTCTAACATATCTTTCTTAATTATTTTTAGATGTAGAGCCAATTCCACCAGTACGAATAGTAGTTACATTATCATCATCGGTAGTCATAAAAGGAACGATAATTCCTTGAGCAAATGCATCTCCCTTATTAACTACAAGACATTTATTATTTTTGCTATCATTTGTAATCTTAACAAAAATATGGCCTTCGTTACTTTCGTTGTTATAATAGTCTTGATCAATAATCCCAACTGTATTGTCAAGTTGCATACGGAATTTAAAACCGTAGCTGCTTCTTGGAAATAGCATTAGAACATTTCCTTGATTCAAATTGCATTTTATACATGTTGGAACCTTAATCGCTTGTCCTGCTTTTAACTTAAAAGAAATCGGAGAGAAAAAATCATATCCAGCACTTCCTTGTGTAGCTCTACAAGGAAGTTTTAATTCGTTATAATTTAAATATCCCAACACTCCATTTTTAGTTTTAAATCCTTCTACAAAAGTTTTATCGTATTCATTTTTAGAAATTAATTCAAACTTGTTCATATATTCTCCTTTAATCGTCTTTTATCTTGATATACAAACCGCAATGGCACATTCCTTCTTCCATTTCAAGAAACTCTTTACACATACATTTAGTATCAGGAGTTCGTTCTAATGCGCAAGGACAATATCCATCATTTTCTTTCTTTTTTTGCTCAATCTGTTGAACAAGTTTTTTATCTGGATTTTTAAATATTCTCATTTTACACCCCCTATTTTTCAGTTAAATATCCAAGACGTTTCATATCATTTGTAAAAAGAGTCCAAAATCCTTCAAACCTTTGATCATCTGAACTTTGAATGAGTCCTGTTTGCAACATTGATAAAACAGCAATCCCTTTTGGTGTGATTATATAATGTTTTTCATCTTTATTTGTAGTTGGAGTTTTATTTTTATATTTCATTATAGACCACCATCTCATGAAATTTTTTCTGCGTTTTGCCCTTCTGAATTTAATGTAACACCAAGAACATCTTCATAATGAGAAGTCGAATTTGGAATATAACGCCCAAATTTAATAATAACATTAGGAAAAATAGACAATTTATTAATCCATCCATTTTTTTCACACTCTTGTTTTGTGTAGCCGGTGTAAATTACAAAATCATCATTTGTTTTATCACGAACAACATGTAATAATTGATATAACTCTTGAAAACTATCCATCGGTTCAAGGCCACCGCATACAATTGATTTTGTAATTGGATTAGAAAGATATCGGCTAACAATATTTTCTTCGCTTATTTCAATTATTGGAGAACTGGAAAGGTCGCTGTTTTGACAACAACGAACCTTTGCCTCATTCTCGCATTTAAAAGAGCAATAAGGAAAAATAATGAACATGGATGGTTTTTTATAATTGATAAAATCTTCGTCAACCAGTCCTTTAATCAGCAACCTTCTCCCACTCCCTCATCTGATATTCTGCTTTACGTTCCTTGGAATATGTCTTAACCGGGGTGTAAAATCCGACTATCCTTGTATATTCAGTTTCAACAGGATTTCCACATTCAGGACAAATCTTACCAAAGAATGCGTGGTTATTTTTACAAGCCTGAATTTTAGTATTGAACGCAAAGTATGTAACTCCCTGATCTGCAATGTAATTTAACATACTCCAAGCTTGTTCAAAAGTATTAAATGGTGCTTCAATATTAACATGAAGAATGCTGCCACCATTACAAAAACTATCAAACATAGACGCAATACGAATACGTTCCTGCATAGTAGTCTTAATGCCAAGAGGAATAAACTGATTACCATATAGAGGCAGATCTGTCACAGCTTCATCAGGATAAAAGAACAGGTCTTTCTTCATTAGTTTTGCAGCTGCGGTTTCACCGGGGATTTGTTCGCAATTTATTTGATAATCAACAGTTTTCACAAATTCATTTTTTGTATTATGAATGACTTCAAAAATTTTCTTTCCGAAAGATTCCGCATTTTCGGTATAATATGTATTACCGAATTCGTCCTTACGAATATATCCAAAAGTTTTCATTGTTTCATAAATACCAATAAATCCAATTGTATTATAAAGATGTGCAAAATCCACAATTCCGAGAGAAAAATTACGAAGCAATCCTTTATCTACATTACGTTTAATAATACCTCGCACACAATCAAGAGCTTTCAGATTCAGGATAACCATTTCTTTAAGCGTTGCAAGATATTCATCCTCGGTCTTATTTTCAAGAGCAAGTCTTGCTAGATTAATCGTACTGACCTTGACAGAGCCAACCTTGAGAGCAGTACCGCCAATAGAGTTAAAATATCCTAAATCCTCAATATTACTTTTCAAACGACAACAATTAGATAAACTAGTAACAGAATCATCAATAAACAAATTGCTATCATTCCACTTCATATTATGTTTGCAAGCATATCGTGCGAATTCCTCGTCTATAAATTTTCCATCAACACGAAGCAAAGAAATAGAATTTACGGGGAATGTCATCATATTCTTGGAACGAATCTTTGCCATCGTTTCAAGGAACACTTTTTGAAATTCCATAATCCCATCAATTTCATCAATCATAAAGGAACCATCAGGAAATTCAGAACCACCAAATAAAGCTTCAAGATATGGTCTATCAAAAATACTTGTATTGGTAAATGCAGACTGGATACCACCACGAAGGAAAGGCTGATTTAGAGCATAAATTAAACGTTGAATCTGCTGACGAGCCGCACGGTCATTATCAACATACAGATTTTCAGTACAATCCTTTTTCCAAAAGTAATACATGTAAGGAATTAAATTTGGCAACCCAACTGCACCAGAGCTTCGATTACAAGTCCAACTTACAAATTCTTTTACAAAGTCCACAAATGTTTCAAGATGCTGTGGAGGTTCGGCATTGAAGTTTTCAATAAAAAATAACCCCTTCTCTGCTAGATCCTTTAAATCATAAGCAAAACAGTAATGGACAAAAGTAGAAGTATTTGCATCATGTAGATATAAATGTCCATCCCACTCATTACGCAACCAATCATTAGCTGTTTTAAATCCATATTTCTTATTAATTTCATAATAAATTTTATTGAATGCTAACAATTTTTGATGTGGTTTTGGCATTTCATTAATTAAAGTAACGATGTCTTTCTGTCCAACATTTGCATTTCCATCAACAGATGCATCGGCAACGGTATCCGAATCAATAAAATTATCAATAAAATCTGTGTAACTTAATTGGCCAGCGGAAAACCCGTTAATTTTAGCAATTTCTTCTCCATAGTCATTTTGCATTGTATTGTATGCATTGACGAAGTTCTTTTTCAACTCAATATTAATATTCACTGCACACTCTCCTGTTCATTAATCCACTTATTTGCTTCCGTAAAATCCATTTGTTTGCCGTCCACATCAAGAACAGGAACACGAACAAAATTCATACTTCTCATTAATTCTCGATCTGTATTTTCTTCAAATTGAATTCCCTTTGCAGACAGCTTCTTTTTTAAAACATTGCAAGCTGGACATCCTGTCGAATACAAAATAATTTTGCTCAAAATACTTCCCTCCTTAATCTAATATAATGGAACGAATTTCTTCCCAATTTGATACACGGATAATGCCAGCGGATTGAGCATCAAAAGACCTGTTATGTGGGCGACTAAATAAGATCCCCTGATAATCTCCACCAACAACATTATGTACTCCGTCATCAATTAGGTAATCACCATGAACAAGCTGCTTGTGAAAAGTAACAATAAATTGGTTCCAATTAAGAAATGGATACAACTCTAAAATTCGTTCCACTTTTTTATCACAAGTGTTATAATGCGAAGCAGTAACGATTCGCAAAATGTGTTTGTCATTAATTTCTTTCAAAACTTCAAAGCAATTTGGGATTCTTTCTAAATGACACCAGATTTCTTTTTCTTTAATTGGAGCGAATACATCTTCCTTTGTAAGTGTTGGGAAAAATAAACTTATATCCCAATCTGTAATTTCTGATGGATCAACATTCGTCCTATGTTTCTGATTGATCGCAGAAACCCAACAATCAATTAGATTTTCGATTACATCATCGGCATCACAAAGAATAACTTTCTTTTTTTGATTCATACCAAACACCTTTTATAGATATTTTGAAATTTCCTTTGCTTTGATTGACAAATCATTTAACGTACCGTTATTAACTACATGTATATCAACAAGCGGGTAATCGTCCATTGCTGTTTCAGATGGATGATTTGCTTGTTCAGGTGTTAAATCTGACTTAAAATTCGGACGATCAATATGAATTAAAACTGTTTTTATTCCATTTTCACGAAAACATTCAACTTCATCAGGGAAACGACAATCTGGAATTAAAACATAATCCCATCTATCAGGGAATAACTTTAGAATCCCAACAACAAAATCTGTCCAGTAGCTTGGACTTTGAGTTCTAACAATATCTGTCCCCACATACTGAAGTAATGTTCGTCCCTTTTCGTCTTTAATACCATTCCAGTTAAAGAATTTCTCACAAATATACTTAACAAGATCACCAAAATGCGTAATTAATACATGATGTCCATGATTTCCCAAGTTTTCTTTAAGCATTTCGGCTAAAGTATCTTTTCCATGACGAGCCTTTCCAGAGATACAAATTACTCTCATTTACTCACCTCCGCACTCGATATCGTCAAAGAGAACTGGAATTCTTGCCTTAAACTCTTTCAACAACATCATTGCAATTTCTCTCATTTGCGGATGTGATGCGGGAGCGCAACGTAACTTGAAGAAATGCCGCCACTCGCGGATATTTGCGGTAATACAAATTTCAGTCTTTGTAGAATTGTTCAGTACGGAACGGGCAATTTGGGGAGATGCCCCAAGCTCAATCATACGTTTATAATGACGCTCGGCATCAAACATTGCATTTCCCCAAACCCACAATTGCTGACCAGACAAACCATTTTTACCACCGTTAATTTCATAAGTAGGCGAGATTACATTGAAGTTTTTTACAGATAGCATATCTGTTTTAATGGGGATTTCCAATTCAAATGCTTCAAAATACCTTGCTGTTTTTGAATGCCCATACGGAAATTTGAAATTTTTATAAAGATTTTTACAAAACTCTTTACCAACCTTGGAATCTGTAATAGCAAGTCGTGCATATGTATCATATTTATATATTTTTACATGGTAGTTAAACTTTTCCATCAAGAAAGCCTGAATCAATTGCATCAAATAGATGTTTCCTGTAAATCCAATATTACACGATTGTGTTTCAGAATTTTCTTTTTGGTAGAACCATCGAATATTCCCATCCCCATCGAGCAAACCTCTGAGGAAATCATATTTAAAATCTTCAGGAACAGAATTCCACAACATATCTGCATTGTGCTGATCCATTTCATATGTCTTATTGGGAACAATGCCACACTCATACAAATCCTTACAAATCTGTTTATTGTGGATTGTTAAAGACTTAGCTTCTGGTTGAATAAAGTCTCGAATCATATTTAATAGCCACCACTGTTCATCTTCCTTTTGGGAAATAGTAAGTTGTGACAAATCTTCACGCAAACAGCCATCTGCTTGAATAAACCCAAGTAAGTATGCTTTTTCAGGGGTATTGATCTCGGAAAAATAATCCTTATTAACAATTCCCCTACTGCCTTTGCTTCTTTTTTCAACCCCATTTTGTTCCAAGAGTTTATATACATCCCATTCGGTATATTTACCCTTTGAACGTTCAGAAATCTTTTTCATTGATAGACCAGACAAATATAGATCAATCACTTCTTCATCGGTTGTCACAATATCAGGCTTATCAGAGTAGCAAACATATCTCGTTGACTCTTGTGCATAGCTTGCAATTCTATGTCTGACAATTTCATGTGTAACACCACGATCCGTTGTGACTTTTGCAGTCATGTCGATATGCGTAAATTTCTCTGCTTCATCCTTTAAATCATAAACACTCAATTCCTTGAAAGAATTTCCCGTACTATTCCAACTGGAAAACTCAATTTCTTGAAACTCAGGGAACAATACTGGATTTGAATGAATGAAATCAGACATGAACTCTGGAACGCCAACATTATTAGCTAAACACCATTTAATGAAATCTCTCCATGCACGAATATTAGCTGATACAACAGGACGTGTTTTATATGTAATACGCAAAAAGCTATTAAATCCATAGTCCTCTAAGAGATTAATAATGTTTTTCATTTTCGAATAACTGGCTTCATCCAATTCAAAAATAAATGTGGAATGCTCAATCACAGCTTCATGTCCGCGCTTTATGATATTGGAGACAAACGACTGGCAAGAGTTCTCTGTAATCTTGTCTTCGCTCTTATAACATGTCCTCCCTACTTTTTCTAATGTTTTCAAGATTGATTCACCATCAATAGGTGTAATAATTTCAAACGATGGGGAAATAATTTTCATAAGTCATCCTCCTAAAAATTGATTTTATTGTTATTTGTTAATTATTGCGCCATTCATCAAAACAAAACTGACACAAATACCCTTTTGAACCATCAGACTTCTTGATCTTGTGCATGGTTCCATGGGAAGAACCGCATTCCATACAATATACTTTACTATTAGATTTTGGTTTTTGTTCTGTTTGCTCTTTTAAAGTTTTAGAATTAAATTGATTTTCTATATTTTTTACATTCTGGTTATAATTACGCTTCATTTTAAATTTCCTCTCTTATCTTTTTTAATATAAGAACTTAGATTATTTATTTCTTTTCACGTTTACATAAAAATATAATTGTGTTATAATATAATATAAATTTAAAAGGGGATAGACTTTATGGATACTGAGAATATTATAAAATCAGAAACAACAGAAGAAGAAATATCGAAAGAAGAAGAAAAAGCGAAGAAGAAAAGGGTTCGTCGAACTATTGAAGAGCGAGTTGCAGAAATCGATGCTAAAATTGAAAATCATAAAAATGCAATTCAAAAACTAGAACAGAAAAAGCAAGAAATATTACATCCTCAAATTCATCTTTCAAAAGCTGCTGGTCTTAAAAAAATAATGATAGCCGTACAAAATAAAGGAATGGAAAATGAAGAAATTGCCAAAAGACTTGATCTTAATTATGATGAAGTTATTCGTAGTTAGGACGTGTTTATAACACGTCCTAACTTATTTTTGACATAAAATTATATAATAGGACTTTAATTTAGCATTTTTGTTAACTCATCTTCTGATAAAATTTTAATTCCTAGTTGCTTTGCTTTTGTATATTTTGAACCAGCCTTATCCCCAGCGATTACATAGTCAGTTTTTTTAGAAACTGAACTAACAACTTTTGCACCAAGCATTTCTAGCTTTTTAGTAATTTCATTTCTTGTGAAACATTGCAGTGTACCGGTAATTACAATTGTCTTTCCATAAAATAATGTACTTTGATTCAATTGAATTTCTTGTTTTTTGATTGAAATACAATCGAGCAACTTGGCAAATAAGACAACATTATCTGGATTTTCGAACCACTGCTTAATATTGTCCGAAGTTGTTTGTCCAAAATCACTCAGAGCAGACCAGTCAAAATTATTACTGATCAAATCTTCAAAAGCTGATATATTTCCACTGCAATATTGAGAAATAGCCTTTGCTGCGGTCTTACCTATTGCAGGTATTCCCAATGAAACAAGAAATTTATCAAATGAAACATTCCTTGAATTCTGAATCGCATTCCAAAGTTTTTCGTATGAACGTACTCCAAACCCATCCATATTCATAATTTCATTCTTGTGTTGATCTAAATGATAGATATCAGAGAAATTATTTAACCAACCATTGGAAATAAAGCGTTTTAATGTAGCTTCTGATAAGCCATCGATATTCATAGCTGATTTACTAACAAAATGTTTAAATGAACTTAGTTTCTTACCAGCACAATTAGGATTAGTGCAATAAATAGAATCTGTATTGTTAATACGTTCTATTTGCGTATTGCTACCACAAATAGGACAAGTATGAGGGTAATTCACTCCTTTCTTTTTAATCCGTTCTGTAGCAGATAAATTTTTAAAAATTTGAGGAATGATCATGTTTGCCTTGTAAATCTCAATTCGATCACCAATGTTTAAATCATGATCCCTTAAATAACTAAAATTATGAACGCTTGCTCTAGATACTGTTGTCCCTTCTAATTCAACTGGATCGAAAATTGCTACTGGAGTAAGCTGTCCTGCACGTCCCAAAGGCCACTCAATATCTCTTAGTATTGTTTCGGCAGTCTCGTCTTCAAACTTAAAAGCAATGCCATCATTGTTGTGATGTGACGTGCCGCCTTTCTGTCTAGAAAATGCATAGCTATCATATTTTAATACAAGACCATCAATAGGAATTCCCTTCTGAATTGCGTCTTGTTGCATCATATTAATTACATCAGAAATAGAATTGACATTTGTTTTATTTATAGAAAAGACATAAGGCTGCTCAAATCCAAGACCGGCACAAGATAGAAATTTATTTTTTCTACTATCTGGGTCATTTGTAATATCATCAAGTCCTTCAAGAACATCCCATAACATAAATGATACATTTCTTTGAGCACAAATCGAGCTATCTAACTGTCGTACCGATCCAGAAACAAGATTTCTAGCATTAGCATATGGCTTCTCCCCTATTGAAAGATTATCATTAATTCGTTGAAAATCTTCACCATAAATAATAGCTTCTCCAACTACTCTTAAAAAACCTTTATACGGAACGGTTAATGGAATATTTTTAAATACTCTAGCATTATGAGTGATATCTTCTCCTACATAACCATCACCACGAGTAGACGCTTGAATTAACTGACCATTATTATAAATTAATTCTACCGTGATTCCATCGTATTTGAACATGAAAATACAAGGATTTTCAACAGCAAATTTTTTCAAATCTTCAACATTCTTTGTTTTGTCTAAAGAAAGAAGCGGGATATCATGCTGAACTTTTGCAAGATTGCTTTTCACTTCATACCCAACCGTTCGTGTTGGTGAATTACTTAATATAACACCAGTTTCATTTTCTAATTTTTGCAATTTATTAAACAGTTTGTCATATTCTGCATCCGTCACCAAAGATTCGGAACGGTTGTAATAATAATCTCTATACTTATTTAATCTATTTACAAGATTTTGCATTTCCATAATATTATTGCCTTTCTTGTTATATGGATTTAATTAAAACTTCTTACATCTATTCATATTATAATTGATTTTCTCGTTATTGTCAAGAACTTTATCTCAATTTATGCTTTAAATAATAAGTAAATACTCCATACATAAACCAGCCAGAGTATGCTGGATCTGGCATAAACATAAGTTGAAGTCCGTATCTTTGATTAAATGTATGAAGGCTTGCGAGATATGCTTTGTGGGAGAATTTAGTATCGTACTTGCCATCAACTATATCCTGATAGTTGGCGTTCTCTACAAGCAAATATTTTAATCCGTTGTATGTAGCCATTTCTTCTTCAAACCTTGCTCGGTTCTGAGAAAAGTTCCCGCTAAGTTCTTCCAACGAACCCTTTCGTTCAATCATAATCTCATGATCAAAATATAAATCACGGTCAATATTCAAATCAGGATTGGCAGGAACATAAAAGCTATAATCACCATTTGAAAGCGCTTTTGACTTATGTAGGATTTTCTTTCTGTCTAGCCAGTCGATAATATGAGCATTACTCTTTTCTCTGGAATCAGTGAGGATTACAATAGACTTTACAAGCTGCTCAATCTCTTTGTCTGTGTATTTATATAAACTAAGCATACTTTTTGAAAAACACCTCCAAACGATTTTCTATTTCATCAAATTCATAGAAAGGAATTCTCAATAAAGGGAACCCATGTTCAAATGCATAAAGATTTTTCATCTCGTCATGCTCTTTTTGTTTTTCATAATTTTGCCCCTCATAGATCTTTTCATAATGAAACTCTCCATCATATTCTATGAGAAGAAAATGATCATTAACAAAAACAGCAAAATCATATCTCAGTGGCAAATTGCTTTTGCTTCTTAAATCATCAAACGAAAATTCTCTATAATATAAATATCCGTGTTCGTATAAATAGTCCTCAACTTTTCGTTCACCATTAGACTGGTTACAGTATGGACAACGAGGATTTTTTGAAATTCTATCAGGAATTACGGAAACAATTTTACCGCATTTTCTGTGTATAACATCAACTGCCGTTTTTGCGTTGATATATTTGCCGACCAATTTATACTCAGGTTCAATTCTTTTAGAAAAAATATCTTGAGTTATAATTGGATTTTTACAACAATATGGGCATCTGCATCCTTGCAAAAATTTCTCCAATATCACATCATATTCATTACCGCAACTCATATGAAGAATGCGAATATGAGATTTTACAGACCTGAATTCACAAGACAAAAGTCTGTATTCTTCACCAGCTTCAATGATGTTTTTCACCAATTCATAATTATATTTTCTCGGCTTGTTGTTCTTGATGCCATTTGCATGACCATTTTGTTTGTAACTACAATATTTACAACTATATATTGATGGTTTTATTAGTCTGCGAGGGTCTGCCATGTATTTTCTGCCACATACTTTGCACTTAACTAAGACCTTTGTTTTTGCATCTACATATTCTGATAGAAAGTTCAACGCATCCCCACGATTCCTAATAACCTCTTCTACGAATTCGTCATGTGTTTTCTTCTTCAAGTAATCACCTCCCACTTAATATTATATGCTTTGTTACATCAAATGACAGGTGTTATACCAAATAGGGAACATCCAACCCTTTTTACTGGCGTTTTGTAACCTATCGGGGTTAATGGTTATTTCTCTCGTGCAGCTCTCATGCGTTCTGCCATTTTTGCCCTTTGTTCGTCAGAGTATTGTCTTGGAAATGAAACCTTAATCCATTTCTTTGGCAAGCTATATTCCGCAAAATCTTCTCCTCTATAAATAAGTTTCATATCTGGCATTTCAGACAGCATTTTATCCAGCTTGCGGATTAACGATTTATCATATGTAAAAATTGATGCTGTTTTTTCTTCATTATTATAATTGATAATAGTTTCTTGTTCATATTTAGATAATTTCATATATTCTCTCCTTCTGTATTATCACGGACAAAAGACCACTTCTTCAAAATGACTTCTTTATCAGAATTGTTCTGCTGCCAATCACCATTCTGGTCTTTAGACCAACGACCTTCCTCAGAGCATTCAATGGTCTTAATAATATCGCCGACATTGATAGGAGCTTCGTCATATTTTTTGCGTCTGACTTTGACAACTTCAGTAGTGCCATCACACAGACGATAAAGTGTCAATTTAGGATTTTTATATTTGCATTCAAACTCCTGAACGAAAGCATAATCAGGTGACATATCAGGAACCAGCGTTTTAATATACCCAATATTATCAAGTTCATATTTTAATCTTTCATTAAATGGAATTTCAATATCTTCAAGCGTTTCCCAAATCTCAGCCAAAGCCGCATTATAATCAAACTTACGATACTGTTTATCTGTTTCCTCTGAATATTTTTTGATAATAGAAAGGAATTCGACAGGGGGATTAGTTTTACTAAATTGAGAACGATCATAAAGTTGATCGAGAATTTCAATGAACCGTTTAATTTTACCAATAGTACCGAAGTCATCAAAATAGCCAATCTCAATCAGTGTGTTTATCTTACCGCTATTGAGATTCTTTTTCTTTTTCATGACCTTCCATAGTTCATAGAAGTTGTCGTATTTCTTTTGTCCCATTGCATACAAATCATTGGCACAACCTTGGCTTAACCCCTTAATGGACAGAAGTGACGGATAAATTGTTTGATTATCTGGATCGGCTTTGAACTTACGATTATCAAGGCCGAATTTATATTCGCCTTCCTTAATTCCAAAAGCTTTGTTCATTTCCTGCTTGAGTTCCGCGACCTTATCTTTTTTGCCCTTATCAGAATAGGTTTGAAGCAGAACCTCATAAAATTCATAAGGATAATGTGCTTTCAGATATGCGTTATACAGGCTATCCAATGCCATACAGTAAGCATGTGCGCTGTTCGATGTCACAAGACCATTCTCCGAAACAAATGTATGTGCCGGATCTGCCATTTCAATATCATAAGTCTGCTCAAAACCATGCGAAGTGATAGAAATAATTTCATCAAGATATGTAGGAATACCTTTTTGGTATCTACCATTTCGTCCGCTCTCATAATGAATTTTTTTATGACAAGAATTACACAACCACATAAAATTATTTATACTGTTATTATGTCGGTCATGGTCAATATGATGCAGCTTAAAATTACCGTCATGTGAATATTCTCTACCGCAATTCTCACATATATCATAATTTAGTATGTGTTTTTGTTTTTCGGATTGGAATATGATACTTGCACCATCTGACATATTACGAAACCCCTGCTCACCAGTACGAGGATAATTTCTCTCATAATTTCCATCAGTTAGTGATGAATTTGAAATATTAATTTCATAATCTCCCATGCAGTACAACAAATCTCCAATTTTTAACTCGTCAAGTCTTTTTTTCCCGTTAGGGGTTGGAAATCTGTGATTATCTGTACAAATAAGACTTTTCCCAGTTTTAGTCTTAATTTCAAAAGTTTCTCTTATACCAGCAGGATATATACCAATAATTCGATTTTGATAAATTTTTTTATCATCAAACATAGAAAGAGCATATCCGTATCCAGAATAATGATATTTCTTATAAAGTGCCTTATGACCAGTTTGTTCAGCAAATTCCTTATCGTTCATAATGCGATACATTTCTTCAACCGTTGGTTCAAATCCACCATTGCGTCCTGATTTTTTTATTCTTGTTGTTCCAGATACACAATTAAATCCATATCCACAAGAATCTGAAATAATTTGCCAAACCTTTGCACTATCTTCTTCTGCTTTTTTAGCAGAAACACCTTCATCTTGCATTATTTTATCTTTAAATCCTGTAATAAAACGATCTTTTAGTGGCTTAACTTTTTCTGGATGCTTCTTGGCAATTGCTTTAATGATTCCATAGCACTCGTCAATTGGAAACCCGGCATAGTTCAGTGTGTTCATAGTCTGTTCTTGATACAAAATAAAACTCTGTGGGAGTTCTTCTGTCTGTAAAATCTTATCAAAAGCAGGGATACCGTAAGAAAAGTCCTCTCTATTTTCAAGTTTTGAATACATTGACTTAAATGCAGGACGAATAGCGGCAATAAACGCAGACAACTCAGATACATTTCGAGGCTTATATTTCATGGACTTTCGTGTAGTAGATGACTTTTCTACTTGATTAACGCCCATCGTATATCCATTGGCATAAATATCCCAAACCGCTTGGTCATTTTTAACCAGTTTCATTAGCTCATTTACAGTATGATGTTTTAGGCCAATCCGTTTATAAATTAAATCAATCAACAATACAACATCTACTTTTAGGATGTCATTCTTCAAAAATTTGTAATTTTCAGCAATTGCACCATCGATTACGGCGGTTATATATTCTTTTTTAGTAGATTCACTTTTACATTTTATCAATCCAATTTCTTCACGAATACTTCCATTATATAACAAAAAAGCGCAGGGAGCTTTTTTCTTATCCATAATAATGCCCTGATACTTTTTACTTGCATCAATATAAGAATGATATTCTTCATCCACGTAATCATAGATATTAATGTCTTCTTTTTCATCATCGTCTGCGTACTTGAGAGCATCATCATATTTTTCAATCTGCCCCGAAATAGTATTCGCCAAATCAAAATCCATATTCTGCGATCTTGCGTATAATTTAAATGCACTCTTTTTCTTACAAGTACCAAAAGCAATCATAGGATAGGCGTGATCTTTTCCAAGAATTTCTTCTTGTGCTTCTGCTGCAATATCTGGTGTGCCCCAATTTAGATCGATATCCGGCAATGATTTCGTTTCTAAAATACGACTCTTACTGATAAATCGTTCAGGATACAGTTTTATAGGACTTTGAAAACGGTCTACTTTAGAAAATCCAAGCAATGTATTTGTAAAGTATCCAACTGAGCTGCCACGCCCTGAATCAGTTAAAACACCCCCTTTCTCCAACGCTCTTTTTACCATATAATAATCAATCAAAAAATAATCAGACATATTAGTATCTTTAATTGTCTGTACTTCATTTTTTACTCCATTAAAATATTCATCATATTGTGATCGATCTATACCTTTCATATATTCTTTAAAAAGACGTGTGATTAATTTGCTATATTCTTTGTTACGTTCTTCTTGTGTTAATTTGGGAAATAATACTCCATCAATTTCATGTTTCCCATCATAAAGTGTTGGTAATTTGATATCCTTAGAAAATATAGGATTAGGTGTGCCATCTGATAAAACATCATAATCATCAAATTCAAGCAATAAATCCGTATTATCCATGGCTCTTTGAACCTGTTCTTTGGTAAATACTTTTTGATCCAAAAATCTTTGCATAGTAGTTTCATCATCTGGATAATCCATGTACCAGCCATCTTCATCTTCATAATGGATATTTTTAGCAGCAAGAATATAATCACGTTCTTTCGCCTGTTCAGGATAAATATAATGGCTATCCATGCCAACAATCATTTCAATATCGTACTTTTCAGATAAACTAAGAATTTTTCGGTTTAAATTAATTTGAGAGTCCGTATTATGATATTGAATCTCCAAAAAGAAGTTTTTCCCAAAATGATTATGTAGCTGTACAAGAATATCTTCAATATCATCATAGTGCCAGAATGCAATACACGAAGTTGTGATCATTACATCATCTGCTGGAAGTGTTAAAAGTAGTTCAAGATCAACACGTGGACGAAAATAGTATCCATCTTCATTTGCCGTGGAAAGAATGCCATTGATTGCTCTGCGTCCATTTTCATTTTTAGCAAGCATTATAATATGACAATTCGTGCGATCTTTTTCATGGCGATCTTTTACCCAATATGCCTCTGCCCCAAAAATAAATTTAAGATCATATTTCTTTGCTAGTTCATATGTTTCAAAGTAGTATCCTTGCCAACCATGTTCCACACTGGAAATGACCTTATGACCAAGTTCAACGGCTCGTTTTGCATAATCCTCATTAACCGCAGCAGAGTCTGCAACAAAAATATTACTATACGAGGTATGACGGTGATAATTATTAATGATAATCACCTCCTACATAAATGTTACTCTCAGAATCCCGCGAACTATATTCCCATTTAAATCCATATGCGGTATCAAGTTTATTTTCACAACATTTATAAATCACACTTGAATCATATCCATAATAACTTGAAATTTCATGTACACTATTCCATTGCTTAACAAATTCTCCACGAACAGTTTTTTGAATTACCTTATATGTAGGCAAAATTCGTAGTTTTGACATTACAGCATGAGTCGAGTTTTGTTTTGCTGAAACCCATTCAAGATTTTCAACACAATTATTTAATTTATTTCCATCAATATGATTAACTTCTTTCAAGTTGTTAGGATTTGGAATAAAGTTCTCAGCTACAAGTCTATGAACATATTTATTTTTCACTTTACCATCTTTATATAATGCAACTTGATTATACCCATCAATTATTCTTTCTGATAAAATACGCTCTTTCCCTGTCCGGTTATATGAAATTGATTTGACAAAACCCCTATCGCTAATTTTATATTTCCCTTCATACCCAATAATATCTTTCCAAATTTCCACTCAAACCACCTTATATTTCTTGTTATGTTATTAAAATAAATCTGCACACTCGTTTTTGTCTATCTTTCGTAAAGACCATTGATCATTAAAGCGTTTAATATGTACACATGTATTTCTAAAATTACAAAGATTATTACAAAAAAATGTATCTTCAACTTCTTTCCCTCTTTTATCAATTCTAATAAAAGAGCGCGGAATCCATTGCATTTCATCTTTTGGATCGAGAGATTCAAACCGGTCTGCCATAGCATTTAAATAATTAATAGTTTCTGCTTTTAATTCATCCGTCAATTCATATTTCCGAACATAGGGCTTAACAGAATATTTCTGCTTAATTTCATCTGGCAATCCGTCAAACGAATTGCAATCTAAAGCAGATTTAATCATAAATTCAATGTCTAACTCATCATATCCTAATTCTGTTAAATCAAATTCAATGTAATTGCGTAATTCACTAATTAGCTTACCGCGACTAATCACTTTTGTAATTTTAGACTTTCCTTTTGAATCGGTTCGTTTCTTACCCATAAATGTAACCTCGCAATATTTCAGCATGATCCAAGAAACATCACGAACCTTAAACCCATCATGCTCTTTTGCCAGTGCATAAAAGATTAGCTGTCTACCATGATGAAGTAAGTCAGCAGACTTGAAATTAGTAGATGTTTTCCAGTCATAAATGGAAATTGTACCATCAGAATTATAACGTGTCAGATCAATATACCCCTGAACATAACGATCTTCAGAAAGAGGATAGATGACTAATTCCTCAGTAGTAAACTTTCCAGAAGGTGCTTTAAATGTCTGGCAGAAATGTTTCATATCGGCAATCCAATTATTTCGGATCGAATCATTACCTTTAAAATCCTTTGGAAATTGAATATTTAACATATCAAGATCAAGAAGCTCTTCATTTAATGTATCTAGCAACTCTGCCTCAGTTGCAGTACCTTCGATAATTTCCTGCAATTTTGAATGAATCCTTGTGCCAAGAACTCCATATATACCATTCACGCCTTTTTTGTGTAAAATATAAGTATTATATGCTTCATACAAGCATTCTTCAATTGTGTTACATTTAGAAATACTATACACAGACTTTCCAAGATTAAATAATTCTTGTAATCTTGAGTCTTTATCTCGTTTCGCCATTATTATCTCCTTATCATGGATTCATCATATCGTGAACAATTTGTTGCACATTCATTTTAAACATACCGCCGAAGTATCCTGTCGAAATATTTCCAGCAAGCGCATTTGCATTTTGAAACATCAACTTGAATTCCATTAATATTTTCATTCATTTTTATTTCCCTCCGTTGTAACACTCATTGCAATAAAATATTGTCTTTGAAATAATAGGCGCATCGTATGAACATAGAATACGATATTGTTCTGGTTCGTCCATTTCTTTCCCACAGTTTTGACATACAAACTTCATTGCAAGTAAGCCAGTTTCTTTATCTTTAAGATATAATCGAATACCTTTGAAAAAATCCATATGTTCACCTTGTATTTCTTGTTATTTAAATCCATATAACATGATTCTTCATCAATTCTAAAAATGCTCCCTTACCTAAATCAGATGGACTTGCTTTACTTCCTTTTGGCAATATAGAATTGTCCTTATCATATATATATCCTACCTTGTTTTTAAACATAGAATTATTCAAAACAAGTTTTTCTGCTTGCATTCTTATATTGTCCTCTTCCAGCCCTTCATCGTATGCTAAAATAATTTTAGAAGTCATTAAAGCTTTTAAGTGTCTTGCTTGTACATCACTTACGTCACAGCCACAAGTTGCCAGTCCAACATAACAGCCCATTGAATGAAGCTGCTGTACAAATTTCTCTGATTCTCCTATAACAACAATATTTTTTTGTTGGATGGTTTCATAATTATGATGGTATCCGTATAATGTTAAACTTCTTGAACATGGAATGATCGGGAGCCATCTTTCTTCTTTTAAGCATTTACTATCATTTAATCGTCCCATAATACCACATAATTTCCCATCCAAAGTATATTCTGGAACTGTGATTCTTAATGATTCTAAATCAAACCCTATATGAAAACACTCTTGTGTTTGGAAATCAATCCCATCATTGAAGAACATCATATTATATTTGCCAGAATACTCTATTAAAATAGATTCATCATATGTAGTCATAGAAAATTCTGGTTCTTTAATTTCTTTCATTATTCCTTTATAAAATCCTCCAAAAGGATAGTGGATCTTTTTATTGAATTGATTTTTTTCAAGTCCAAGAACACTGGTAATATATTTTAATGCATTTGGAAACGATAAATTTTTTGTTTTCATAACAAGGGTATATATATTCCCATGCACGTTGATAGAAAATCCATCAAATTTGAGTGTGTCAAGTTTTAGACGCATTGAGGTCGGATTATGACCGTATTCACGGCTAAATCTTAATTCATTCTTTTTTGACCTATATGTTATATTTGTGTAATCCATAGATTCAAGAAGGGCAATACAGTCATCTAAATTATTAGATAAGTAATTAGACAGCGATAATGAATTTATTATAAATATCGCCCTCCTTTCATATCTAAAAATTTAGTGTGAATTAAATGGCAGTATAATAGCGAGTTGTCCGTAATATAGTGCTTCGTTTATTTATTCAGACAAAAAATCCCAATAAACGTCCATAGATTCCTGACAATCTATAATTTCTTTATTAATAACTTCATGAATTTGTCTGTTTTCACTTACAAGAATGTATAAATTCCCACATTTACTTATATATGATGTCTGGTATAAATTATAATATTCATTTTCCTCGTCCCAAGGTACAGCAATATAGTCGTGAGTCCCGTTATTGTAATAAACGTCAATATGCGTAATATCTGGACATTTATCAATTCTTTCAAATTTTGTTTCTTTACTTGTAACACCAAACAAATCATAGGTTTGATCTGCATCCTTATGTATCTCTAAGAATAATTCCCCGCAAACCAGATGCTTTGAAACACAATTACTAGCAAAACGTGCAACTTCTTCACTAATTTCATTACACCAAAACATACCAATTTGTGGCCTATTGAATAGAATTTCTTCACAATTTTCTAATATTAAAGAAATTGATGTTACTTCTAACATTACTGATCGCTCCTTCTTTTCGGATTTAGAGATTTCCCCAGCTTTAATCTTTACTTGTGCTCATTAAATACAGAGCAATATCCTTTCTCTCTCCAACGATTGAAACGTCCGTTGAACTCATACAGAACTTGAATTTTATCATCATCATTTCTGGTCTTATCCAAAAATGCTACAATATATTTTTTGTCTCTATCAAGCTGCACAGCTTCTCGAACACTGGAATATTTACCGTTTGAATCCTTTTTCAATTGATACGGTTTTACATCATATTTTTCTCCGGGGAACTCATCGTCCCAAAGTGGGCGGCAATATACCATTTCAGAAAATACTTCTTTAATTTGCTTTGCATTAGAAAGGCAACTTGCGTCTAAATACCGCTTGTTCAATGTATGTAACGCAAGTTGATAAGTGCAGATCAAAGAGATATTTTCGCGGCTTGTAATCTGAAATAGTTTACGACTGTGAATAAGTAATTGCTGCCACATGGCTTCATCAATCTCGTCCTCGGATTTCATAGTATCAAACATAATTGTCTGATATCCAAGCTTTGATAATTTCTTGATGATTCGTTTAACTTTATTCATGTCGTTGTCAAACATCTTGATAAATTTAATATTAGAATATTTTTCTTTTGAAACCTCTTTTGCCTTTCGCAAATATTCCCATTGTTCGTCTGTAAATTTACCCATCTTTATCTTTTTACGAGTTAATCCCCAATAATCAAGATCATTGGTCAGAATATGGACAAGCAATAGTTGTTTAAAATCTTTCGATCTTTGTTCATTACTAATAACCGCACATTTTACTCCATCCTCTGTCATTGGAATAATCATATTTTCAAAGACAAATGAGGTCTTTCCAACTCCTGAAAACCCAGCAAACATGTACATATCTCCAAGTGGAGTACCAAGAGTAAGATAATTTAAAATCGGGCAGTTCTTACCATAACTAATACCCTGTGCTGATCCATCATTACATTCTTCAAGAAATTTATCATCAATCTCAAGTGTTTCTATATCAATATCATGCGTATTATTGATACTAACACTATTTAATATGTAATCATAATAATCATAAACTTCTTGATTTGTCATTTTTGTAAAACGATCCATATTTTGAGTTACATTAAACCCTTTATCATAAAGTGTCATTAATGTATTCATCTTTGCAATTTTGTCGTAATATGCTTCCACATTTTCTGGATCAACTAAAGAACACAATTCACTAATGGTGGAATACCCACCAAGTTCATCAAAATGTTTCTTTACCGTAGGTTTATTTTCTAAAAATGTATATATGGTAACATTATCAAAAGATTTAAACCCCTGATTATACATCTGTCTACCAAGGTTCAAGTAAAATTTACCATCTTCTGTTTTTAGTGTTTGATCATCATTTGTATTAATTCTTCTAAAATCATCGAATAAATCAGGTTGTTTCCAAAGACATGCAATGAAAGCCCCCTCTGCACTTTCTCGGCCTTTTATTAAATCTTCAGGATAGTCTTTCCAATTCAAATGCTCCCCCTCCTAAAATTCATCATCACTGAGAAAGCGACTAATGTCTTTTCCGTGCTGCTTAGATCCAATAAGAGATAAATCATCACATTCAATTACACTGCTTTTTACTCGATCGTTTAACGCAGCTTTTCTTTTTTCCTGTTTGGCAACATCGGCAATACGACCTTTTACAATTGTGAATATATATGAAATTCTTCCATATTCGTTAGAGAATTGTTTATGTTCAATCCAGTAGTGAATATCATTTGCACACTCTTTAAAAGTCTCTAAAATAACCTCATTACTGTAAAAAGACAGTTCTTTAATTTTTTTGGGGAGAATGGGTGGAAACGGTTGCCCGTTTCCGTAACCCAAAAACTCTCTGCAAATATAATCAATTAATTTTTTATATGACTGTTTCTTTTTTTGCTCAGCATCATATATTTCTTGGCTTTTATAATATTTGGAACCAATTTTTATAAAGGTATCTACAGTCCCTATTTCACCAGTGATAGCACATTTGCATTTTCTAGCCATAACTGACTTCCTCCATGTCAATTTATTCCTGATTCAAAATCTTAACAATTTGCTCTAAAACAGAAGTTGGAATTTCATCAACATTCTTGAAATTCGGAATATCATGATCCTTCATAATTTCCTTTACAGATTTTTTAATAGCGGCATCAGCATCTGGAAACTTATTCTGAATGACTTGAAGCAACTCATCATTACGATCTTCATCAATCTTATTTGCTGCATCTGCCCTTTGCTTTTCAGCTAATTTCTTCTCTTGTTGCTTACGAGCTTCTTTGAGTTCCTTTTCAGACTGCTCAATTGATTTTTCTCCCTTACTATGTTCCGCAAGAATTGCATCCTGCAAAGCCTTGATAAATGCGTCTGCATCCAAAGGAATTTCATCAACAATATCCGCAAAGCGAGATTTGGAGTCAACACTATAATTATCATCACGGAAAGAAATTCGGCGTGATTCGCTCAATACTTTACCCTTAACTTCCTCTTCCTTTGTAACAATATTTTTTTTACCAGTCTTTTGTTTTACAATTTCACGATCAATATAGGCAACTCCAAGAAAATGCAGCTTTGTCTTAAGCGCATTGAAATAACGCTGGCTCATATTAGTAGTCAAAATAGAATATGTCTCGCCCGTAATAGGATCTTCAATATCTTTTTTCTTTGTATGTCCAATGGCGATAAAAGAAATACCTACACTTTTTAAATCCCAAAGCTTATCAAGCACAATCTGAATTGCCTTATCCTCTCCGGCCATAAAACCACCAAACGCAGCTTTAATAGATGTAATTTTAGGCTTATCAGGATTTGCTCTATTATGCATCCGTATAACTTCTGGCTCTGCAATTTCCAGCAATTGATCAAATGTATCAAGAACAACAACACGCAAATCTTTATAGTCTGTCAACTTATTTTCAATTACATCATCACAAAATTCCTTGAATGTTGACCAATCAGGAATCTTAGCTGTTACAATATTATGGATTGCACTATGTCCATCTTCTTTACCAATATCAAGCGCAATATATCCGTCCTCTCCCACCAATTTTTCACACACTTCTTTAATCAATGTTGACTTACCAATGCCACTCTCGCCAATCAGGCCGATATTATAAGAAAGAGGATCGATACAAATTTCCTGTTTATGCCCAAACTTTCTTGCCATTATGTATCACTCCTTAATATCAATTCGAATTATATTTTTTACTCGATAAATCGTAATGTTATCCTTAGTAAGTTTATCTGCAATTCCAGACTTCACAGTATCAATTGCAGACTTCATCCAATCCATATCCATTTAAATTCTCCTTAAAACAAATCTTCAGAATCGTCATCATCATCTTTATCAAAAGGAGGCTCGTCATCCTCGTCCTCGTCCTTCTTAACCTTAGAACTGGACTTGGAATTCTTTTTTGCTTCTTCTAATGTTTCGTCTAGAGCTGGCACATAAATTTTTTCCTCGAATTCATCAGCAGTATCATCACATTCCAGCAATCCATCTGCATAATCGCCTTCCAGCTTAGGCTCAAACAAACGAAATTCGTCAATTCGATCTCCATAAATATTACCTTTCGGACGGAAATCATCAACAGTCTTAATTCCAAGTTCAACCTGTTCCCTCTGTGAATCTGTCAACATACTTTCATCAAAATCCGCTTCCTCTGCACCACGAAGTAACACAATTTCCCAAGGAATATGTACCATGTTCTTATTCTTAACCTTGATGTACTTCATTTTATAATCAAACAATTTTTTATGCTTTTCGTTCTCAAAATCATACTTTGCACAGGAAAACACAACCTGAATGGGAACATACTTTCTGCCTTCATCTTTATTTATGTACTGCTCAATATAGCAATCCAATGTCATCTTCTTATTCTCTTCAAAATCACTATCATCAAAACTATCCTTGTTATAAAACAAATCCATAGTTAACAATAAGCGATTTTTTCTTTCCTCAGAAGCAGCAAAAACATTTTGAATATTGAATTTAGAAAGATACATTTTCTTCTTTGAATACCAACTACGAGTAAACTGACCTGTAACAACAACACGTCCATCGTAATCAGGTAAATACTTACGCAAATGCTCAATCATATCATAACCTGTGATAAACTCCTGCCTACCACCATGATCTTCTCCAAGATCAACAATATATTTACGATAATTCGCAACTCTCGCAATTACATCTTCATCGAATCTATCATCCCAATCTACATTCATTTTTTCATTATCAATATCTATTGTTTTAATGACTTTTTGTTGGCTGCCAAAGGCTTCTACAAAAGCCATATTCATATCGCTTTCTTTAACACCGAACGCCATAGAAAGCATTTTCTTGTTCTCTTTCGTCTTTTCATCTTTTTTGATAATTTCCTTACAGAAAGGACGCTTTGCGTCTGATTTCTGCTTTGGAAGTACAGGTGTCCCACAAAAACTAAATCTTGATTGATAACTCATAATTAATCTCCTTAACTTTTAATTTTTATCATTTTTTTCAGATGCTTTATCATTAACATTTAGACTATGATTGCACCATTGGCGCAAAAGAATTAATTGCTTTTGTGCATTTAAATTTTTATTATTATCCATTTTCTCAAGAATTGATCCGCACATAGTTTTCATTCCAGTTGAAAGTCCAAGAATATATGCTTTTTTCATTAATTCTTGAATCATATTTTCTGTATTTTGTTTTGCTTGATCTACCGGGTCAGTTGAACCTTTAATTTGTTCATCATTTTTCAATTCAATAACTTTCCCCATATTTACCTCCATTATATTGATTATATTGTTATATGCCTTTAAATATATGTTTGATTACTTCCTTAGTCCAACCATTTCCACATAAAGTGCGCCTAATGTTATCAGAATATCCCTCAGTGAAACCATCAGGAATGGTTTGTAAACGCTCATATTCTACAGGAGAAAGTTTGCGTATACGACCTCGATCCCAAACTTTCTTTTCTTGATACCCACCGCTTACACATGTTAATGTTGCACATTTAAATTTAGGATTATAAACGCGCTTTAACATATCATGCGCATTTACTAATAAGGTAGCAATTACTTTTTTGTCATTTCCATGAAAAATATAAGGTTTATTGTAATAATATTTTTCAGGAACAAAATCTTCCATTATATTTTGTAAGACCAAGTTATTAAATTTCGGCAACGGAAGTATCGGAATGTTTGTCCAATATAGTCTCTCTCTTTCTTGTGCAGAAAATAAAGCAGAATTTATTCTATAAGGTTTTACCCCCATAATTTTAGAAATAATATTTTCATCTGATTTCTGCTTTGGTATAACATTTTCTAGTAAAAACCACCTAGGTTTAATTTCTTGAATAGCCCTTGCATATTCAAAGAAAATACCTGACTTTCCTTTTAATCCAGAACAAATACGATTGTTTTCTTGTCGAACCACAGAAAGACTTTGACAGCATGTGCCAGCCATTACTAAATCAAAACCTTTATACTGAGAAAAATCAGCTCCAATTACATTCCCATGATGTATTATATAAGGAAAATGTTTTTTGCTTAATTCAATCGCTGGTTTATAAATCTCATATGTATGGTATTCATCAATTGAAATTCCTAACTCATTTAATGCAAGCAACCCAGTTTCAAGCCCACCACAAATTGAAAGAACTTTTAGTCCCATATATTTACTTAAAATGGAGAGTTAACAATAGCGTACATACTATTGTCTCCGCGAAAAATAAATTCTCTAAAAACATCCCGTACAAATAAATCGTGATCTAAAATTTCTATACATTCTGTTCCATAAAGCTGATAAACTTTTTTCTTATGATTCAATGCATAAATAATTTCGTTAAATACATCATGGTCAATAATTCCTGAACAAGTTGAGAACACAAGAATATCACACTCATCAATTATTCTGTAGGAATCATTTAAAATCATATCTTCAGTTTGATTTTGCATTATCAAAGATTTGGGATTTACAATTTCTGCATTCTCAAATCTTTTTTCAAGGCATTTCATTTCACAATCTTCAATTGGAGTACCATACTTCCATTTATGATGCGCATAATAAATTTTCATACGAATATTTACGTTTGAGGCATTCGTTTTTACAGTACTTGAATATATTGACATCTTCATAAAACCTCTTTTCTAAAAATAAAATGTGTCTTGTGTTTCAATGATTGATGAAAGTTTTATCGCTTGCCCTTGTTTGAGAGATGGGAACGCACCTTCCCGTAAGTAGATAATCTTACCGTCTACTTTTAGAGTGGTCATGTCACCAACCTGTTTTAGCTCACCGTCACCAACGGCTTCAAGTAAATTTTGTGCCATAATAATCTCTTTAAGTGTAAAATGTTGCTTACGGATAATAGTATTAGGTTTATTGATCATGTCAACAATATACCACGCTGGTACTTTCTTCTCTTTATAATCAGGAAATATTGGAAGTCCGCTATCATCAATACAAATATCTGCACCGTCAAAAGGAGACATAAATCGTTCTCCAATTTCTACTTCAAGCAACTCACAAATTTTTGGTTTTTTCATGTTATTCTCCTTTTTAAATATCATATCATTCACAAGATAGAACATAGTATCAAACTTCTTTAACTGCACTGCAAAACAAATCAATCTAATGGACATTTGTTATATAAGTGCGCCCAATAAAGACTATCTCTTTTTGCGGCCCATCCCCATTGCACAGAATATGGCCCAATATCTGACTCTTCCATGCATGGTCTATACACCAGTACTCTTTCATTATCAGGAGGTTTTTCATCATTCACGTTAATCAACGTTATTAGCATGGATAAGGTGCAAAGAGCTTCAAATGCATCTTTTGCTGAACCATACAAGCAGCCTCCCATAACAACTTCATTCCCATCAGTACATAAAGGACATATTCCCCACCCTTCATGATGTAACCCATAGGACAACCCACTCCATGGATCAGATTCATATTCACACCCAATCCTACCCTTATAGTTACCCTCGTCATCATGTACACCAATAAACAGTACTTTTTCGCCGCAAATCGGGCAGGAACAATTTTCATTCATCGCTCTTTCCATCTCTCAGTTCCTCCTTATCCATGTGTGGCTTCTCCTTTGTGCGGATTACTCATGTGTGGAATCATGACTTCTACATTCATAGGCAAGCGATTGTGGGTGATAGTGTCCATATATGGGTCATACGCAAAGTTTTTCATGCTCCATCGCTGAACCTCCTTAAAAAATGGATAATCCACTACAACGTCCTGCCCGATTAGGTTAATAAACTCAGGCCTTGTCATAATTTAGTACCTCCTCCGGCTTCGGTACGTACTCATCAAATATGTCATTCGGATTTCGTATACACTGTCTGCATGGATACAGCATAGACGGCTGATTCTCATAAAGGTATCCGGTACAATCTTTCATCGTATGTCCTACTCTCCTCCGGTGGGTTGGCGAAAGGACATTTGTGTGAACAAAACCTTATTTGTCCATCCATCTGGCATCGCCCACACCCTTCTCCATATTTGTCCATAATCCATTGACTATTGTCCCAATATTGACATTGATAACATTCACCCATTAGCTTCTCCCTCCGGCGGGCGGCGGTATATTTTCATTTTTCGTTCTTCAATGTTATATTCAAAATTTACCCCTCTCCATCTTCCTCGGAAAAATGGGATGCCGCCCCACATTCCAGCACTATCAACGGAAATAATACCCCAGCAGCTCCAGTCTCCATCGTCCCACCATGCCGACTCACCGTCCATCTCCCGCAACTGCTCGATATACGCCCAATCTTTAGCAGCACCATCATAGCGGCAACATCGACCCCATCAAGCTGTACGCCAAGGCATTCTGACCACAACCCTGCAATCACGCTAAAATTATCCTCAGGCGTTCCATAGTCCTGCTCACGATCTCCGCAAACACACTTTTTCGCAGCATCAAGTAATTCTGCTCTGTTCATGTTGATTTATCACTACTCCTTCAAAGATCACATCTGTTCCGCTGGGCAGAAAGCACACGGTTTCCCATCAAAGCTTGATGGCGGATTGTATGCGCAAAAATCACAAGGGAAAAGAAATTCATTCGTCTGGGTTAGTGTGGGGGAGTTTTCAATCAAACCCATCACATATTCCAACCCGGCATCAAACCCTTTACCTTTCTCGCTGTGCGATTCAATTTTCAGCGATGACGCAATTTCATCAATGACGTTTTCCACATCAACCCATTTTGCCATCTTTCATACCTCCAAGTCTCCGAGATCTCTCGGCATAAACTCATATCCAGCGTACTTGTCCGTATTGCTATTTGCGGCACATCCGTCTCCGTTTTGCAAATTGAAATAGTGGACTGTGCCACTGCTGTCCACCCACAAGGCATCGTGCGGGTCATCTCCGACCTTATGTATTTTGCCACTCAGCTTGTCTCGTACATACAAATCAATCTGGCTCATGCCGTGCCTCCAATCTCTCCATCACCATGTCCACGGCCTCGTCCGTCATGGGCGCGCCGCAAGCTGGGCAAAACGGGTTTCTGTCGTCGTCTTCTTCATCTTCTGTGGATGGATACCAATACTCACACTTTGAGCACTCAGTATATCCATCCTTCTTAATCCATTCACCCCTCCACACCTTCTCCACCTGCTCCCGGCTGACGGGGTGGAGGGCGGCGATGGCAATCAAATACGATTGCTTTGCTACCGGTGTAATTTTTGTTGGCATATGGGTTTCAAACCATTCAATCGCTTCTTCCCGCGTCATCATGGATGGGCCTCCCTTCGGTTCCACCTCTCTGCTGCTATCTCTTCACTGTAAAAGCTATCGCTGGAGAAGTCGCAACCATGACACCAAATGAAACCAGTTGTAGTTGTTTCAAGCAACTGTTCTTCATCTGGCGTAAATTCCACCTTGTCGCTTCCACAAAACGGGCATTTCTTCAGTTTAATCATTTCATTCCCCTCCAACATATTTATTTTCCATCCGTACTGTACATCGGGGATAGATCGATGTACTTACGCGCTATATTTGCATAGTCATGATACTCATGCGCATATTGATTATCTCCATGCGTTTCTGCGACCTTGCGCTCAAACTCGTCTATCGTCCCTAAAAAGCATCCGCATTTTACATATATTTTCAAATCTTTTGCCCTGAAAAATGTTGTAAAATCATTTCTACTTCCAGCTGGTCCAAACACACGATAGTGATTGCAAGACAATATTTCTGCATTGCCGTACACACAAGCATCGCTGTACACCCGAGCATTGCCGCATACCAAAGCATTGCCGCATACCAAAGCATTGCCGCATACCAAAGCATTGCCGCATACCTGAGCATCGCCGCACACATGAACATCACCGTACACCCGAGCATTGCCGCGCACCAGGGCATTGCCGTACACCCAGGCGTTGCCGCGCACCCAGGCATTACCGCGCACCTGAGCATCGCCGAGCACTCGAGCATTGCCGGATACCCGAGCATCGCCACCTACCCGAGCATCGTCGCACACATGAACATCACCGTACACCCGAGCATCGTCGTACACCCAAGCGGTTCCTTCGTGGCTTAAATTACTTTCTTTCTCAATCCATCCACCAAGATCTCCGCATTTCACATCTCCAAAATCCATAAGTGCACGGATACGATATAATGTAGTCCCATATATTTCTTTGGTTTCTGATGTTAATTCATATTTTTTCATAATTTGATCTCCCTATAGACAACTATATTTTTTAATTTTACTGATCATTTTCTTTCATAAATCCAGAAAAATAAGCAAGTCCGGCATTCCCATTTTTGCACTCATGCGGAATGTGCATAGGTGCTGTATGTAAAACTGGATTTCCTGAAAATAATTGATTTTGAATTACTTTTTCAAGTAATTCTGAAAGTTTGTTATATGGAACTTCTTGTGATTCTCCGTATCGGAGTAGTTAACCACATAGTAAACACTTATAAATTGCAGAATATTTCATTCCATTGCCTCCAACATCTCCATTTCCTCCGCGCTCAGAATCGGCGCGCGTATGTTCCATGCGAGGCGGGTAGACTGATAATCATAACTCCCGATTGAAAAGCTAATGCCGCACTCGCACTCAATACTTACTGGTTCGCCTCCACTATCAGGGTCATAGAAGGTCGGCTCCCAATCCTCTGGCCCATGTTCCATTGGCGTTCTACCACATATACACGGCACCAGCACCCCTGCATCCGTCATCCGCTTCGCCGCCTCGTGGTCGCCCAGCATAGCCAGCTTGATATCGTCCATTATGATTCCTCCTTACCATCACCAAGTGCAAGTTGGCCTCCTTGATAGAGCGAATACAATGTTCGCCCTTGTCTATCAGTCAGATATGGCAAAAAAACTTCGTCTATTTGCACCTGACCGGCCTCAATGATCGCCATCTGTGCCATGATCCAATCCCGTACATTTCGCCATGCTGTACGCTCTACTTGCCCTGCTTGAGATTTTACCTTCTGTTTGGCAAACACCGCTCGAACGCCCTCCACGTTGGCTGGAAGGGAGAATCCGCGTGGTCCGTCCGGCGTTTCAACGGCAAACATGACGCCAATCGGCTGTCCTGCTGCGTCATAATCCACCATAATTTTCCGCGCTCCATGGCTGGCAAGGGTACCCTGTATTTCGCCAAGGCTCTTGTATACATCAATTGTGGTTGTATAATTTTTAATTGCCATTGTTTTCCCCTTTTAGTTTTATCCATTTTCCAAGATTCGCTAATGCTTTAATTTCCTTGTCATAGTCTTTTTCTGTAAAAACAACTAATTCACTCGGGAATGGTGCTGCGTCTTTATTTCCAAATTTTAATCTACCTTTTATAAAACAGATATACTTAGCATTAGGAAAAATAATATTATGTTGTGATTTGGTATCTGTTCTTGCTGGAATTAGTAATACTACTGTAATATGATGCTCATGACTTTCATTCCAGCATTTTTCAATCCAATCTTCCTGTCCTGAATTGCTTTTTGTTTTGCGTGAATATGGTGGGTTACAAAAAACTGTTTGCCCCTCCCAACTTTGCACTAACCCGTCATCATATATCGTATAATACTGATCACATTTATGATTTGTTTCATCAGCACATGGATCAAGAGTAAAATTAAATATTGATTGCAAACAATTAAAAAACCACTGGGGAGTAGACCAATTGTTATTTCCTGTGCTCAATAATACAGAGTTTATATAATCTCACCTCTTTCATCAATTGATTTTATTGTTATTTACGTCTTGTTGTTGATAAAACATATCTCTTAAATCGATAATATTCATTGGATGATTATCTTGTTTCGCAAGTTCTTTAATGAATCCATAAAATTTATTTTCTAAAGGAGTAATTAGAGAACCTATATGTTTATATTGACCACTTCGAAAAATAGAATGAGCCATTGATCGCATATGTTTCCATAGATTATAGTAATGAAGTTTCATCTTGACCATATAGCCAACACTGTCCTCAACTACAAAGCCCTCAATCTCTTTGCCATCATACAAATAATCCTCTGCTATAACTTCCGTATACCAATTATAAAAATCAGTCCAGTTATCAATCTGAATTGCCTTTTTCTTGACCTCAAATCCGAACTTTTCAAACTGAATTAATTTGGAATATGGAAGCTTTTCAAACTGCATTTTATTCTTTACTACATCCAGTAAGAACAATCTTGACTTATCATACTTAATAATGTGAGGATCATTTTCCATATCAACACATTCAAATACAAATGTTACATCATTGTTTCTCATATAATCTTTGAGTTCATCCAAATTCTTTCCTACTTTGTAGAACATAGAACGCATATATCCTGCAAATTCACCCAGCGGATCGGACTTGCTTGAAATAAAGAAATCATCTATATCTGAATTATAGGATACCATACCAAGGAATCCGTTCTCTTTCACGTAAGCAGTTACAGGAAATTTTAGTTTATGTCGAAGCATATCAAATTTAGTTTCTGACATCTCATTTATATTAAAAAACTTATTGTAAGAGCGTGCAATAATCTTTCCAGTGACGGTATTAATAAACAATCCTCTCGCTTTTGTAGTTTGTTTATCCCATTTTTTATCATAAAAAGCCTCTCTGGTAAAATTAAAAGAAGAAATGTTACCATATTTCTTTTCAGTGATATACTTATTTTTTCGCATTTGATCGACTAATTCCATCACATCAAGTTCTTGTTCGGTATAAGCTGCTACCTTAGTTTCTTCCTTTTTCTTAAACACGGTATTTTTAATATATACAGGATGAAACCCGTCTTGATCCAGTACAACCACACGAAGATCGCCACCAAACTCTACTGCGCCCTCCAAATTAAAACAACGCTCGGATAATTCGATAGGCAGATTGCGAGTGTTTCTATGACCAAAAATCTGATATGTATTAAGAGTTGTCATGCGGTCAAAGGTCTGTGCAACATCTACATAATCATTGTATTGACCGACACCACGAATCATTTGCTCAGTTGCCAGTTTCGTTATATTGTCAGGGATAAAACTCAAACCAGCATGAGTTACCAGAACAGTCTTTTCATGATATTTGTAATAAGCACACTGACCAAGTTTACGATAGAGCATTCGAGCAATTTTGGTATCAAGTCCCCTAGCCTCAAGCTGATGGCGAGTTACCTGTTCAAACTCATGGGACTTACCTGTTCCACCATTTGACCAATACCAAAGCCAACGTTCATGATTTCCCTCCAGCATAATCACATTTTTGCGATCCATAATACTGTAAAGGAAATTAATAACCTCAACATTTTCTATACCACGATCAATGTAATCACCACAAAAAATATAAAGTTCATCATCCTTCAAACCATCTTTCAAATACTCCTGAAGAACAGTGTTACAGCCATGAATGTCGCCAATATGGTGAATCTTTTTATAATCTGAAAAATCCATAGGTTTATACCAGATACGATCCAGTTCATCAGGACACAGCTTCACAATGCCTGTCGGAATATACTGTGTTGCAAAACGAGCATACATCTTTTCAATCACTTCTTCTGGTACTTGTTTATAATCAGGACGAGTCAGATTTCTACGCTTACACTCTTCCATAGGAACATCAGTAAAATCCACACAATAAATACGATAGCGGTAGGTCTGTGCCATTGTCTTATAACGATTCATTTCAACTGTTTTTGAATTCGTTGCGTCAATTACAACAAACTCGCCACGCTGCATTCTAGCCTCCAAAATTTGAAACAAAAGTGACCAGACCTTTTTCTCATTCTCTTGACTAATTCCAAAAGTTCCATTGGTAGTCATCACAGGAGATTGACACAGCAAACGAATTTCATCAGCAGACAATGTGTATTGTTCCAGATTGTTTTCTTTGATAAATGTAGTTTTGCCAACACCGGGCGCACCACGCATTAACAATAAAACTCTCATATTATTACCTCTTACATTTGCTTTATAGCGTTCATCCGTCACATCTCTTTATTCTCGGCTTTCGCCTTGAATAAAGATGTTAGGATGAACTGATTAACTTAGTTACAGAAAGCCGGGGCAAACCAACGCGAATAGTTAGCGTCGTCGCCGTACGCACTCCCCGAAGCGTCGACACCGCAGAAGTCGCCCGAGTAGTCCGCATAAACAGAGCGCAACCACTGACAATCCTGTTCACCTTCAACATTCAGCTTGAAATAATTGATGTTTTCTTGAGCATAAAACTCATACCAGTGACCCTCACCACCATAAGAGCAGAACTTGCGACCATACAATTCCTGCTCAGACTTGAGCCAGAATTCATCCGCAGTCTTTTGCATAACGCCATTACGATCTGCACTCTGCTTCCAAACCTTCTTGACAATGGCTGCAAGATCATCAGATACGTTGTTCTTGAAATCACCATTCAGGAAAGAACGAATGTCGGTATCATTCCACCAAACAGAATTATCATCCTCACGCATGGTAGCTTCATCCTTATAAAGATTAACCATATCCCAAGAGATAGGAGCTTTACCATTATCATCTGCCAGATCATCGTGGTCAAAACCAATAATCTGATATGTAGCAACGAAACCGTTCTTCATATAGTCCTTTTTTGTTGCACCAAGTGCAAAATATTCTCTTGCCTTTCCAGCCTTTGCAATTTCATCTACTCTGCGCCAAGAAATATGATCAAGATTTGTCATGGGCAGATTCATGGGAAACAAAAAATCAGAATTGTTTTCTCCATCGAATTTCACTGTGACAACATCATTCTCCTGAACGATATGCAAGCTGGGAAATATGTCTAAAACATTCTGATCAATACATATTTTCATATTTTACAACTCCATTAATTTATTGATTTTATCGTTATATATGTAAGTTTTAAGAGGTGTGTCGCCCCTTAAAACTAAATTTCAAGAATACATATATTCTTTAAATTCTTGATATTCTTCATATTTACGAGACAAATCTGTTTTACGCTGTATTGTCAGCTCATCGTCTCCAATAAAGAATTGTTTCAAAACTTTAAAATTTGTTCTTCCGATTTCACCATGTTTTTGTTCATATTGGTATATTCGATTATATAAACCGGAAAGATATATTCTATTCCATTGAAATACTTTACCAAAGTCTTTTGCTACATCATTAGCCGAAATTGAGATATGATTAATTTGTTTTGTAGTAAAACAGGCATTCTTATAACTTCTAAACAAATATTGGCTATCTACATATGCTACAGTTCTTCCACCAAATTTTTGGGAATCATGCGTTTCAGCATCACGATAATTAGAAAGTAAATAAACTGCATTATCAGGTAATTTAATTTTTTCCTTCGTAACTGGATGAATGATCGTACCTTCATATTCGTCCAGATCTTTCTTTAAAATAGAAGGGATATCATTTATTTTAATCCCAAACCAAACCAAAATGGCTGCACATTTAAAAGTGTCAAACTCCGTTCCCCTATCAGAAAAAACTTCATCTATTGTATTAAATAAATCATTATAATCTCTAAAATAATACGTGTTATAAAAGCCAGATCGATTTATATCTGTAAATTGTATTTCCGAAAGATTCCTAATTATCTGTTCTGAACCGTACCCCTGCTCATACATCCACTTCATAAAGTCATTTATTTTACTTTTGTACGTAAAAAACGAATTTGCAGATATTATGACTAATTGTGAAAACATGTCAATTAGATCTTGTTTTGTTAAGTCGTTATATGAGACATCTGGTTTTAAATCAAAAAACTTAGTCAGAAAAACTTCTATTTGTCGCTTGCTTTTTTCATTCATTCTTAAAGTAGATTCTTGGATGTATTGATCCATGACAGTTTTTTCAATCATTGCTATCACCCCACCTACTTTATATCATATCAAATTAAATCTATAATGTCAATATTTTTTGAATTTATTGTTATGCAGACTGAATGCCAAGACTGATAAGTATCGCCCGATTTACCTCATTCATTTTTTTGCTAGAAATACTTCCAACATACTTTTCCAATCTATTCTTATCAATTGTTCTAAGTTGCTCTAATAAAATAGTAGAATCTACAGATAGGTTCCCCTCACCAGAATCTATTTTAATATGAGTAGGCATTTTCTTCTTTGCTTTAGAAGTTAAAATTGCTACAATAACTGTAGGACTATGATAATTTCCTACATTATTTTGAACTATTAAAACAGGCCGTACCCCCCCCCTGCTCGCATCCAATAACCGGACTTAAATCCGCATAGTAGATATCACCTCTTTTCACACTTTTCATACCAAATCTCCTTTTTTGATTATTGATTTTCTTGTTATTATAATAACATTTATAATTCTGTTTGTCAAGCACTTTGATATATTTTTTATTGGAAATATATACCTACATCTATTCGAATAGTTCCTATTTTTCCCAATGAAGCTTTTAATGTGGCGAAGACGGTGGGATTTGAATCCACGTTCTCTTGCGAACAACTCGATTTCAAGTCAAGCTCTTTACGGCCACTTCGATACTTCTCCACATGAAGCATATTATAGAAATTCCATATTACATTATCACAATTAACATATTTTGTCAAGCATTTTTGATACAAGAATTTGCATGTTCCAAAAGAAAGCAAGATTGTACATACAAGTCTTCCGGTATGATATCAACATCTAATTCATCAAAAATTAGTTTGCTGGTTATAGGGCGTTGATGTTCTAAATCATAAATTCCAGCATAAATTTTATTTCTTCCATTATCCATTTGAATCTGAAAACATACGGTTCTGCATATTTGCATAGATGCAGACAAACCACCTAAATATATGTTAATAATATTCTTAATTTGAAATTGTTCTTTCTTAGTTAATTCCCCTAATTCATATGGATCGACTACATAAGTTAATATTTTTTGTTCTTTATCATACGTAAAAAATCGATCTCCAAAATATGATATATCCATTAAATCAACAACACTATCCAATTTCTTTTGTGGACGAATTGGAATTTGATGCTGTTTTCTATGTAAAGCATAAATTCGATATATTCTATTATTTGTTTCACATACATATACCGTTTCTGTTTCTGCATAAATTTTTACTAATGCTCCATCTGTATAAACAGATGTTGCAAAAAGACGCTTGAATTCAAGATATCCATCACCCCTACCAACAATCTGAGTGGCGCAAAATTTGGATTCAGAATCTACTACAATACGAAAAAAATCGTAATTACTGAGCAATACAGTTAGTGCAAGCAATTTCTCATTTTCAACGCAAATTTTAACATTAGACATTTGAACCACTCTCCTATTTAATATTGACAAATTAGATAATTTACTATATTATTATACTGCATGAGATAATTTTCTAACGCTTACGATCACAATCATAGCAGATGATTTTCTCAAAGTCAAGCATAAAATAGAATATATTCTAAACCGGAGGATTTATTATGGAAAACGGGCTATATGATCGTATTAAAACATTGTGCGATAGTCGTAAGATTAGCATATCAAAATTAGAAAATGACTGTGGATTTGCAAATGCAACAATTTCAAAATGGAAATCTACAAGCATTCCCGGCGTCGATAAAATCAAAACCATTGCTCAATATTTTGGTGTTACTGTAGATTATCTTCTTGGTATGACGGACATCCCATCTTCCGCTGATGAAATTATCAATGACACTGACATTGTATCTCTTCAAAGAGCCAGATCGAAAATGTCCCAAAAAGATAAGCAGCGTATGATGCAAATGCTTAAAATTGGATTTGAATATGCTTTCAAAGATGACGATGATGATAAATAGTCCTTTTTATGGGACATGACTTATGATACGGTAATGATGAGGTGATGGCCTTGATTAGATACGCTTATATTTGTAACCAAGTTTTGAAATTATATAGAAATTTATCCACAATTGAATTTCCTATAGATCCATGCATATTGTTTGACCAAATTCATAACTGCAAAATTATGACATATTCTACTTTTGCAAAAATAAATGAATGTTCACTGCATGATGTTGTTTTACTATGCGAAAGCGAAAGCGGATGTACCCACTATGATGTTTCCAGTGATAGATATCTTGTTCTATTTAATTCATCTACTTCAAACAACAATGTATTGGGGCGTATCCGATGGACACTTGCGCATGAACTGGGACATGTCATTTTAAATCACCTTCCTTATGTCGCCGAACCACATATTGCGGAACAAAATTTTAACAACCTATTTGATCCTACGTTGGAAGCAGAAGCTAACTATTTTGCATCATTATTGTTATGTCCAATGCCATTATATGAACAGCTTCATATTCACTCTCCACTTGATATTCAAAATACATTTGGTTTATCTTGTGAAGCTTCCGATGTACGATGGAAAGCGTATCTCAAATGGAAACGAAATCATCGTAAAACTGCTTGGGAAAACGATATGAAACGAATTTATAATACAAAAAACAAGTCCTCATTAAATATACTGTGACACACTTTCTCTTTCCATGCTATACATGAATGTAGAACCTTTTCGTTACTAAAACAAATTTATATTATGTTCATGCATCATTTAATTTGTTTCTATAACCAAAGTACGGTTATAGCATTATTTTCCCCCTCCCTGTCCTGATACAGGGAGGTTTTACTAATCGTTCCAAAAAATTTTTAAATATGTCCATTCAGTTTGTCGTATTAACATGCTTGATCAAAGTAATCAACTAAAATTTGATGCGCACGATTGTATACTTGAATCTCAGTTTTTAGATCTCCCCAATTTATTTCGTTAATGATGTATTCCGGAACCCCAAATTCTAATAAAATCATTTTCTTATTTTTTATATATATCTCCACTATATACTTCCTCCAATCAAATATAAAAATTAACCTAAAACCGTATATTTTTTATAATTTAGATATATTGTTTTCTATATAATTTATTTATTCAGAACAGTAAAATATTTCACAAATTTAAGACGCATATAGTAACCTCAAAAAAGTCTTTATCCCCAATAGTTTGCTAGAAATTTTTTATCCGAGCACACTGTGGTCGGTGATAAAAATGAAAGCACGAGAAATCAAATTCTCTAAAAATCTTCAAAAGCTCAGAAAAAACTTGGCTATAAATCGGCATATGAACTTTCCATAGCTTTACAAGATGTAGGCTATTACTGTTCTCCATCCAGTATAAAATCTTTGGAATCTGGACATAGAAACCCCACAATTGATGCTATAGCAGCACTGTGTTCCGTACTAAATATTTCCGCAGATGACTTGTTATTCTAGTGAGAAGAAAAATCAATGAAAGTTTTAATCTCAGGTAAATCAAACATTTTGCAGACCAGATATGCGGTATATCCATTTCTAAGCCAACCGTGATCATCTATTTCTACATTTGTTTGAAAACCTCCGTATTTTCGAAATTCATCAATGCGTTTAGAAATTTTATTGCCGGAAGGAATTGTTCTCTTAAACATAGCGGGGATTTTAATTTGGTTCATGTTTATAATTTTCACAACTCCACATATTTCTTTTAGAGGGAATGTAGCACCATTGAGTTTTGCGATATCCATTGCCCCTTCTCCTGATATTACTCCTGTTGTTGCAATCCCATATTCAGTCCCATATGATGTATCACATAAAACTTTATCATCTTTATGAATTACATAAACAAATTTATCGGGAACAAAAAAGCAATAACGTTTTGGACTAAATTGATTATGTTTTACAAGCACAATGTTCATTTTTCCAGCCTCCATATTATTGATCTTATTGTTATATGAATTATTTAATATCATCTTTGTGAAATTTACACTGCGGAAATGGGCAATGCTCACAATCGCTGCTGTCGCATTTTCCATCACTATTTCTAGTTACTGCATATAAAAACATTACAAATGATGCAATAAGTAAAATAACATGTAGTACTTCCATTAAAATTCTCCTTATTTTTCCAGTGATAAAATTCCAAAATCTATAAGTTGATTTATTTTTTCTAAAAACATTTCTTGTATTTGTAAATCGTTTTCATTTTCAATATCCTCCTGTTGAAAAAATTCATTAAATTCATAATTATACATTCCACCATAAGAATATAAGTCGAAGCGAAATTCTCCCGCATATTCTTTTGCGTTCGTATCATAAATACCAATCCAGTAACTGCTATCCGTACAATACATCCTGTCACTACTAGAACCAGCAGAACCAGAAATACACCAAGCTTGTATCACATCATTTCTCCAAAATAAAGGCGAACATACTTTTCCACGATCTTTTATTTTTAATTGCTTTATTTTATTAAAAGTTAAATTATATTTGTTCTTTGTTTTAAAATCAATATATTGCATTTCTTGTTATTCCTCTTTAAATAACCAAAAATAATATTTTATCGTTAAAATCAGTAATTTTTCCGCTAATACATATAGTCACAACTTTTATTTAATTTGAATATCTACTTTGTTATCATACTTGGGATTCTGCACACTATTAATACGGAGCGTGGCGGCAGTTCCGTTCAAATTTTCCCATATATCTACTACAATTTCATTTCCCTCTTTATCCCACAAATACAAACAGCGAAAAAGAGGTTCTACATAATGATTTTTCCAGTTTGGATTATCCTGATATTTTTTCAAATAATATTCTTTTGCAAATTCTTCAACCGACAATCCACTATCCCAAAATTGACGGTTGCGTTCTACATCTAACAAACTCATTTTCCGAAGTTTGGAAGCATCGCCGCCAAATTTCACGTCACATTTATACCAATCCCATGGCTTATGATGAAACTCCTGATATTCTCTGATTTGCCGTTCTGCACTGTCCCAAACTGGCATTTCACGAAGTTCTCTATTCCATCGCTCGATTGTAGCCTTTGCATTGGCCTCTGCTAACTTTTCTTTTACTAATTTTCCTCCAAGAAATAACAGATCAAAAATCATTTTATCGCCACCTCCAAAAAACTACATCATTTTTCCGCTTTGGTCAACTATATCATATAGTCATTTCTTGATTTAATTATAATTGATTTTCTCGTTATTGTCAATATACAATTAATTAATTTTTCTCATTTTTCCGCTATTAAAGTTCAGTATCTTTGGGCGAGACAAAATAACATCAAGAATCACATTCATATCAAAAACTATCTTCATTTTCCTTCAATCCGTTTCTCTCGTTCCTTCTCAAGATCAACATCAATTCCTTTTGAAAATAATCCGAGTAAATGATCTAATGCTTCCTTTTTATCAACTTTCGCAGTTACTAATTTGGCTACAATTTCACCATTTTTTGTTATAATAATATCCTGATCTTTTGCCATTGTTACATATTTTCCAGTATTGGCCTTCAGTTCAGATACAGATATTTGTATTATATTAAGTTACTCCCTTCTAATGCCGATACATTATTATGCTTCTATTGCCAGTTTAGCATACTATTTTGTCAACAAATTAGGTCTTTTTCATGTTAGAGAACAAGTCTTTTAAGGCCCCAAAAAAAGGCTCATAAAATATCGTCATTTTTCCACTTGAGACAAAATGAGACATAAAACTGCAACATTATTAAACTTCATCAATGATACTCTTTCGTTTTTCCGCATACTCTTCCTCGGTAATGATCCCATGATCTTTAAGAGACTTTAATTTTAAAAGTCTTTTTTCTATGTCGTACGTTGATCCTTCTAATTTATTTATTTCTTCTGTATCCTTTTGATTTTGTATTGCTGCCAATATTGTTGCATAAATTTCGTTTGCTATATTCTTTTTTTGTTTATATTCTTGACTATCTTTTGAAATTTCGTTGAAAATTAAAGAAACGATGTACTGCGGATGATTTATTTCAGATGTAAAAATTTTTACACACAAAGAATTAACAACACCTTCACTTTTTCTTGTAACTGCTCCAACAATCGCTCCAGCTTGTCCGGCAATTATTCCACCCACAACAGCTCTTCCAACCCCTCCTCTTTCAATTATTTGACCATCTTCATCAATTTCGCACTTTATAATACTTGAAAACGGAATATTTAAAAAAGATGGAGTCTGCAAATTAAAATTATCCACTTTAACAATTATAAACTGATCGTTAGTATCGTCCACACAGAATGTACAACTGTATTTTCCTTCTGTCCATTCAAAGGTTTTGATAAAGGTATTGTTACGATAAAAATCTTCCATTGTTTTTGTATTTTTGTCGATTTTTTCATTTGTTTCTATTATTTTTTCTTTCGTTTCTATTATTTTTTTATCGTCGCCTTCTTCAGGCGCACATGCATATATGACACCTAATACAATTGGAATACAAACTATAAAAATTTTAATCGTTAAGATTATACTATCATTAAAAAACGCCCATTCAAAATGTTCATAAGAAAAATAGATACCAAATAAGATTAGACCGATAATAAATATAATTGTATAACCCAAGAACGATGATTTAAGACCTCTTCTTTCATTTTCTGTCAAATCCGTTCGAAACCCCACATACAATAAGTATAGACCACATCCACCAAATGGAATATAAAGTAGCAATAAAAGCACACATATGTCATAAAAACTCATTTTACTTCCTCCCCCTTTATACAACTTCATTATATATTGATTACCGTATATGTCAATATGTAGAAACAGATAAAAGATTGAGGATTTTTCCGCTACGGTTAAAGTGTTATATATTTACGTCGCATCTCCCCGTATTAACTGCTACAATCAATTCATTCATACATTCAAAAAACTTCTGAGAGTATTTCGCACCATTTTCCTTGTAATACTGAATATTTTCACATCGCCCACCATTGATATTCACGTTAACCAACTTTTTTATAATCCAACCTTGTGTCACCAAAGGGACACGAATGCCGTATTTCCGCATAAGATAATTGACAACCGAATAGCTGCTATTATTATATCGGCTCTTATAAAAAGTTACTGTTTTATTTTCCAGTTTTCCACCATTTCTAATAATGTCCAATGCTTCATTTACAATCTGTTCTGCTTCTATATTCTTTTGCTGGACAAAAGCCTTTTCTTCTGCCTCTCGTTTTTCTTTTTGTTCTTGTTCCCTCTTTCTTTGATTTTCCGCAAATATCCTTCTAGCGTCCATGCAAGGTTCAACCAAAGAGGGATCAATATATTTTAAGAGTTCTATCATACTTAATTGGACATGATCTTGATTTTTTATATGTTCTTGCATTTTAGAAACGAAATTTTCCGCTGTATCAATTGAGTTTTGCTTGCATTTTTCCACTACGTCCGCAACCGAACAATCTGTACTTATTGTTCCAATATCAAGCCCGATTTCTGGAGTTGCTTCAGGATAACATACATAAATCGTACAAAATTGATCGTTTCCCCCTGATTTTTCCGCTACGCCTCTATAAATATTACCATTTATATGCTGAATGAATCTGTTATGATATACAGCCTTCTTTTTGGTCGGACTATATGTAATAATACGTCGCAGTTCGCATGGTTCTGTTAATTCACTTAATTTCATTCAAATTGCCCCCCAATATGTTTTTACACTACATTTAATAATATATACCGATTACACCACGGAACGCAATTTATTTCCGGCTTAAATGGTAAATTGTCTACTTTCAGAAAATAAATTCTCTCTCATCAGATGTAATATACCTGATATACCATCCACAAGGAAGCTGCCAAATAGATTTTCCAACTTTATTTTTTAATTATTTGATACAGCTTTTCCATTCCTTGCAAAACCTTATCGAAATTATCTTTATCGAATAAGCCCAATATATCGGCAAATTTATCACACATTTTAGCACATCTATTTATGTGTTCCGTATATTCATGGAAGGAATCAAAGTCATTTGCCTTTGCTTTAGAAATATCGTTAATACGGCGCACACTGGATTTCAAGTTTTTCAACGCTTGCTTATTTTCTGCCATTAAGAAATCGTTTTCACCCTCATACCTGTTCTGAGAGAGCATGATTTCGATCTCAACAGCCTGTTCATCGGTGATTTCACCAAAGTATTCTTCGGGCAAATTAAACAGTCTCGAAAGCTTTTTTAGCTGTTCTGACGGAATCCTCCGCTTTCCGTGTTCCCATTCAAATACTGTCGGCTGCGATACAGTCAATCTTTTTGCCAAAGCTGCACCCGATAATCCTGCTATGCTCCTTATGTGTTTGAGTCCATTCATAATTTTTCCGTCCGTTTCTGACTCTGTATCAGCCGTTATTTATTCTCGCCTTGATAGCTATTCATGTTCTTAACCCCCTTTTTATCCAATGCATACGACAACTGTATTTGATGGATTATATTTCTTTCCTCTATATAACTTTACTGATACATTACAAAACCGTTTCATTTTTTTCTGTTTCCTTGTGATCTCTTGAATAAAATTTTCCGTTTGTTGTTTATCTATATAATATCTTTTCATTTTTACCATTCCACTTTATTTCATTTATTGTTATTATTGAATTTCTTGGAATGTCCCGCAACTGAATTCTTGCAGCTTGTTCAATGCGTCTTTTTCCGTCTCATACACTGATACATGATAAATAAAATCATTGTCATAATCTGCTTTTATAATCAATTTGAAGCTATTTTCCCGTTTAGATGCCCCTTTATATGGTAAAATGGTTACATTGTCGATCATTGCTGTATTTCCAAAATCATCTTTATAAATGTTCATGTTTTCCACTCCTTCTATAAAATATGTATGATTAAAATTTTTACATCATATAGAAAATGCATCTTCCATCATTTATTTCATGATACGTTTCGCCTTCATTTACTAAATCGTGTCCAAACTGTTCAAAATCAAAATATTGTTCTATAATCCCGTTATGATTAATATATCCAAAGTTTACAGCTTCTTCATAGCCAAGATCTTCTATACTGTCAAAAATTGCCCCAACAATGCTTCTGTCCTGATAATCAGAACTGAACGGATAATTTTCAAAAACGTCATTTGCCTGATCTTCCGTCATGTCGTATTCATCCATAACAACTTGTTTTTCTTCTGCGACAATTTTCTGATAAAACGCTTGTCCTTCTTCACTGTTAAGCTTTTCATATACCGGCTTAATATTTTCACATAATTCCATACCTGCTGCATAACGTTCACTGTCTTTTTTAATCCCGTATCCCAAATTTTCAATTTCTGAATCAAAACGGCGCAAAGCGTTATATTCGGATTCTGTTAACACCGTTTCAATTTCATCATAATTTTTCCAATCGCTATTGCAATAACAACTCCCGTGCAAAAACACTCGTCCAAAATAATGCCCGCATTCAAAACGCAATGGCGTATTTTCGATATAGGCACAACAGTCTCTATCATCACTGTTTTTTACTCTATACAAAAATACCATACTCATATTATTTTTCCCCTTTCTATTATTGATCTTATTGTTATACTTCATGTTCTATTGCGATAAATTGGAACTGCTGCGAATATAGGTTCATTTGTTTTTCTATCCCGTACTTCCAAAACATTCTTACTTGCGTTTACTGTAAATTTTCCGCTCTTTAAAATGATCCCCATCTTATGAAGATGATATAAAAACGCCTTCTTGTGGTTCTTTGCATTTGTTTGGAATTCGCCAATTGCCATTGCATTTTTCCATGTCCAAACGCCTTTTTCATTCTTCCGTGCGCTAATCTGTTTTATTTCATATTTCATTTTTATACGCTCCTTTTATGGTCTATCATCCGTTTCCATACCTAAATAATATTTGTCTTTTTCACCGTTCCAAAAATGTTCCGCTAAATCCTGTAAAGACTTTTCCCCGTCAATCAGGGCTTGAAAATCTTCCAACACATCTTTATTTGTGTAATTCTGATATGGATTAAAAGAAATGGTTAGTCTAAAGCGTTTCCCGCTCTCTACTAGTCCATATTCACCCGTTCTTTGCGCAATTGGATATGCGCCAATTGTAAGCCCGTACAAATTCGGAAAATCTTCCGTATTGTGTCCGCTCCAATCCTCTAGTTGAATATGCGTTCCGTCTTTTAAAGTTGATTCTTTTACTATTTTCATGTTAACCCGCCTTTCGTGTATCCGCTATATGTATTTCCTACGTTGTCAACTTTTCAACAAATTCATGTAACAAAATTTCTATGTTGTCCCGCCGTTGTTCATAGGTCATATCCCAATTATCAGAAATTTTTCGTGCCTGTTCGTTATACGTTCTGCATAGTTCATAATCTACTTTTTTTCCAATCGGCGCATAGCCTGTTGAAATGATAACATCGTCAATTTGGTAATAATCGCAAGCCCAACCCTCAGCCCTTGTAGAATATGCAAATGGATTTTGGAATTCCAACAAATAGTATGCGTCACAATATCCAATGCAATAAACTGGATAACCGCTTTCCCGGATTTCTTTTCTTGTAGCTTTATATTTCATGATTTTTGCCTTTCTCCCCGTTGTGCCGTTAGGTCAGCCGACAAATTGTTTATTTCACCTTTGGGACAAATCCGCACAACAGGCATTTTGTGATGTACTCATTTTTTAAATATGCTTTTGCAAATTGGAACGCCTGTTCATATGTGTTGAATGAATTCAATAACATTGCCGTTGAATCGTCATAGACTTCAAATGAAGTAAACTGCGTTTCTGTATCTGTAAATTTCTGTATTGATAATTTGCCGTATGTGCAAATTAATTTTTCTTCCAGCATTTTAAAGCCCTACTTTCTCAATCATCAACCGCACAAATTCCGATTTAACTTCAATAAATTCTAGTGCATCTTCTTGTTTAGGTTTATTATTCGCTAAATAATCAAGTTTGTTTTTGTCACCATTTACCAAAAGTTGAAGCCTTCCAATTGGCGGCAAATCATCGTTATAATAAATTTCAAAATAAATTTTAGTCAAAATCACAGTAGCAGTTTTTACTTTTCCTTCATAAATTGCTTTTGCCGTCATTTTATGAACCCACGTTTTAAACTGGTTCCCCGTCAAGCGCGTAATATCAAAAATAATTTTTGTGAGTTCTGCAACGCTTTTTTGCTCGTTTTCTTTGCTTGTCAATACTGTCTTTTTCATGGTTGGTTCCTCCTTGATTTTTTACGGGGTTTATGTTATTTTTAGTAAAGAAAGATTTTAATTTGCTTT
>OKVF01000076.1_pt1 | contig 115743 bp, 161 predicted proteins | sample 1604831 | NCBI WGS metagenome assembly OKVF01 (sample SAMN01760980, study PRJEB22395) | human gut metagenome
AGACTAAAATCCACTTTGTCATATCTAAAGTGGAATTTAACTTTTCACTTTAGAAGCAAAAAAAAAGAACAAGTCGAACTTGTTCTTTTTCTTAACACATGTTATAATGTGTTTGCTAGATTACAAGAAAGATTATAACATAAGAATTTGAGATTGCAAGAGCAATCGTAAAAATAAATGTCAAATATCATTCTTGTAAGAGGAAATGATATTTTTTTGTGAGTAAGGTTACGAAAAAATACGGAAAAGCTAACCCAATATTAAGAAAATAATTGACATTTCAAGACGAGTTTGGGTTCGATAATGAAATGGTGATGGCACCATTTTTTTATCTTTAAAGGAGAAAAGTTATGTTTAAATATAAAGATTTAAGAATGGTCGTTATTTCAATTATTTTGGTTATTTTATGTGCGTTTAGTGGAATTTATTTTCGCTATGATCGAATGAAATTAGTGGTTGTTTTATTACTAGCGTTAGGGGTACTTCCTACTTTATTAATACGTTTTAACGCTTCTGTTTTTGAAGATGGTTTATTAGTATATTTCTTTAAGGGAATCGGTTTTATGCCTCAAATGATTGAATTTAAGGATTTAACAGCATATTCACTTAACTCAAAACATCGAATTGAATTACAATTTAATAATCATACAAAAAATATTTATTTAATAAACGCTACATCATTTTATGAAGAATTAGATAAAAAATTTAATCAATATAAAAATGGACAAGAGATTTAATCTCCTGTCCATTTTTTTGTTTATTAATAGATTCCTTGAGAAATCATAGCTTCTACTACTTTTTCAAAACCAGCAATATTAGCACCTTTGATTAAGTCAAATCCTAATCCATATTTTTCAGCAGCAGCAACAGAGTTGTTGAAAATTGATTTCATGATATTATGCAATTTTTCATCAACTTCTTCACTTGTCCAGTTATATCTCATAGAGTTTTGAGACATTTCTAATGCTGAAACAGCAACACCACCAGCGTTAGCAGCTTTTGCAGGTCCTAAAGTACCACCATTTGCTGTAAAGTAAGCAATTGCTTCAGGTGTACTTGGCATGTTAGCACCTTCGATGATGTATTTACATCCATTAGCGATCAATTGTTTAGCTTCTTCTTCACCAATTTCATTTTGAGTAGCGCAAGGGAAAGCCATATCTACTTTTAATCCCCATGGTTTTTCACCAGGATGGAATTCGCATCCGAATTTTTCAGCATAGTCTTTTAATTTAACATCATTTGATGAACGAATTTTTAATAAGAAATCAATTTTTTCATCAGTATTGATTCCATCAGGATCATAAACGTATCCATCTCTACCAGAAATAGAAACAACTTTTGCTCCATATTCTTTAGCTTTGATACATACACCCCAAGCAACGTTACCATATCCAGAAACAGCAATTGTTTTTCCTTCATAAGTATCGTTGAAATGAGCTAATACTTCTTTACCATAGTATACAGCACCAAATCCAGTAGCTTCTGGTCTAATTAATGAACCACCATAAGTCATACCTTTACCAGTTAAAACACCGTTTTCATAAGCATCTTTAATACGTTTGTATTGTCCAAATAAATATCCGATTTCTCTACCACCAACACCGATATCTCCAGCAGGTACGTCAACGCTAGGTCCAATGTGACGATATAATTCAGTCATGAATGATTGACAGAATCTCATAACTTCAGCATCTGATTTACCTTGTGGGTCGAAATCAGAGCCACCTTTACCACCACCGATAGGAAGTGTTGTTAATGAGTTTTTGAAAATTTGTTCGAATCCTAAGAATTTAATAATTCCAAGGTTAACAGAAGGGTGGAATCTTAAACCACCTTTATAAGGTCCAATAGCACTAGAGAATTGAATACGATATCCTCTGTTTACTTGAACTTTACCTTGATCATCCATCCAAGGTACTTTAAACATTAAAGTTCTTTCTGGTTCAGTTAATCTTTCTAAAATAGCCATATCTTCATACTCAGGATGAGCTTTGATTACTGGTTCTAAGCTTTCTAATACTTCTTCAACGGCTTGGATAAATTCAGGTTGATCAGTATTTTTAGCTTTTAAGTTTGTTAATACTCTTTCAATATATTCCATTGTTATATCCTCCTAGGGCTATCATACATCTTTAATAATAATAAATGAATAAATTAAGAAAAAATTATCATATAAATAAGTTATCGTGATAATAAAAATACTACACAACGTGTTTTATCACGATAAAAATTGTATACAATCATTATCAAAAAATAAAAAATTACAACTTATGATTTGTATACAATAAAGTGTTTAAAGTATAAAATATTTCATAAAAATACATAATTATCTTTTCTTTGTATACAATCTATGCTAGAATAAAGCACAACAAGAGGTGATTACTATGAAAATACTAAATAACACACAATTACATCACCATCATTGGAAAAAGTAGGGTTATATCATTTATGATACAGCCCATTTTGTCTATCACAATTAAGCTGTATCTAATGATGTTGAAACGAGTCATTAGATGACTCGTTTTTTTAGTAATAAGGGGGATTTTTATGGAAGAGTTTAAATATTTGATACCTGAAGAAAGCATAGATGCAATTATTACAAATGTAGAAAAATTAAGGGAAATTGAAAATCATTTACGACATGTTTTTTCAAATCATGGGTACAATGAAGTGTTGATGCCATCATTTGAATATGTTGATTTATATACAAAATTGGATTGTGGTTTTACGGTTGATAAGATGTTTCAATATATCAATCACGAAGGTAAAAACGTTGCCATGCGTTTAGATTTTACAATACCACTAGCTAGATTATATGCTAATAGTGCAAATGAAGGGGAAGCGCGTTACAGTTATTTTGGAAAAGTGTATCGTAAAGAAACAATGCATAAAGGAAGAAGCAGTGAGTTTTTTCAAGGTGGTGTAGAATTAATGAATAAGCCAGGACTTCAAGGAGATAAGGAAGTTATGACAATGATTCAAGAATCTTTACCAGGAATTTCATTAAAAAATATTCTTTTAGAATTGGGCTCTGCTAAATTCTATAATCGTTTATTAGAATTGGTGGGAAATCAAAGAAATGAATTAGAAGATATTTTAAGATTAAGAGATATTAGTGAAATGAAACGTTTTGTTTCTAAAAATGATTTTGAAGAAAGCTTGAATCAATTGCTGTTATCTTTACCAATATGTTTTGGAAATATTGATTTACTTCATCAAATGATGGATAAATGTCAAGATTCTGTTTTGTTAGGGGCATTACAAGAATTAAAAGATCTTTATGAATCATTAGATAGTAAAGAAGGAATTATTTTTGATTTAGGAATGGTTCCAACCATGAAATATTATACAGGCTTTATGATTAAAGGATATAGTGATCAAAGTGCAAATCCAATTTTATCAGGAGGACGTTATGATGATTTGCTTCCTAGATTTAATGTTGATAAAACAGCTGTTGGGTTCTGCTTTCATATGAATCATATTTTAAAAGCCATTGAAAAAGAGGGAGAGTAACATGATTAAAATAGCTATTACTAAAGGAAGAATCGAAAAACAAGTATGTAAACTGCTTGCAGAAGCAGGTTTTGATATGGATCCTATTTTTAATAAAGATCGAGAATTATTAATTGAAACAAAAGATGGAATTTCAATGATTTTTGGTAAACCCAATGATGTTGTTACATTTTTGGAACATGGGATTGTTGATATTGGTTTTGTAGGAAAGGATACGTTGGATGATGTAGATTTTGAAGATTACTATGAACTTCTTGATCTGAAAATAGGAAAATGTTATTTCGCAGTAGCTGCTTATCCAGAATATCGAAATAAAGTGTTTAATCGTCGTAAAAAGATTGCCAGCAAATATACAAATGTTGCGAAGAAATATTTTGCTTCTAAACAAGAAGATGTGGAAATTATTAAATTAGAAGGTTCTGTTGAACTAGGACCAGTGACAGGAATTTCTGATGCAATCGTTGATATTGTTGAAACAGGTTCAACTCTTAAAGCAAATGGTCTAGAAGTAATTGAAAAAGTAAGTGATATTTCAACAAGAATGATTGTCAATAAGGTAGCTTTTAAATTTAAGAAGGATGAAATTATGAATATTGTAAATCAATTAGAAAAAGTAATAGGGGGAAATTAAGATGCTTAAAGTAATTGAATATGATGGGAATTTAAAAGAAATTGCACAAAAATTAAATAATCGAAAAGAAGAAATTTCGATAGAAGTTAATAATGCCGTAAATGATATTATTAATGATATTAGAAAAAATGGAAATCAAGCCTTGATCAACTATTGTCGAAAATTTGATGGTTATCAAATTAAAGATGAAAATGATTTCGTTGTTTCAAATCAAGAAAAAGAAGAAGCTTTAAAACAAGTGGATCAAGATTACATAAGAATCCTCGAAAGAACAAAACAACAAATTACAGAATTCCATAAAAATCAAATTGATAAATCATGGTCATTATATAAAGATAACGGAGTGATCATGGGACAAATGGTAAGACCAATTGAAAGAGTTGCTTTATATGTTCCAGGTGGAACAGCTGCCTATCCTTCAACAGTTTTAATGAATGCCATTCCTGCAAAACTTGCTGGAGTTAAAGATTTAGTCATTATTACACCGGTTAAAGCAGATGGCAAAGTTAATCCTGTTATTGTTGCAGCTGCAAAAGTCTCAGGTGTTGATACTATTTATAAATTTGGTGGAGCACAAGGAGTTGCTGCTATCGCTAATGGAACAGAAACAATTGAAAAAGTAGATAAAATCGTAGGACCAGGAAATATCTTTGTTGCGACAGCTAAAAAATTAAGCTATGGGGTTGTCGATATTGATATGGTGGCAGGTCCAAGCGAAGTTTTAGTTATTGCTGATGAAAATGCGAATCCTAAATATATTGCTGCTGATTTAATGTCACAAGCAGAACATGATAAACTTGCTAGTGCAATGCTTGTAACAACAAGTAAAGAACTTGTTGAAAAAGTCAATGTTGAACTCAAAAGACAAATGGCTTATTTATCACGTAAAGAAATTATTGAAGAATCTCTTCAAAATTATGGAGGAGCAATTCTTGTAAAAGATTTAAAAGAAGCTTTTGAAGTATCTAATTATTTAGCGCCAGAACATTTAGAAGTTTTAGTTGAAAACCCAGTCAATACACTTCCTTATATTAAAAATGCAGGTTCTATTTTCCTTGGAGAATACTCACCAGAACCTCTAGGTGATTATATGTCAGGAACAAACCATGTTTTACCAACAGGAGGAACAGCTAAATTCTATTCAGCGTTAGGTGTTTATGATTTCGTTAAATATTCATCTTATAGTTATTATCCAAAAGATGTTTTAGAAACATTTAAAGATGATGTTCAAACTTTCGCAAAAAGTGAAGGTTTAGATGCTCATGCAAATAGTATTGCTGTACGTTTTGAGGAGGAATAATCATGAGAGAAGCCAAACTAGAAAGAAATACAAATGAAACACAAATTAGTTTAGAAATTAATTTAGATGGTACAGGGAAAGCAGAGATTCAAACAGGGATTGGTTTTTTTGACCATATGTTGACCTTGCTTGCTTTCCATAGTGAAATGGATATCAAAATGATTTGTCATGGTGATTTAGAAGTAGATAGTCATCATAGCGTTGAAGATATGGGAATTGCTTTAGGTAAAACTATTTTAGAAGCTTTAGGTGATAAAAAGGGTATTACACGTTATGGGCATTTTATAATTCCTATGGATGAAGCACTAGTAACATGCAATTTAGATATTTCAGGAAGAAGTTTCCTTGTTTTTAATGTAGATATTCCTAAAGTTAATTTAGGAAATTATGAAAGTGAAATGACAGAAGAATTTTTTAGAGCGGTTGCTTACAATATGAATGCAACATTGCATTTAAATGAGGCTTATGGAAATAATGTTCATCATATAATCGAAGCATGTTTTAAAGCTTTTGGAAGAGCTTTAAAAGAGGCGGTACGCATTGATGAAAAAAATAAAGATAAGATCGTTTCTTCAAAAGGAGTTTTATAAATGATTGTTATTATTGATTACAATGTAGGAAATTTAAAAAGTGTTGTCGGTGCTTTTAAAAGAATTGGACTTGAAGCTGTTGTTTCTAGAGATGAAAAAGTTATTAAAGAAGCTAAGGGAATTGTTTTACCTGGAGTAGGAACTTTTCCTACTGCGATGAAAAATTTAGAAAAGTATCATTTAGTTGATATTTTAACAGAGCGAAAAGAGGCAGGAATTCCTATTCTTGGGATTTGTTTAGGAATGCAAATTTTATTTGAAAAAGGGTATGAAGTAAAAGAAACAAAAGGACTAGGATTTATTCAAGGTTCAGTACGTTATATGGATATTGATGAAAAGATTCCTCATATGGGATGGAATCAATTACATATAACAAATCATCAACCAATTTTGAAATATGTACATGAAAATGATGATGTTTATTTTGTACATTCATATATGGCACATTGTAAAGATGAAAATCTTGTAGCGTATACAGATTATGGAACTACTAAAGTTACAGCTTTAGTGCAAAATAAAAATGTCATTGGGTGCCAATTCCATCCTGAAAAATCAGGAATGGTTGGGCATAAAATATTACTTGCGTTTAAGGAGATGGTCGAATGTTAGTTATTCCAGCAATAGATTTAAAAGATGGACAAGCAGTACGTTTATTTAAAGGAGATTATAATCAAAAAACGGTTTATAGTGATCATCCAGAAGAACTTGCTCAAACTTTTGAAAAAGCAGGAGCTATTTATTTACATGTTGTAGATTTAGATGGCGCTAAAGATGGTTTTGCTAAAAATTTAGAAACGATTAAAAAAATTAGAAATAGCACAAAAATGAAAATAGAACTTGGTGGAGGAATCCGTGATTTAAAAACAGTTCAACTCTATTTAGATGAAGTAGGAATTGATCGTGTTATTTTAGGAACGGCAGCTTTAAAAGACCCCAAATTTTTAAAAGAAGTATTAAGACAATATGGTAGTGAGAAAATAGTTGTCGGTGTAGATGTTAAAAATGGTTTTGTTTCTACAGCAGGATGGTTAGAAACAAGTCAAATGCCTTATATTGAATTTATTCAATATTTGGAATCTATTGGTGTTGGCTATATTGTAGCAACAGATATTTCTAAAGATGGAACTTTGACAGGACCTAATTTTGAAATGTATGATGAAATCGCTAAAAACAGTCAAATTCAATTTGTTGTTTCTGGAGGAATTAAAGATTTTGATAATATCCAAAAAGTTGCTCAAAAAGATTATTATGCATGTATCGTTGGAAAAGCTTATTACGAAAAGAAAATTGATTTAAAGGAGACAATCAAATGCTTACAAAACGTATAATTCCTTGTTTGGATATCAAAGATGGGAAAGTGGTTAAAGGAGTCAATTTTGTTGGATTAAAAGATGTTGGAGACCCTATTGAACTTGCTAAAAAATATGACGTACAATGTGCAGATGAAGTTGTCTTTTTGGATATTACAGCTTCTTATGAAGATAGAGGCATTATGAAAGATATTATTGAACGCGGGGCTTCAGAACTAACAATTCCTCTAGCAGTAGGAGGTGGAATTAGAACATTAGATGATTTTAGAATGATTCTTGCCTCAGGTGCTGATAAAGTTTCTATTAATTCTGCAGCAATTGCTAATCCTCAACTAATTAAAGAAGCAGCTGATGAATTTGGGGTTCAATGTGTAGTAATTGCTATTGATGCCAAAAAAAGAGAAGACCAAAGTGGATGGGATGTCTACGTTAAAGGTGGAAGAGAAAATACAGGTTTAGATTTAATTGAATGGGTAAAAAAATGCGAAAGTTTAGGTGCTGGAGAAGTATTGCTTACTTCGATGGATGCTGACGGAACTAAAGCGGGTTATGATATTGAAATGCTTAATGTTGTTTGTAAGGCTGTTGATATTCCAGTTATTGCTTCAGGTGGTTGTGGAAGTATTCAAGATATTGTTGATGTTTTTGAAAAAACAAATGTTGATGCAGCATTAGTGGCTTCACTTTTCCACTTTAATGAAGCAACTGTTGAAGATGTAAGAAATGAATGTAAAAAACATGGTATAAATGTAAGGAGAACAAGATAATGAGACCAGATTTTAATAAAATGGAATTAATTCCAGCAATTGTCCAAGATTATCAAACAAAAGAAGTATTAATGTTAGCTTATGTCAATGAAGAAGCTTATGATAAAATGTTAGAACTTAAACAAACTGTTTTTTATTCAAGAAGTAGACAAAAGTTATGGCATAAAGGAGAAGAATCAGGACATTTTCAAGATATTAAAGGAATGTATTTAGATTGTGATTTAGATACTTTATTGATTTATGTCAAACAAACAGGAGCGGCTTGTCATACTGGGGCTTATTCATGCTTCTTTAATGAAGTACAAGCTTATGATGCAAGAGATATTTTTAGAGAATTGGAAAAAACAATTGCTGATCGTAAGATTCATCCAGTTGAAAAATCTTATACAAATTACTTATTGAATGAAGGGGTTGATAAGATTTGTAAAAAAGTGGGTGAAGAGGCAAGCGAAACAATTATTGCAGCAAAAAATGATAATAAAGAAGAATTGGTTGGAGAAATATCTGATTTATTATTCCATACTTTTGTTTTAATGAATGATCGAGGTGTCAGTTTAGAAGATATTCAAAATAAACTTAAAGAAAGACATCAAGTAACTGGAAACAAAAAAGAATTTCATACAAGAGGAGATTATTAAATCTTCTCTTTTTATGTTTCATATTATGAAATAAATTTGTAGTAGAAATGACGTAATATCAAGGCTTTTGGATGATTAAATATTACTAAAGGTACGTAATTAGTAACAAATAAGTAACAAATATTTAAGCCTTGATTTTGTTTATCTCAACATATAATCTATTAATAATCGTATCGGTATAAGTATCGAAGGTAATATCTTTCATTTTATGTCCTAGTATTCTTTTTCTACAAAATACATCAACATTATTCAATTGACAAAGAGTAGTAAATGTTACTCTTGTATCATGCATAGTATGTTTCATTTTCATTTCTTTTATATAAGGTTCAAAAAAACTATATTTTAAACTACTATAAGTTCTATCTACTAATCTTTTTCCTTTACATAGCAACAATTCTTCTACATAAGGTTTAATAAAGTTATGGATTGGTACAATTCTATTTTTACCTGTATCTGTTTTCGAACCAGTTACAAAGTAAGATACTTTTCTTTCAATACCATCATCGTTGCAAGTTTCATCTATATGTATATCTTTTCTATTAATATTTAGCAATTCATTTGCACGTAATCCACTAAAAATGTAGATGAGTATAATTTTACCTATATCACTATTATCATCTCTAATACGTTTAATTTCATTCATAGAGAATGCATAATGTTTTGTACTTTCCTGATTTTTTCCACAAGTAATAAATTCAGTATAATCTTCATCACGACTGATATATTGATGAATGACAGCGTATTTGAAAACTTTTGTACAAAGTATTTTCATGTGGTCTTTTGTACCTTTTCCACATTTGTCATTATCAAATACAAATTGTAAATCTTGTAAGGATATATTTGTAATTTTTCTATCATATATTTGTTTGAAATGTTTGATCCATGAATTGTAACCAGTTTGTGCTGAACTTGATAATAAAGAAAATTCTTCTTTGTTTAAGATATCAAATATTTCTTTAAATGTTGGTACTTTGTTATCATGTTTCTCTTTGACTTTATTAAATATATCAGGAGATAATTCATTTGCTTCTTTATCGTTAATTTGTTTATTAACAGTTAAATGATAAAGTGATAGGGCGTTTAATGCTTCAAGTTCAGTTTCAAAAGTACCAATAGTTACTTGTTTCTTTTTTCCTGTAACAATGTCACGTTCTTCACTTGAAATTTTGGCACAGTAGGGCTTTCTTCGTTTACCTGATAGTTTTACTACCGTACCACTATTATTGGGTCTACGCTTATATGTTGTTTTTCTAGGCATAATAAAAACACGTCCTTTCAATTTAATTTGCCTTGAACGTGCTCTATGTGGTAAAATTGAGTACGTAAAAGGACTTTTGAGATGGTTCTTTTTATTGTGATGTTGGCGCATCACATATCTGCATCCTAGTTGGCGCTAGGGTGTTTTTTTATTTTATGAATTAGTTAGTTAAACGAAACAGATAATTTAATATAAATTTGTAAAATTCATAAATTTTTTAAATCAATTAAGTTGTATTAAGCTATATTAAATCAAATCAATTTGAAAATTTGTTAATTTCCATATTAGTAATTTCATAAAATGGGTTGTTTTTTTTTGATAAATTGGTATACTTTATATCGAAGGTAAGAACAATTCAATTGTTAAACCTCGATGTAGTAAAGATAACACAATAAAATGTGTCAACTGAGATGAAATGTTGGTAACGGTTATGGTTAGCTATAACGTGTGTACCGGCATTTTTTCTTTTACTTATAATTTTCTTTATAATCTATATACATAACAACTCTTTTAAAATTTGAATTTTTTATAAGTTTATCGATATAATTATAAAAGTAAAGTTTACAAATTTCTCGAAGTTGATACAATGATAAATAATCAATGCTATTTAGAACACCTTTGAACACTTTATTGATGTCATTTGTTTCTTGCATATATTTTTTTACTTCAGTAATATTATTGAACTTCGGAGCATTTTTTAAATTTTTCTTTTTATACGTTGGGGTAATTATTTTATCGATTTCATCATGATAGTTAACATAGTTTTTTAATTTAGGAACTTCATTTATATCGATTTTTGCTCTTTTTATGTATTTATAAACAGGCATTAACCTATTCAAAGGAAGAGATTTAAATCTTTCTTTGCACATATTTTTAGAATTAAATTTTTTATTGTTAAATATAATATCTTCCAAAATCTCTTCATCTTTAACAACACTATATCCATATTGATTAATAATATCCTCTTTATTACCGATAGCAATGGCAATATTTTTATCAGAAAGATCATCAGGTATTTCATCAATGCCAAAGATTACATTAGATGGGTCTCCGCTAACAATGGTATTATTAACTATTCTTTTCACCAATCTTTGAGTATCTCTTATATTTTTCGGTGTCATACCAGGTATTAGTTGATTTATCGTTTTATATACTTTTAAAAAATTGTCAGTGGCAATTTCAGTGATAGGAATATTTTCTCCTTTTTCAGTAATAATTGTTCTTTTGATTTCAATTAGATCTTTTTCATTTTCTTTATATGTAATGAATATAAAATTATCGCTAATTGTATCAAGTTGTTCAGGAGTTAAACAGTTAAGAAAATCAACAACAATTTGTCGTATGTTTTCATCAGTAAATGAATATCCTAAAAAAATAATTGGAGACTCTGTGAATAAAGTCAACATTTTTGCGATAAACAATTTTCTACTTTCATTAAATTGAGCATAATCATCTTTAGTAATAACTATTGTACTAGCATCATCGATTGAACCATGAATTTTATATAACTCCGAAACATTATAAGAATCTTTTGAAAACATTTCATGCTGCCTTGTAAAAACTGTATAGTGCTCATCTAGAATATATCTTTCAATAAAATTATCGTAGTTTGTGGTAATAACAGCTGATACTTTGTTTTTTAACAATGCTATTTCTTGAAGTTCTTTTTTTATAATAACCGAAGAATTATTTAATCTTAAATTTTTGAGTCTGTGTCTAATATACATTTTGTACGGCGATATTCCTCTTTTTGCCCAGGCTGGATTTTTAGATTTTCCAAATGATATTTCTCTATTATAAAACGCTTCATTAAAATCATTTTCGATAATAGTTCCTAATTCTTTGTACTGATCAAAAATTGATATACCTTCACGTTTGAATTTTTCTTTATATCTACCGATATAAAATGGATCATTATTTACTTTTTTAAATGACTCATTTAAAAGTTCATCCCAGCTAGGAAATTTTTTTAAATAACGTTTAGGAATACCGGACCCGATAAATAGTACAGGCAAACGTTTATTTTCTACCATCTTTTCTAATGCGTTCATTTTTACATCTCCTTACTTTATTAAATTGTTTTTATCGAATCTCTCTTTTGCAATTTTTCTTGCTGAATTATAATCGTAAATTTCATTATTAAAAATATAATATAAATTTTCACCAGGGTTTTCTTTATAATAAAAGCAGCCAATATTTAATTTTACATCATAACTATCATTATTTAATAGTGTTTGTAAAATAGTATATCCATTTTCGATAACTGTACTTCCAAATCCGTAGTCAAATTCAAAGAGTATACCTTTGTTAATAAGAGAATCTACAATCTTTTTTGAATATTTGTTGTATAAATTTAAGACAATTTCTTCGTAATTATTCTTTTCCATTTCCTTAATCCTCTTCTCTCTAAAAATTATTGATTACTAAGTATTGCTTTACCTAAAATTTGGTCAAATTCTCTTATATCACAATTAGAATTTACTTTGATTTTAAAGTGACCTGCTTTAGTCCAAAGTTCAAGTTCTGCATTGATATCAAATAGTTTTCCTGCATTCTCTGTCGACCACATATCAATAGAACGATAAGGTAATGAATATATTTCTACTTTGCTTCCTGTCATTCCTTGTTTGTCCATGATAATAATTCTTTTATTTGTTAATGCTGCTTGATCTCTAACAGTTTGATAACATTGTAAAATTTCTTCTCCATCTATTAATGTTTCTTTCATTGCTTTGTCTGGTTCAACTTTCTTTAAAAAACTCCAACTTAAAATCACTTCATTGTTTACTGCCATTTTTTCTTCCTCCTTTGATGACTATTTTTTATAATCTTTCAATTCCTTTTGAACATCAAGAATATATTTACTTCTAATTAAATGAATAATCATTTTAAAAAGCTTATCATACCATTTGATATAGTCAGTATTAGAATCGAATTTAATATTTCCATCATTATTATGCCTTATGTAAAATTTGTTTAGCATGTAGAATATATCGTCAGTTAATGATTTATTAATAGAGTTAAATTCTTTTCTTTTCGGTTCTAAATAATCACCTAATTTTTTCAAAATAATTCTTTTTTCATTTATATCATTTTCAATTCTAAAATCATTGTATTCTAGCAATGCTAATCTTAAATCATTTTCATTTTCGATAATTGATAATATGCTATCAGTATCAGCATCACGCTTCATAAATGTGTAATGATCGTTGATTTTTTCTATAGAATAATTTGAAAATTCCATTATAATCTTGATGTTTGTGGTAATTAAATCAAATTCGTCTTCATTGTCAAAGAAAAGATCATAAAGATCTTCATTAGGATCTATATCAAAAATAACGTCATCATTATAGGATGATATCCACATTACAAAATCGAAAATAAATTGCAAATAATAAAAATATTCCGTGTTGTTCATTTCTTTGACTTTCATAGGTAATTGTATTAAATCAAAGAAATCATAAACGCTTGTCGCAGTATATCTATAAGGCCAAAATTTAAAACAACTATTGGCCATACTCCAAAATGTACTCTTACCAGAGTATCCATCAATCTTTATAAATTGTGGTCTATCTAGATATTCTTCCATTCGTAAGCATTCTTTTCTTATATCTGTTCTTTTTTCTAGCTCAAAAATACTTTTTACCAATGTTTAATCCTCCCAATCAAAATCTTTTATGACTTTTTTTAATCTACCTAAACATCTAAAGTTATCTTTTAATGGATCGATAATAATTGGTTCAAATTCTATGTTCATAGGTTGTAACATTACTATTCCATTAAGTTCTTTATATTTTTTGCATGTAGCAACATTGTCTTCATTGCAAAAACATCCAATAATTCCATCATCAATTTTATCTGTTCTTTCAAAAATGAGAAGATCTCCATCATTAATACCAGCATCCCTCATACTCTCACCTTTAGCATATTGAGCAAAGTACTTAGCTCGAGGATTTAATCCTTTACTAGGTACTGGAATCATGTCAATTATATTTTCATCTACGAATCCACCATTGCCACAGCACACATCTTCGTATAAAGGTACACTGGTATAATCAATACTAGCTTTTTTATATATGGCATCATCTTGATTACCTTTTATTAAATAATCTGTAGAAACGCCAAAGTAATCAGCAAGTTGCTGAACGATTCCCATTTTTGGCTCCGTTCTATTAATCTCCCAAGACGAAACTGTTTTATCACTCACACCAACAATTTCACCTAGTTGTTTTTGGTCCATTCCTTTTCTTTCACGTAATTGTTTTACAATCGTACCAAATTGTGTTTTCATTTATAACACCTCTTTTCGCTACTATTATAATGCAAAATGTAGAATAAATAAAGCAAATCATAAAAGCAATTCTACAAATTGCATATTTTTATTGACATTCTACAAAACGTAGGATAAAATAAAGTGCGTAAAGAGGAGGTGACAATATGAGTTCACGAATGAAACTTGATGAAATTAGAAGAGCAAGAGGCTATTCACAAGAATATATGGCAAATAAATTAGGTTGTCATAGAAATACTTATGCAAGAATGGAAGAAAAACCTCAAAATATCACCATGGAAGAAGCTGATAAGCTAGCAACAATTTTAAATGTTTCTGTAAATGATATTATTTTTTTAGAATCAAATCTACAAAATGTAGATTAGAAAAAGAGAGTCACATGAATGGATTTATTTGTAAAAGATGGTAATCAAATCTACAAAGTAAATTACATCTGTATGTGTAATGAATGCAGAAAAAGAGGAATGCCTGAATTAGAACTTGTTGATCAAGAAGGAAATTATGTTGATTACATAAAAATGAGTGATTTGTTCAACGGAAAGTATGAATTGTTTCAAAAAACAAATAAAAGGAGTGAAAAATATGTCAAAAGATAGAGATGGGTATATGAAAACATCTCAAGATGTCGACATGCGTTTAATTAAGCCAAATATAAAAGTTGATGCAGATAAAAATATTACTTACGTTATTGAATCAATGGATGAATTTATAAAGAGCAAAAAAGATGAAGATATTGTAATTCATTGTAAAGGGATTCAGCTATATCCAAAAAAACTAAATTCATTAAGTCATTCATTTGAAGATCTTGTCAGTAATATGAAAAGTCAACTATCTGAAGATGAATATGGATTATTAGAAAACAAAATAAAAACACTTCAATCTCTAATAGATGATTTAAAAGAGAGTTGTAGTGTTTCGTTATTTCTTTATTAATCTTTGATAAATAGTCTTTCACCTTTTGCATTAACTAATGTTACTCGCTTTTGCTTAAAATCGATAGCATTTATTATTGATTTTAATTTGATTTTGAAATCATCTGAACCTTCAACGTCAAATGTATATTGATTTACCGGATGAGTAACTATATCAAATGGTATTTTACTTTTATCACATTCATCTTTAATGATTATCAATGGTGAATTATTTAGATGATGATTTAATGACATGCGATATCCAAGTTCAAGAAAGACATTAGGATTCAAACCTGTTATGTCAACGATAACTAAATCAGATTTATACAAATTTTTATAAATTGAATCATCAATTTTATCAGTGCTATTAATTTCATCTGCACGGGTAATTTTAAAACCTAAATCGCTTAAAACAGGTTTTAGTAAATATTTCATAACTTTATTTGAACGTATACGTTCTTTGCTATCTTCTTCACCGATTGGAGATACAAAAAAACAATTTTTACACATAAATTTCACCTCGCTTTCTAATTAAATTTCGATATTGCTGTACCGATAACTTAATTATAGAGCAGGTAAATAGAAAATTAAATATTACTAGATTAAGCCAGTTAGAATTATCTTTCTTATCTGATAGGAACCTGTCATTAAAAATGGAAATAAACTGTTTTAGTTCGTTAACCTAAATTATTGTTTTTGTTGTTATCAGGATTGCTACGAATGAATTTAGTACCATTGTTATTTACACCGTGATATCCAGGAACTTTACCGTTAACAGCCATTCTGTACGCTTGGTTATTAGTATAAGTTTGACCGTTGATAGATACACGGTTGTTTAAACCAGTATTTGATTCCCTTACTACTTTCACATTAGCACGTTTAGGCATTCTATCACCTCCTTGCATATGGAGTAAAATGGCAGGCTCCTATCAGGTAAGAAGGTATCATTAATAATTCTAACATAATTTTAAAAACTAGTTAAAACAATTAAATAAATTACTGATCATCCAGGAATCAATCTCTAACAAAGCCTATTTTATTAGATTCCTAAAGTTGATGATCATAGAAACACCAAATTAATAACAAATTTCTTATTAATACAATACGTGAAGTTTTCATTTTGTAATAGAGGTTGGTTCCTTGGTGGTCAGTAGTAGGAAGGAGAAAAAAGTTATGACTAAAGTAGAACAAGTTGAAGTTATCAAAAAGAAAATTAAATTTGAAAAGGATTTCCTTGATGAACAAATCCAAAAAAGAAATGAAGCAAGAAAAGAATTTGAAGATTGTTTAATTGAAGAATGTCAAGAAAAACAATCGAATCTTGATACATGCTATGGCGCTGTAAATAACCAATACATGTATTTATGTGGTGTTCTTGCTACTGCCTATGAATTGAAGCTTATTTCCAAAGATGAACACGACAAATTGCATAAACAAGTATTTGGTGAAGTTTTTAATTAGAAAGGATAAGTAGTTATGAAATGGATTTTATGTATTTCAATTTTGCTTAATGTTGTACTGATCATCACTTGTGTGGTTTTAAAAGAAAGTCGTGATTGGTATGAAAAATCATGGTGGGAATTAGCAAGAACTATTACCAAGGCAAAAAGGAGGGGTAAGTTATGACATCTAAAGGTATAGTAGCAGTTATTACAGTTTCTTGTGTTATAGGTAACTGTTTAGCAATTTTAGTTAGATCATTATGAAAGGAGGGATAAATCATGGATGAAAACAACATTTCAGTTGAAGAAGTCATGAAGATTACTCACAAGAGTAGAGAATTCATAATCAATGCAATTCAACAAGGATGTTTTCCTGGAAGTGTTGCAATATCTGGTACTAGAAGAAACGTACACATTCCAAGAAAAGCATTTGAGGATTATATGAATAAGTTCAGTAAAAGTCCTAGTGAGCAATTAATCATTGCATTGCTTAATTCTTTAAATGAAAAAAAGCACTCGTCAAAACAAACGAGTGCACAACATAGCACATAAATTATATACAAATTCGGGAGGAATTGCAAATATGAAATTAACACAAAAAGCACAGGTTACATTGTTTGGTGCTTGTGTAGCAAGTTTAATTTTTGCAGGAACTGGTTATGCTCAAGCTAAATCAGTAGAAGCAAAGTATGAAGAACAAAGTAAACAAATTGAGTTGTACAAGGATGAACTCAATGATATGCAAGGTCAGCTTCAAGAATATACAAAGTACAAAGCAATGTATGAATGTATGGCGGTTGAAAAAGACCAACTTCAAAAACAAGTAGATGAATTATCAAAATGAAAAGCACTAGGTCAGTTTACAATTACATATTACTGGCCAGGTGAGGACAAGTATGGAAGTTTGACATCAACAGGTGTAATCGCTCAAGAAGGTAAGACGATTGCTGTTGATCCTGAAATCATTCCATATGGTTCGATTATAAAAATCAATGGAAATGAATATCTTGCGGAAGATTGCGGTGGTGCAATCAAAGGCAATAGAATAGATATTTTTGTTGAAAACCCAACGATTAAAAAATACAACGTAGAAGTATATATTAGGAGAAATAATTATGAATAAAAAAAGTATGGAAGAATTTGTTAAAGAAAACGGAATATATGATGAAAAAGAAGATTCTTATTCTTTTTCATGCAGTCAAGCTGGTGTAATGAAAGAAAATGTTGATTTGTCACATGAAACTTTTGGAATGAAAATTATCATAACAAAGAACAGTCTTGGAATTAATGCGTACTTTGTTGAAGATGAACTAGCAAGAGCTGCTGAAAGTCTAAAAATATCTGTAAAGGATATTATGGAATTTGGTGATTCAGCTGTTCAACTAGTTCAAGAAGAACTAAAAAAACTAAGAAGAAAAGCAGAGTTTGTATCTTCTGTGGATCTTGCTACAAAAGCAAGTGACATGTATTCAAGAGGATGTTCAATGGAAGAAATTCATGATTTTATTATAGAAAACATGCCTGGAGAACTTCCAAAAGAGGCACATGAAGAGCTTAAATCTATTTTGTCACAATTTTATTAATAACAAGCATTATTGCTTGTTAGCAAATACAAAGGATTCCTCTATAAACGTTGTATGTATATTTAAAATCACCATCCCTTTGTGTTTGCTAAGAGGTAATAATAAGCCTCTAGGCACCGTTTTTATTCATGTGATACTTCCCTGTAACATTATTTGAATAAAAAAACACAAACATTTAAAGAAGAACAAGTGACATAAAAAAGTATTTCTAGCGTTTTTTACTCAACGGTGCCTTATTTTTCATAAAGGAGTGATTTATATAGATAAGATAAGTTAATAAAAAGAAGACAACAAATAAATGTCGTCTTCTAAATTCAGTTCCAAGCAAATTATAGCAGTAAAAATATTAAATGAAAAGAGGAAGAAAAATGTTAGCAAAAGCAATAGAAAAAATTCAAGAATTATCAAACGCCCAAGAAAACTGTCGTGTAGAAGAATGTAATCTTTTTGGTGAAAGATATATTCATCAAGGAGAAAATCTTACTCGTTTCACAGTGCCAAGAATTAATCCTGTTGAAGTAAAAAGTCTTACAGCGCTTAAACAAATGATCAAAAACTTCATTGAAAATGATAGTACAGCAATTAATGTTCATTTGCCAGTAATTATAACTGCCGAAGGAAATAATATCAAAGTATACACTTCTATAGATAATACATATGGAAGACAATTAATTTTTGAAGCAAACCCAATTATTCCAAAGGCTATTTTGAACAGATTCATTCCTGCTGAACAAATGATCATTAACGTTAATACTTGTTTTGTACAAGACAAAAACACTGATAATTTTATTCAAAGCATATCTAAACTATATAAAGTGAGCAAAGTTGAGGCAGTTGATAATGGAATTGGAGCACAATTGAAAGTGACAGAAGGAGTTAATACAAACGAAGCTGTTACAATCAATCCGATTGTTGCGTTAACGCCTATTGGAACTTATCCAGAGCTTAATCAAATCAGAAGAAAGTTTAATTTAAGAGTGGATCATGATGGAGAGGTAGCTCTAATGGTATGTGATGAAGGAATCTTTGAAAGAAAAGTTCAAGATGAATTAAAAGATTACTTTAAATTTGCTCTTGATAAAGAAATTGAAAGAAAAGATGTAATTCTTGCTTTATAGATAGGTGATCAGTATGAATAGAAATAGATCTATATTGGATATTGAGGGTGGAAATATCATCCGACAAATCGATAACGCATTAGAGCAAGTGATGTTCAATATCAATGATGAAAGCACGGATTTAAAGGCGAGAGAAATTAAGGTAAGCATTAGAATCACACCAAACAAAAAAAGAAATGAATTGACAGTAGGGTATAAGGTTACACCAAAACTTTCACCTAAATTAAACGAACCTATTACATTAGTAAATACGAGAGAATTCGAACCTGCGACAGGTGAGTTCTTAGGTTCAAAACTTTCAGAATTAGGTGGTGTTGTTCAAGGGCAAATCAATCTTGATGGTGAAGTTGCTCCAGAACTTCCACCAATTGTTGTTGGTTCAAGGCTGCAAGAAAAAAGAAAAGTAGTAAATGCAAATAATAAGTTTCAAGGGGCTATAGAATAGCTCCTAAAAAAGGAGTTATTTTATATGGGAAACATTCAAAAAAAAGACGGGTTTATATTTTATAAAAGCTTTTATGATTCAATCAACGCACTTGATGAATCAATGCAGCTTGAGGTTTATAAGGCACTTGCCGAGTATGGTTTGACAGGTGAAATGAGGGATGATCTATCACCAATAACAAAGGCACTTTTAACGGCTATGATTCCTACAATTGATAATGCAAATAAACGTTATGTTGCAAGTGTTGAAAATGGAAAAAAGGGTGGTCGACCTAAGAAAGACAAAGAGGTTGTTCAAGAAATAAAAGAAAACCTAGAAGAACCTAGACATAACCTAGAAAAACCTAAACAAAACCTAAAAGAACCTAGCCGTAACCTAAAAGAACCTAACCCTAACCCCTATGTATCTGTATCAGTATCTGTATCTGATACAGATACATTGATAAAAGATAAAAAGATAAAAGAGAAAGATAAAACTGAGGAGCAGGCTCCTCGTTTAAACTACATTACTGAATGTCTTTTAAAAAAAGATTTAATATTAGAAGATGAAGTGAGTTTTGTTGATGACCTTGTAAATACGTATCAACAATCTTTTAATGGTATTGATATCAATTGCAAGTGTGAGTATATTTTGAAAAAAATGAAAACTAAACATTTAAAAAATCGGATGAATTATTTTAAAAGCGCATTTGAAAAGAATATTTATCAGGATTTTCAAAAAGAAAGCAACTATGTAGAACCGGTTGAAAAAATACCGATTGATGATGAAGCACTTTCTATGCTTGAAAAGTACGATTAGGAGGAAAAGAGCATATGATTGTTCAGGTTGTACAGGAAAGCCCCCAAGAAAAAATTAGAATTGGTGGGACAAAGGATTGTAACAATGAGTTTATTCTTTTATCAGCAATTTCTTTGCTTGTGTATGTTTCTAAAAAAGAAAATTTAGGAGTAGACGAATTGTTGGACAATTGTCATTTAAAAATCAAAGAAATGAAAGTAAAAAATTTATAAAGTAATAAAAATGTAAAAATATTCAAATGTGAGGAGAATGGACATGGCGAAAAGAAGAGTAAAAACGTTCAAAGGTCAAAAAGAAACATTGCCAATCAAAGATAAGAGATTATTGAATTCTTTTATGAATAATCTTCTTTTAAAAAGAGACCTTGCAACAACTGATGTAAAAAGATATCAAGCTGATCGTAATTATATGATTGCTTTATTAGGCTTCAATACTGCTTTTAGAGCAAATGATCTTTTACAGTTAAGAGTTATTGATGTAAAAAAGGGCTATGTTCATATCAAAGAGCTTAAAACAGGCAAAATGCAACATTATCGTATGGATAAAAGGCTTCATAAAGATGTTTTGGATTACATTGAAAGAAATCATCTTGCTGATCATGATTATCTTTTCAAAGGTCAAAAGAAAAAACAATCAGGTATTTCTTATGTTTTGCCTTTGACACGTGAAATGGGCTACAAAATCATGAAGAAAAATGCAGATGAAGTCGGTGTTGTTTCTACTTTTGGAATGCATTCCCTTAGAAAAACGTTTGGATATTTTTATATTAAAAATGGTGGCAATGTTATTACTCTCATGAAAATGTACAATCATGATGAACCAGCAACAACACTTAGATATGTCTGTTGGGAAAACGATGATGCAGAAAAAGAAAGAAGCAGAGTATACATTGCTGCTACAAAATAGAAGTGAGGTGGAACAATGCCAAGAAATAAACTAACGGATATGCACAATATCTTGATGGAACAATTAGAAAGACTGAACGATGATGATCTTACGGACGAAGAACTTCAGGCCGAAATAAAAAGAAGTAGAGCAATGGCAGATATTAGTGCACAAATTGTCGATAACGCTAGAGTCCATATTGAAGCTGCCCAATTTCAAGCTGATTACAATCGGGAAACTCCTGTGCTTCCCAAAATGTTAGGCATTGAAAGTAAAAAATGAGTATGAGATATACGCAGGAAATGCGTGATTACATCATTGAAATAGCCCCTGGTCGATTGAATTCTGAAATAGCGGATATGTTCAATAAAAAGTTTGGAACGAATTTGAGTGCTAAAACTATAAAAAGCTACAAGGATAATCATAAAATTATATCTGGGATTTCTAAAATAGATTATTCTAGAATTAAACACAAAAAGCTTTTGAATGATGAACAGGTCGAATATCTGAAAAAGATTTATCAAGGCATCAGCAATAGAGAGTGTACAAGACTGATGAATGAAAAATTCAATACTTCTTTTTCATGTCAGCAAATAAAGGCACAAAAAAGAAATCTTCATTTAATTTCAGGGCTTACAGGAAGATTTGAAAAAGGATCTAGACCAGCAAATCCAATCCAAAAAGGAGAACATCTTTCGGTTGAAACCGAATTTCAAAAAGGACATACTCCTAAAAACTGGGTACCTGTTGGTGCTGAAAGAAAAAGGTCGGATGGATATATTTATGTCAAGGTATCTGATAAAAGAGGTGTCAAATATTCTCACTTGATCAATTGGAAACCAAAACATATTTTGTTATGGGAAAAGGAATATGGACCTATTCCAGAAGATAAATCACTATTATTTTTAGATGGAAACAAGGAAAATGTAACACTTGACAATCTTGCTTTGATTACAAAAGCACAAAGACTGATCATGTGTAATAAGAAGCTGATTTATGATGATCCTAAACTTACAAAAGAAGGAATATTAATTGCTCAAACATTAGAATCTACTTACAAGAAGCAAAATGAGTTGAAAGAAAAAAGAAAGAGGAAGTGAGAATAAATGACATTAGAAGATGCTGCAATTCAAATGAGAGATGCATTTGATAAGTTATGTGAAGTAATTGCTAATCCTATTAGAGCTTTTTTTGATGAAGTGATACGTATAATCAATCAAACTGTCAAAATTGTAATAAAAATTATTGGAAAAAGTAAAAAAATAAGGCTTCCAAGAAAAATCAAGAAAAAATATAAGAAATTAGGCATCTATGAAGATTGGAAGAAAGGAGAAATTAGAAAATGACAATTAGAGAATATTTTAAAAGAGAAAAACATCCTGTTGAAAAATATTTAATTCAAAGAGCAGGAAAAGCAACAATAGTTGTACCAGAAGCAGAAAAAAACAATCTAAACAATCTAGATGGAAATCTATTGGATCGAGAAATAAAATCAGTTTCATTAGATTCAATGAATGAGTTCGATGAAGCGACGATTACTATCCGCGTTTAAAAAAAGAGGTAACAAATGAAACATCCAAAAAGAATTAATTTAGCAATGAAAAAGTTGATTACCGCTAATGGATTGAATCCTAAAGACTATTGGTTCTTGAAAAATACAACCGACTCTTTAGTGATAATTCATAAAGAAACAAGTAAGGTAGTCACATTGAAAAAGTGAACAAAATAGCGTGTTTTACGATATTCAATGTTCACAGTTAAATTTTTAAAAGTAACAATCCCAAAAGTGTTGATAAATCAATAGAAAGCATGGAGTTTCAAGAATATAAAAAATTTAACACTTTTAGGGGTTATAAGTAATTTATTAAGTTATGTTTAGTGTAAAAAATTCTGCAAAACAGAAAAAAATATTGTACTTTTAAGAAATACATGGAATGGCTGAGTATAACGAACATCTTTAGCATGATTAAAAGAACTAAAAACACAAGGAGGATAACAAATGCATTTAACAATACACACATTACCAATTATTCGAAATGAAATTCGTACGTATAAGAGTCTAATCAAAGAACGTGACAAATTAATCAACGATTATGAAGCACCTCTTAAAACACTTAGAAATAAACTTTTAGAGGTTGAAGAAAAATTGGAACTTATTAAGTCTCCTGGTAAAGGTGATGGATTAGGTGGTTTTGTTCAAGATAGTGCTGACAAGTATAACTACTTGATTGATAAAAAGGATCAATTGAAAAAATCAATTGTTGATTATATTCAGTCAAATGAAAAAGATTACTTAGAAGATCTAAAACATTGGGATGTACGTATTGCTACTGTTGAGTATTATCTTAACAAGATGGATGCACTTGATAGAAAATTCATAGAGGACTTCTATTATAATCTTTCAAAAACACAATGCTTACAACGTTATAATATCGTTAACAATAAGAGTCTTTACCGAAAAGCCGACAACATCTTACTGAATTTACTAAAAAAAGATTAAAAAAGTGCTTCTATGTGGAAGATTCCCCCTTTATTTGGTGCTATTATGTTATTGTGAAGTTTTCAAAAAGATGACATCCACAATGTCAACGCTTTGTCTTGAATTCATTTACGATTGATTTGTTGTCAATTGAAGTATTATGAAAAGCTCTTGTTTCAGGAGCTTTTTGTTTTGTTTAAAAATGGAGGTATAACTTATGGCAGTTAAAAGATTGGATAGAGATGGAGCACATAGAAAGCAATTTGAAAACAACAAGAAAAGAATATATGCTACTCAAACTATATGTGGGATTTGTGGAAAGCCAGTAGATTTCAGCTATAAATATCCACATCCATTGTCACCATGTATTGATCACATCATACCAGTAGCAAAAGGTGGGCATCCAAGTGATTTAGATAACCTACAATTGGCTCACATGACATGCAATAGACAAAAGAGTGACAAAATCTTTGCTAATAACACAATAAAAATCGAAAAAGTCATATCAAACAGGATACTGCCACAAATAATTGATTGGAAAACGTATCAAAGCAAAAAATAATCGTTTTTTAGGACGGGGGCATACCACCCCTAAAAACGCGTTCTCTGGACTTCACGCCGTACTGTGAATATTTTCTCACGGATTATGAAAACGGCTCTCAAAACGAAATTATGAAAGGAATAGAAGATATATGAAATACAAAGGAATGGGATATTTAAGAAGAAAACTTGCTAGTAGGAAAGAAAGATGCGAAACAAGATACGATTATTATGAAATGAAAAATCAAATGGTTGATATTTCAAGTGTAATACCGCCTGAATTTAGATGGTTAAAAGAATGTTTAGGATGGTGTTCAAAGGCTGTTGACTCTATTGCTGATAGAATTTCCTTTGTTGAATTTTCTAATGATAATTTCAATATGCAAGAGATATACGACATGAATAATCCTGATGTGTTGTTTGACAGTGCAATTATTTCATCATTGATTACATCATGTTCTTTTATTTATATTTCTCAAAAGGTTGGAGAAATGCCTCGACTACAGGTAATTGATGGAAGACATGCAACAGGGATTATTGATCCTATTACAAATATGTTGATTGAAGGATATGCCATATTAGAGGAAGATGTTCTAGGAAATCCTATTATTGAAGCATATTTTATTCAAGGAGTTACGTATTTTTATGAAAGAGGTGAAAAACCTTATAAAATCAAAAATAAAGCTCCGTATCCACTGTTGGTTCCAATTATTAATAGACCTGATGCTAAAAGACCATTTGGACATTCAGTTATTTCAAGAGCATGTATTTCTATTCAGCAAGCAGCAATGAGAACTCTAAAAAGAAGTGAAGTTTCTGCAGAGTTTTATTCGTTTCCTCAAAAATATGTCTTAGGACTTGAACCAGGAGTTGAAATGGATAAATGGAAAGCAACCATTTCATCATTGATGCAAATTTCCAAAGATGAAGATGGAGACAAACCAACAGTTGGCCAATTTGCCCAACAATCAATGGCACCCTATGTTGAACAACTAAAAATGTTGGCCAGTCTTTTTGCTGGTGAAACAGGGTTAACATTAGATGATCTAGGTTTTTCTACTGAAAATCCATCAAGTGTTGAAGCAATCAAGGCACAACATGAAAATTTAAGATTGAAGGCAAGAAAAGCTCAAAAAACCTTTGCTACAGGTTTTATCAATGCTGGATTTTTAGCAGCATGTTTGAGAGATGGTTATACATATTCAAGAGATCAAATTTATTTAACAAAAATCAAATGGGCACCGATTTTTGAACCAGATGCTTCAGCTCTTTCAGTTATTGGAGATGGAGCAATTAAAATCAATCAGGCTGTACCAGGATATTTTGATAAGGACAATCTAAAAGAACTTACTGGAATCGATTATAGTGCATCTTCATCAACTTCAAATATAGATGATATGTTTAAGGAAGAAATAGATGAATAATGATATCGTTCCTTCTTTATTAGAAGAAATTCAAAAACAGTTTGATGAAGAAATAAAAGCTAATGAAAAAATAAAATCAATTTTAACAAGACAAAAGCAGGGAGCGGTAGATTATACCGACTCTCTTTCTTTTGCAAAAGAATTAGGAGTTTCTTTAAAAAAGGTAATACAAGAAAATATCAACGAAGAAATGCTTCCTGATGGAAAAATGTATTACAACATTGCTCAAAGATTACTTGAACCAATGATCAAACAAAATTATGATTTGGTATCCAAACAATGTGAGGTTACACAAAATATTTTGAATAAAAAAGCTGATTTAGGATTAAAAGCAATTGTTCCTGAATATAACAAAGAAAAAACAGCAAGTATCATTGATTATATTTCAAATGCTGATAAGTACTCCCAACGTGAAAAAAGTTTTCTTGATTCATTAGAAACCAATGCAAAGTCGGTCGTAGATGATTCAGTTCGAAAAAATGCTGATTTTCATTACAATGCGGGGTTAAGGCCTAAAATCATTAGAACAACAGTTGGAAAAACATGTAAATGGTGTCAGTCAATGGCTGGTGTTTATGATTACAGTAAAGTTAGTAATACAGGTAATAATGTTTTTAGAAGACATGCGAATTGCGACTGTACTGTAGTTTATGATCCTGGAGATGGCAGTAAGAAAGTACAGGATGTTTGGAGTAAAAGAATTGATTATAGAGAAAAAATTAGGAAAAATTCAAATTTTATGGGTGCAAAGAAACCCTTCAATATGAAATTAGGAAAAAAAGAGATTTCTTTTGTTACGTATAAAAATGACAAATATTCTAATATCTATTGTCAAACATATTCGCAAAATTCAAAAAGAATGTGTGAATACTTAAATACTAAAATAAATCAAGAATATCGATATGGAAAAATAAACAATATCGTGGTGGTTCAAAAAAATGCATTACAGGGTATTGCCTGTTATGATCATATAAATAATGATTTATTTATATGTGAAGAACTGATAAGTAATAAGTTTTCACAAATTGTTGATACCTCATATTTTCCATCTAAAAATTTAGATGATGTATTAAATCATGAACTAGGTGGTCATAAAAAACATTGGGAAGTTGTAAGAAAATATCAACAAGCAAACAATATAAGTGAATTACAAGCCAAAAATGATTTAGAAGAAAAACTAAGAAATTATGTGCTTAATCAGGAAACAAATGATATAATGTATATAAGAAAAAACGTGAGTCAAAATGCACAAGAATCATTTAAAAATACAAAATCATTGAATGAATTGATAGCAGATTGTATTGTCTTGAATAAGCAAAACAGTGTTTTTGATGAATTTTTAGACAGATTAGTTATGGAGGTGCTTGGTTATGATGATTAATCCCACAAAAAGGCAAAAAGAACTTATTAAAATATTTGAAGAAGAAGTTGCTCCTTGGTGCTATGTTGATAAAAAGACAGGTGACATCAAATTAAAAGAAGATGCACCAAAAAATATCAAAGACAAATATTATTTATATATGAATAGTTAACCGACAGTAGTCGGTTTTTATTTTACAAAAAAGAACGGTAGAACCGCTCTTATAAAGAAATTATTTAGGTGTGTGTCTTTTATGACTATCAACTTTTGTTCCATCTTTTCTCGTATAGGAACTTACTTTTACAGTCATTGGACCTCTACGAGGTGGTTTTTCAGTACATTTTCCTTTTGTTGCCATGATATCACCGCCTTTCTTACTTAATTTTATGCTTTTAATTATTATATCAATTTGTGAGGTGGAAGGATGAAAATTTTAAAAAAAGTTTCAGTTTTGGGAACCGGATATAGAATTATTGAAGATAATTGTAATAATGATCCATTATTACAAAACAGTTTTGGATATACTGATTACACTTCAAAAAAGATAGTCATTACAGATTTTCAAAACGAAGAAATTGAAATTGAAGATGTGGCTAAATATAGAAAACAGGTAATAAGGCATGAATTAATCCATGCTTTTTTATGTGAATCGGGACTTCATGAAAATTGTGAGTGGCACAATGAAGAAATGGTTGATTGGTTAGCAATGCAAGCGCCCAAACTTCAAAAAATATTTAAAGAAACTGAATATATTTAATGAGCAAGTTTAAAAGACTTGCTTTTCGTTTTATTCAATTTTAAAGAAAGGAGGAAGTTTATGGCACAAGGATTAAGACCGCATAGACATGTATGCTTTGTAAGTGATATTCAACCATATTACGATAAGAAAAAGCATCAAAAAATGAAAAAAATCACTTTTGAGTGCTATATACCTAACTGTAACTATTGTTATTCAGTCAGTGAAGAGTATCGACCACCACCAAAAAAAGCGAATATGAAGTAGGAGGTAAAAGGAATGTCTGAAAAAAGAATTGGAAGACAAACTCCTACAACTTCGTTAGTGCTTCCTTATATTGAAACAAAAGGGAAGGAAGCGGTAGAAATTTACAACAAAACCGGTAGAACTGCTAGAGAGTGGCAGGAACTATTGATTTATGACATATTAGCAATTGATAAAGAGGGGATGTGGGTTCATTCCCGTTTTTGTTATAGCTTACCTCGAAGAAATGGGAAAACTGAAGATGTTATTATGAGGATCATGTGGGGCATAACTCATGGTGAAAAGATACTCTATACGGCTCATATGATTTCTACAGCACATTCAGTATTTGAAACAATATGTGCATTGCTCGACCAGGCTGAAATAGAATATACGTCAGTTAAGGCAAAAGGTTCAGAAAATATACGTTTATTGAATGAAAAAGGAAAAGCCTATAAATTAGATCATCTTGTTAATTTTAGAACTCGTTCTAATACCGGTGGTTTGGGTGAAGGATATGACGTGCTGGTTATTGATGAAGCACAGGAATACACGATTGATCAAGAAAGTGCGCTAAAGTATGTTATTTCAGCAAGTTCCAATCCTCAAACCATTATGTTAGGAACACCACCAACTGCAATTTCTCATGGTACAGTATTTCAAAAAATGAGAGATAAGGTTCTAGAAGGGAAAAGCAAGAATACAGGCTGGGCCGAATGGTCCATTGAGCATATGCATGATCCATATGATAGAGATATCTGGTATGAAACTAACCCGTCCTTAGGACAAGGATTGACAGAACGTGTAATTGAAAATGAAATTACATCAGATGATGTTGATTTCAATATTCAAAGGTTAGGGCATTGGCTATCGTATTCACAGGGTAGTGAGTTTTCGGAAAAGGAATGGGAAAATCTTAAAGTTGCAACAGTTCCCAATTTTCAAAACAAGCTTTTTGTGGGCATTAAGTATGGTGTAGATGGAAAACATGTTGCCATGTCGATTGCTACAAAGGTAGATGAAAAGATTTTTGTTGAATCGATTGATTGTCAAAGTGTTAGAAATGGCAATACATGGATCATTTCATTTCTAAAAGAAGCGGACATAGAAAAAGTTGTTATTGATGGAAGTGGCTCTCAACAGATATTGAGTGATGAAATCAAGGACTATGGAATAAAGCTGAAACCTGTACTTCCTAAGGTATCGGATGTGGTTGTAGCAAACAATATGTTTGAACAGGCAGTTACATCTTCCAAAAACATATGTCATAATGACCAGCCATCTTTAAAACAAATTGTAACCAACTGTAAAAGAAGGGCAATTGGTACAAATGGCGGTTTTGGATTTAAAGCAATGATGGAAGAACATGAAATAGCATTGCTTGATAGTGTAATCTTAGCCCATTGGGCATGTGCAACATACAAAGGGGTTAAGAAAAAACAAAAAATAAGTTGTTAAGCGAACGAAAGTTCGTTTTTTTTATGCAAATTACGTTACTAACGGTAAATAGGAGAAATACAAATGAGTGAATTTAAAGAAATTAAAACACAAGAAGAATTTGATACAGCCATCAAAGAAAGATTGGCTAGAGAAAACAAAAAATATGAAGGATTTGTAAGTCCTGACAAATTAGCAGAATTAAAAGCCGATTATGAAAAAGAAATCAGTAAAAAATATGAAGGTTATACTTCACCAGATGACCTAGCAACCATGAAAAAAGAATATGAAGGGAAAATTGCAAAATATGAGTCCGACTCAGTAAAAACGAGAATTGCAAATGAAATGGGATTGCCTTCATCTATTGCTTCACGTTTGAAAGGTTCAAATGAGGAAGAAATTCGTAAAGATGCTGAATCATTTGCTGGCTTTTTTCAAAAAGAACCACCTTTAGCAACAGGTGAACAAACAGTTGCTAATGAAGAGCAAGCAAGAAATGTTGCTTTAAAGAAATTATTAAAAAATTTAAGACAAGGAGATTAAGATAATGGCAGTATTAAGCAAAGGAAATTTATTTGATCCTGTATTAACAAAGGATCTAATCAACAAAGTAAAGGGAAAATCAAGTTTAGCTGTTTTATCAGCGCAAACACCAATTCCATTTAATGGTTCAAAAGAATTTACTTTCTCTATGGATAATGAAGTAGATATCGTTGCTGAAAATGGTAAGAAAAGTGAAGGCGGAGCTTCAGTGGATCCAGTAATTATTGTTCCAATCAAATTTGAATATGGTGCTCGTATTTCTAATGAATTTATGTTTGCAAGTGAAGAAGAACAATTAGATATTTTAAAAGAATTTAATGAAGGATTTGCTAAAAAAGTTGCTAGAGGCTTAGATATCGCTGCATTCCATGGTTTAAATCCTAGAACTGGCGAAAAATCTGCAGTAGTAGGAGAAAATAACTTTGATAGCAAAGTTACACAAACCGTTACTTATGCAAATGATAATCCTGATGATTGCTTAGATACAGCAATTGCAACAGTTGAGGATGCCGATTGTGAAGTAACAGGTATTGTAATCAACTCTGCAGTACGTAGTGATCTATCAAAAATGAAATCTACGACAGGAGATCCATTGTATCCTGAATTCCGTTTTGGTGGTAAACCATCAACATTAGGTTCTCAAGCATTAGATACAAATAATACAGTATCATTTGGTTCAGAAACAAAAGACCAAGCAATTGTAGGTGACTTCGCTAATATGTTCAAATGGGGATATTCAAAAGATATTCCATTAAAAATTATTGAATTTGGTGATCCTGACAATTCAGGAAGAGACTTACAAGGATATAATCAAGTGTATATTCGTGCTGAAGTCTTTATGGGATGGGGAATCCTAGATGCTAACTCATTTACAAGGGTGGTAAAAGCATAATGGCAACATATAGGAATAAAAAAACAGGTGCAACCATCACTACTGATTTGATTATAAGTGGTGGTGATTGGGAAATTGAAGAAAAAAAGAAAAAAGAACCTAAAAAGAATGCTGATAAAGATGTGCCACCTAAAGATGGTGGAGCTGATGAGTAATGATACCATTTGTAACAATTGATGATGTTACTTTGCTGTTTAGAGATTTAACAGTAGATGAAACAAAAAAGGCAACATTTTTATTAACTGTTGTTTCAGATTGTTTGAGACAAGAAGCAAAAAAAGCTGGGAAAAATCTTGACCAAATGATAGAAAATGGAGATGTATATGAAAATGTAGTTAAAAGTGTATGTGTTGATATTATTGCTCGTAACTTGATGACCTCAACCAACAGCGAACCTATGGAACAGATGTCACAATCAGCTCTTGGATACTCTGTATCAGGTACTTTTTTGGTACCTGGAGGAGGTTTGTTCATTAAAAAAAGTGAGCTTGCCAGACTAGGTTTGCGTAGACAAAGAATAGGTGTAATTAATATTTATGGCAATGATTAAAGGTATTCCTGTTGTTTTATTACAAAAAATAAAGGTTGATGAAGATCCTTTTGGACAAGCTATTTATCGAGAACGAGAAATCATAGTTGAAAATGTTCTTGTTTCACCATCATCAGCCAATGATATTATTACTTCACAAAATTTAACCGGTAAAAAAGCAGTTTATACACTTGCCATTCCTAAAGGTGACCAAAATTCTTGGGAAGATAACAATGTTGTTTTTTTAGGAAGAAAGTGGCATGTATTGGGTTTTGTAATTGAAGGAATAGATGAAAATATTCCTTTAGATTGGAATAAGAAAGTAATGGTAGAAAGATATGGCTAAAATAGTACTTGATAAAAAAGGTGTAAGGGAATTACTTAGATCTCAAGAAATGATGGATATTTGCCTAGAACATGCAGAAGCAACCAAAACAGCTGCTGGTGGTGAAGGGTATGAGATATCTTCTCATGTTGGAACTAATCGTGTAAATGCATCTGTTAGGGCAGATACAATAGAAACAATAAAAGATAACTACAAAAACAATACATTAATAAAAAGTTTGAGGTGATGAAAATGATTGAAGAAATTGTTTTTAATTATCTTAAAAACAAATTGAATGTTCCTGTGACATTTGAAAATATTAATGAAGTTGAATATGTACTCATTGGTAAAAGTGGCAGTAGTAGATTTGATTTTACAAACACGGCCACTTTTTTTATTCAATCGTATTCGTCTTCAAAATATAAAGCATCTTTACTCAACGAAAAAGTAAAAGATGTCATGTATGACTTAATTGAGTTGGATGAGATCACATCATTACATCTCAATAGTGATTATGATTATACAGATACAACAATAAAGAAATATCGATATCAGGCTTTGTTTGATATTGGATATTTTTAGAAAGGAGTAGATACAGATGGACGCAAAAAATGTAAGTGCAGCTAAACCTAAAATAGGTGGTTCAGTATTTGTTGCACCCTTAGGTACAAAACTACCAGAAGATGCAAAAAGTGAATTGGATACTAAATTCAATTCATTAGGATATTGTTCAGATGATGGAGTTTCAAACAATAACTCACCTGAAACAGATACTCAAAAAGCATGGGGTGGAGCTGTTGTTTTAAATTTATTTTCTGGAAAAGAGGATACATTTAAATTAAAGTTGATTGAATCATTGAACGTAAATGTATTGAAGACAGTTTATGGATCCAGCAATGTTACTGGAGATTTAGATACTGGATTAACAATCAAAGCTAAAAATGAGGAACCTGAACAGTTTTCATGGGTCATTGATATGATTTTAAAAGGAAAAATTTTAAAAAGGCTTGTTATTCCATGTGCTGGGATTACTGAAATTGGTGAAATTAAATATTCTGATAGTGATGCTATTGGTTATGAAATAACTTTTTCAGGAGTTCCTGATGAAACAGAAACATCCCATTATGATTATATGATCAAGAAAAAAGAAGGAGAGTAATCTAGATGAAGATAACTGGTATTACAAAACAAGGATTTCATTATTCTGTAGATGATGCAGTAGGTGATGATTGGGAACTTATTGAAATTTTAAGTGAAATGAACAATGATGAATATTTAAGTGTTGTTCCTTTTGCTAAAAAACTTTTAGGAAATGCCCAATATGAAAGATTAAAAAAATTCTGTAGAGATAAAAAAACGGGTAGAGTTCTTACAAGCAAAATGCAAGAAAACATCATGGACATTTTTAATTCAAATAAAAAAGTAAAAAACTAGTGATCCTCGCCAACATGATAAAAACAGATGAGGACGCTTTAATTTGTGATTTAGCAGAAACTTATCAAATATATGATTATAAGTCGCTTCCAGCATATATGGTTGCGACTTTTTCAGTTGGTTTGAGGGAAAATTCAAGAATAAAAATGAAGTTGAGCAATCAAAAGGTTCCTTTTGGGGAATTGCTTTTATCAATGATTTCAGATGAATTGACAAGATTGATTTGGATGAAAACACAAGATGGTGCAAAAGGCATCAATCCTCCTAAGTCGATAGTATCACTTATTTCAAACAATGGAGAAGAAAATACTGTCAATGATGGTTTTCAAACTGTTGAAGAATATGAAAAAGCAAGATTAGAAATTATAAGGGAAGGAGGATAATATGGCAACCAATTTAGCAAAAGCATATGTTCAAATTGTTCCCTCTGCTGAAGGAATGAAGGGCATGATTGAACAGGCCATGGGGAAAGATCCTGAAGAAGCAGGAGAAAAAGCGGGGAATTCAATTGCTTCAAAAATAAAGAATATCATTGTTGCTGCTGGAATTGGAAAAGTTGTATCTCAGGCTTTTACCGAAGGTGGTGCTTTAGAACAATCTTTAGGTGGGATTGAAACGTTGTATAAGGAAAACGCTGATAAAATGAAAGCTTATGCAAAAGAAGCCTATAAAACATCAGGTGTCAGTGCAAATGCTTATATGGAAAATGTTACTTCATTTTCAGCGTCTTTGATTTCAAGTTTAAAAGGCGATACAAGTAAGGCGGCCGACATAGCTAACCGAGCTATGCAGGATATGTCTGATAATTCCAATAAATTTGGTACCAATATACAAGATATTCAAAATGCATATCAAGGTTTTGCAAAGCAAAACTATACCATGCTTGACAACTTGAAGCTTGGATACGGTGGAACAAAAGAAGAAATGCAACGACTTCTTAAAGATGCTCAAAAGTTGAGTGGTCAAAAGTATGATATTAGTAATCTAGCGGATGTTTATACAGCTATAGGAGTTATACAAGATAACTTAGACATTACAGGAACAACCGCCAAAGAAGCAGCTACTACGTTTAGTGGTTCATTTGGTTCAATGAAAGCTGCAGCACAAGATTTTTTAGGAAATGTAGCTATTGGAGGGGATGTTACAGGTACCTTATCCAATTTGATTACTACAGCTTCTACATTTCTTTTTGATAATGCTGTCCCAATGGCATTAAACATTGTTCAGGGATTTGCTACTGCATTGATATCAGCAACACCTATTCTATTTCAAAAAGGTTATGATCTTTTGAATAGTTTGGTAACAGGCTTTGTACAAAACGTTCCTGTTGTACTTCCTCAAATATTACAGTTTGTACAGGATATAGGAACAAATCTTGCACAAAAAGCACCTGAGATGATTTCTATGGGGTTTGATTTATTAAGCCGATTGTTAGATGGAATCATTTCAGCAATACCAATACTTGTAGAATATGTTCCTAATATCATAACGACATTTGCAAACATCATTAATGATAATTTCCCTACAATTTTACAAAAAGGTGCAGAATTGATTTGGCAATTAGTACAGGGATTGATTAGTGCAATTCCAACAATCGTGGCTAATATTCCTCAAATAATCCAAGCTATCGTTTCAGCGTTTATGGCTTTTCAATGGCTCAATTTAGGAAAAAATATTATTAAAAATGTTGGTGATGGTATTAAGGGAATGCTCTCTTGGATAAAAGAATGTGGAAAAGCAATTGTTGATGGTATTAAACATTCCTTTTCTGAAAGTACAAATGTTGGTGTTAACCTTGTTAAAGGTCTATGGAATGGTATCAATTCTGTAAAAGATTGGATTTTAGGAAAAATCAAGGGATTTGGAGATGCTGTTTTAAATGGATTGAAATCTTTCTTTGGAATTCATTCACCTTCAAAAGTCATGGCTGATGAAGTTGGTAAATATCTTCCTCAAGGTATTGCAGTTGGGATTGAAGCAAATGCTAAAGATGTATATGATGCAATGAACGGTATTTCAAAACAAACATTGGATTTAGCAAGTGAAGGCTTTGATACTGAACAAAATAAATCAAATTCAAATAATGATGTAAATTATCTATTAGAAATCATTATTAAATTATTGAAGGTAATTGCTGATAAAGGTGATACAGGTAATGATTTTAGTGATAGAGATTTCATTCGTATGTTGAAAAGTTTGGGGGTTGTATTTTCATGAGAGTAAGATATATAAATTCTCAAAATTATAGTGTTGATTTTGTGGATGCAAATATTCTTCCAACAAGTGGCTATCTTCATCAAAGAAAATGGAATACTACAATTGAAAATGACAGTGTTAGTTTAAGTATAGGTAATTATACTTATACAATTACTTTAACATTGAGAGGAAGTCTAAAAGAAAGAAAAGAAACATTGGATAAAATGTGCGACATATTTGAACTTGATTGTATTAATGAAACACCAGGAACTTTGTACTTTGGAGATTATTATATTAAATGCTATATTGTTTCATCAAATACTAGCATTGCTAATATTAATACAAGAACCAATGTAGAACTTGGCATTTTCTGTATCAAACAAGAATGGATCAAAGAGAAGAAATACAATTTGGTTATGTATGATGATAAAAGCAATCAGACAGGTATAAAGAAATATACGTATCGATATCCGTTTTTATATTCCAATCAAAAGGGTGCTGTTCAAGCTATCAATGATTCATTAGCTGATGCTGATTTTATCATGAGATTTTATGGACCATGTGCGAATCCATATATAAAAGTAGGCAATATTTTATATCAAGTTAACACATCATTGATGGCTGGTGAGTATTTAGAAATAAATTCTACTAATAATACTATTTTTGGTGTTTCAGTTTATGGTGAAAAAAGAAATCTCTTTAATTATAGAGATATGTCTAGAAGCGACTTTTTTACAAAAATACCTAGTGGTTCAAATGTTGTAGGATGGGATGGAACTTTTAAAGCCGAATTGATTATTCTTGATAAGAGAACAGAACCGAGGTGGCTTTAATGAAATTCATATATACAAATGACAAATATGAAGAACTGGGTGTATTAAAAAATTCATCAATTGATTTTGAGATTGGGAAGTATGACGTCGCATCAAATGATTATCAAATGTCTATCTCAATAGGATCATGGAACAGAGAATTTGATAAAGGTTCTCTTTTTTATTGTCAAGAATGTGAATTTGGTGGAATCTTAGATGGTAAAAAAGTAGATACTTCTAAAAACTCAATTACATTTAAAGGCAAGACATTTAGAGGACTTCTTGAAAAAGAATATGTTCAGCCCCCTGATGGACAAGCCTATTATGTCGCAAATGGAGAAGCCAATCAGGTCATTGATAATCTTATTCATGGAAAATTTAATGATCTTTTTGTTGTCGACAATGTAGGATTAAGTGATATTGGTGTTAATTATCAAATAAGGGATTTGAATTTATTAGATGCACTTGAAAAAATGTTACTTAAGGCGGATATCCCTTCAAAACTAGAAATTACGTTTTATGATAAAAAGGTGCATTTACAAGCTGTTCCCATTGTTGATCTATCAGAATTATTAAGATATGACAATTCTTATGGCATTTCCATGATCTCTGAAAAAGCAATAAGCAAGTATAACCATATCGTTGCACTTGGAAAGGGTGAATTGACCGAAAGAATAAGAGTCAATTTATTTTTGCAAGATGATGGAACATGGAATACAAGTGAAAATGCAAAGTATGCAGGATTGAAAAGGAAAACATATCTTTATGATAATTCAAACGAAGAAGATGAATCAAAATTAATAGAAAGTTCTATTGAAGCGACGGAAAAAGCGAATGGCACGGATAATCTTAACATTAACTTTACAACGGATGAAGCTTCTTTGTTTGATTATGTTGGTTCCAAAGAAGAAATAACGGGAATAGAATTTAAAGAACAAATTACAAAAAAAGTTTTAAAGGTAACTATATCTGGTATTATTTCGCATTGCAAATTTGAATATAAGGTAGGTGATTAGATGTGCTAGAAAATATAACATTGAATGAGTCAAATGTTACAGCAAGTATTGATGCTTACATACACCATTGTTTGTTTGGGTACAATGGTGTTTTTAAATGTGGCCAACAGTTGAAGTGTGAAATCATAAACAATAATCTTTTAAAAATCTATGATGGCTTGTTTATTAATCAAGGAAGATTTTATAGGATTGCACCAGGTTCTTATGAAGAAATAAAATTAGAAAATGGTGTTGTTGGTCAAAAAAGATATGATCTAATCGTGTCTCATTTTGAAACAGATGGTGTCAATGAAAAGCATGAAATAAAAGTTATCAGTGGAGAAGGTGAAACTATTCCACAGTATACAAATAGTGATACATTCAATGGAGGTACAGTTAGTGAGATGCCTTTATATCTTGTAGAAATTGATGGAATAAGTATTAAAAGTGTTAAAAGTCAATTTGATATCATTCCTAATTTGCAAGAACTTATTGACAAAATGGTTATGTATAAAGAATAGAGGTGATGATTTTGATTGTTGCTGAAATTATTCAAAAAGGATTGACTATATCCAGCAGTACTAGTGATATTCCATATCAATATAGTGGAAACATTCAAATGCAATTCATCAAGGATGAAGGCTATGATAATTTTAGTGTTATAGGTTTTTATAGAACAAATTATTTTGAAAAAACTCAGTTGTTGGAAATTGATGAAAATGGAGTGTTTTCATTAAATAAAGATGCATTTCAAAAAGATGGATTATTGAATTTATCTTTTCTGTTAGTTAGTGAATTAAAGGAGGTACATCTTGGTGTCGTATCTTTTATTGTTAGATCTACGATAGGAAATGGCAATGATATTCTTCCAGAAGAACGTACAGAATGGATAAAGATTGTTCGTAGTGAGGTTGACGGTTATTTAAAGTCAATTGATTTAGATGACAAGTTTGATAATATGCAAGATAAAGACTTGGAAAACATATGGAATGAAATTTTTAATTAAATAAATTTATAGAAAGAAAGAGGAAAAAAATATTATGAGTTTTGTAACTGATTCAATTTTAAAAACAGCTCTAGGAAAAATTAAAGCATGGGGCGAAGGAAAATTTGTAGCGCAAGAATCTGGAAAAGGTTTATCTACAAATGATTATACAACAGCAGAAAAAACTAAATTGAGTGGTATTGCTGAAGGAGCTAATAAATATGTGCATCCATCATATACAGCGCAAAAATCAGGTTTATATAAAGTAACTGTAGATGCTGCAGGTCACGTTAGTGGTGCTACTGCTGTTGCCAAAGCTGACATTACAGCATTGGGTATTCCAGCACAAGATACAACTTATTCTAACATGGCAGCTGCTACTGCAAGTGCTGCAGGTAAGGCTGGTTTAGTTCCTGCTCCAGCTGCAGGAAAACAAGCATCATTCTTAAGAGGTGACGGTTCATGGGTAGTACCTGAAAACACTACATATGCAGATGCAACAACATCTACACATGGTTTAATGAGTGCAGCTGATAAAACAAAATTAAACGGTGTTGCTACTGGTGCACAAGTTAACAAAATTGAAAGTGTAAAAGTAAATGGTACAGCTTTAACCATTGATTCATCAAAAGCGGTAAATGTTGATCTAACAGCTTATGCTAAATCAGCTGATGTAACAAAAGAAATCGCATCTGCAGTATCAGGAGTAACTCAAATCGATTACTCAGTTGTCGAATCATTACCTTCAACTGGTAAAAAAGGTATTATCTATTTAGTTGCTAATAGTGATTCTGGTAATAATATCTATGATGAATACATCTATATCAATTCTAAATTTGAAAAATTAGGTTCAAGAGAAATGGATCTAAGCTCTTATGCTAAAAAGACAGATGTCCCAACAAAAGTATCATCATTGACAAATGATTCAGGATATCAAACTGCAGCACAAGTAACTTCAGCTATCAATGCTAAATTAGTAGTAATGACTGATACTGAATTAAATACAATGTGGACTGAAGTATTTGGAGCATAATACTAGGAGGTCTTATGCATGAAAGATTTCTTTAAAAGAGTTTTGTTTTCAAATGTAAGTGAGCACGCATCTTCAACAACTGTTTCAGCTAATAGCACTAAGTTTCTAACAAGTGATATTTTAAAAACTTTCATGACAAAGTTAAAAGATACATTTGCTTTGAAATCACAATTAACCTCATTGCAAAAGCAAGTTGGACAGCTTGAAAAGACAGTCAGTGAATTAGAAACTGATTTAAAATCAGTAGTATATTACAAAGAGTAGATTGATTTCTGCTCTTTTTTAAAAGGAGAAAAATATGAAAGATTTTGAAACACGTGAGTGCGTTGTACACACACACACACACACGACTTACACAAATTAGAGAAGGTACATCAAAGTGCCTTTTCTCATTCTTTAAAAAGATTGGTGGTGACAAGCATTTAGATTAGTTTTAATCTGAATGTCAACATGCCAAAACTTATTGATAAAGATGGGAATGAATTGCTTAATTTACAAATGTCAACTGATGAGCACTGGACAGGAAAGTACTGGATTGATGGTAAAAAAATTTATCAAAAAATCATTACATGGACTGGTCTAAGCGTTGGAGTAAGCACAATCAATCATTCAATCAATAATTTAAACGAGTTTATTGATTATGAAGTCACATGTTCCAATGGAGAAGATTTCTATAGATTTCCTGTTGTTTATTATTCTGGTGGTAATACAGGAACATTTTATGTGACGTATTTCATTTTGAATGTAGATAACATTCGTTTTGCTAACAATTACAGTTGGGCAAATTATAAATTTAAAGCAATTATTCGTTACACAAAAAAATAAAGGCACTAGTATCTTTTCTTATTTGATTTTTATTAAAAGAATTAAAGAAAGAGAGGATCATACAAATGTCAAAAATTAAAAAATTCGTGGGGGGGGGGTACTGTTTACTAGCAATATTAAAAACAGTATCCTTTTACCTATTACCTTTGACAAAGGAGGTGCAGTTGAATAGCTGTGCTTCTATAAAAAGAGGTGTTATTTATGGCTAAATTTGTTAATTCCAACGGAGATGAAATCAATGCTGATGCTGTTCTTTGGAGTGGTAGTCATTTTGGCTATGGTCACGATTTAACATTAAATGATGATGCTTTGAAATTTAAAGAGTTAATCATAATTAGTGATAATAGCGCAGTTATTGCACCAATTATTGATGGAGAGATCATATATTCTGGTGTTGTTAACAACTGGACTGTTACTAATATGTCTTTTAAATATAATCAGGCATCAAAACTGTTACACATTGATAATTGTAGATGGACAAATTCATCTAACAATCAAGGTACAACTGTTACTAAAGTCATTGGAAGATATTAGTCATAAATAAAAGCTGTTCCATGATATGGGGAAATTTGTTAAAAATGATGGGACTAAAATTCTAATTGGTACTGTCCTTTTTGATGGTGCAACTCAAAGTGATTTTACATTAACTGATGATATATCTAATTATGACTATTTAGAAATCTTTTATAGAAGTCATAACTGGATAAATCCTAAAAGTACTAGAATGTCATTAAAAGCAGGTGCAAGAGTACATTTATCAGATGTTCATACAACTAATGGTTCTTCTGTTACAGTATATGAAATGACTCTTGTTTTCAGTGGTAAAAATGTTACATTAAGCGGATGTACTAAAGTCATTGGTGGTACGTATATAACTGCAGTTGAAGGAACAATATATCAAGTAATAGGATACTGATTGCTAGCAAATAGGAACTTATGTCTCAATTTGTTAATGCAAATGGAAATACATTATTAAATCTTAAGTTTTCTTTAGAAGAACAGGAAACAGGGATGCAATGGATTGATGGTAAGAAAATATATTGCAAAGTAATACTCGTAAGTGGATTTGAAAGCGAAGATAAATATGTAGCACATAATATATCAGATTTATATAGAGTGTTAAGCTGTGATTTATTTATGAAAATGAGTGACGGAACGAATCACATGATGCCACGTGCACATAAAGATGACGATCATGATGGTATTTCTATTCAAGTGACTAAAACAAATTTAATATTACAGGTCGGTCAATCAAATGGTTTTGCTGATGCGACAGGGTATGCGATACTGAAATATATTAAAACAAATTAGGAGTGAAAAGTGTATATGAAAATTAAAGATATTTTAAACAGTAGAAATGTATTGATAAAGTTAAATAATACATCAGGAATATCAAGTATTGCTGCTTTTTATATTGGAAAGAACATAAAATTATTAGATGAAGAATTGAAACTCTATAATGATGTTCGCATAAAAATTTTAGAGAATTCTGCTAATAAAGATGAAGATGGGGTACCAATCATCAATGAATCAACACTTCAATATGATATTTCAGATGATAAATTACAAATTGCTTTAGAAGAAATTGAAGAACTTCAAGATGAAAATATCAACATTGATATTAGAAAGGTAACTGTAGAAGATATCAATAAAGCTGAACTGACTCCTAGAGAGTTAATGTTAATTGAGTTTATGTTAGAAGTGTAGAAAGAGAGGGAAATGAATATGGATCTAAGTTTCATTACAGGTTATTTTGTACCAGTAGTTATGGCTGGGTGTTTAGCAACGGGATATGTTGTAAAAAAATGGATTAAGGATGTTGATAACAAATACATCCCAACAATCGTGTTTATTGAAGGAGCAATTTTAAATTGTATTGTTATGAATAATACTACAGTTGAAACTATTGTAGGTGGTGCAATTTGTGGGTTAGCATCAACGGGACTACATCAAGCTTTTACACGTTTGATTGAAAATAAAGAAAATTAGAGGTGTATATATGCAAGAAATTTTGATGCAAACATATACTATTGCTTTGCCTGTTGTATTAGGCTATATTGTTTGGTTATTACAAAATCAAAAGAAGTCACGTGATGCTAATTCACGAGGGACTATGCTTCTTTTAAGAGTACAATTGATTGAATATCATTCCAAATATACAAAGAGAGGAAATATTCCAAGCTACGCATATGAAAATTTTAATGAAATGTACAGTGCTTATCATGATTTAGGTGGCAATGGAATGGTAACTCACATGAAAGAAGAAATAGATCAGTTACATTTTAATAAAAATGAAGAGAGCGAATAGCTCTCTTTTATATTACAAGGAGGAAAAACAATGAAATTTGAAAAAGCATTTAAACTTATGCAAAACGGAGAAAAAATCAAACTTCCATCATGGGGTGGATATTGGTATTGGGACAATGAAAAGAAAACAGTCATTATGCATACCAAAAAAGGCGAAGAAATGGATATTAGAGAAACTGAAAGAGTTATTTATACGTTATCTAATATTCTTGATGATGGATGGATTCTTGCTGATGAAGAAAATTGTCCTGAATTAGGTGGAGAAGCTACTTTTGGCTTTGATGAAGCTATTAAGTATTTAAAACGTGGAATGAAAGTGAAACGTAAAGGATGGAATGGCAAAGACCAATACATTGAACTTGCTACAAATGTATCATTCAAAACACCTAATGATGAAGTTGTTAATGTAGATCATGCGGATATGGGCAACAAAGCAATTGCTTTTCATGGCACAAGCGGTGTGCAGTTAGGATGGTTAGCAAGTCAAAGCGATATGTTATCAGAAGATTGGACTTTTGTAGAAGAAAATTAGGGAGGAAATAGCATATGAGTTATGTTATGAAAGAACATTTAGCGAATAAAGCTAATTATGGTTCAAAAAGAGATTTATCAAAAATTAAATATTTAGTCATTCATTATACAAGTAATGATGGTGATAGTGATGAAGCTAATGGTAATTACTTTGCGAATAACATTGTAAAAGCATCAGCACATTATTTTGTTGATGATGATTCAGTTACACATTCAGTTCCAGATGATTACGTAGCGTATAGTGTTGGTGGTAAGTGTCAATCGGCTCATCATCCAATGTATCAAATCATCACTAACAGTAATTCATTGTCGATTGAAATGTGTGATTCCAATAAAAATGGTGTTGTTGAAATTACCGATAAGACATTAGAAAATGTATATGCATTAGCACGTGCGTTGATGAAAAAATATAACATTGATATTGATCATGTTTATCGTCATTATGATGTAAATGGTAAATTATGTCCTAATTGTAATGGACTTTTAGATGACAATGTTTGGAAAAATTTTAAAAATAATATTGTTAATTCAACTGTTGGAAATCTAGGGACATCTACTGCTACTCCATCTGCTGCTAAAAATGATAACTTAGACAGTTTGATTGCAAGAGGTCAACAACATTCAATCAACTTTACAGGTCATTCAATTGCAACTGATGGCGCATATGGTCCTAAGACTCAAGCAAATATTGCTAGATGCTTCCAACATGCTATTAATTTAGATTATGGTGCTAAATTAAAAGTAGATGGTGCTTTTGGTAAAAATAGTAAAGCTGCTTTAGGTCAACATTATGTCAAACGTAAAGAAACTCAATACCTTGTTACAGCAGTAGAAATTGCATTAATGTGTAGAGGATATGATCCATCTGGTGTTGAATGTCCAGGTAAGTTTGGAAGTGGATTAGAAGCAGCAGTAAAACAATTCCAATCAGATAGAGGATTGAAAGTTGATGGAATTGCAGGAAGAAACACCATTTTAAAATTAATTGGATGTTAATCGTTTAAATATAGTGTATAATATATTTGTTAGTTAACAGAAAAAGCAAATGTAATATTATCTATTCTTCAAAAAAATCTACAACTTTATTTTATTAACTAAACAGAAAGACCTACTCATTAATTTGGGTAGGTTCTTTTTTTACTTATAAATGTATATATAATAAGGATAGAAAAATCATATTTTTTCAATGAATTTTATTGCTAAAATGTACTTATTTAGTAACAAATTAGTAACAAATAGCTTAAACACCGCAGTATTACGTAAATGTTATTTCATATTATGAAAAAATGTAAACGAATACATGAAAATGAATATAATAATAATCAATGATAAAGGAGGAATTCAAATGGGATTTAAAGAAGGATTTTTTTGGGGAGGAGCAACAGCTGCAAACCAATATGAAGGTGGATGGAATGAAGGTGGACGTGGTCCAGCCTTAACAGACTTTACAACAGGTGGAAGTGTTAAAGAGCCAAGAAAAGTAACTTGGATCGATAAAGATGGAAATGCACATGCAACACCACAAGTTCATTTTGATGATGCTTTACCAGAAGGTGGAGATCATTATGCTTGTTTAGATGGATACTTATATCCAAATCATGAAGGTACTGATTTCTATCATCATTATAAAGAAGATATTAAATTATTTGCAGACATGGGATTCAAGATGTTTAGAATGTCTATTTCTTGGTCAAGAATTTATCCTCGTGGAGATGAAGAAACACCTAATCAAGAAGGTATTGAATTTTATAGAGATGTTTTCAAAGAATTAAGAAAATATAATATTGAACCATTAGTTACGATTCATCACTTTGATACACCAATTTATTTAGTAGAAAAATATGGAGATTGGCAAGATCGTCAATACATTGATTTCTTTGTAAAATACTGTAAAACAGTCTTTACTGAATACAAAGGACTTGTTAAATACTGGCTAACATTTAATGAAATCAATAATACTTTAAATGTTATTAATATGTTTGGTGATGGGACAACTGATGAAGATTACAAAAAACGTTTAACACATTTACATTATCAATTTGTGGCAAGTGCAAAAGCCGTTAAATTAGGACATGAAATTGATCCTGAAAACAAAATTGGATGTATGCTTGCAGGAGCAATCACATATCCACATACATGTGATCCAAAAGACATGTTATTAAATCAACAAACAATGGAAGAAAACTTCTGGTATTGTGGAGATGTTCAATGCTTTGGTGCTTATCCTCCATTTGCAAAGAGAATTTGGAAAGAACATAACATTACAGATTTAGATATCACTGAAGAAGATTTAAAAGTCTTAAAAGAAGGTGTTGTTGATATGTTTACATATAGTTACTATATGACAAACAATGTGACAACTCATGAAACAGAAGATACAGTACAAGGTAACTTTGCGGCAGGTATTCGTAACCCATATTTAACTTATTCAGATTGGGGATGGGCTTTAGATCCATTAGGGCTTCAATATTCATTAGAAAAAATCTATGACCGTTATAGAATTCCACTAATGGTCGTAGAAAATGGACTAGGTGCTTATGATACAGTAGAAGAAGATGGATCAATCCATGATGATTATCGTATTGATTACTATAGACCACATATTGAAGCAATGTCAGCTGCTTGTGATAATGGGGTTGATTTAATTGCTTATACAACATGGGGATGTATTGATTTAGTTTCTGCTGGAACTGGAGAAATGAGAAAACGTTATGGTTTCATTTATGTAGATAAACATGATGATGGAACTGGAGATTTATCAAGAAGACCAAAAGATTCATTCTATTGGTATAAAAAAGTAATAGAATCAAACGGAACTGATTTAGATTAATTTAACAGATAATTTATGAATAAGAGAAAATAGCAATATTTTCTCTTATTTGTTATAATAAGGAAAAATGGAGGATAAAATATGAGAGTTATAGATTATCATATGCATACACATTTTTCAGGGGATAGTGAGGCAAATCCTAGAGAACATGTTTTAAAAGCAATAGAAATGAATTTAGATGAAATCTGTTTTACAGATCATCGTGATTTTGATTATCCAATAGATTCTTTTGAATTAGATGTTGAAAACTATTATCAAGAGATTCAAAGTTTAAAAGAGGAATTCAAAGATCAAATAAAAATTAAATGGGGTATTGAAATGGGATTGGATTTAGATCATCAAGAAGAAATTGAAAATTTAATTCAACAATATCCTTTTGATTTTGTTATTGGATCTATTCATGTGATTCATCATACAGAATTTTATTATGGTGAATTTTTTAAAGGAAAAACAAAGGAACAAGCACATCGTGAATTTTTTGAAGAAACATTAAAATGTGTAAAAGCTTTCGATTGTTTTAATGTTTTAGGCCATTTAGATTATATTGTAAGATATGGACCTTATGAGGATAAAACTGTTGATCATCAAAAATATCAAGATATTATAGATGAAATCTTTAAAACACTTGTTCAAAAAGGAAAAGGTATTGAAGTCAATACATCGGGATATCGAGATTTAAAAACATGTGGATTTCCTAATTTTGAACAGGTACAACGTTACTATGATTTAGGAGGACGTATTATTACCATTGGTACTGATAGTCATACAAGTGAACGTGTTGGTGAAAATTGTTTAAATGTAGCAAAAAAATATCAGGAAATTGGTTTTGACGATGTCAGTACATTTACGCAAAGAAAAAGAGATTAACACAATGTTCTTTTTTTCTAGATATGGTATAATATAAAAACAAAAGGAGTGAAGAAGTATGGAATTATATACTAAAGAAAGTTTAAAAGAAGTTATTGAAAAATCAAAGGATGAATTTTATATGCCAAAGGTATTATTTGATCATTATAAAAGTTTAAGATTAGAAACAAAACTTGCTTATGTTTCAATTCTAGAAACAATGAAAAATAAAGCAGGTTATACAACTGAAAATACAGCTTATATTAAAGTGGATAATCCCCAAATTCAAGTAAATCTTGCAATACTTGCTAATAAAGAAGTTGATCAAGAAAAAGTAAATAAATATTTAAAAGAATTAGAAGAAGTTGAATTAATAAAGGTAGATAAACAAAATATTTTTGTTTATGATGTTTTATCATGATTCATTTTTTAACACAAAGATTTATTGAAAATTATGATGATTATAAAAATCAAAAAGTAAGACAAGCTTATGGAACGTTATGTTCCATTTTGTCCATTATATGCAATATTGTTTTAGTTATTTTTAAAATAACAATTGGTTTAATTGTTCATTCGGTTGCTATTCAAGCAGATGGTTTAAATAACTTATCGGATGTAGGAAGTAATTTAGCTTCTTTATTTGGCTTTAAACTTGCTAATAAACATCCTGATAAAGATCATCCCTATGGTCATGGACGTTATGAATATATTGCAGGAATGGTGATTGCTTTTTTAATTTTAGTAGTAGGTATTCAATCTTTAAAAGAATCAGTTGTTAAGATTTTTAATCCTGAAAAAGTTATGTTTTCATTTGTTGCAGTAGTGATTTTAATATTTTCTATTTTAGTGAAGCTATGGATGTATTATTTTAATAATCAAATTGGTAAAAAAATTGATTCATCATCTTTAAAAGCTGCAGGACAAGATAGTTTAAATGATGTTGTGACAACATTTGCAACACTTGTTTCTTTAATACTTACATTGATAACTGATTTACCAGTTGATGGAATTATTGGGACAATTGTTTCTTTAATTGTTATTTTTGCAGGAATTAATGTATTTAAAGATACAATCAATCCTTTATTAGGATTGGCACCTGATAAAGCCTTGATAGATGACATTGAAAATTTTATTATGTCATATGATAAACCTTTAGGTATTCATGATTTAATGATGCATGATTATGGACCAGGAAGAATGTTTATGACACTTCATGTGGAAGTAGATTGTCAAGAAGATGTTATGAAAATTCATGAAGAAATCGATGATATTGAAAGAGCAATTCAAGAAAAATATCATATTCATACGACCATTCATTATGATCCAGTGGATGTGCATAATCCAAGGTTATTAGCTTTAAAACAACAAGTTTTAGAAATTGTAAAAGGAATAGATGAACATTATTCGATTCATGATTTTAGAATGGTTCCAGGAAAGAATCATACAAATTTAATATTTGATGTTTTAATACCAGCTAATGATCAAATTAGTCATCAAATTTTAAAGAATAAAATAAGTGCTGAAGTCAAACAAATCAGTGACGAATATCATTGTGTCATTGAAATTGATCATGCTTTTGTTTAAAGAGGAGAAATCCTCTTTTTATTTATTGTGATACTTGTATATACATGATAGAATAATGTTTATGAGGAGGATGTTTATGAAAAAAGTAATGTTAGGTGTTTCTTTATATCCAGAACAAGAAACATTAGAAGAAATTGATGCCTATTTAAAAAAAGCATCGACTTATGGTTTTAAAAAAGTATTTACAAGCATGTTTTCAGTACCAGGGACAAAAGAAGAAATTATTGCTTATTTTAAAGATTTTACAAAAATCGTTCATAAATATGGCATGATTGTTTCTGGTGACTGTAATAGTGAGTTATTTCATAGATTAGAAGCAACAGAAACAGATCTTTCGGTTTTTAAAAATATTGGGGTAGATATTTTAAGAATGGATTTTAGTTTTAATGATGAAAGGGATGCCACTCTTATTAATAATAAAGAAGGCATTAAAATTGAAATGTCTACAAGTTTTATTGATGTCATTGAAACAGCTATTAAAAATGGAGCTAAACCAGAAAATATTTCTACATGTCATAATTTCTATCCAGAAAGATATACGGCTCCAAGTTTAGAAGCTATTAATGATATTAATAATTATTGGAAAGCTAAAAATATTCCGGTAGCTATCTTTATTTCAAATTTAGTTAAAGGAAGTCATGGACCATGGCCAGTGAGTGATGGTCTTCCAACCATTGAAGAACATCGAGATATGCCGATAGAAATTCAATTAAAACACTGTTTAGCTTTAGACAATGTAGATGAAATAATCATTGGAAATGCCTATGCTAGTGATGAAGAATTTAAAGCAATCGATCAAGTAATGAAACAAGTATATGTAGATATTCCTAAAAATGAATCTTTAGGTTTTTTAGCAGATTTTGTGCCCCATGGTTTAACTAAAAGAATACCTTTTAAGATTCATTTAGATAAGGGTATTACTGCTTTGGAAAAAGAAATTTTATTTAATTATCCAAGTCATAGTGATTTAGGTGATTGTATGAATTATATGTTACGTTCACGTTGGACAAGAATGATTTATAAAGGAAAAGAAATTCCATGTCGTCCTTGTGATAAAGCGTACTATACAAGGGGTGATGTTGTAATTGTCAATGACAATCTTGTACATTATCGAGGAGAAATTCAAATCGTTTTAAAAGAAATGAAGGTAGATGGTCAAAGAAATTTATTAGGACATATTGATGAAAATGAAATCTTTATTTTAGAACATATTAAAGCAAAAGATGTTTTTACCTTTGTTGAATAAAGTAGATAGAAATCTACTTTTTCTTTTGTTTTTATAGCTAAAAAGAAGAAAATATGACATAATGGTTGAGGTGATATTATGGAAAATACAAAAAAAGAAAAGAAAGAATATACAAAAGATTCATTAGATGATGGAATCATTACAACAGGTTTTTTAGAAGTATTGCCTGATGGATTTGGTTTTATTAGAAATGCAAATTATTTATCAGATCCTCATGATGTCTATGTCTCTCAATCACAAATTTATAAATTTAAATTAAAAACAGGTGATTTTATTACAGGTGTTGTTAGGGAACCAAAAGCATCTGAAAAGTTTAGATCTCTTTTACATATTCAAAAAATCAATCATTATGATTTAGAAACAGCAATGAAAAGAAAATCCTTTGAAAGCTTAACACCAATTTTTCCAAATGAAAAAATTAGTGTTGGCAAAAATGGAAAAATAGCAATGAGAATGATAGATTTACTTGCTCCTATTGGTAAAGGTCAAAGAGGAATTATTGTTTCTCCTCCAAAAGCAGGAAAAACAACGCTTTTAAAAGATATAGCTTTAGCTGTTAAAGAAAATAATAAAGATATACATATTTTAATTTTATTAATTGATGAAAGACCAGAAGAAGTAACGGATATTAAAGAAGCTGTTGAAGGAGATAATGTGGAAGTTCTTTATTCAACGTTTGATGAAACACCAGATCGACATAAAAAAGTATCAGAAATGGTCATTGAAAGAGCAAAACGTCTTGTTGAACATGGTCAAGATGTAATGATTTTATTAGATAGTATAACACGTTTAACACGTTCTTATAATTTGATTTGTTCGCCATCAGGAAGAACACTTTCAGGGGGATTAGATCCAAACTGTCTTTATATGCCAAAGAGATTTTTTGGTGCGGCCAGAAATATGAGAGAAGGGGGAAGTTTGACGATTCTTGCAACTGCTCTTGTAGATACAGGAAGTCGTATGGATGATGTTATTTATGAAGAGTTTAAAGGAACAGGAAACATGGAACTTGTATTATCTCGTGCAATGCAAGAAAAACGCATTTTTCCAGCAATCGACATAGCTAAATCTGGAACAAGAAGAGAAGATTTATTATTAAGTGAAAAAGAACTACAAGTGAACCATATGATTCATTATTCATTAAATGGGACACGTGCGAGTCAAAATTTAGATGATGCGCTTTTATTATTTAGAAATACTAAAAATAATGATGAACTTATTGAAACAATGTTAAAAAGAAAGTAGGATAGAATTTCTATCCTTTTTAAATAGGTGATATATGATAGAAATAAGACATGAAAAACTAAATATAGAAAAACCTTATAGATGTATTGTCGTTTCTGATATTCATAGTCATTTAGATCGTTTCAAACAGCTTTTAAAAGAAGCACGATATACTACACAAGACTATTTGATTATTGATGGAGATTTTGTAGAAAAGGGAACACAAGCCATAGAAACAGTACACTATCTTCAATATTTACAACAAAAAAGCCCAAGGGTATATGTTTTACTAGGTAATTGTGAATATGCTTTAGATGCATTGATTAATGATGATGGTCTTTGCCAAGAAATGTTACATTACTTACGTAAAATTGGTAAAAGTGGAATGATTGATCAAATTGTTTCTCGAAAACATTTAGATTTGAAGAAAGAAAAACCACAAATCTTACAAAAAATTGTAAGAGAATCTTTACAAGAAGAACTTAATTATATAGCGAGTTTGCCTACTTCAATAGAAACCGATGATTTTTTATGTATTCATGCTGGGATTGAAAACAAAAATGATTGGCAAAATGCACCGCTTTCTTCATTTATCGAAAAAAGAGATTTTCAAAAAGTAGGTCATTGTTTAAAAAAATATGTCATAGTAGGTCATTTACCAACGTCAAATTTTTATCAAGATCAAATTAAAAATGATGTTTTGATGGATTTTGATAAAAAAATAATTAGTATTGATGGTGGAACAGGGGTTAAATTTATCAGTCAATTGAATGCACTTATTATTGAAAATGATGGTAAGAATTTAACTTTTAAGAATCATTTTGTACAACCTTTACCAATCTATAGAATAAAACAAGACAAATTTGTAGAAAATAAGGAAAATCATAAGGTTTCCTGGCCAAATTTTGAAATAGAAATTTTAGAAAAAAGAGAAGAATTTTCATTTTGTAAAGTTATTCATACAAACCAAATGTTATGGATCAAAAATGAATTTATTTATTTGAAAAATAAACACTTTTATTGTTTAGATGATTATATTGATCATTTTATAACGGTTCATGAAAATGAAGATGTTAAAGTAATAGGATTATATGGAAAATTTGCCTATATTATCAAAAATAAAGAAATAGGCTGGATAGAAAGCGGATATTTAGAAAAAATATAATTCTTTAGAAATCTTTAGAATAATTTAGATTTTTTTTAAGAAATATGGGTTAAAATAAAAAGGAAGGTAAAAATCATGGAACTTAGAATACTTCAGTATTTTTTAATGGTTGCGCGTGAGAAAAATATTACACGTGCAGCTAAGCAACTACATATGACACAACCTACATTATCAAGACAATTAATGCAGTTGGAAGATGAATTAGGGAAGCCTTTATTTATTCGAGGAAAAAGAAAAATAGAACTCACAGATGAGGGTGTTTTACTTAGAAGAAGAGCAGAAGAAATTTTATCACTTGTTAATAAAACAGAACAAGAGATTACTCAAAGTGAAGAAGAAATGGTTGGTCAAATTATGATTGGAACGGGTATTTTTTCATCTTCACAAACGGTTCTTTCGCAAGTGATTGAAGAGTTTCATGATGAATACCCTCTTGTAAAATTTGATATCTATGTAGGAAATGCGGATTTGATTAAAGAAAGAGTTGATCAAGGATTAGTAGATATTGGGATTTTGTTGGAACCAGTAGATATTTCAAAATATAATCATTTACGTATACCGCTTCAAGAAAAATGGGGAATCATTGTTTCAAAAACTAATTCTTTGGCTAATAAGCCCTATGTTAAAAAAGAGGATTTAAAAGAATTACCATTGTTTTTAACAAATAGGGAAATTGTTCAAAGTGAAATTTCTAATTGGTTAAAAGGGGATGTTTCGTTGCACAGCATGTTTTCTTATAATTTTGCTTCAGCAATTCTTCCTTTTATTCAAGATGATCAAGGAGCAGCGATTACAGTAGAAGGAGCCTATCAGGTGTTAAATCAAAAGAATATTTGTTTCATTCCTTTTTATCCAGAACTATCAACAAATACCGTTTTTATATGGAAGAAATATACACGTCTTTCACCAGTTATTGATAGGTTTATTAAAAAAGTACAAGAATATTTAGAAAAGAGTAGGAGTCTATATGAAAAATAGAAAAAAATTAGTGATTACTTTGATTGGAGCAATCGTCTTAGGAATAGGTTTATTTGTTTATCAAACATTTATAAAAAAACAACTGCATTTTAAAGAAAATCTGACAGTAGAAATTAATGGGAAGTTTAATCCCAATAGCTATATTAGTGAAGTTGAACATGGAAGTGTTAAAGATGTAGCATGTCAAAGCAAAAATTTAAATATTAAAAAGCTAGGAAAATATGAAGTGACATATACATATAAAAATAGAGAATATACAACAACGATTCAAGTTGTAGATACACAAAAACCTGTATTTAAGGGATTGGATGATTTGACGGTTTCTTTAAATACAACACCTGATTTAAAAGCTGGTGTGGAAGTAAGTGATAATAGTTTAGAAGATATCCAATATAAAATTGATGATAAAAATTTAGATACTTCTAAAGAAGGAACGTATGAAGTTACTTATGTGGCAAAAGATAGTTCTGGAAACAAAATAACTGTTAAAAGAAAAGTAAATGTAATTAAAAAAATTGGTAGTGATAAACAATCTAATGAAAAAGTTGTTTATTTAACATTTGATGATGGTCCATCAGAAAATACTAAAAAAATCATGGATATACTTGCAAAATATGATGCTAAAGCAACATTTTTTGTAACAGGAAGAAATCAAGATTATAATTATTTGATTAAAGATGCTTATAATGCAGGACATACGATTGCTCTTCATACGTATAGTCATGAATATTCAACTGTCTATGCTTCAGTTGATGCTTATTTTGATGATTTAAATAAAATAGGTCAAATGGTAAAAAAAGAAATCGGTTTTGTACCACATTATATTCGTTTCCCAGGTGGAAGTTCAAATACAGTGTCAAGAAGATATTGTCAAGGAATTATGTCAACTCTTACAAAAGAAGTTGTTGAAAAAGGATATCAATATTATGATTGGAATGGAGATTCAACAGATGCTTCAGGAAATCATGTAGCTGTAGATAAGTTGATTAGAAACGGGACATCATGTCATGATAATAATGTCATGATTTTATGCCACGATACACAAGCTAAGGATACCACTGTTCAAGCCTTACCTGCTATTATTGAACACTATAAAAATTTAGGCTATACTTTTAAAGGAATTGATGATGCGACATATGCCCCACATCAAAGTGTTAATAATTAATAAAAGTAATGTTCATTTTTGGACATTACTTTTCATTTTATTAAGTTCTACTTTTATTTTTTCAATACTTTTTTCTAATAAATCATAATCATTTTGATTTTGTTTAGAAAGGGAATTTTGATCTTGTAAATAAGAGATATAAGCACTATTTAAAGAGAGCATATCTCCTAGAGTTGTTAAAAAAGCGCCAATAATGGCCTGTTCATCATTTGAAAAACATTCATTAAATGATTGTGAAATGATAACAATCATCTGATTAAGTAAAACAGTATTCATGTAAGGTAGAGACATATAATCACCAATATATTATATGTATCAAAAGATGAGTTGACTGAACGAAATAAATATTTATTGATAAAAAATATAGTTATTAAAATAAAAAACTATTGACAAACAAAAAAAGAGGTATAATATATAGACATACATATAAATGAGCGATGAACAAGATACGATTTTACATCCGCTTCCTATAGAGAACATTCGGTTGGTGGAAAGAATGTAGGTAATGATATAAGACCATCACTTGTGAGCTATTATCTTGAAATAAAAGTAGGGAAATCGTAATTTCTGCGTTAAAGAAATAGCATTATAAAAAGATGTGAAGGGGCGATTAAATATCGCAATCTAAGTGGTACCGCGGAACAAGGTTTTCGTCTTAGCGTAAAGTTAAGCGAAAACCTTTTTATATGTGATGATTGATTTAAAAGAGGGGGATTCATTTATGAATGGTTTACTATTACTTGGATTAAGTGCTTTAATTTTAGTAGTGGCTTATTTATTCTATGGTCGTTACTTAGTTAAAACATGGGGAATTGATCCAAAAGCAACAACACCTGCTGTTGCAAAAGAAGATGGGACAGACTTTGTACCTACAAACAAATGGTCAGTCTTTGCTCATCAATTCTCATCAATTGCAGGAGCTGGACCTGTAACTGGACCAGTTATGGCAATGATGTTTGGTTGGCTACCAGCCTTTTTATGGGTTATCGTTGGTGGTGTATTCTTTGGTGCTGTACAAGATTTTGGAGCACTTTATGCTTCTGTTAAAACAGAAGGAAAATCAATGGGACAAATCATTGAAAAATATATTGGACGTAAAGGTAAAAAATTATTTTTCTTATTTTGTTGGATTTTTACATTAATTGTTATTGCAGCTTTCGCTGATATGGTTGCTGGAACATTTAATGGAATTAGTGCTGATGGAGCTAAACTTGCACCAAATGCGAGTGCTGCTTCAATTTCAATTTTATATGTTTTCGTAGCAATGGCCTTTGGTTTATTCTTGAAAAAAGTTAAACTAGAAGGTTTACCAAAAGTGATTCTTGGTATTGCTTTAATTATTGCTATGTTAGCACTTGGAATTATGTTTCCAGTATATGCTACTAAAACAACTTGGATTTATGTTGTCTTTGTATATATTTTCTTTGCTTCAGTTACACCTATGTGGTTACTTAAAACACCACGTGATTATTTAACAACATTCTTATTCATTGGAATGATCGTTGCTGCTGTAATTGGTGTATTTGTAAGCAATCCAACAATTACAACACCTGCTTTTGTAGGATTTAAATCTGCTTCAGGAAGTTATATCTTCCCAACATTATTTGTTACAATTGCTTGTGGTGCCGTTTCTGGTTTCCATTCACTTGTCTCATCTGAAACAAGTTCAAAATTAGTAGAAAACGAAAAAGATATGTTACAAGTTGGTTATGGTTCTATGTTACTTGAATCATTACTTGCTATCTTAGTTATCGTTATTGTTGGTGCTTTACCAAACTTAAAAGCATCGGGTGTCTTAGATAGTACACTTGCTAATATGGCTTTAGCTGATACAGCGACACCATTTACTAAATTCTCAGCTGGTGTTACTGGTTTAGTTGCTCAACTTGGTTTACCTCAATCATGGGGATTATGCATTATGACAATGTTTGTTTCAGCTCTTGCTTTAACTTCATTAGATGCTGTTGCAAGAATTTCAAGAATGTCTTTCCAAGAATTCTTTGAAGTAGAAGAAGGACAAGAACCAAGTGGTTTAGTTAAAGTTTTAACTAATAAATACGTTTCAACAATTATTTCTTTAGTTTGTGGATATTTATTAAGTTTAGGTGGATATGTTAATATTTGGCCATTATTCGGATCAGCTAACCAATTATTAGCTGCAATGGTTTTAATTTCATTAGCTGTTTTCTTAAAAGTTACTGGAAGAAAAGGATTTATGTTATATATCCCAATGGTATTAATGTTTATCGTTACAATGACAGCATTAGTACAAGCTATCTATGGAATCGTTATGAAATTATTTGTAACAGGTGGATTTGTTTTAATGGTTGATGGTTTACAATTAGTAGTCGCAATCTTACTTGTTGCATTAGGATTAATGATTGGTTTCAACTCAGGAAGTAAACTTGTTAAAGAAAAATAAAGATAATAAAAAAGCTTCATGATGAAGCTTTTTTTGTGTTTTAGTTCATATAAGAACCACCATTTATATCTATACCTTGACCAGTAATATATTTAGAGGCATCACTTGCTAGAAAGGCAATAACTTCTGCAACATCCTCTGTTTCACCTAAACGTCCAAGTGGGATACCAGCAGCACTGTAATTTGTATTAGCTGTCATATTTGTGTTGATGACACTAGGACAAACAGCGTTAACATTAATATTATAAGTTCCTAAAACTTTTGCATAACTTTTTGTAGCAGATAAAAGACCACCTTTACTTGCAGCATAACTTACAGAAGAAGCGATACCTCCAATTCGTGCAGCCACAGAAGAAATGTTTATGATCTTTCCATATTTTTGTTTTTTCATAGTTTTGATGGCTTCTCTCATACATAAATGAGCACCTCTTAAATTAATATTCATGCACCAATCCCATTTATCAGCATCCAAATCTTCAATAGGGGTTGTTGGACAAACACCAGCTCCATTAACTAAAATATGAAATGTTGGCATTTTTTCTAATGCAAATTCAAATAGATGTTCAATATCTTCAGGATTAGAAACATCTACTTTGCATGGATAACAGTGACATCCTGTTCCTTCTTCTAGTTTTTTAGCACTTTCTGTTGCTTGCTCAATATTTAAATCAGCTAAAACAACACCAGATAATCCTTTTTTTGCAAGTGCTTTTGCAGCTTCGTAACTGATTCCGCCAGCTCCTCCAGTAACAACAGCATATTTTCCTTCAAATTCTTTATTCATAAATATAATCCTCCTTATCTTTATTATAAAAACAAAAAATAGATAAATCTAATAGATATTAAGAAGAAAATTTATAGATATATTTTATAGAAATTAGGTATTTTTATTTAAGATGTTTTGTTGTGTATTTGACGATAATTAGTATATAATAGTTATCAAAAAGGAAGTGTCAAAATGGAAAAAGAAAATATATACGCTAAAAGAATAGATCAAGTACAAATGTCATCTATTCGTGTTGTTATGGAAAAGGTTGAAAAATTAAAAAGTCAAGGGAAAAGTGTTGTATCTTTATGTGCAGGAGAACCTGATTTTAATACACCAGAAGGCATCAAAAAAGCAACAATTGAGGCTTTAAATGATAACCAAACACATTATAGTTCTAATCGAGGATATTTAGGTTTAAGACAAAAAGTATCACAACTTTTAAAACAACAAACAACCATTGATTATGATAGCGACCAAGAAATTATTATGACATGTGGTTGTAGTGAAGCCATCAATAATACGTGTCAGGCTTTTATTGATGAAGGGGACGAAGTTATTATTTTTACACCAGCCTTTGTTTCTTATCAAAATACAGTTTTATTATGTAAAGGAATTCCTGTAGAAATTCCTTTAAAGCCAAGCAATGGATTTCAAATAGATCTAGATGAAGTTAAAAATAAAATAACAGACAAAACAAAAATGATTATTATTAATAATCCAAATAATCCAACTGGAGCTGTTTATCAAAAGGAAACATTAGAAAAGGTATGCCAACTAGCTCGAGAAAACAATATTTTAATATTAGCTGATGAAATTTATAATCAACTCGATTATGAAAAGCAATATGTTTCTATTGCCTCATTTGAAAACATGAAAGATTATACAATTATTGTTAATGGTTTTTCTAAAGCGTATGCTATGACAGGGTGGCGAATGGGATATATTGCTTCTAGTCAAGAAAATATAGAGCCTATTTTAAAAGTACATCAATATACAACAACATCACAAATGACATTTGCGCAAATAGGAATGGCAAAAGCAATTGATCAAGAAGATGTAAAAGAAGAAGTTCAACATATGGTAGATACTTTCCATGAAAGAAGAACATTTATTATGGAACAATTAGATCAATGTGAAAGTCTTTCATACATTAAACCTCATGGGGCTTTCTATATTATGGTTGATGTTTCTAAAACGGGGCTTAATGGGCAAGAATTTGCGGATAAGTTACTTGATTATGGCGTAGCTGTTGTACCAGCAAGTGGTTTTGGTAAGGACTTTATTGATTTTGTTAGAATTTCTTTTGCTTCATCTAAAGAAAATATTGAAGAAGCATTTGTTAGAATTAAAAAACTTTTATCAGATGTAAAAAAAGCTCAAGATTAATTTCTTTGAGCTTTTTTGTCTTTCTTTATCTGATACATTAAAGCATCCGCTTGATTAATAGCTGTTTCAAAATCATCATTTTGATGTGCTAAATAATATCCAATACTTGTTGAAAGTGAAAAAGGATATTTTTTTGTTTTATTAAAAGAAAATTTGAATACCTACAGGTTAGTGAAAATTAAATTCTATAAGCACCGATTGGACGGCGTTCATGAAGCTGAATTGAATACATGGATTTTCCATCCGTTCTATAATTAGATTAGAAATCAGATGGAGGTATAACCACATGTCAAATAAAGTATTAAAGCCAAAGAAAGCTTCTCTTTATCAGTTCACTCAAAATTATTCAAACAATATTGGTAACTGTATTGAATTCTTCAAATCCATGAAATGGCCTGGGGGATTTTCATGTGACCGTTGCGGATGTCATAAGTATTACCTAGTCAAGCGTGTAGGAAAGACCAAGACTTCATATGTTCTTGAATGTAGCTCATGCCATAAGCAACATTCTCTGCTTTCAGGCACTATTTTTCAGAGCTGCAAACTTGATCTATACAAACTTCTGTTAGGTGTTTTCCTTTTCCTTAATGAAAATAAAGGAATCAGTGCAATAAATTTATGTTCAATACTAGATGTTAACCACAAGACTGCACTTCTTCTAGAGAACAAGTGTAGAATCTTATGTCACTAAGCAATTCAGAGAAGCTGCTCAACAGCCTTTTCTATGAGGCGGATGTCTTTAATATTGGTGCAAAATCCAAGAATAATGCGGGTCGTGCAAGTGAGCAACAGCCTATTCTTGGTATTCTATCTACAGATAAAGGGAATAACTATCCCCGATTTATTAAGTTAAGACGCATCAATGATTATACTGGTCTGTCACTTAAGAAAAATATAGAACAATGTTGTATATTAACACATGCTGCATTGCTTAATACAGATGGCGAGAAAGGCTTTAATACATTAAATGAAGAGATTCAGGTAAAGAACGAGAAGATCAGCTACGAAGAAAAGAATCATAGACTACTCTGGTTAAATATAATAATCGGTAATATTAAAAATAATATTACTGGTATATATCATGGAATAACTAAAAGAGAGATGCCTTTATTCCTGAATGAACAGGAGTATAGATTTAACCACAGAAATATGCGAAAGACTGTTATGGATAAAATCAAGAAATACCTACAGAAATCATTTCCTATCAGTCATAGACAGATAGTATATATCCTGAATATTTCTGCTCCACATTTCTCTTAAATCGTCACCTGTTGATTATGGGGATTCAAAAAACATTATCATTTTATAATTTATAACTGTCAATCCGCCTTACAAAAAATGCGTTTTCGATTTGATACACATCTACATGGTGACTATCCTCTAACCAAACTACATTTTCAACATATATTTTATCACTTCTAAAATCTATACTTACACTATCAATGTTAAATGATGATTTATTAAAGAAAGAGTAAACAAAAATAACCGTAAAAGATAACAGTCCTATACCAATTCCTGATAAAATAATTTGAAAAAATTTTATAATAGAATTTTTTTGTGCTTTTAATATATCAATTGCTATAAAAGTAATAGGTATAAAAAATAAATCTATTAAGAGAACTATATTTATTACTATACTAATGAACGGATGAAAGTAGACAAATTTGTCTAGTCTAGAGTTAATAAGATATTCTATCAAAACAATACTCAATGATATAATATACCACACTAAAGTTCTTCTTTTATTATTCATATGACTAAAATAAGCAATTATTTCTTTAAAAACTTTCATCAAAAATTTCCTCCATATATATCATATTCAAAATTAGATCTTTTTAAGAAAAACGTAATTAATATAATTAATTTTGATTAAATTACCCATAATCAACAGGTCAATCCAATTATTGAAACCATTTTTACACATAAAAGCCAAAAAAATTTAAACTATCATTTCTTATTTTGATAATCACCTGTGGAATGTGGGTATTCAAAAAAGAAAACACTTCATCAGTTATTTTTGTAGAAAGATCTTTCGATGAATAATTGGTAATGATAACAAATTCATCACCACCATAACGAATCGCAATATCTTCTTTAGAAATGACTTTTAAAATAATAGAAGCAATTTCTTTAATAGCACTATCACCCATATCATGTCCATAAAGATCGTTTGTTTTTTTCATAAAATCCATATCAATAAAATAAATCAATGCTTGTTGATCTTTTTCAATGAGTTGATAATAAAGTTTTTTTCTAGTTGATTCATAAATTAAATCCTTTCGTTTGCCATAGGCGGAAACCCACTACCTTCAGATGGGTTAATGAATCTTTAACATAAAGATTTTCTAATTCCTTGTTTAATAAACTTAAAACATGTTTTTTTCGTATACTTTTAATAGTAAGACCTAATAGCTTTAAGATAATTGTCATATAATTAATAGAAATATTTTTTGAGTAATTATCAAAAGCTAAATAACCAATAGCGACACCATTATTACTTAAAGAAGTATAAATCATATAACGTGATTTATATTCTTGAGGAAGAACTTCTTTTTTAGAAAATTCTTGATAGATATGTTTTTCATCAGGTGAATTTTTGTGATAAGTCATACCCATTAAATACATTTTATCAGAAAAATGAATAATATTTTCAGACATTTCATCAATATATTTTGAATTCATAACCAGATAAATTTGTTTATATCCAAAATTTTGTGATTCTTTTTCAAAAACATCAAATAAATCATAAAAATGAGATGTCTGAGATAAGAGTGTTTCTAAACGTTCTGTTGATTCAAAAAAACAATTACTATGATAAGTATAAGATAAATATTCTTTTTTTAATTCAGGATCATCTTTTTCATTTGTTGGATAACCACAACTCGCACCTTCAATGATTTGAATATCTTCTAAATCTTTAGTTGCTTGTAAAAAGTCTGCTTTTCTAAGTCGTGCTTCTCTTGAAGACATAGGTCCAGAAACATAAGCTACTTTTTGACAATTTCTTTCAGCTGAAATTGTTTGAGTAAGTTTATAAATGGCTTGTTGATTGTCTGTTCCTACATAAACGCAATCTTTAATAGGATCGTTAATAGAAACAACAGGAATATGATATTTATGAGCTTCATCAATCATTTGTTGGCGATAATCTTTATAAAAATTGGAGTTTGTTTGAAAAATCAAAACGTCATAATCTTTAATATCGGGAAGCTTATAGAGTTTTAATAAGCTATCCATAGGGTGAACAAGACCGTAATTTCCAAAGATTTCAAACATATCAATGGATATATCTTGATAATCATTTAAAAATTGATTGATCGCATTTTGTTTTTCTTGGGCAATTTCAAAAAGCCAATCAGATGAAAAAAAAGCAATTTTATAAGTCATAGAAATGCCTCCTTATCTATAATTATATCATCTTTTTGGTAGCGAAAGAATATTGACGGTTTTAAAATAACAGTGTTATAATAACAGTGTTATTTAATGATGGGGGGCAATCTATGAGGCAAGAAACCGTAGGTGTTACAGAAAACCTATTAAAAAGTGCAACAGAAGAATTTTTAGAAAAAGGATTTATGAAAGCAAGTCTAAGAAATATATCTGCCAAAAGCGGAGTTAGTACAAATTCTATTTATACTCGTTTTAAAGATAAAGAAGGTTTGTTTTCAGCAATCGTCAAAGAAACAGCGGATGGGTTGATGGATATTTATCTCGAGAGTATTCAAAAAGCAACTTATAGTCCTGATCTTAATCAAGCTAATTATGAAGGAGAGGAAGGCACAGATTTTGTTTTAGATTATATTTATCAACATTTTACAGAGTTTAAATTGATTTTTTGTTGTTCTACCGGTTCTCAATATGAACATTTTTTAGATGAACTTGGAAAAATCGAAGAATCCTATTACCAAGAGCTTGTTGATAAATATGGTAAAGAAGGTTTTACAGTAGATCCATTCTTTATTCATGTATTTTGCCGGGCAGGATGGCAAACGATGTATGAACTTGTTGCACATGATTGTTCCTATAAAGAAGCTCAATCATTTATGAATAGCACAAAGTTATTTAATGTTGCTGGCTGGAAAGCAGTTATGGGAATTGATGAGTAAATAGACAGGGAAACCTGTCTAAAGTTAACATCGATAGTTAGCAAAAACTAACCAATAGGAGGGATTTTATGAAAGAAAAGAAAGAGAGTACATTATCGAAGTTAATGCACTTTGCAGGAAATCATAAGTATTATGTTTATGCTTCATGTATTTTAGCTGCAATCAGCGCCTTTATTGCTTTGGTTCCTTTTTATGATATGTGGCGTATCATCAAAGAGGTATTAGAAGTAAGACCAAACTTTAATGAAGCAATCCATATCAAAAGTTATGGATGGCATGCAGTTTTATTTGCGTTATTAGCTATGGTTTTTTATATCGCAGCCTTAATGTGTTCGCATAAAGCAGCCTTTAGAGTACAAGCGACAATGAGAACGAAAATGATGGAACACATTATGAAACTTCCTCTTGGCTATGTTGAAAGTCAAGGAAGTGGAAAAATTAGAAAAATCGTAATGGAATCAAGTGCGGCAACAGAAACCTTTTTAGCACATAATGTGCCAGATAAAGTTGTTTCTAAAGCAACACCAATTGGTTTACTTATTATGATGGCAATCTTTGATTGGCGACTAGGTTTAATGAGTCTTATTCCAGCAATTATTGCTTTTGTCTTAATGTTTACAGCGATGATGGGACCAAAGATGGCAGAAGATATGAAACAATATCAAAATGCTTTGGAAACGATGTCATCAGAAGCTGTTGAATATGTAAGAGGGGTACCTGTTGTTAAAACATTTGGACAAACAATTTTCTCTTTTAAAAGATTTAAAGAAGCAATTGATGAATATGAAAAATGGACGTTAGATTATACAAAGAGTATGATGAAACCAATGGTATGTTTTACAACTTTTGCTAATGGAATCTTTGCGGCATTAATTATTGCTGCTTATTTATTTGCAGGAAATACTATTACAGATCAATTTATTTTGAATCTCTTTTTCTATATTTTAATTACATCTATTTTAACAACGACTTTAATGAAAGTAGCTTATGCCGGTGAATCGCAAATGCTTGTAGAAGATGCTTTAAATCGTATGAATTCAATTATGAATGTACAACCTTTACCTGAAAGTAAACAAATACAAGTACCAAGTGATGCTTCTATTGATTTAGAAAATGTCAGCTTTACGTATCAAGATGCTTCTACTAAAGCCATTGACAACTTAAGTATGCATATTAAAGCAGGAGAACATATTGCTTTAGTTGGACCAAGTGGTGGTGGTAAAACAACTGTAGCTTCTCTTATTTCTCGTTTTTGGGATGTAAATGAAGGAAGTATTAAAATAGGACATGTTGATGTTAAAGATATTGAACAAAAAGAATTAATGAATCAAGTATCTTATGTTTTCCAAGATAGTCGTTTACTTAAAATGAGTATTTTAGAAAATATTCGTATGTCAAGACCAGAAGCAAGCGATGAAGAAGTCATTCAAGCTTTAAAGGATGCTCAATGTCAAGATATTATTGATAAATTTCCTGATGGAGTTCATACAGTTATAGGTTCAAAAGGTGTTTATGTTTCCGGTGGGGAAAGTCAAAGATTATCGATTGCTAGAGCCTTTTTAAAGAATGCGCCAATTCTTATTTTAGATGAAGCATCAGCCTTTGCTGATCCTGATAATGAAGTGCTTGTTCAAAAAGCTTTTGAAAAACTTGCAAAAGATAAAACGGTTGTTATGATTGCTCATCGTTTATCAACGATTACAAATGCAGATTGTATTTATGTATTAGAAAATGGACATATTGTTGAAAGTGGTAAACATGAAGAATTATTAGAAACAAAAGGTGTTTATGAACATATGTGGCATCAATATAATCAATCTGTAAAATGGAAAGTACAAAAGGGGGATGAAGAATAATGATTGAAAAATTAAAACATAAATATGCTTTATCTTCTAAAGGAGCCAATGACATGGCAAGAGCTTTTGTGGCAGTGACACTTTCTAACCTTGTTTTAATGCTTCCTGTGGGATTACTTTATATATTATCATCTTATTTATTAAATCAACAATTACCTAAAGAAAAATTAACGTTCTTTATTGTAGCAATTATTGTAATCTTGATTTGTATTGCTTTAACTACAATTTTTCAATATCGTGCTACTTTTTTATCAACATATATTGAAAGTGGTGTTAGACGTCGTACACTTGCAGAAAAGTTAAGAAAACTTCCTTTATCTTATTTTGGTAAAAAAGATTTAGCGGATCTTACAAATACGATTATGTCTGACTGTGCTCTTTTAGAAACAGCAAGTTCTCATTGGATTCCTGAATTAATAGGAGCCATGATTTCAACGACAATTATTGTCATTAGTTTATTTTTCTTTGATTTTCGTATGGCACTTGCTGCTGTTTGGGTGATGCCTATTGCTTTTGCGATTGTTCTTTATTCAAGAAAAGCATTACGAAAAACACATGAAAAAACCAATGAATATCGTATTAATTGTTTAGATAGTATTCAAGAAGGTTTAGAAACATTAAGAGATTTAAGATCGAATAATATGTGTGATACGTATATGGAATCTCTTAATAAAAAAATCAAAGCTGTAGAAAATCATGCTATCTTTGCGGAATTTACCAATGCGGCTTTTGTTTGCAGTGCTCAAATGATTTTAAAACTTGGCATGGGAACAGTTGCACTCGTAGGAAGTTATTTATTAGTCAAAGGTGAAATCACAGTTCTTACATTCTTTATGTTTTTACTTGTTGTAACACGTATGTATGAACCTTTACAAATTTCTTTACAAAACTTATCTGCAATGATTAGTCTTGATACTAATTGTAAACGTATGGATGAGATTTTATCCCATGAAGAACAAACAGGAGTTGATACACTTACAAATGAAGGTTATGATATTGTATTTGATCATGTGGCTTTCTCTTATAATCAAAAAGAAAAAGTATTATCAGATGTATCATTTGTCGCAAAACAAGGAGAAGTTACAGCTTTAATTGGACCAAGTGGTGGCGGTAAAACAACTATTTCTCGACTTGCAGCACGTTTTTGGGATGTCGATCAAGGAATGATTACAGTTGGTGGTATGGATATTTCAAAGGTTGAACCTGAAAAGCTTTTAGAACTTTATTCAATTGTTTTCCAAGATGTAACATTATTTAATAATACAGTTATGGAAAATATTCGTATTGGTAAAAAAGATGCAACGGATGAAGAAGTAATTGCTGCAGCAAAATTAGCGCATTGTGATGAATTTGTTGAAAAAATGCCTGATCAATGGAATACAATGATTGGTGAAAATGGTTCTGAATTATCAGGAGGACAACGACAAAGAATTTCTATTGCTAGAGCCTTCTTAAAAGATGCTCCAATTATCTTAATGGATGAAGCAACAGCTTCATTAGATGTAGATAATGAATCATTGATTCAAGAATCTATTTCTAAATTAATTGAAAATAAAACAGTTTTAGTTATTGCGCATCGAATGAGAACAGTAGATGGTGTTGATAAAATTGTTGTTTTAAAAGAGGGTGTTGTTGCTGAACAAGGGAAGCCACAAGAATTAAAACAACAAAAGGGGATTTATAAACATATGGTTGATATGCAAATGCAATCAAATGCATGGAAATATCAATAAATTTAAAAGGAAAACTTGAGTATTTTTGCTCAAGTTTTTTCTTTATATAGATACACTTTGGTAATAAAATACTTGCATGATAATAAATAATCATTTATACTGTATAACAAATTCATGAAATAGGGGGAATTGACATGATTGATACAGGGGATACAGGATTCATGATGATTTGTAGTGCACTCGTACTCTTGATGACACCAGGCCTTGCTTTTTTCTATGGCGGGATGGTTCGAAGAAAAAATGTTGTCAATACGATGATGACATCTATTTTTGTAATTGGTATTGCGACGGTTATGTGGGTTTTATTTGGTTACTCACTTGCTTTTGGAGTGGATCATTTAGGTATTATTGGTGATTTAAGTCATTTAGGACTTGTTGGTCTTACTGGTAAAGTTGGAGAGTATGCTTCAACAATTCCTGATTTGGGCTTTGCAATGTTTCAAATGATGTTTGCAATCATTACACCAGCTTTAATTACAGGGGCAGTTGCTGGTAGAATGAAATTTAAAGCTTTATTTTTATTTATTATTTTTTGGTCTACGCTTGTTTATTATCCAATGGCACATATGGTGTGGGGAATTGGGGGATTTCTTGCTAAAATAGGTTCTGTTGATTTCGCTGGAGGAAATGTTGTTCATATTTCTTCAGGAGTAAGCGCACTTGTTTTGTGTTTAGTTTTAGGAAAGAGAAAGGATTATGGAAAAGCCAATTATCGTATCCATAATATTCCTTTTGTTGTTTTAGGTGCAAGTTTACTTTTATTTGGATGGTTTGGCTTTAATGCCGGAAGTGCTTTAAAAGCGGATGGTCTTGCCATTCATGCTTTTGCGACAACAGCTATTTCTGCAGCATCTGGTATGCTTTCTTGGATGATGATGGATATTCTTATGGCTGAAAAGCCCACACTTGTAGGGTGTGTGACAGGTCTTTTTGTAGGACTTGTTGCTATTACGCCAGGAGCAGGTTTTGTACCTGTTTGGGCTTCATTGATCATTGGTTTTGTAGGAAGCCCAATTTGCTATTTTATGATTTCTAAAGTTAAACAAAAATTTGATTATGATGATGCTTTAGATGCTTTTGGTTGTCATGGTATTGGTGGTGTTTGGGGAGGACTTGCGACAGGCTTGTTTACTCAAAATTCTATTAATTCAGTAGCTAAGTGGAATGGTTTATTCTTTGGTGATACACACCTATTTATTGTACAAGTAATCAGCATTTTAGTAACAATTGTTGTAGCTGTTGTAGGAACACTTATTTGTATTGGACTTGTTTGTTTGTTTACACCTTTAAGAGTTGAAAAACGTGATGAACAAGTAGGTTTAGATTTATCTGAACACAATGAAACAGCTTATCCGTCATTTAATGGTTTAGATTAGGGGGAATGGAAAGTGATTAAAATAGAAGCGATTGTACGTGAAGAAAAATTAGAAGATGTTAAAGAAGCACTTTCAGAAATTGAAGTTCATGGAATTACAATTTATCAAGTGATGGGCTGTGGTAAACAAAAAGGATATCTTGAAATTGTTCGAGGACAAGAAGTTGAAATTAATATGCTTCCTAAAATTAAATTTGAAATTGTTGTAAGTGATGAAAATTGGGAAAAGAAGACAATTGAAGCTATTCAAAAAGCAGCTTATACAGGACATCCTGGAGATGGTAAGATCATCAGCTTTGATTTAAAAAGTGCTCTTCGTATTCGTACAGGGGAAACAGGAAAAGAAGCAATTAATTAAGAAAAATAGAGTTCAAATTGAATTGAACTCTATTTTAATTTGCTATTATAATTTGCAAATGAATGACTTGCTAAAAATTCATCAGCTTCTTTTATAAGATGATTTAACTTTTCATCTTCTACTTCTAAGCTTGAATCTTTTAATAATAAATGATTTTTAGCTTTTTCAATTGAGTAATAATTAAGTTCAGCCGCAAATCCTGGATTAGGTTAAATCATGCAACTGTTATAAGTTTCTAAAAGAGAGGCTAAAGAAATACCATGAGGTTTAACATCTTTGTATTGATTAAAATCAATATTTCCTAAAGGTCCACCTTGTTTATAAGCAACAGTTAATTTTTCAATGTATGCTTTTTCTTCATTTGATAAAGGTTGAAAGTCTTTCATGCTTTCAATATTTTGTTTGACTTGTGTCAAATTAGACATTCCTGATAAAATAGCAAGAACCCCATCTAATTCTCCACAGAAACGTAAGGCAAGAGAAGCATCTGCTGTTAAGTTACTATTTTTTGGCGGATTGGCAAGCATACCACCTTTAACAGGTTCCATAATAATTACTTGTTTTTGATGTTTTCTAATAACTTCAAAACATGCTTTTGCTTGAATAAATGCACTATTCCAATCATAGTAATTTAAAGCAATTTGAACCGCTTCAATTTCTGGATGTTCGCTTAAAATCAAATCAAGAACATCGGCACTATCATGGAAAGAAATAGCGATATGTATAATTTTTCCTGCTTTTTTCCATTCTTACATATGTTCAAACATTTTACAGCTTTTAACAACACTATTGTAATGATGAATATTCATATTGTGTAATAAGAAATAATCAAAATATTCAACACCACAGTTTTCTAATTGTTGATTAAAAATTTGGACAACTTCTTCCTTTTGAATAGAAAAAACTGGAAGTTTAGAAGCAATCCTATAACAATCATGAGGATGACGTTCTACTAAATATTTTTTAATAGCGTTTTCGCTATGTCCATTATGATAAACAAAACTTGTGTCAAAATAGTTGAATCCAACATCTAAAAAAGTATCAACCATTTGTTTTACTTGATCAAAATCAATATTTGTTGGATCTTCTAAAAGTTGAGGTAATCTCATCCAACCAAAACCTAAATTTTTTTCATTGAATTTCTTCCTTTCTAAGACTTTTCAAATAAATTATAAATTATTCTCTATTAATTAGAATAACCATCTAGGATACAATGTATTTACCAAAAGTAAATACTGAAAGATACCGTGTATAATCCTCTTTTAAAAACCTTTGTCTATGTAGTGAAATTGGGAAGTTTTTCTAAAGCAGCGAAAAAGATGTATATTACACCAGCAAGTGTCATGAAACAAATAAATGCATTAGAAGAACATCTCCATGTAAAATTAGTCAATCGTACCCATCGTGGCATTAAATTGACAGTATAGGGACAAAAAAGTTTATGATGAAGCTAAAATACTTATCGAAAATTCAGATAATTATTTAAATAAAATCCAAGAGAAAACATCTTCTATGATTCATATTGATTTATGTCATAGTATACCAACCTTATCTCAACGTTATAAATTGCGTGTTGTTCCTTATGAAGGTGATTATGATAAAATTATGGAAGTGTATCAATCATTAGGGACAAAATTTGATTTTTTAATTGGTGTGTTTAATTCAAATCCAATTCTTTCTTTTGCTTCTTGCAAACAATTAGGAACTTATAATGTTTGTGTAGCTCTGCCTAGAAGTCATCCACTAGCAAAAAAGAAAAAACTTTCAATTACGGATTTATATAATGAAAAACTTTTATGTGTCAGTAGTGGGGATTGTTTAAATATTGATGATTTTAGAAAGAATATGCAAATGTTTTATCCTCAAATTATTTTAGAGGATGTCGGTTACTTTTATGATTTAGATACATTCAATCGTTGTGAAGAAGAGGGCTGTCTTTTATTAACATTGGATGCTTGGGATAATATCCATCCTTCTTTAATTACTTTACCGGTTGAATGGGACTATCAGATGCCTTATGGTTTGCTTTATAAGAAGAATCCACCAAAACAAGTAAAAGATTGTTTAAAGGAATTGATAAATATGTCAAATAGAACAAAATTACAATTAGAAGATGCATTTAAAGAACTTTTATTAGAAAAAACATTTCGTAAAATAACGATTAAAGATCTTACGGATAAATGCCATATAAGTCGCATAGCTTTTTACTGTCATTTTCAAGATTTGTATGATTTAATAGAATGGATTTTAATAGAAGATGCTCGAAAAGCTTTGAATGAAAAGAAAAATTATGCGCATTGAAAAGAAGGACTTTCTAATATTTTTGAAGCGGTTTATATTAATAAACCATTTATTCTAAATGTCTATCATGATATTTCTCGAGATAAAATTGAAAAGATATGATTCAAACTTGTTCATGAATTGATAGAATCTGTTGTTGAAGAAAGAAGTAAAGATGTTTTGATTTTAAATCAACAAAAGGATTTTATTGCTCATTTTTATAAATATGGGTTTGTTGGTGTAATGTTGGATTGGATTGATTCGGGAATGGATGAAGATTATCAAATGATTCTAGATGATTTAGGAATGACGGTATTAGGAACAATCGATTTATCGATACAAAACTTTACAAATAGGAAGAAATGATAAAAAATTTATCATTTCTTTTTTATTGTAAATTTTATCTAAAATAAGGGAATGCTATGATTGAGGTGTAAAAAGAAAGGTGGAGTTGTTTATGAATCGTAAAAGTTTAACGATTGCTGCAACAACAGTGACGGCCGTTTCATCAGCAGTCCTTGTTGCTAAAAAAGTAAAGAATAATAAAAAGGATGAAAAGGTAAATACGTATCGAAATACAGAATTAGGAAAGTATGATAAAAATGATAAAGGAATTTATTATACAAATGGAAATTATGAAGCTTTTGCCAGACCTAAAAAACCAGAAAATGTTGAAAATAAAAATGCATATTTAATAGGAAGTGGTCTAGCAAGTTTAGCGGCAGCTTGTTTCTTGGTAAGAGATGGACAAATGCCTGGAAAAAATATTCATATTTTAGAAGCAATGGATATTGTTGGTGGTGCCTGTGATGGTATTTTTGATCCTTCTAGAGGTTATATCATGCGTGGTGGTCGTGAAATGGAAAATCATTTTGAATGTTTATGGGATCTATTTAGAAGTATTCCTTCACTAGAAATCAAAGATGCCAGTGTATTAGATGAATTTTATTGGTTAAATAAAGAAGATCCTAACTATTCTTTATGTCGAGCAACTATTAATAGAGGACAAGACGCTAAAACCAATGGACAATTTAATTTAAGTCAAAAAGGTTGCATGGAAATCATGAAACTGTTTATGACAAAAGATGAAGATCTTTATGATAAAACGATTGAAGATGTTTTTGATGAAGAAGTTTTTAATTCAACATTTTGGATGTATTGGCGTACCATGTTTGCCTTTGAAAATTGGCATAGTGCTTTAGAAATGAAACTTTATTTTCAACGTTTTATTCACCATATTTCGGGCTTACCTGATTTTAGCGCTTTAAAATTTACGCGTTATAATCAATATGAATCACTTATTTTACCAATGCAAAAGTATCTTGAAAAACATGGGGTTGATTTTCAATTTAACACAGAGGTAACGAATGTTTTATTTGATATTAAACCTGATAAAAAAGTTGCTAAAACGATTGAATGTAACGTAAAAGGAAAAGAAAAAAGAATTTCCCTTAGCGAAAATGATTTGGTTTTAATTACCAATGGAAGCTGTACAGAGGGTACAATTTATGGAGATCAAAATCATGCTCCTAATGGAAATGCAGAAATACGAACAAGTGGATGTTGGAATTTATGGAAAAATATTGCTAAACAAGATAAATCTTTTGGTCATCCTGAAAAATTCTGTAGTGATATTCAAAAAACAAATTGGGAATCGGCAACAGTTACAACATTAGATGATAAGATTATTCCCTATATTACGAATATTTGTAAAAGAGATCCTAAAACAGGACATGTTGTTACAGGAGGAATTGTCAGTTGTCAAGATTCATCATGGCTTTTAAGTTGGACCATTAATCGTCAAGGTCAATTTAAACAACAAGATAAAGATAAAGTCTGTGTGTGGGTTTATGGATTATTTACTGATACAATAGGAGATTATGTTAAAAAGCCAATGAAAGATTGTACAGGAAAAGAAATTACCATGGAATGGTTGTATCACCTTGGTGTTCCAGAAGAATTAATAGAAGACTATGCAACCAACAGTGCTATCTGTATACCAACTATGATGCCTTATATTACAGCTTTCTTTATGCCAAGAAGAAAAGAAGATCGTCCGGATGTTATTGTCAAAGATGCAATTAATTTTGCCTTTTTAGGACAATTTGCACATACACCAAGAGATACTGTATTTACTACAGAATATTCGGTAAGAACAGCGATGGAAGCTGTTTATGGTTTATTAGGTGTTGATCGAGGCGTTCCAGAAGTATGGGGCAGTGTTTATGATATTCGAGAACTTTTAGACAGTTCAGTAAAATTAATGGATGGTAAATCACCCTTAGAGATGAATTTAGGTCCTTTAAATATAATCAAAAAGCCTTTAATAAGAAGTATTAAAGGAACGGTTATTGAAAAATTATTAAAAGAGCATCAAATTTTAAAAGAAAATGAAAAGTAATTGATTTTTTACCATGAAATTTTAAAAACGTCAGGAAACATTTGATAAAGTATTTTACCAGCTTGTTGAGGAGACAAATCAAACTTACCAAGAATATAATGTTGGTACATGATAGAAGCGCCACCACAAAAAACATCTAATAAAAGAAGATCTTTATCTTCAAATTGGATGTTTTTTATTTTACACATCTCAATAAAGGTATTATAGGAATATTGGTAGATAAAATCTCCTAAAGAATTAATACCGGTATAATCAAAAGCATTTTTTAAATAATGAAGCTCTTTACTCATATTAAATAAATTAATGAAGACATCTTCATAATTGTGATTTTGACTACTATGCATATATTGGTCTAGAATCCTTTTATAATTATCATTCATTACGTCATATTTATCTTTATAGTGACGATAAAAAGAGGATGTTGAAACATGAGCTTCTTTATCTTCTCCTAAAACATATTTATCAATATATTTTTTTATTTCTTCTTCAAAAGGAAGAACATCTTTAGGAAATTCTTCATCGTTCATGTTTGAATTTTTATAACGATAAATGGTAATACTTTTTGTTTGTCAATCAACTGTATAAATTTTGCTGAAGTTATTTTCCAAAGCGTTAAAAATATCAATTATATTAAGAGGAAGATTATTATTTATTTCTTTGTTCATCTTAATCGCCACTTTCAAGTCATTTTTATTTAATTTATTATATCACGGTATGATTTGAAAAATAATCTAAATGATTAATAAGTATTTCAAATTACAATTTTTATATATTTGTTTGCCATGCGTTTAAATTATCTAATATATATTGATATACAAGCTGATTTTGCTTTTCGTTTAAAATTTCATGACGCATATTTTCAAAAAGATAGGAATCTACACACATATAACCTTTAGATTTTATGTTGGAAACAGCTTTGTTGAATTTTACTTCATTTGTAATGCAAGGATCATCTTTACCAGCAATAAATAAAATAGGTAAAGAGGGATTAGACATTGTCCATTTTTCATTATGATATGTATTTATTACAAGATTAAAGAGAGATTCAAAGCCATTTGCGGTAAAGGTAAAATAACATAAAGGATTTTTGTTATAAGAATCTACAATATTTTCATCACTACAAATCCAACTGTTAGGAATATCTGTATGAAACCTTTTATTAAAAGCTTGAAAACTTAAATTTTGAATTAATTGAGGACGATAATGATCATCTTTGACTTTTGAATAGATACGAGCTATTTTTGTTCCTATAGGAGCAAGAGGATTATCACTAGGACTTCCACAAACAATTAAACCATCAATATCTTGATCATACTTTTGGCAAAAACAGCGCACGACTAAAGACCCCATACTATGTCCTAAAAGATAGAGTGGGAGATAAGGATATTGTTGTTTAATCATCAAAGTAATTTGATGGAGATCTTCAACAATTGCTAGATGACCATTATCATAAAAATACCCCAAATCATTTTTGTCTTTTATACTTTTTCCATGCCCACGATGGTCATGAATAATACATAAATATCCTTGATTTGATAAGAAATTCATAAAGTCGATGTATCTCTCTTTATGCTCACACATACCATGAGAAATTTGTACAATTCCTTTTGGGCTTTCACAAGAAATAATAATGCCATCTAATTTTAGTTGATCATAATTTGATTTTATTTGAAAACTTTTGTACATATTTATCACCTAACTATATTATAACTAAAAAACAAATATTTTGATATGATAAAGAATTAATATAACAAAAAAAGTCTTGATAAAATCAAGACTTTTTAGCTTTTTTTAAGAAAATTCTAATTATTTACAAGCTTCTTCAATTGCAACAGCAACAGCTACAGTAGCTCCAACCATTGGGTTGTTACCCATACCAATAACACCAGTAAAAAAACGTAGGTACCTCATAGCTACCTTGTAGGTACTTATTATGAGAAACCCTTGATTTTTCAATATGTTCCCTAAAATTGATGTAGGTACCTCGTAGCTACCTCATAGGTATATTTCTAAAACTTGGCTAAAAAGGTGTCGAATAGGGTGTCGAAAATTTAAAAAAGGGCATTTACCGTTTTTGCCCTTCAATTATATAAATTTGATGTGTTGAAATTAACTGTTTTTTCTTGATCTAATTCAGTATAAATATCTGCAGTTGTTTGATAGCTTGAATGTCCAGCAAGAGATTGAGCAACTTTGATGTCAACACCTTTATTGTAAAGTTGGGTTATGAACATGTGCCTTAACATATGATAGTTAAATGTAATTCCTAATTTCTCACAAGAACGAGCAAGTGACTTACGTAGCTTTTCGGATTTCATATAATTCATATCTTTATCAAAAACAACATATTCACTTTCAGGATACTTTTTAAAATGTTTTTCTAAGATATCATGCAATTCATTTGAGATAGGAAGACTACGATAACTTGCATCTGATTTTAAAGTTGTTTCTTTTATTTCAGTACCAACTCTTTGAATTTGTTTGTTGATTGAAATTATATTTTTTTGTAGATCAACATCTTCTCTTTTTAAACCAAGACATTCGCTTATTCTTATACCTGTATATAATCCAATATAGAGAGCGACTATGTAATTATCACTTTCAAGGATTTTATCTCTTCTAGGATGCTTATATCTATCGATAAGCATATTAAATTCTTCAAGTGTAATAGTTTTTTTCTTACTTTGTGTTTTGATACCATTTAATTTTAGTTTCACGTAAGGCTTTCTTGAAATATAGTTATTGTTATATGCAAAAGTAAATACTCCATTAATGATTTTATAAATGTTTTCAATTGTTTGCTTTGTATTGTTTTTGGCGAATTCATTCAATGTATTTTGAATATATTCATAATCAATCTTTGAAATATCACATTTACCCATTGTATCTTTCAAATGCTTATTATAAACAGAGTTTCTAACATACTTTGTTGATTCTTTGGTAAAAGGGTCGTTGATAATATATAGTTGAAATATATCATCAAATGTATGCTTTTCAGTTTTTAAATGCATATTTTCTTTTATCTTTGATAGTATTTCATCAGCATATCTTTCCGCATCTACTTTTCTTACAAATCCACTCTTGGATATTCTCTTTTGATTTCCTGAAAAATCTTTATATTTTATGATCACTTCATAAACATAGCCATTTTTAGCCTTTTTAGACTCTCTTTTTCTAATCATAATATATTTACCTCCTAATATTTTTAGTGTATAATAGGAGTGCTATTTATTTGTGTCGTCAAAACAAAATTATAGCACTCGGGCACTCTTTCACGGCCAATGAAAGGGTGTCTTTTTTATTCACATTTTTCTTTGCTAAATAATATATATTATTACTATATATTATTAAATTGTTCACTTAAAACTAAGAGCCTTCGAGGCTGTTCATACGCTATTTCCAAGATATATTTAAACGCTAAATCAATTTTATGTATTAAATCAATATCCATTTTATCTTGGATTGATAAATTACCATCATTTGTGTGAATAGATTCATTTCCTAATTTTTTTATTACTTCAAGAATATTTTTTGGAATACTATATGCCCATTTAGGAGCTTTTTTATTATTAATATCTTTAAAAAAGATATTTAATTTTTTTCCTAACATACCATCTTTGTAGCCATTAAGGTACATTAACCATTCTAAAGCACTTCTATACATTGCTACCGCTGCACTGTATGCACCTATAGATCTACATTTAAAAGCTTCTGTTAAATAATATTTAATTTCATCAGGAGTGTTAGGAGTAACCGCTCCAGTATAGGTGTCATATAAAAAAGCATATTTTAATTTTTGATTAACATCTAAATAAATTAAAACTACTACTTGAGAATTGCATTGCAAACATGTACATTTTAAGATTATTGGAAATTTAGAGATTCCAACAGATTTTTTTTCTTCTGTTGATATCGGATCAACTGGATGGACATTTCCATGTGGGGCTCCTATTGGATATCTATAAGGGTTGGGAGTATTATCGAAATGTTTTAATTCAATTTCCATCTTCCTTTCATCGCCACAATGAGGGCAAAAAGCATTTATTTGATCTTTGTAACTTCTAAATATTTCCCAAAAAAAATCATATAATTCTTGACGAGAAGTTATCTTTTCAATTTCTTCTAATTTGTGAATTTTGTAATCTGAATCACTAAATATAAATCGAGGTTTCATTAATATTCCTCCTAGCTAATTCATTAAATAATATCACTTTGAAAAGCAATAGCTTTTCCAAGTACTTTTACCTCATTTAATTTATCACCTGACAAAACAATATCTTCGTATTTTGGATTTTCAGGTTTTAAGATAACAAGATTTTGTTCTTTATAATAATAAAAGCGTTTTAACGTGGCTTCATCATCAATTATTACAACCGCGATTTCTCCATTATTTACAATATCTTGTTTTCTAACAAAAACAATATCTCCATCATATATTCTTGCGTTGATCATTGAATCGCCCTGACATTTTAAACAAAAGTCAGCCTTCATGTCAGTACCAACCATAATATAGCTTTCTCTATCTTCGTCAGCATATATTGGTTCTCCGCAAGCGACATTTCCTAACAAGGGAAGTTTTATTTTGTCTATTTTGTAGAGATTATCTACTGTTTCGGTTAAATCTATTTTTTGTTTTCTTTCAACTAAATCTGCCTTTGAAATATTAAAATAATTAGCCATCATTTCAATTTTATCAATACGTGGATATTTTTTTCCGTTAACCCAATCAGAAAAAGTTGAATATGCAAATCCTAAATCTTCACACATTTGCCTTCTTGATTTTCCATGTAATGTCATAAAGTATTTTATATTTGCAGCCATGACTTCACGATTTCCTAAATCTGACATATCTATCATCCTTTCTATAATATAATAATATGCTTTTAACGTAAAAAAAGCAACAAAAAGCATAAAAAAACGTAATATCCGTTGACATTACGCCTTAAGCGTGATAATATATAGACATAGAAAGGAGGTACTTATATGTTAGAAGTAAAACAAATGTACACATTAAAAACTGCAAGAGACAGACTAGGATTATCTCAGAAAGAAGCAGCAAAAAGATTAGGAATTAGTGACGATGTTTTATCCAATTATGAAAGAGGGAAAACTTATCCAAATGTTCTGATGCTAAAAAAAATAGAAAGTGTTTATGGCGTCAAATACGACCAACTTCTTTTTTTAGAAAAAAATAACGCTTAAAGCATAATTTGAAAAACGAAAGGAGATCTTATAATGAATGGCTTAAATCAGCACGAAACTTTAGAACTTTTAAAGCTTTTACAAAAAATGAATCTAAAGCAATTAAAAAAATTAAAAGAAATCATTGTTGAAATAGAAGCCACTACAGAAAGATTGGAAAATCTTATAAACGATTTTAATAAGTTGTTTTAAAAAAAGAAATCTCTAAAAACATGATTGATGCAGTCAATCAATTCAATGAAGTAAGGTTATAGTTTGCTTTGACGGCACAAATAAAAGAGAACCTTACAGAAAGGGGTAATAATCATGATACTTTGGATTGCTGCTATCGTAAGCTTAATTTTAAGTCTTACAGGGTGCTATTTGATGCCAAAAAGAAAAGCCCTTATATGCTGGGCTATATCTTATCCTTTAGCATTTTATGTTTTATTCAATGCACTTGGCAATATTTTTGGATAGTTTGTTCAGCTTTTGTATTTCTTTCTTGATTGAAAACATCAAAAAAAGGTGGTGATGAGAAATGCAAAAACAAAAATGTGAAAGGGTAGACAATGTTGAGGAAAGAACATTGTTAGTTGTAACTGTTTTAAGAGGTAAAGGTACTAAAGAAGATGTATGTAGATTCGTAGAGCTTTACTATGAAAAAGATAGAGAAGGTAATTATCATTTTCTATTTGATAAAGATCCTCGAAAAGAAAAAGAGCAAATTTAATTACTCTTTCTTAGCCTTAACTTTTTCATTAGATATTGCAAGTATATCACTATAAAGTAATTCGGTTTCGTGTCTTTCTACATACCAATCTTGTAAAAGCTTTTCAATTACTTTAAGAAGTTTTTCTGCTTCACCTGGATCAATATCAACTATTACATTTATATCATTTTCCATGTGAGCGCCAATATTACCGAGTTTTCTTATTCCATCAAGAACTTTCCATTGCATTACTGGAATTTTATGTTCAAGTTGGCCAATTTCTTTAAATAGCGTAGATGGTTTGACTTTATAAAAATCTCTAATCATTCCTTGCAAGCAACGCCTTGATAAGGTTGCTGATGCTTTAGGACTTAAATTAACGATAGCGTAAGCTTCTTCATAATCTTGTCTTATAGCTTTTGGAATGTAATCAGGAAACTGTTTTGCCAAAGAAATAGGTTTTATATGAACTACATCGGTTTTTACTTTAGGACCAGTTCCTTGAGCGTTAATGGAATAACCAGAGCAGTGTGGACATTTAAAAATGCCAAGTGTAACTTCGCTGTCCTTAGGTGGATTATAACCATGATAAGGTGATTCGAATGAGGACTTAACTTTTAGATAAGTTGAATTATTGAGTTCGGCAGTATGACTACAGTATGGACATTTAAAATCATTAGGCATATTTTTCACCTCCTTGATTTAAGTATATCACAAAGCATAGGGGTGAAAGAAAGGAGAAATTACAATGCTTAAACAGTCAAACAAAGAATATAGCAACATGGATTCAACAGAGATTGTTGATGTTATAGATAAGCTTTACAAAAATAACAATCTTCATAAAGGTTTTATCACAAGATTTTCACTTTGGATAATCCCTAAAATAGATAGGCTATTGAAGAAATTCTAATCAATGGATAAAGACTAAATAGTCCAACAATCAAATAAATTACTGGCCGTCAAGGAGCCAATCTCAATCCTCCAATAATTGAAATAACATTGATGATTTACTAACTACAGACATAAAAAAAGAACTAATACCATACAAAATCTTATTTAAGAGGTTGGTTCCTTGATGGCTAGTAATAGAAAGGAAGAAAAAGATTATGACAAAAACAAGACAAATAAATGTTGCTAAAAAGAGAATTCAATTTGAAAAAGGATTTTTGAAAAAGTAAATCAAGCTTGTAAAAGAGGCAGAAAAAGAACTTGAAAACTGTTCTTATGAAGATATTCAAGAAAAACGTTCAAATCTTGGCATGCGACGTACAGCTACATCCAGTCAGTACATGTGTTTGTGTGGTGTTCTTGAACTTAGTTATGAATTGGATCTTATTTCAAAAGATGAATATAAGAATGTTCGTGAGCAAGCATTTAATAAAATTTTTAGATAGGAAGGATGTGAAATTATGAAGTGGTGGTTATGTATATCATTTTTGCTTAACATTTTATTACTGATCATGTTGGCTTATCTAAAAAAAGATCGTGATAGTTTTATGAAAATGTACTACAACTTGGCAAGTTTTGTTTTGAAAGCAAGAAGGGAAGGAAAACTATGAAACTATCAGCAAGAGGATTGGCCACAATCGTTATTATCGGTTGTTTCATTGGAAACTGTCTTGCAATTTTGGTCAGAAGTTTATAAAAAAAGTGCCCTTAAACAGGACACCAACATAGCATATAAATTATAAACAAATTCAGGAAGAATTGCAAATATGGATTAATTAAAAAACAAAAAAAGGAGGTAAATATTAATGGAAGCAAGACCTACAAAGATGCTTAAATTTCCAGAAGTTATGGAAGACTTGGGCGTTTCTCAAAATCAACTTCAAAATCTTGTAGAATTAGGTATTTTCAATCCTATCTATTTAGGAAAAGGTTGGAAGTTTTCTCAAAAAGAAATCCTTGATTTTCAAAGAGATTATGCAGGATTGGATGTCAGCAACTATGAAAAAGCCAAGAGTTGCAAAGAAATAGTTGAATCTCAAAAAAGATTATTACAGGGAGGAATTTCATGAAGAAACTAAACAAAGCAAAGGTTCTTGCAGTTGCATTAGGTATTTCAGTTTCAGCAAATATCGGAATGTATTTACATGGCCAATATTTACAAAATGAAATCGTAGATAGTCAAGAAGAAGTATTTGATTTAAAAGCAAGGAATACACTTTTAAAAGATACTTACAATGAACTTTTAGGACAAATGCAGGAAACACAAAATGAAGTTCAAAACTTGCAAAGTCAAGTAGAAGAACTTCAAAAATGAAGATCATTAGGGGTCTTTAGAATTACGGCGTATTGGTTTGGAGAAGATGAATATGGAGACTTGACTTCTACAGGAGTTAAGGCACAAGTCAATCATACAATCGCTGTTGACCCTGAAATAATCCCATATGGAAGTAAAGTCATGATTGATGGCCAAATTTACGTGGCTGAAGATTGTGGCGGAGCGATTAAGAATAACGTTATTGACGTATGGGTAGAAAATCAAAGTAACAGTTTTGGTGTCAAGTACACCGAAATATACATCAAAAGGGAGAAATAGTTATGGATAAAAAATTATTAGAAGACATCATCCAAACTGCAAAAGTTGCAGGTGCAGATGTCAAAGTTGTTCAAATTGGTTCAACTGAAAAGGAAGTAGATGAAAGACCAGCAGTACCGTTACTTAAATTAGAACTAAGCATCAAGAAAGATGGAGATGCGCTTTCGGTATTATCACACGGGGATTGGAACATCTTAGGAAGTCTTTTCTTAGAAATGGCTCCAATCAACATTGACATTGAAAAGGTCAAAGGAATGTTTACACCGGCTAAAAATGCTTTCATGCATTGCAGTAATGAATTGGATAACTACATCCAAAAACAATATAAAGGGGCGTTAGAAGATGAAAAAGAAAGAATTAGAAGAAAGAGTTGCTGATATTGAGGGTTCAATCATGTGTATGGAGTGTAAGGATCATCTAGACAGTGATGATTATCTTCAACTTGGTTATCTCAATCAGGAATTAGCAAGTGCTAAAAAGGATCTAGAAAATGGAAACTACGAACTATGAGGAGTTCTTTCCTAATTGTAATGTCGATTATGTCAAAGATAAAAAACATTGGCATAGCCTAAGAGGAAAAGGAATTGGTGGTTCTGATGCAGGAATTGTAATGAACGTAAACAATTACAAAACACCTTATGAATTGTGGGAGGAAAAGACAGGTGCTAAAAAGCCTGTATTCCAAACGAGTGAAGCAATCGAAAAAGGGAATGCATTGGAACCCATCCTCATTGAATTGTTCGGTGTTCTTTATAAAAACAAGTTTGAATTGATTGATACGAAAGATATCAGCTTGTCAAACAAGAAATATCCATTTTTAAGAGCAAATCTTGATGGAGCAATGATTGAAATTGCAACCAAAGAAAAATGGGGGTTGGAAATCAAATCAACAACTATTCAAAATGGTGCAATGTTAAAAGAATGGGCCAATGATCACATTCCAATTACTTACTATTTCCAAGTATTGCATTACATGATAACAACAGGTCTTAAACATTTTGTCTTATATGCAATTCTTGATATCCCTTGGGCTAATAATGGTGCAGGAAAACAAGAAACAAGAGTTGTTTATCTTCACTATGATGATTTGGTACTAGATGCTAAATACCTATTTAAAACGGAATTGTGGTATTGGAATTTAATCGAAACACAAACACCACCACCGTTCCTTGAAAACAGAAACAAAGAATTAAAAGAAGTCAGTTAGAAAGGAGAACCTATATGAATGAACTATTAAAAGTAAATTATGACAATGACCGCATTACATTGTCAGCAAGAGAATTACATGAGTTTTTAGAAGTAAAAACATCTTTCAAAGATTGGTTTCCTAGAATGTGTGAATACGGCTTTAATGAAAGCCAAGATTTCAACCCGCTCAAAAATGAGCAAGTTCGATTAGAAGGGAATCGACAAGTAAAAAGAACTGTTCAAGATTATGAAATCACTCTAGACATGGCAAAAGAAATTGCAATGATCCAACGAAGTGATAAAGGAAAAGAAGTTCGCCAATACTTCTTGGAATTGGAAAGAAGATGGAACAGTCCTGAAGCAGTAATGAATAGAGCTTTGGAATATTCAAGAAAGCAAGTAAAAGCTTTGATGGAAGAAAAACAAGGCTTGATTAAAGAAAATAAAGAATTGAAACCTAAAGCTCTATTTGCTGATGCAGTAAGTGCCAGCAATGAATCAATCTTGATTGGTCAGTTGGCAAAGCTTATCAGACAAAACGGATACGAGATTGGTCAAAATCGTTTATTTGAGTATCTAAGAGAGAACGGATATCTAATTAAAAAGGGTGAACGTTACAATCAGCCAACACAAAAATCAATGGATCTTGGATTGTTTGAAGTCAAAGAAAGAACAATTACTAATCCAGATGGAAGTACAAGAATTACATTGACTACTAAAGTAACAGGTAAAGGTCAAGTGTATTTCATAAATAAGTTTTTATCGTAGAAGGGAGAAGGAAAAAAATGAATGAGTTTCAAACAGGGCTACTCAATGAATTGGTAGCTGTAAAAATTACAACCAAAGAAGAATTTGAAAAAGTAATCAATTTCTTGTCAATCAATAACTGCTTTCTTGTGAATGGAGAACCAGTTGTAAAGCTAACATATCCAGGAGATAAAGCATTTGTCATTTTAAAACAAGATAACGCAATCTTCTGGCAACCGGCTAACCAAGAACTTGATGAACGTTATAAAGTTGTCAACGTCATCGAATTCTTTAGACCAACTGGAGAAAAAAATGTTATTGAAGCAAAAGCTGAAGTTATTGAAGAACACGTTGACATTGATGAAAAACACCTTTCATTAGAAGTTCAAAAAAGACCAGCAAATGAAGCGATTGTCTCAAATATTGATGAAATGGTCAAATTGATTCCAGCAATTGAAGCTAAAAAAGGTGTGGTTGTAGATGAAAAGAACTACAAAGATTTTGTTAAAGCTAAAACTGGAATGGTTCCATTATATCGTTCGTATGCTAAAAAATTAGAAACTGAAAGAAAAACAGTCAAAAAAGCATACATTGAGCCTTATCAAGAATTTGAAGCAAAGGTAAATAAAGTTATTAAAGCTTTAAATGATACTGCAAGTGTTGTGGCTGAAAATGTGGATGTATTTGTTCAAAAGCAAAAAGAAGCTCTTAGAAAAGAACGTCAAGCAGCTATTGATCAACTAAAAGAAGTATTGATTTCTAGAAAGATGATTTCAAAGGAATATGCTGATCAGTTCGTTTTTGATGAAAAATGGCTTAACGCTTCAACATCCAAAAAGAAATTTGAAGAACAAGTTGAAGCACAATTCAATGCTTTAATGGAAAAAGAAAAGAATGACAAATTGAATTTAGAAATGGTCGAAAAAACAATCATCAATGCATGTCTTATTGCAAATGTTGATGAAAAGCTTATTTCAAGAAAAAAATATCAAGCTCTTTTAAATACTGAAGGTCTTCCTAAAGTAACTGAAATGATTACTGATGAAGTAGACAACATCAAAAAACAATCACAAGCGGTTGCTCAACAAAAAGAAGCAGAATTTCAACATCAAAAGGAAGAGTTTGAAAAGAAACAAAAAGAAGCAGAACTTCAACACCAAAAAGAGTTGGAAGCAGTCAAAAAACAAGCTTCTCAAACAGTTGAAAATCAACCTAAATACACACCAATTAAACGTGGTGATGAAACGATTGCTAACGTAAATGATAAGTATATCGTTACAGAAATAAAACAAACCCCTCCAAAATTTGAAGGTCAAAAATGGAAAAGAACATTTGAATTTGAAGGCGATTTAGCAGCTCTTCAAATGTTGAATAGATACATGGATGTAATTAAAAACATCAATCCAACATTTAGTTTTGGAGAAGTGAAACTTGTTGAAAAAGAGTTGAGTAATCCACAAACAGGCTCAATTGATAAATATAACGTAAAAGAAGTTAATTAAATGAAAAATAAGGAGAAAAATTATGGCATTACAAAGTATGGTACAACAAGCAAGTCAAGCAAGAGAAAACAAAATTACAACAATTAAAACAGATACAGGAGAAATTAAATTAAGCTCAAATATCGTAAAAAGCTATTTGGTTGCTGGTGGAGGTAATGTAAGTGATCAAGAAGTTAAATTGTTCATTGCATTATGTTCAGCGCAAAAATTAAATCCATTTATTAAAGAAGCACACTTAATCAAATATGGTAGTTCACCAGCAACAATGGTTGTTTCTAAAGATGTCTATCAAAAAAGAGCGGATAAACATCCTGAATATCAAGGAAAGAAAGCAGGGATCATTGTTTTAACTGCTGAAGGTAAGATTGATTATCGTGTTGGTACATTCTATATTCCATCAAGAGAAGAACTTGTGGGCGGATGGTGTGAAGTCTATAGAAAAGACAGAGAACCTGAACGTGTAGAAGTATCACTTGATGAATATGTTGGTAAAAAGAAAGATGGAACAGTTAACGCTCAATGGAGTGGTAAACCAGCAACAATGATTAGAAAAGTTGCAGTTGCTCAATGTTTAAGAGAAGCTTTTACATCAGAATTCCAAGGAATGTATGTACCTGAAGAAATGGGTGTTGAAGATACAACAAGTAATTTTGTTGTAGAAGAAACTCCTCAAGTGCATCAAGTGATTGAAGCAACTACTGCACCAACAATGCAAGATATCATCAAAGAAGAAAAACAAGCTGAAAAAGTTCCAGTTGATGACTTTGACCCAATGTCAATGTAGGAGGTAACAAGATGCAAGAAGAATACGTTATACTTCCTCGATCATTTACAAACACGAAAGCCTATAGAGATACTTATTCTCTATGGACTTTCACTTATCTATTGTTCAATTGTGATAATGATGGGCATCTAGAATTGAACATTAGAAATCTAGACTTGCTGATCGGTGAAAATAAATTCAAAGCATCATTGAAGAAACTATATGATGAAGGATTAATTTATGGTGATACACAAGGAAATCATAGAGAAATCTATATAAGTGATTATCAAGAAAAGTATGTAGAATAAGAGGTTTAATCAATGGCTGAAAAAGAGGTAAAGAAAGGGTACACAGGATTTTCAAACGAGTTGGTGAATGATCCTATTATTAAAAATTCAAAAGCATGGACTCTGTTTTCCTATTGCCTCTTTAAGGCTTATTTTGATGATAAGTATGGAGAGGCAGGAACCTTTACAACCACACAGATAGAAATGAGAAAAAAATTGAGTTGGGACAATAAAACCTTAAAGAAATTTATGGAATTCCTAAAAAACAAAGGCTATATAGATTATAAAACAACTCCTCAAAATACGTTTATAAAGGTACTGAATTATAAGAAGTGGAGAGGGTATTAGTATAGGAAAAATTCCTACATGGTATAGGAGAAATTCCCATACTGTATAGGAGAAATTCCCATACTGTATAGGAGAAATTCCCATACTGTATAGGAAAAATTCCACAACCCCTTTCTATATATAAACAATATAAACAAAATAAACAAGAAAAAACAAGATAAAACAAGAGGGGTGTGTTGCACACTCACAGATAACAATTCTTCGCATACGACATTGCAGATTGCTATATATAGTAGCGCCCCTCCATTTAGCGAAAGGATTAGTTAAATTTGGAAAAAACGGAAATTAAAAAGATTTTGAAATTTTACAAAAATCTAAATCCATCAACACAATTAAACATCAATGATAGAGAAGTTATAGAAGTCTGGTGTGATGTGTTTATGGAGTACTCATATGAACAGGTAAGAAATGCAATTGTAGCATTTTCAAAAAAGAAACCTTTTGCTCCAAGCATAGGAGAGATTATTTCTAACATTGAAGTTTCTGATTACACAATTGAAAAGATTCCACCCAACACAGTAATTATTCAGTTTGAAGATGAAACTTATGGAAACTTTCCATTTAGATTTTTAAACTCACAAGATGCTAAAGAATATTCCAAAAAGTTTCAGGAATGCAATTACGATAAAGAATCAATCAAGATACTGCATGAAGAGCATGTTAGAAAGCGCAATGCTGGAGTTCTTACATACAGGGGAGAAGCAAAGGCAAGATTAGAACAAAAACTTCAAAATCAAAATAACAAGGGAAGTAGAAGATATGATAAACAGAGTAGTTTTAATTGGTAGGATGACACGTGATCCTGAACTTAGAAGAACTCAAAACGGTTCAGCAGTTACAAGCTTTACTTTAGCAATGAACCGTCCAAAGAGAAATGATGAAGAACAGCAAGCTGATTATATTTCATGCGTTGTTTGGAATAAGACTGCTGAAAACGTTGAAAAGTACTGCTCTAAAGGTTCATTGGTTGGAGTTGAAGGAAGACTTCGTTCAAGATTTTATGACAATGCTCAAGGTCAACGTGTCTATGTTACTGAAGTTGTGTGTGATTCAGTTCAGTTCTTAGAAACAAAACCTAGAGACAAATATGAAGAACAACAATATCATTCACAATCAACATACAATCCAAATCAGTACCAACAACCAATACAAAATCAACAACAAGACAGTTTTATGAATGAAAATCCACCTTTCAACATCATGGAAGATGACATTCAATTCTAGTCTAAAATAAAAAACTTAAAATTTTCGTTTCTAGCGAGTGTTTGCTATAAAGATGATTAACTTTACCAATTATCTAAAAACATTCGTTAGAATGAATATTTGACCAAGAAAATAACAAATTAAACAAAAAAGGAGAGATGAAAATGCTCATAAAAAAAGATGAAGAACCGTTTTTCTATAAATTTCTTTCAATTGCAAAGGAAATCATCAGGAAAAATAAAAGATACACACCAGTATTTTATGGCGACGATGAAAAGCTATATCTAGTATGTAACAACTATGCTGCAGTTTATGATTTTCAAAGTAATTTGCTTTTAGATGATGAATTAAGAGAATTTGGAAAAATCCCTTATGAACTATCGGAATTACCGAATGGAGATATGAAATTGACAAAATCTGAACATTTTAGCTGTCAAGAATCATATTTAATTGCAATTAGAAATTTTTTCAAGCATACAGGGTATATGTCGAAAAAGGTTTTTTCTGTAGATAAAGGTGATCCTTACAAGATTCCTAAAATCGTTGAAGTGACACAAAGATGGATTTCTGAAGAAGATAATAAGATTTTGGACAAGATAGGATTTCCTGATATCTATATGTTGGATGCAAAACGTGTTGATGAATTCATTACGCTTGCTGGTGATTGGAATCCATATTATTTGGCAGCGTGTGATCAAACTGAGCTAAATGGTGGTCAAACAACCATCACAATGACAATTTACTTCAATATCAAAGATGACCCTAAGAAAAGTGCTTGTGACCAACAAGAAATGGAGCTTGTACAACAGCCTACAAACTATGATGAATTCGAAAATGAAGATGTTGAAGAAATTGAAGATGAGACAGTAGAAGATGATTATCAAGAAGAGGAACAATTGGATGCACTTCTTGAAGATGCTGTTGTTCCAGAGGAGTTAGAAGATGACTTCGACCCAATGCTTGCTTGATTTAGGTATCAAAAATGATTACAAGAAATTTTGGTTTACCGTTCCAGGAAAGATAGTTGGCAAGGGAAGACCAAGATTTACTACGCAAGGAAAATTCGTAAGAGCGTACACACCTAAAAAAACAAGGGATTACGAACAAAAAATAGCAATGTGCTATCGAAAAACTACAAGTTATCAAAGTGATAAAGCGTTGAGGGTGAAGATATTTGCATATAGAGGAATACCGAAATCAACCACCAAAAAATTAAGAGGTTGGCTATTAGATAAAACGTTTCTATGTACCGTTAAACCGGATATCGATAACATCATAAAAGTAGTTTTGGATGCACTCAATAATGTGGCATATTACGATGATATTCAAGTGTGTGAACTGGTTATCATTCGTGAATTTGCTGAAAATGAATGTTTAAAAATATGTCTAGAAGAAATTGGCGAAAGAAGGCCAAAATAGGAGGATAGAATTATGGGATTGTTTGATTTAGTTAGAGAAGAACAAGAAGCAAAGAAAAAAGCTGAGGAATCAGCTAAAGAAGATGTAAAGGATACAGTTGTCAAAGAAGTGGAAAAGGTTGAAGAAGCACCAAAAGAAGCTGATCAACAACCTGCTCCAGTTGCAAAAGCTGAAAAACAAGCAACTGAAATTGCAGAAGAATCTAAAAAAGAAGAAAAACCCGCAAGTAAAAAAGTACCTAAGAAAAAAGCAAGTACTGAAAAAACTTACAAATATCCATTTGGAGTCTACTCTGAAGGAAGATTGATTGATATTTCTTCTTATGGGTTTGTAGATGGCCAAGATTATACAGAAAAGGAAATCACGGACATCATGTTACAACACCGTCATTATGAGTTTGCAGGAACAATGGAATACAGCTATATCGAGGATGACAACGTTCTTGTTGTAACTGGAAAACAACATAGAAAAGGCTAGGTGTTCGATATGGCTTATACAAGATATAAATTCTATGTGATTGGAGTTGGTGGGACTGGTTCTCTTCTAGCAAGAGACCTTCCAAAACTTCTTTTAGGAACGTCACATAAAATGATGCTAATAGATGGCGATACAGTCGAATCTAAAAACATTGAACGTCAAGGATACCAAGCTCAAGACGTTGGTGATAATAAGGCTTTGGCATTATCGAGAAAAATCAATTCTCTTTATCCAATAGAGTGTGAATTCGATGATAAATATTGCACTTATGAAAGTTTATTTGCTCTTATCCAAGATGATAAGGGATATGTTCCTGTAATTATAGGATGTGTCGATAATGATGCTACAAGAATGATTTTAGAAAAGGTATTTAAAAAGCTTGATGATGTTATTTATATCGACTCAGCAAATAGTGAATATGAAGGAAATATCTATATCACAACTAAAAAAGACGGTATTCAACAAAGCAATTTGAGAAGCCAATGTTACAAACTTGATTTGGATAAACATCCGCTTGATGTTTCTTGTCAAGAACAGGCCGCCAAAGGAAATGTTCAGTTTCTAGTAACCAATGCAAAAATGGCTGTATCGATATTGGAACATTGCAACGCTTTAATCATGTATCAATTGAAAGAAGGTGTTCAACTTGTCAACAGATTTGAGACAGTTTTTTACGACTGATCATATACCTGATAAATTGGAACCCAACAGTTATGAAAAGTTTTTTATCAACGCTTTAAGTTACACATCGCCAAAAGCCATTGATGATTTAACAATTGCATTTGAAGAAGATGAATCTGATGATTTGATACAAAATTTTCAAGAAATTGACTTATTAGATGAACATGTTTTTCCAGATGTTATCGATTATGAATTTGAAGAAGTTATATTAAGTCCTTTTTTTGACAGAAACGAATTTGCAGTCGATGGATTCGAAACAATAATTGAAGGATTATATGATGAACAGAATGAAGTGTTTGTAAATGTAAGTTTTATTATTCCACAATTAAAAGGTGTCTTTAGAGAAACATATGCAGAAGCCAAAGAGTGGTGTGAGTACTCGGATGAAACATTATCCGAACCAAAAGTTGATTATTACTGTCTAGGTACCACTGAAATGCAGTTCTTATATATCAAATTCAAGAATAAGGGAAAAGCTAGGGAATTCAGAAAGCTTTATAAAAAGAGCTATCAAATAAGAGCAATGCTATATGGTTTTGGATATCGATTTATAAATGGTCAATTTGTTAAAGGAAACGTAAGAAACATTGAAATTGAAGGATGGGAATATCCTGATTTGAATTTTGGAGTGGCAAATGAAGCTCTAGAAATCATGGCCAATGTTTCAAAAAAAGAAAGACATAATACGGAATTGTTGCAAATAATAGTCGAAAGAAAAGTAGATGATTGTGATTATAAATTTACTTCAAATGCTTTGATTTCAGCTCTTTCAAACACATTAAAGACAAAAAGCGAGGTGATCATGTAATGAGAGAAGCAATCATTCGTTTAAACAACAAAAAAGATGATGCTGAATTATGTATCAAACAAAACGAGAAGATTACATTCAAAATGCTTTCAAAAGAAGAACTGGTAAAACTTTTTAATGATTTTTTTATCAAAGATCAGCATGAGAAAGCAAACATAAAATTGTTTTCTGAAAACACGATAGGTGCTGGTATTGATTATACCGTTATAAAGCAACCTGAGCATATGCAATATGTTACTTATAATAATCATTCATACAAAGTAAATTTTCCTAATGCTATTTATATCGTTCGATATGACAACAAAATCGTAAAAGGCATCCAATGTTATTGTTATAAGAAATACAAAGGTCCTGAAACTGAGTTATATGAATATGCAATGCCAAATATGTTGACAGGAAATGCAATGTGCATGGGTAGTGCCGATAAAAGGATTGTTGATGGTGATATTGAAGCTGCTTTGAATAAAATTATCGCTACACCTTACTCACACGGCAATTTTGATGGTATAAAAGGATTTTCAACAACAGTCAGCTATTTTGAATATTTAGAAGATAATCCATTTCCTTACAAACTTTTAAGAAAATTGAACAGGAAATTAAGAGATGTCAAAGTGTGATGAATTAAGAAAATTACTTCTTGAATGGGGTGAAGATAATTATTTGCCCCTCAAGAAAAAAAATTGCATATCTCGAGAATGAAAATTATCGTTTGAGAATGCAAAATTTAAGAATCAAAGAAAGAAATGAAAGACTTTCAACGATTGTAAAGAAAAGAAGAGAGGAAGCAAACCAATGAAAATAGATAGAGGAATTGTTCAATGTGATAGATGTAAAAGGGTGTTTAAAACCAAAGAGGTCAATAATTATAAAATCTCATATCAAGCAGGTGGATTGAAAAGTGATGGTGGCATGGGACTTGTAAGAAAGAAAGCAGAAATCTGTTCCGATTGCAATATGGATTTTGAAGACTTCATGCGCAATAAACCAGTAGCAGGACGTGATACAAATGACAGGTGAAGAATGGACAAAATTATGTAAGGAACATGGTGTTGTTGTCATTGATGTAAACTACAAGAATATGACGCATGAAGATGCTATTAAGTTTTTTGATTTATTAAATACTGCAATGGGTCATGCTTTTGCTAGAAAATATGATTTGGAAACCGGCCAATATGAAGATTATGCATTGCCTGATGGATCTACATATTACGAGGATGATATGAACAAGAAAATTGCTTGTTGCGAATGTGGGAAAGAAATCACATATGGAGCTTCTTATACATCAAGAATTATTTTGGATAAATACGGTTTCGGATATGCAGTTTGCAAGGAATGTTATTTTAAAAATGATTTGAAAGATATCGTTAAGAAAGGTTAAGGAATTATGAAAACACATGAATTAAAAATCAAACCTCAATATTTTAAAGATGTTATTAGTGGCCTTAAAACATTTGAAGTTCGTAAAAACGATCGGAATTTTGAGGTTGGAGATATCATAACTTTAAGAGAATTTGAAAATGGTAAGTTCACAGGAAAATCTATAAATGTAGAAATTGTTTATATTTTAAATGATGAAGAATATTGCAAAGAGAGTTACGTTGTTTTAGGCTTTAGGCTTCGTTTGGATTTAGGAGGTGCTTTGTAATGACAGCACAAAAAATGTTTGAATTAATGGGATTTAAAAAAAATAAATTTGATTATTTTGGATTAGATCGATTTATTTATAAAAAACCAATCGTATATGAAGAAGAATACTTATATACATTTGTAGTTTTGTTTGATAAAGAAGCAAAAATAACATCCGTATATTGTGATGAGTATTCTGAAGATTATGAGTACGGTTATGATGCACCACCTGCAATTGATATGGAACTTTTAAAAGCAATCAACCAACAAGTTAAAGAATTGGGGTGGTTAGATGACTAAATCAAGAGCTCAATTAAGGGGAAAGCCCCTAGATAAAGATTGTTACAAAGCAAGGATATCAACTCACGAATATGGTCCAAATGATAATAGAAAATTTTGTTATGATTTGATGGATTTAAGAACGGATGATCTATGTAAAGAATGTCAATCATGCAACGCAAATGTTATGAACGCTCAAGAACCTATACTTGATACGAAACAATTAAGTAAAGTAATAATGGATTCAATTGAAGAGGCTATACCTAAAGGACCTTTGCTAGCGTTTGAAAATAGTATATCTACAGTAAATGGTACAACTATTACAAGAATAATATTAACATGTCCTTCTTGTAAATCACTTTTAGTAGAAAGACAAAAATATTGTCATTTTTGCGAACAAACGATTGATTGGAGAGTTGAAGATGAGTAAAACTAGAAATCAATTAATATCTATGTTGCAACATATGAAGCAAGGAAATAATAATAACGCAATTAAGCATATTAAGTATGAAGATATTGATGCTATTTGTGATTATCTTGCAGAAGATAAGCAAGAGATTGAAAAGTTAGAAAAAGCACTTGATAGAGCATGTGAAGAGCTTCATTCTAATCAAGCTTGGTGCCATTATGGAATTATGTCTAAAAAATGTGGACTATCTAAAGAAGAATGGAAAGAGGAGTTGATGAAAAATGACTAAATTTGAATTGGATCTATTAAAAGAATTCTCTGATGATGGATGTGGTGGAGATGACTTTGATGAAATCAGTACATTAGTTGGCATGAGGATGAGAGGCTACTTTCAAGATGCCGAAGATGATGAAACCATTGATGAATTGATTTGGAGGTATGAAGAATGTATAAGCCACCAATAGAAATAGTAATGAAAGAAGTGTTTCAAAAGATGAATGAGGATTTTGAAAATTCAGTACTTAAAGCTGTACAAAAAGTCGACATAAATGTTGATAAAGAAGAACTCCTAAAAGCTCTAATTTATGATAGAGGACAATATGATAAAGGATATGAGGATGCGATGAATGAGGTCAAGCATCCTCAACCACTCAAATTTGAAGATTTAAAAGAAGGAATGTGGATATATGATGCTCCTTATGAAGAAATTGTAAGAATTAAAGAAATAGAATCTAATGAATGGATATTTCTTGAATGCATAAAATCCAAGGATTTATCTAATACATTTTTTCAAGAAGGAAGATTTTATCCAATTACTATTCCAAATATAGGAGATAAAAATGGGTAATCAGTATAGAAGAATGCAAACAGTAAAACATGCTTTGCAATACTATATCACTAGACCAGGAGCAAGTGAAAAGGATCTAGTAAGAGAAAAGAATTTATTAAAACGTGTTGAAGAAGATATTGAATGGTATGAAGAAAGACACCACATCAAAAAGAAAGAGGAGAGAACAAATGATTAAATATTGCCCAGATTTAACCGGGTTTGAAATAAGAGAATCGTATTTGCGTGGAGGAAGAACGAATAAAACAGTTATTTTAAATCCTTGTTTAAAAGATGCATGCGTCGCTTATAAGAATGGTAAATGCATTAAATATAATAGCAATGTAGAAATAAAAGAAGGTGGTGATAAATAATGTACATTAATCCATTTTGGTGCGGAGTTGCAGCAACTATTCTTGTTGAAGTTGCGGTGTTTGTCGTTTACGCATTTTATTCAAATAAAAAATAATTATTTTGGAGGGCAAGGAATGAAATATACAGATGAAGAAAAGAAGATCATTGATGAAGTTAAAAAATATCTTAGAGAATTACGCCTAATAAATATTGAAAAATTCTCTTTAACATTTGAAATTGAGGACATTCCAAGCCCTCAATCAATTAAATACAGTGATGAAGCTCCTGGAGGCTTTTCAAAATCCAAAGGAGAACAAATCACTTCTAATATGTTGCGCAGGGAGCTTCTAACAAAACGTCTAGAGCTCTTTAATAAGGAACTCGATAAATTTATGCCGTTAGTATATTTACTCAACGCAGGGCATAGAAACATCATTAGAACATATGTATGTTCAAGAGGATATAATGAAATGATTGACACATTGGAAGAATCATTTTGTATCAGCAAATCAACTTACAAAAGAGAGTTTCCAAAAGCATGTTTAGAATTATCTAAATATCTTGACATGGAACACCGCCCATCACTTGAAAAATTGAATAATATTTTTTATGAAAGCATCAAGAATGAATAAAAATTTCATTCTTTTTTATTCGTCAAAATAATCTCTAAAAGTCTATATATGTCTATAAATACACCTAAATACGCTTAAGTTTAACTAACTTTACCTTAATTCACCTAAAAAATCTTCATTTTTTTCTTATTTGTGTTATATTATTTATGTAGCTTGGAAGTATCAAAATCATTGTAAAAACAACATAGCTACAATGCTTTTTGTAAGTATGGGAATAAAATAGCATGCTAAAAGAAAAAAGGAAGAACGGCAATTCTTCCTCTTTTTCTACTTCGAATACTAGCTTTAAGTAAGTGTGGGATTAGTTCAACAACATTTTAGTTGCTACTAAGATTAAAAAGAGCATCACTAGGTATTCCATGAATACTTGCTCCTTTCCTTACACCAAAGCTAATATTCTTGCTTGATGTAAATAGCATGTTGCTAGTACCTCCGTAGTATATTTTGCACATCTTTGGATGTGCTTTTTTATTTTATCACATTTTGTTTTAAAATGTCTATTTGGGAGTGGTGCAGAAAAGCGAATAAAAGCAGTGTTTCGAATCTCTAGAAATAGTATCAAAAGCCATCAATAAGAACACTTTTATCACAAATGATAAATCTTTATTAAAAGTGGACCCATTTTGGACCCAAACTGAACCCAAAGTGAGCCCTAATTGGACCCAAAGTGGACCTAGATTGAACCCTTATTTCCATGCTATTATGCTATTGTGGTTTTTAAAGAAATGAAACAATCCCATTTAATTTAAAATCACAGTTCAGACATATAGGTTAAACCCCTTGCAAAAAAGTTCCTTACGGGAGCTTTTTTCTTTTGCAAAGAACAACGTCGCAGTTTTAACTGCTGTTTATATAAATAAAAAAACGGAGGTGGTGACATGATTTGGAAAAGCACGAGTTAGCGTTTGAAGACTATAAAAACGGCATGAAGCAAAAAGAAATCGCTAAAAAATATGGTACGACAATCAACACTGTCAAGTCATGGTCACGCCGTTACGAGTGGTCAAAAAAGAAGAAAAAGGGTGCACCCCAAAATAAAAGTGTGCACACCAAAAAAGAATGCAAAAAAATAGCTGAAGAAATAGTAGAAACAAGTGAGCTGGATGAAGAACATCAGCTCTTTTGTATTTATTATTTGAAATATCACAATAAAGTCAAAGCATATCAAAAAGTAAAGCCAAATACTCCATACAACAGTGCTTGTGTGATGGCTTCAAGGTGGTCTAAACAGCCGGCAGTAATAGAAGAAATAAATCGTTTAAAAAAAGAATTATATGAAGATGCTCTTCTTGATCCACATGACATAGTTCAAAAATATATTGATATTGCCTTTGCTGATTTGAATGATTATTTGGAATACGGCCAAGAGGAAGTCCCAGTAATTATTAAAAATCCTGATACAGGTGAGGATGAAGTTCTAAAGCGAACTGTCAATATGGTTAAATTCAAAGAATCGGCATTTGCTGATGGAACTATTCTAAGTGAAGTCAAACAGGGTCGTAATGGCGCAAGTATCAAATTGGCGGATAGAATGAAAGCTTTGGATTGGTTATCTAAACATATGAATTTAGCAACCGAAGAACAAAGAGCTAAGATTGATTTAATTAAGGCACAAACAAGAAAGATTGCTATTGATGATGAGAAAGAAGAAATTGAGGATGATGGTTTCTTGGAAGCATTAAACGCTAGTGCAAAAGAGGATTGGGAAGATGAAGAAGATTAGAACAGTTTTCAAATTCAAACCCTTTAGCAAGAAACAACGAAAGGTTTTAAATTGGTGGACTGAGAATTCACTAGTTAAAGATAAAGATGGAATTATCGCCGATGGCTCAATCAGATCAGGAAAAACTATTTCAATGTCTCTTTCTTATGTGATATGGGCTATGTCTAATTTTACTGAATGCAACTTTGGAATGTGTGGTAAGACGATTGGTTCATTTAGACGTAACGTTTTGAATATTTTAAAACTAATGCTTTGGTCGAGGGGATATAAACTGAAAGATCATCGAGCTGATAACATGGTTGAAATTACTAAAAAAGGTGTAACCAATTATTTTTATGTTTTTGGTGGCAAGGATGAAAGTTCTCAAGATTTGATTCAAGGTATCACACTTGCAGGGTGCTTCTTTGATGAAGTGGCTTTGATGCCTGAATCATTCGTGAACCAAGCAACAGCTCGTTGTTCTGTTGAAGGTTCAAAATGGTGGTTCAACTGCAACCCCGACGGACCATTTCATTGGTTTAAAGTTAATTGGATTGATAAAACAAAAGAAAAGAACATCATTTATTTACATTTCACAATGGATGACAATCTTTCTTTAAGTGAGAGAATCAAACAAAGATATAAAAGTCAATGGAGCGGAGTTTTCTATGATAGATATATCAAGGGACTTTGGACTGTTGCTGAAGGTATTATTTACGATATGTTCAATAAAGAAAAGCATATTGTTGATGATTGTGATTGCTTGATTGATAACAAAAACTATAGATATGTAAGTTGTGACTATGGTACTCAAAACGCCATGGTCTTTTTGCTTTGGAATAAAGGAACTGATGGCATTTGGTACTGCGTTAGTGAATACTACTATTCAGGACGTGACAGGAAAGTTCAAAAAACTGATAGTGAATATGCGGATGATTTGGTTGAATTTCTTAATGGAAGAGAAATATTTCAAATTGTCGTAGACCCCTCCGCTGCTTCTTTTATCGCTGAATTGAAAAAGAGAGGGTTTAGAGTTAAAAAAGCTAAGAACGATGTATCAAATGGTATTAGATTGGTAAGCACAATGCTCAATCAATGCAAAATTAAGTTTTTTAGCAAATGTAGAAATACAATTAAGGAATTTTCAGTCTATGCATGGGATCCTAAAGCAAGTGCTCGAGGGGAAGATGCTCCAATTAAGCAAAATGACCATGCAATGGATGCTATCAGATATTTTATCTATACAATTTTAAAAGGTTCAGGACTTAACACCGATTTGGAAGGAGGTATTTAATGAAGACATTAGAGGTAATTGCAAAAGATGAAATTTTTACCATTTCCGATGATGAAACAATGGATATCAAACATTTGAATAAATACATTGCTAAGCACAAGCAATTAAATGGTTCAAGATATAAAAAGTTAAAAGATGGATATGAAGGGTTCTATCCAATTATGATGTACCAGGATAAACCACAATACAAACCGGATAACCGTATAATCGTAAACTTTGCTAAATACATAGTAGATACGTTTAACGGTTTTTTTATTGGTATTCCAATCAAGGTATCATCAACAGATGAAGAGGTTGCTACTTACATCAATGAATTGGATAAGAGAAATCATCAAGATGATAACAATGCAGAGATTTCAAAAAACTGCAGTATCTATGGCAAATGTTATGAAATGTATTTTATCAATGAAGACGCAAAGGTGGGTATTAGGTACATTGAACCAACCAAAGGATTTATTGTATATGATGATTCAATCGTTCCAGAACCAAGGTTTTTCGTTACATATTACTACGATTCAAATAGTATTATGCATGGTTATTTGAGTGATGATTCTTACGTTTATGAATTCAGTAATAAAAGTGGTATGCATTTCGTTGATGAAGGTTCACTTCATGGCTTTGATGGTGTTCCAGTTACTGAATATGTAGAAAACGCCGAACGCATGAGTGCTTTTGAAAGTACATGGTCAATGATCAATGCCTACAATAAAGCAATAAGCGAAAAAGCAAATGATGTTGATTACTTTGCGGATGCATATCTAAAAATTATCGGTGCAAAAGTTGATAAAGACGGAATTGTTCATATTAGAAATAACAGGATCATTAATTTTGATGAAGAATCCAATACAGTTGATGTAGGATTTCTTGAAAAGCCTAATGCGGATGGTTCACAAGAAAACCTTATTAACCGTCTAGAAAGATTGATTTTTCAAATGTCTATGACACCTAATATCAACGATGAAAACTTTGGTACAAGTTCAGGAATTGCTCTTAAGTATAAGTTGCTTTCTATGTCAAACTTAGCCAAAGCAAAAGAAAGAAAATTCACTGGTGCTTTAGATAGAAGATATAAGCTGATTTTCAGTAACCCAATCAACACAGTTCATGAAGATAAATGGGTTGATGTTACTTATAAGTTTAGTCAAAACTATCCAGCAAACGTACTTGAAGAAACTCAAATTGCTCAAAACTTAGAAGGAGTTGTTTCTAAAGATACTCAACTATCTTCTCTTTCAATCGTTGAAGATGTTCAAGAAGAAAAAGAAAAAATCAAGCAGGAAGATGAAACTTCTAAAGAATCTATTGTTGATAAAAGGATGTTCAAATAATAGATGAACAGTGCTGAATATTGGCGTTTAAGAGAAGAAAAACAACGCTTGAAGAATATCAAAGATGAAAAAGAGTATGATAAGAAGATTAAAGAAATCTATCAAAGAATGATGGATGAAGTACAATCTGAAATCAATAACTTCTACGCTAAATATGCAAAGGATACTGGCATTACATTGGCCGAAACTAAAAAAAGAGCTTCTAATTTGGATATGGAAGCTTATTCGAGAAAAGCTAAAAAGTATGTTGAAGAAAAGAATTTTTCTAAACAGGCAAATGCTGAAATGAAACTTTACAATTTGACAATGAAAGTTAATAGACTTGAATTGTTAAAAGCGAATATTGGCCTAGCTTTAGTGAGTGGCCATGATGGATTAGAAAAATACATGGATGAACTTCTTGAAAATAGAACACTTGATGAAATACAAAGACAAGCTGGTATTTTAGGACCAACAATTTTAGATAATGCTGATACAGTACATTCAATTGTCAACGCATCATTTCACAATGCAACATTCAGCGATAGGATTTGGATGCATCAAGATTTGCTAAAGTATGATCTTGAGAGTTTGCTAGCAACAGGACTTATCCAAGGAAAAAATCCTAATGAATTAGCCAGACTATTAAGAAAACGTTTCAATGTTAAAATCAGTGATGCACAACGATTAATGAGGACTGAACTTGCTAGAGTTCAAATTGCTGCACAACAAAAATCATATGAAGCAAATGGATTTGATGAATATGAATACATAACTTGTGGAATCGGTGATGCGTGTGATACTTGTAGAGCGTTAGATGGTAAGGTTTTTCCAATAAATTGGATGAACGTTGGAGACAACGCTCCACCAATGCATCCTAATTGTCATTGTTCAACAGGACCTCATATGGATAGAAAAATCTATAATGAATGGTTGGACGGACTTGCTAGTGGTAAACATAGTTTGAGATTTGATGAATATAAAACTTTAAAGAATACTAAAGAGACTGAATCAAGTAAGAAAGTGTCTTATAAAAATTCTGTAGTAAGTAAAAATATGTTGAATTCAAGTAAGTTTAGAAGACAATTTGATAAATTATCAAATGATAAAAATGTTAATAGAAATGTTTATTATCTTGCAAAACAGATTCTTGAACATAGATCAGGAACAAAATACGAAGACTTAGCATACATTGATACCAAAACCGGTAAAACACTTATCAGCAACAAAAGAAACATTGATTTCAGTTGTGTTCCTACTAAAGAAATGTCTAAGTTTTTAGATGAAATTGACGATTATAGTATTATTGGTATGCATAATCATCCAGGAAGTAGTGTACCAAGCATAAATGATTTAGTGGTAGCAGGTAAAAGAAAATATTTGTTTGGACTTGTTGTTTGTCATAATGGTAATATATATAAATATCTAATAAAAAACAGTGATAAATTCAACATAAATATTGCTTCTCTGGCACTTGATGTTTTACAAAAAGATGGATATACTAAAAGAGTAGAAGAGATGTTTGAAGATGCAGGGGTAATAATAGAGGTGATATCAAATGAATAAACAAGCAATTGAAACTGAATATAAAAGAATATGTGATAAGTTAGGTTTTATTCCTAAAGAATTTAAACCCGCTATCCCTAAAGATGTTTCAGAAGATTATGGTCATATTGAAACACTTTTTGATTACCTTAGCACTGATGAAATGCTATTTTTATATGAAAATGGATATTTAACAAACTGATATAATCAAGCCGACAAGTAGTCGGTTTTTATTTTGACTAAATTAAGGAGTATTTATGAAAATTTTAAAAGAAGTTTCAATTTTGGGAACTGAATATAGAATTATTGAGAGTAATTGTGATAATGATCCATTATTAAAAAACAATTTTGGATATACTGATTACACTTCAAAAAAGATAGTTATTACAGATTTCCAATATGAAGAAATTGAAATTGAAGATGTAGCTAAATATAGAGAGAAAGTAATAAGGCACGAGTTAATCCATGCTTTTTTATGTGAATCGGGACTTCATGAAAATTGTGAGTGGCACAATGAAGAAATGGTTGATTGGTTAGCAATACAATCACCTAAACTTCAAAAGATATTTAAAGAAACTGAATGTATTTAATAAGCAAGTTTAAAAGACTTGCTTTTTTTGTAAAAAATAGAAAGGAGGATTCTAATGGCTGAAGGGTTAAGACCACATCACCATCAAGAATTTGAATATCATACTGTTCAATACTTTGATAAGAAAAGACATGTTATTGTAAAGAAAATACAATACATGTGTATGATTTGTGGACGTATTCGTCATGAAAAATATGACTGTTATGTACCACCACCTAAAAGCAAAACAAAATCATTGGAAAGAAATAAGAAAAAATATGGCAATCAAGGATGATTGCTTTTTATTTTCTTAAAGAGGAACTTATATGATCAAGATTACAGTTGGAATTTCTAAAGAACATATAGCAATTAAATGCATTGGCCATGCCAATTACAACACATGTGGTGATGATATTGTCTGTTCTGCAATTTCTACGCTATTACAGACACTTTGCTATAGCTTGGAAGAATTAACCAAAGATAAAATAAAAACCTCTCTAGAAAAAGGAGAGGGATATATAGGCGTATATCATCCAACATGTAAGTCAATTACATTAGTTAATGGCTTTGTAATTGGATGTAGAGAGGTAAGTCATACTTACCCTGATTATGTACAATTAGAAATCAAAAATTAGCGCATGTGGCGCTTTTTATTTTGTCCAAGCATTTATGACTTTAAAAGATATGGATGAGTCAGGCGTGGAAACTTTAAGCTACGGAGAAGAGCAGGCGTGTAACTCTCTAAAAGATACGGATAGGAGATAAAAAAATGAAAAAAGAATTAGAAGAATTATTAAAATTATCCCATAAAAGAAACTTCAATTTACAGTTATTCGCTGATGATGGCGGAGAAGGTGGTTCAGGTGGAACTGACGATCCTGAAGATAAATCAGGTGATGATGAAAAAGAAGATAAAAAATACACTGATGAAGATGTAAACAACATCATCAATCGAAAATTCGCCGAATGGGAAAAAAGACAAAAAGAAAAAAGTGCAAAAGCTGCAGAAGCTGAACGATTAAAAAACATGACCGAAGAAGAAAAAAGAAAGCATGAAATGGAAGAACTTCAAAAGAAAATTGCCGGTTATGAAAAAGAAAAAGCTATTGGAGCAATGACAAAAGTTGCTAGAGGAATCTTAAATGATTCAAAAATCGTTGTTAATGATGAATTATTAGGGAATTTAGTAGCTGAAGACGCTGAAACAACAAAAACAAATGTAGAAAATTTTGTTAAAAACTTCAATGATGCTGTTCAAAAAGCTGTAGCTGAAGCTTTAAGAGGAAAAACTCCTCGCTTAAAGGATGGTTCAAAAGAATTGACAAAAGAAGATATCTTAAAAATCAAAAATAGATCTGAACGTCAAAAGGCAATGGCTGAACATCCTGAATTATTTAGATAAAAAGGAGAAAAATATATGAGAAAACAATTTAATTTGCAATTATTTGCTGCACCAACAGGTACAACAGTAACAGCTGATTTAGAACCAGGTATTTCGATTGATTATACTTCTAGAATCAGTTCAAATATCAATGAATTACAAGATTTATTAGGGGTTACTGAATTAACACCAATGTCTTCAGGAACAACAATCAAAATCTATAAAATGGAGGTTGGTACAGTTGCTCCTCAAGTTGGAGAAGGTGAAACAATCGGTTTAACTAAAGTAACTAGAAAGAAAGTTAAAGATATTGATTTAACATTAGAAAAATATCGTAAATCAACTACTGCAGAAGCAATCCAACGTTCAGGTAGAAATATTGCAATTAACCAAACTGATGAAAAAATGGTCGGTGTCATTCAAGGACAAATCAAAAAGACTTTCTATTCTACATTAAAAGAAGGTACTGGTACTGCTACTGGTAAAACTTTACAATCTGCCTTATCTGCAGTGTGGGGAGAATTAGTTAAACATTATAAAGATGAAACAGTTACACCTATTTATTTTGTATCTACAGATGATATTGCTGAATATTTAGGTTCAAAAGAAATCACTTTACAAACCGCTTATGGATTCACATACTTAAAGAATTTCTTAGGTTTAGGTGATGTCATCGTTTCACCTGAATTAGAAAAAGGTACAGTATATGGTACTGCCAAAGAAAACATTGCGGGTGCTTATATTCCAACAAACAATGGGGACGTTGCTGATACATTTGGCTTAACAAGTGATACAACAGGTCTAGTAGGTATGGTTCACACTTCTAAAACAGACAATGCAACAATTGAAACATTATTAATGTGTGGTGTTAAATTCTTTGTTGAATACGTTGATGGCGTATTCAAAGGAACAATCACTCCAGGAGAAGCTGCTTAATGTATGTTGCAATTAAAAGATTCGTTGATTTAACAGATGATGATCATATTTACAATGCTGGCGATATGTACCCTAGAGATGGTTTTGAACCATCTAGGGAACGTATCGTTGAGTTAGCAACATCAAAAAACAAACTAGAAACACCACTTATTACTTATATCGAAGATGAAAAACAAAGTGTTGCAGGAAATGACAAAGTAGAAGATGAAAAAGACATACCTAAGAAAACAACTAAAAAAGCTAAAAGTGAATAGTTATGGCAATCATTGATGATGTAACTGCGTTGTTAGGTTTTTTTGATGAAAAATCTAACAAAACATTAGATGTGATTATTCGTCTTACTACTAATCGTTTAAAAACACTATTGGATGTTGAAGAAGTACCAACTGAATTAGAATATATCGTTACTGAAGTTTCAATTGTTAGATACAACAAGATTGGTTCTGAAGGAGTCACAAGTCATTCAGTTGAAGGAGAAACCATGTCATTCAGTGATAATGATTTCAAGGGGTATTTGGACGACATAGAAGCATGGAAAAATAAGAAAAATGAAGTAAAAGGGGTTGTCAAATTCTTATGAGATATGACACTCCTGTTTATTTCCAAAAAGTTACACAAGGTGAGTATGATCCTACTAACGGAGATTATGGAGAGGATACAGTAGATGAAACCTGTGTAATGGCCTCTGTCATGGATACAAGAACTGAAACAATGCAAATTGTTTATGGTTCTATCAAGCAAGGAAGTAAAACGATTCATATTCAAAACCATTATGATAAATCCTACGATTCTATTAGAATTGATAATAAGATTTATCGAGTGGATTATTCTAGAACCCTTAGAAATAAACATTCATTTATCGTTCATGAGGTACAAAATGGGTAGAAGTATTAAGATTACAGGCATCAAGGAATTGGAGGCTAAACTCAAAAAAAATGCTACTCTCGATGATGCCAGAACAGTTGTAAAAAAGAATGGTGCTGAATTGCAAACTTTAATGACAAGAAATGCAGTTTTTGTTAAAGGATACTCGACAGGCGCAACAAAAAGAAGTATTCGATGTACATTTACTGATTTGAATTTAACAGCAACGGTTGAACCAACAACATACTATTCACCTTATCCTGAATATGGAACACGTTTCATGTCGGCCCAGCCCTTTGTAAGGCCATCTTTCAACATTCAAAAAGAAATCTTCAAAAGAGATTTGAAGAAATTAATGAAATGAGGTGTGTTATGGATCCTCAACAAGAATTATTCAGCTACTTTTTAGTGGAATTAAAAAAAATATACAGGGATATGGTTTTTGATGGATATATGCCTCCTGAAAATACCCCATATCCTTTTATCTATATTGCCGACAGTCAACAAACTGATGATTTAGGTAATAAGACAGCAATCTTTAATGATGTTTATCAGACAATCCATATATGGAATGATACACCTAAAAAAAGAGGGACTGTCTCAAAAATGGCATATACAATTAAGCAACTGGCAAGAAGCCTTGAATATACGAGTAATTATAAGTGGGATGTAAGGAATGCAGATCAACGTATCTTGACCGATACTACTACATCAACACCACTTATGCATTGCGTTATTGAATTTGGATTCAAGTCCTCACCAAAAGCCAAAAAAATACAAGGAGGAAAAACAAGTGAATAGAAAAATTGATTTACAAATGTTTTCAGGTACTTCTCCTGAAACTGTTTCAGGGAAGAAATTAGTTTATCTCTTTAGAGTTGCTGAAGATTCAAAAACAAAATCTGCAGGAGCGTTGGCTTTCACTACTGAAAATGAAAGAACTGCTTCAAAAGATGCTGATTCAACAGCCACTAAAGACGGAAATGTTCGTACACCTGGATCTGCTGAAATTGAAATTACAAGTACATCTTTATTAACAAAAGGTGACGAAATGATTGATAAATTAGAAAAAGCTATGCTAGGTGATAAATTAGTTGAATGCTGGGAAGTAAATTTAGCTGAACCAGGCGAAAGCACTAATCAAGGAAAATATAAAGCTAAATATTATCAAGGATTTTTAACAGAATGCTCAACATCTTCAAGTGCGGATGGCAATGTGGAAGTATCGTTAACATTTGGAGCAAACGGCAATGGTGCAGATGGCTATGCATCTTTGACAAAAGAGCAAGAAGAAATCGCATCATATGTTTTCAAAGATGTTACAGCTGAAGAATAAGCGAGTAGAAATACTCGTTTTTTATTTTATTTAAAGGAGAAAAAGAAATGGAATTAATTATTAATGAAAATGTTTATAATTTTAGATTCGGAATTGGATTTGTCAGATATCTCGATGGAAAAGCATCCGTGAAACAAGACGGTGTAACATTTGGGGTTGGTTTAGAAACGTTGTTACCTAATCTTTTATCAAAAAATACAGTAACTTTAGTCGATTGTTTGATTGCAGCGAACAGAACAGAAAAAATAACAGTTACTCAAGATATTCTAGACAAATATATTGATGATGATTCTACGGATATCGATCAAGTGTTCGAGGATGTGATTGAAGAGTTAAAAAAGTCAAATGCATCCAAGTTAAAAACAGCGAAAATTATAGAAGATATCAAGAAGAACGAGGAATTGTTAGAACTTCAAAGAAAACAACTTATGAATCAATAGTGAATAATTGTTTTAGATATTTGAATATCAATGACATCGATAAAATAAACAGATTAACAATCGCAGAATATCAAATGTTGATGAACGGAGCTGTTCTAAAATCCATTGATAAGCAAGAAGAATTATTTCTTCTTGCATGGGCCATTCGACAAGCTAAGTCTAGGAAAAAAAGCGGTAGATATTTTTATCGCACATTTAATCAATTCTTTAATCGTAAAAAAATCGAAAATCAGTTGGATAATAAAAAAGATACTTCCTCTCTTATTTCAAGAATTCAAGAAGCAATAAAAATTCAAGAAGGGAAGTGATAATTATTGGAAACATATAGTGTAAAAGCTGTGCTTAGTGCTGTTGATTCAAACTTTACAAGCACTATGAAAACAGCTAATAGCAGTCTTGCAGGAATTAAAACTGCAAGTGAAAGTGCCACAAGTTCCATTATGAAAATTGCTAGTGGCATAGGTGTTTTTAAAGCATTATCTGCAGGTGCTAATATGCTGACAAGCTCAGTCAGTGGTGCAGTTGATAGATATGATACATTAACAAAATATCCAAAAGTATTAACTAATCTCGGATATAGTACACAACAAGCGAATAAATCGACAGTTAAGTTGAAAGAAGGAATTCAAGGTTTACCAACAGCCTTAGATGATGTCGTCAAAACGTCACAAAGACTTACTGTTTTAACAGGTAATTTAGATAAGTCTACTGATACAACATTAGCTTTGAACAATGCTTTTCTGGCTAGTTCGGCTTCTGTTTCAGATACATCAAGAGGTATGGAACAGTATATACAGATGCTTTCAAAAGGGACTGTTGATATGCAGTCTTGGAGAACATTACAAGAAACAATGGGCTATGCATTAAGTGAAACAGCAAAGCAACTTGGAATTGCAAGCGGTTCTTCTAATGAATTATATAGTTCGTTACAATCTGGGCAAATTACATTTGATCAATTAAATGATGCCCTGATTGAATGTTCTACTAGAACAGGTGGTTTTGCTGAAATGGCATTAGAAGCAAGTGGTGGAATTAAGACATCGTTTGCTAATATCCAAACTGCTATTAAGAGTGGCATGGAAGGAACGATTTCAGCTATCGATACAATGTTGAGTAATTCAGGGTTGCCTAAAATTCAAGAAATGTTGGATGATGTCAAAAAAGGAATAAACAAAGTTTTCGGAAGCTACACATTATTAGATGATGGTACTAAAAAGTTTAACGGAGGTTTAGTACAGGCTGTTGCAAATTTTGATAACCTTAAGGGATTAGCTATGCAGACAGGATCTATTTTAGCTGGACTGACAGTAGCGACTGGAAGTGTTGATTATATAAAAGCTTTAGGCGGAGGGTTTGACCTATTATCAAATAAAACCGCTAGACTCGAGGCTTCTATTGGTGCTGTAGGAGAAAAAATAACCGTTTTAAAAGGCGCATTCAATGGATTGTATGGTGCGGATTCATTTGGAAAGTTAAGTAAATCTACTCAACAATTTGCAGATGGTCTCGAAACAATGAAAATAAAATCAATGATTTTTAATGATAGCGTGAGCAAATTAATGCCTAGCTCAGTTAAAAAGAGGGTACTTGGAAATTTGTTGGGAATAAAAATGAATGGAATATTAATCTCTCAACAACTAGGGGATGCATTCGATAAAGTGTCTTCAAGAATTCCTGACAAATTCATGAAGATGGGTTCAGGAATCGGCAAAGGATTAAAAAAATCAACGGATGTCGGTATGAAAGCTATGTCAACAATGACGACAGGATTAACTAAAGTATTTGCAATTGCTATGAAATCAGTAGGACCTGCAGCTATTTTAGGATTAGTTGTTGCTGGTTTAGGAATTGTAAATAATCAATTTGGAAGTCAAATTGATCAAATGATTGCCACGGTTGTTACACAGGCACCTAAAGTGATTAGTAATTTTGTAAAAGGAATTACTAGTCAAATGCCTATGTTAGCAAGTTCAGGAGCACAGTTACTAGTTCACTTATCAGTCGGAATAGCCAAAACATTACCACTTGTTGTAAATGCAGGTATGAAGATATTAAATTCAATTATTCAAGGAATATCAGCTAACGCTCAATCAATTGTTAAAAGCGCATTGCTAATTGTTGGTACTTTAGGTGGCGCAATATTAAATGCAGTTCCACAGTTATTAGGAATGGGACTACAAGTGCTTACTTCAATTACACAAGGTATCCTAGATAATATGCCTTTAATATTAGTAGGGATTCAAAGCATGATTACCAATATTACAACAGCAATTCAAACGAAACTGCCTACAATGATACAAATGGGAGTTCAAATACTTCAAAATATTGCAACTGGTATCGTTCAAATGCTACCACAAATAGTCGTAGGAACAATCCAAATTATCACAACATTAATTGATACAATCAGTGGAAATCTTCCTAAAATCCTTAATGGTGCGGTAGAAATCATCAATACATTAGTTGATGGTTTAATCAATAATTTACCGCAAATAATCAATGCTACAGTTGAGTTGATAGGAGCGATTTTAAGCGCAATTATTACAAATCTCCCTCAAATCATGACTGCAGGTGTTCAAATTATCTTGAAGTTGGTTTCAGGATTGATTTCAGCAATACCTCATGTTATTTCGGGTGTGGCTAAGGTTGCTAAGAAAATTATTTCAACTTTCAAGGATACAAACTGGTTGGAAGTTGGTGTTAATGTCATCAAAGGAATCGCAAAAGGAATTTCAAGTGCCGCAGGTCAATTATGGGACGCAGCTAAAAAAACTCTAGGCTCATTCAAAGATAAAGTGTTAGGATTCTTTGGAATTCATTCACCATCCCGTTGGGGTAAATGGGTAGGTAGAATGCTTGATACTGGTGTTGCTAAAGGTATCGGTGGTTATACTCGTTTGATTGGAAATCAAGCTCAAAAAATATTCAATACTGTACAATCGTATGTTGGTGATATCAGTAATCTAGGAATGCAATATTCGTTTGCTGGAGATATGGGCGTTGCAAGCGTAGAACATTACGTTGATTACAATGACGACTATATTAATTCTAATGGTGGAGACAACAGTAAGAATGAATACTATTTCACAATTACAAATGAAATGGATGGAAAAGTGTTAAGTAAAGAAACTTATAAGTACGATCAAGAAAATGCTAAAAAAGATGAAAAATTTCTAAAAAAATTGAGAGGTGAAAACTGATGTCTTATAAATTCATAGATGTAGATGATAATGTAGAAACATTTCTGCCAGCTGAAGCAATGTCTTATGATGGTATATTTCTAGAAAATGAAATAGAGGGTTATAGGACGCTAAATGTATCAGGGCGTGAGTTAATGTCAGCTGATATCAAAAGTTCTTCTATAGATGGAATAAACGGTTCTCAGTATCAATATAAGACATATCCCTCTCGTACTATTACCGTTAAATATCAGTTGCTTGCTAAAAGCGACAGAGCGTTTAGAGAAGCATTTAATAAGATGAACTATCTTTTAAACAAAGAACAGGTAAAAGTTATTTTTAATGATGAACCTGATAAGTATTTCATTGGAACTAAGCAAGGAAATACAGTAGTAGATGCAGGGGTGAACAGTGTAGTAGGTGAGTTTGAAATCTATTGCGCTGATCCATGCAAATACTCAATTGTTCTTAAAGAATTTGAAGGCGTAATTGAAGATGATGAATTGGTTGTCAACATCCAAAACAATGGAACCGAGGCAGCTACTATTGATTATGAAATAACTAATAATGCTGAAACAGGATACTTGGGAATTGTATCTGAATGCGGTGTCATGGAGTTTGGTAAAATCGATGAAGTGGATGGAACAGTTTATCAACAAAATGAAACATTGGCCACTTTGAATGACTTTATAAACACAAAGGATGATACTACCGGTAAAGATGCTATGCATCCATTGTACGGGACAAGCGGAACACTTGCCACCGATAATTGGTATGGCAAGACCTTTTTAAAATTTGGCAGTGTCGGGACAAAAAAAGGTTCAGCAAATGGCGGAATGAGAACATTCATTTTACCTGCAGATTCAAATGGAGATACAGGCTGTAAAAATTGGTATTCATATTTTCATCTTTTGTTTTATGCAAACTTGATGGGTCAAACCGGTGAAATGTCTATCAGTTTTTTAACTGAGGATAACAAGCTTATTGCAGGGTGTAACTGGTATAAAACGGACTCCGCAGGAAATACAGCTTCATATGATTTTGTTGTCTATAATCCTGATGTTAAATCTTCAGATGCTATGGCTGGAAAAGTATTAAAAACATGGAATTATACAACTTCGCATTTACAATCTCAAAATCCCTGGTATTGGGATTGGGGGCATTGTGATTTACGTAAAGAAGGTTCAAGAATAACCTTTTTTTATTATGGAAAGTATTACACTTACACAGTTCCTGAAATTGAAAATATGAAATGTGCAAAAGTTCAAATTTCCATAAAACAATGGGGTGATAGAAATGGCAACAAATTCATGTACTATGCAGGGTTTGATAATTTCTATATCCAAAAAATGCATGTTGATAAATGGAACGATGTACCCAACAGATATTCAAAACACTCGGTTCTTTCTATTGATGGTGAGACATCACATTTTTTCGTCAATGGAATGCAAAAACAAAGTGAAGAGATATTAGGTACTCAATATTTCAAAGCAGCCCCAGGAAAAACAAAGATCAAATTCTACGTTAGTGAGTGGACAAAAACTCAACCAACAATAAAAGTCAGAATAAGAGAGGCGTGGTTGTAGAAAATGGAATATATTAGAATTGCAGTTTTGAGCGCATATGATGAAGTATGCGCTTTTCTTGATAATTCAATTGAAAAAGCAATGCACTATTGGGATGATGAGTTACACACTTATTTAAAAGGTGCAGCATATACTTATTCATTCAAAACATTTACTGATCATGAGGATGCTCAATTTTTGACAGTAGGAAACAAAATATCGTTTTTATATAAAGATAAAGGATATTATTTAAATATTGTCGATGTTGATAGAGATGAGATATATACAACAGTTACTGCATATGGTTTATCTCTTGAATTAACAAATGAAGAAACAGGTTCGTATAAGGCGTCTGGTGCAATGTCGTTTGAGCAGTATATTACAGCATTCAACTTTGAAAAGCCTTTTGAAATAGGAATAAATGAAGTCAGTGACAAACGTATAACAAACGAATGGGAAGGTACGGATACTATTCTTGCCAGACTGTTTTCTCTAGCAAATGTATTTGATACTGAGCTTGAATTTGTAACCGAATTGGATAAGGATTATTCACTTAAAAGAATAGTCATGAATGTCTATAGAGAACATGATGACAATCATCAAGGGATTGGCTCCGATAAAACAAAACAAGGTACTATCAAATATGGAAATGATATAAAAGGAATATCGAAAAAAAGTGATATTACTGAGTTATACACTGCTATTAGACCAACAGGCAATAATGATTTGACTTTAGCGGATCTTGATAAAAGCGAATTTGACGCAAATGGAAATTTAGAATATTCTAGCCCTAAAGGAACTATTGAAATTCTAGCTCCTCAAGCAAGAGACAGATTCCCTTCAACATTGATGGCTGATATAAACGGTCGTTATATTTGCAAAGTATGGACTTATGATACGGATAATGTAAACACATTATATGGCCAAGCTCTTGCACAATTAAAAAAGAACTGCATACCTCAGGTATCGTATACAGTTGATGGCTATATTGATGCTGATATAGGGGATACATTTGTTATTGAAGACAGTGAATACAAACCAACTTTGTATTTAAAGGCCCGTATTACTGAGCAACAAATTTCTTTTGTAAATAAAGATAATTGTAAAACGACATTTGATAATTTTGAGGAACTTGAATCTCAAGTTAATTCTTCATTGTTAAACGAGATGAAGGATCTAATAGCACAAAATAAAATTTATGATGCAAATATTATTTCCAATAATGGTATCTTATTTAAAAACGATGATGATCAAACAATTTTAACGGCTTTGATTAAGGACAATGGAGTTGATATCACTTCAAAATTTGAAATTATATGGTATGCACAAGATGGAGAGATACTTTCAAAAGAAAAGGAACTACTAGTCAAATCATCGGATTTTATAGATAAGAAGACATACTATTTTGATGGCTATATCAATAATAGTGTAAAAGCAACTTGTGAGGTTACCTGTATCAATTTAAGAGATGGTAAAGACGCAATCGTATTACATGTCAGCAGTTCAAACGGGACATCATTTAAAAACAGCGATATCTCTACAACTTTTACCGTGTCAATTATCGTTGGAGATAAAAGAATTGAAAATTCAAATGATATGTATAATGTTTTTGGTAAAAATGCAAGGATCATTTGGAAAGTAAAAAGAATGAATGAAAATGAATTTAAAGAGCTGTTATCAACAGATGAACGTATTAGTGATAATGGCTTTATTTTGACTATAACAACAAGGGATGTATACATTAAAAGTACATTTACTTGTGATTTTGATTATTGATAAAAGGAGATTATAAAATGGCAATTAAAGCAAGTGCACAAATTGATTTGATAGATTTAACAGATGGTTTTACCGTTGTATTAACGAATGAAAACCATACTTTTTTAGGAACTACATCAGCTGTTGATGGAACACAAACAGCAACTTGTCAAGTTCAAGCTTTGCAAGGAGAAAATGTTGTAAATTGTGAAGTTGGGGATGTGACTTGTCCTACAGGTTTATCAATTGTCAGCGATGGGAAAACACCTGTACCTACTTTAACTATTACAGCAACATCCGCCTTAACCAAAAGTGGAAGTGTTATCATTCCTGTAAAAATCGGGGAAATTACAATTAATAAAACATTTAGTTGGTCTATTGCATTTAGAGGAAGCAACGGGACATCAGTTACAATTAAATCGACTGAAGTCACTTATCAAGTTGGTACAAGTGGTACAACTGCACCTACAGGTGCATGGTCGTCTACAGTTCCAACGGTAGGACAAGGGGCTTATTTATGGACAAAGACAGTGGTAACTTACAGTGACGGGAAGTCTACAACTGCATACTCAGTTTCATATAACGCTAAAAATGGTTCATCTGTTACGGTTTCTAAAACAGAGGTAACATATCAAGCAAGTACCAGTGGAACTACAACTCCTAGCGGTACATGGTCTTCAACAATCCCAAATGTTGCTCAAGGATCATATCTATGGACAAAGACAGTGGTAACTTACAGTGACGGGAAGTCTACAACATCTTATTCTGTTTCAAGACAAGGAGTAAATGGATCTAATGGAAAAGATGCTTTAGTAATTGTAATTTCATCATCGAACGGGACAATCTTTAAAAATACTGATATTGCTACAACATTAACAGCCCGAGTTTACCAAGGAGGTGCAGAAGTAACTGGTTCAGCATTAACTGCTTTAGGAACAATCAAATGGTATAAAGATGGTGCTACTACTTCTACAGCTTCTGGATCAACTTTAACAGTTCAAGCCGGAGACGTAGATTCAAGATGTAACTATACCGTCCAATTAGAAGGATAAATTATGTCTGTAAAAGCTAGAGGCTCTATTACATTAATTAGAGTAAATGACGGGGAAGATGGTAATGATGCTATTACTGTTTCCCCAACAGCTCCGTCTAATCCTGTAACAGGGCAGTTGTGGCAAACTGCGTCAGGCAATCCAATCAAAAGATGGGACGGTTCAAAATGGGTTGTTCATTATATTTCTGTTGAAAATTTAAAAGTAGATTCGCTAAGTGCTATATCGGCAAACCTAGGCGCAATTACTGCAGGCTCAATATCGATTAATGATACATTTTCAGTAACTTCCGGAGGTATCTTAACTGCCACAAGTGGAACCATTGGTGGATGGAAAATTGAAGATACTAAAATCTCTTCAAGTGACGGAGGAATGTCAGTTTGGAATGAGATGTCATTGACGTCTGACGCATCTTTAAGTTCGGTTCAGTATAATAAGGCAGATAGTATGCAATATAGAACAAAATTGTATGCTGGAATGATTGATATTGGATATCAGGCTTATGGAGATACAAATAACACATCTTTAGAAAGAGGCATAAATATTTCCGGAGGACTTTTGAATTTTTATAACGCTTCAACCAATTCTGTTGGAGCTATAGAAGTTGATAATTCAGGACCTTCTTTAAAAATATCCGCTTCGAATTCTTTAGAAGTTATTGCAAAGGCGTATACATTTAAGATAAATAACAAACAAGTATATATGTTTGGGTTACAATCAACATATGATTTTTAATTAGGAGGTATTTTAAAATGAAACATAATACAGCGAAAATCGTCGGGGGGGGGTGCAATATTTACTATTAGATATTGTGCCCTTGGAAAGAAGGTGTGCTTCTAGATTAGTTAGTAAGCATTTAAAGGGTGATATCCAATGGCTTTCGTAGATTTCTTTGGAAATTTTGTCAGGAAAAAGGATGTATATCTTAAATATTCAACCAATGAACAATGGACGGGCGAATATTGGATAGATGGACACAAAATCTATCAGGTATCTTACAATTTAGGAACGATCAATGCTTTTAAGAAAATTACTAACATTCCTAATTTTGATAGAAATATAAGGTATGAATATTCTATGAGAGCAAGCGATAAAATTAGTGGTATGAATAGTACAGTAAATACTGATTTATTCGTAACTACTGGTGGAGATGTTTATATAAATACTAATGGAAACACAAGATATGATGTTGTATTGACATTGTGGTATACAAAAACAACTGGATAACATTATTTAAATTAATTGATTTAGAAGTAAAGTTATGAGTTTTATTGATTTTTTCGGTAATAAAGTTAGAGCAAGGGATGTAGTATACTCCAATGGAAACAGTTTAGAAATTTCAAAGGAGTGGCAACGGCTGGATATAAACTGTGGTGGGTTTAAAACAATTACAGTAGACTTATCAAAATACAATGAGTTTCTACTCACCATAGGAACATATCCAGCGGATCAGTATAGAATATTGAGTTCTACAGTAATTCCTAAGACAGCTTTAGAAAATATGATAGGTCAAGATAGTAATGGTTATTTTCAGGTCAGATATAGTGATTATTACTGGGCCGGATTAGATTATTTAGGAAATAATAAAATTCGTTATCGCTCTAGCAATAATGAGGGCTTAGCTACTATTTGGGCTAGATAATCAATGAAGATAGTAAATATTGATTAATATGTCGTTTATAGATTTCTTTGGAAATGTAGTTAGAAAGAAAGACGTGTATTTTAAGTATTCTACTGATGAACAGTGGACAGGAGAATACTGGATTGACGGCAAAAAAATATATTGCAAAGTAGTATCTGTAAGTGGATTTACTAAAGATAAATACGTTGCGCATAACATATCAAACTTGCACAGGATATTGAGTTGCGACTTGTTTGTAATGTTTAATGATGGAACAAATCATATGATGCCACGTGCACATAAAGATAACGATCATGATGGTATCTCTGTTCAAGTGACTAAAACAAATTTAATATTACAGGTCGGTCAATCAAATGGTTTTGC